>Ga0247820_10000171_pt1 | contig 32448 bp, 24 predicted proteins | sample 13C_Glucose_Day1_2_FD_192480 | JGI IMG/M metagenome (GOLD analysis project Ga0247820, IMG submission 192480) | Soil microbial communities from agricultural site in Penn Yan, New York, United States - 13C_Glucose_Day14 | ecosystem: Environmental > Terrestrial > Soil > Agricultural land | place...
CGCGGGGGCGGGGGCCCGCCTTCCCGCTCGACGGCCACCGGCACGTACGGCGGGCCCCCGCCCCCGCGTGACCGCAACCGGAACACCTGTTCCACTCGTCCTCCCCCTCGACATCGACCACGCGGCTGCCGGGGGAGGCGGCGGAGAAGGGGAGCCGGCATGGAACGCACAGGGCCACGGGATCCGGAGACCACGGCGGACGAGGCCGCCCCGGAACCGGCGCCCGGCACCGCACCGGAACCGGCCGGCGGTGACGCGCCCACGGCGCCCGAGGGGCCGGACGGCACGCGCCGCAGACCCTGGGTCCGCCCCCTCCGGCGCACCGCCCTCGTGCTCGCCCTGCTGCTGCTCGTACCCCTCCTCGCCGCCGGAACCGCCCTGCGCGTCAACTACATGGGCGATCCGGCCGACGGCACGTACACCCGCGACCGGGACGCCATGTGGCTCGGGCACGCCTGGGTCGACGGGCGGAAGAAGGACGCCGACGTCACCGCGCTCGCCCGCCGCCTCGAGGACACCGGCATCCGCGACCTCTACGTCCACTCCGGCCCGCTGGAGCACGACGGGACCCTGCCGGAGTCGGCCTACCCGCGCGCCCGCTGGCTGATCGACGCCGTGCACCGGGAGCTGCCCGGGGTCCGCGTCCAGGCCTTCCTCGGCGACGTCCTCGCCACCGAGGGCCCCGACGGCATGCGCCTGACGCGCGCCGCCACCCGCGCCGCCGTCGTCCGCAGCGCGGGGCAGGTCCTGGACGCGGGCTACGACGGCGTCCACCTCGACCTGGAGCCGCTGCACTCCGGCGACCGGGACTACCTCTCCCTCCTGGACGACCTGCGCGCCGTCACCCGCGCCGAGGACGCGCGACTGTCCGTGGCCGCCCACCAGATCGACCCGCTCCCGGCGCTCCACTCCGTCGCCGGCCTCTTCGCCGACCACCCCAAGTGGTGGTCGCAGGAGTTCTTCGGCCAGGTCGCCCGGCGCGTCGACCAGATCGCCCTGATGTCGTACGACACGGCGCAGCCGCTGGAGGGCACCTACGGCGGCTACGTGGCCCAGCAGACCTCGCTCGCCCTGGAGGTCACCCCGCCCACCACCCACCTGCTGATGGGCCTGCCCTTCTACTACGAGAGCAATCCCAGCCACTGGGGCCACGCCGAGACCGTCGCCGCCGCCGTCCGCGGCGTCCGCCTCGGCCTCTCCCGGACGGACGCCGACCGCGAACTCTTCGGCGTCGCCCCCTACATCGACTTCGCGGCGACGGAGACGAACTGGGAGGAGTACCGGGAAGGCTGGGTGAACCCCTAACGCCGGCGGATCCTGTTCCCCAGCCACACCAGCGGGTCGTACTTCCGGTCTGCCGCCCGCTCCTTCAGCGGGATCAGCGCGTTGTCCGTGATCCTGATCCCCTCGGGGCAGACCTCCGTGCAGCACTTGGTGATGTTGCAGTAGCCGAGGCCGTGTTCGTCCTGGGCCGTGCGCTTGCGGTCCAGGCCGGCCTCCTCGGCCGCGTCCAGCGGATGCATGTCGAGTTCCGCGACCCGCATCAGGAAACGGGGTCCCGCGAAGGCCGGCTTGTTCTCCTCGTGGTCGCGGACCACATGGCAGACGTCCTGGCACAGGAAGCACTCGATGCACTTGCGGAACTCCTGCGAGCGGTCCACGTCCTCCTGCGTCATCCGGTACTCGCCCGCGGCCACCCCCTCCGGCGGGACGAAGGCCGGAACCTGCCTGGCCTTGGTGTAGTTGAAGCCGACGTCCGTCACCAGGTCCCGGATCACCGGGAACGCCCGCAGCGGCGTCACGGTGATCGTCTCGTCCCGCCGGAACACCGACATGCGGGTCATGCACAGCAGTCGGGGACGCCCGTTGACCTCCGCCGAGCAGGAACCGCACTTGCCCGCCTTGCAGTTCCAGCGCACGGCGAGATCGGGCGCCTGGGTGGCCTGGAGGCGGTGGACGATGTCGAGGACCACCTCGCCGTCGTTCACCTCGACCGCGAAGTCCTCCAGGCCGCCACCCTCGGCGTCCCCCCGCCACACCTTGAAGCGGGCCTCGTAGCTGCTCACTCGTAGAGCTCCTCTTCGGCGAGGTACTTGACCAGCTCCTCCTTCTCGAAGAGGGCGAGCAGGTCGGGGCGGATGGGTTCGGTGGTCTCGCGGGTGAGGGTGATCCGGCCGCGCACCGTGTCGGTGCCCGCGAGCCCGCCCGACGGGTCGGTCAGCGCGCACAGCAGGTTGACGTTGCGCCAGGTCCGCTCCATCGCCGCGTGGTCCTCACGGGTGTGGCCGCCGCGCGACTCGGTGCGCTCCAGCGCCGCCCGGGCCACGCACTCGCTGACCAGCAGCATGTTCCTGAGGTCCAGCGCGAGGTGCCAGCCGGGGTTGAACTGCCGGTGCCCCTCGACCCCGGCGCGGCGGGCCCGCACCCGCAGCTCGGCGAGCTTCCGCAGCGCCTGCTCCATCTCGTGCTCGCGCCGGATGATGCCGACCAGGTCGTTCATCGTCTGCTGGAGCTCCTGGTGCAGCGTGTACGGGTTCTCCGGCGGCCCGTCCGCCGGTTCCCCGCCCTCCGCGGAGAACGGGCGCAGGGCCTCCGCGGCGGCCGCGTCGACCTGGGCGTCGTCCACCCGGGGCCGCGGGGCCCCCGCCCGGCTCGCGTACTCGGCCGCGTGCAGGCCGGCCCGGCGGCCGAACACCAGCAGGTCGGAGAGCGAGTTCCCGCCGAGCCGGTTGGAGCCGTGCATCCCGCCGGCCACCTCACCGGCGGCGAACAGTCCGGGCACCCCGCGCGCCGCCGCCGAGTCGGAGTCGACGGCGATGCCGCCCATCACGTAGTGACAGGTCGGCCCGACCTCCATCGCCTCCGCCGTGATGTCGACGTCCGCCAGCTCCTTGAACTGGTGGTACATCGACGGCAGCCGCCGTCTGATCACCTCGGCCGGCATCCGGGTGGAGACGTCCAGGAAGACCCCGCCGTGCGGGGAGCCCCGGCCCGCCTTCACCTCGGCGTTGATCGCGCGGGCCACCTCGTCGCGGGGGAGCAGCTCGGGCGGGCGGCGGTTGTGGTCCGGGTCGTCGTACCAGCGGTCGCCCTCCTCCTCGGACTCCGCGTACTTCTCCTTGAAGACGTCCGGGATGTAGTCGAACATGAACCGCTTGCCCTCGGAGTTGCGCAGCACCCCGCCGTCCCCGCGCACCGACTCGGTGACGAGGATGCCCTTCACCGACGGCGGCCAGACCATCCCGGTCGGGTGGAACTGCACGAACTCCATGTTCAGCAGCGGGGCCCCGGCCAGCAGCGCCAGCGCGTGACCGTCGCCGGTGTACTCCCAGGAGTTCGACGTCACCTTGAAGGACTTGCCGATCCCGCCGGTGGCGATCACCACGGCGGGCGCCTCCAGCACGAAGAAGCGGCCGGACTCCCGCTCGTACCCGAAGACCCCCGAGACCTGGCCCTCCTCCTTGAGCACGCGGGTGACCGTGCACTCCTGGAAGACCTTCAGCCGGGACTCGTGGTCCCCGGTCTCGCGGAAGTCCTCCTGCTGCAGCGCGACGATCTTCTGCTGGAGGGTGCGGATCAGCTCCAGGCCGGTGCGGTCGCCGACATGGGCCAGGCGCGGGTACTCGTGGCCGCCGAAGTTGCGCTGCGAGATCCGCCCGTCCTTCGTGCGGTCGAACAGCGCGCCCCAGGTCTCCAGCTCCCACACCCGCCGCGGGGCCTCCTGGGCGTGCAGTTCCGCCATCCGCCACTGGTTGAGGAACTTGCCGCCGCGCATGGTGTCGCGGAAGTGGACCTGCCAGTTGTCGCCGGAGTTGACGTTGCCCATCGCGGCCGCGATGCCGCCCTCGGCCATCACGGTGTGCGCCTTGCCGAACAGCGACTTGCAGATCACGGCCGTACGGGCGCCCCGCTCGCGGGCCTCGACGGCGGCGCGCAGACCCGCGCCGCCCGCCCCGACCACGACGACGTCCCACTCCTGTCGGTCGACCACGGACATAGGTAAGGCCCCCAGCTAGAAGAAGCGCGGATCGTCGAAGACGCCGGACGCGACGAGGTACACGTAGAAGTCGGCGAGCGCCACGCTCAGCAGTGACGCCCAGGCGAGCTGCATGTGCCTGGCGTTCAGCCGGCCCACCCACTGCCACATCCGGTAGCGCACCGGGTGCCGGGAGAAGTGCTTCAGCTTCCCGCCGACGATGTGCCGGCAGGAGTGGCACGAGACGGTGTACGCCCAGATCAGCGCGATGTTGACCAGGAACACCAGGGTGCCGAGACCCATGTGGCCCCACGCGTAGTGCTCGTCGCGGAAGGCGAGCACGGTGTCGTAGGTCAGCACGCAGGCGACCAGGAGCGCCGCGTAGAAGAAGTACCGGTGGACGTTCTGCAGGATCAGCGGGAAGCGGGTCTCCCCGGTGTACTTCGCGTGCGGTTCGGCGACCGCGCAGGCCGGCGGGGACGCCCAGAAGCCCCGGTAGTAGGCCTTGCGGTAGTAGTAGCAGGTCAGGCGGAAGCCGAGCGGGAAGATCAGGATGATGATCGCCGGCGAGATGCCCCACCAGGATCCGAACAGCTCCCAGTTCGGCCCGGCGCGCATCGGTTCGCAGTTCTCCGCGAGGCACGGCGAGTAGAACGGCGAGACGTACGGCGCCGCGTAGTAGTCGGCGTTGGCGAAGGCCCGCCAGGTCGAGTACACGACGAAGGCGAGCAGCCCGGCCGCGGTGGCGGCCGGGGCCAGCCACCAGCGGTCGGTCCGCAGGTGCGGGGCGGCGATCGCGGCGCGCGTGCCGGTCCGCACGCCGCCGCTTCGGTGATGGGGGTCTGTGGCAGGAGGTTCCGTGCCAGTGGCCACTTGTCCACTCCGGTAGGGGTCGGGGGGCGCCGCGATCGGCGGGGGTCAGGGGGCGCGACGGTCGCGGGCGCCGAGCCCCTCGTCGTCGGTGTCCACCCACAGCGAGGGGTCGTACGGCGCGTCGGAGATGGTCACCAGGTCGGGCCGCTTCTGCGGGGCCGCGGTGGCGGCGGCCGTCTCCCGCAGCAGCGCGACGCTCTCCCGCAGGTGGTTGGTGTCGGAGCGGACGCGGCGCATCTCCAGGCCGCCGCTGCCCAGCTGCTTCTCCAGGCGCCCCACCGACCGGATCAGATCGTCGAGACAGCGCTGGACGGATGTCAGTTCGTCGTGCACGGACATGACTTGCCCTCACTTCCACGGGTCCTTCGGGCCCAAGGCGGCAACGTTCATGCGCCTGAGAGTGTCGCGCGTCACACCTTGCGCTGTGAAGGGATGTGCATCGATTGGCCGAGGCGTACGGGTGACGGTGCGGTGAGTTGCGCCGTACGGGTGAGCTTGCCGACCGTGGCCGCCGTGTCGCCCTGAGTTGCCGAACCCTTTCCTCTTCAGTGGGCCGCATACATCGGATGAACTCCAAATACCACCAAAAGTGAGCGTAACGCCCGCTGCCCCCGGAGGTAACCAGAGATGTCCCACGACGGCGTCGGCCCGCGCGCGGCTCTGCGCTCGGTCGCCCTCCTCACCGCGGGCCTCCTCGCGGTGCCCGCGCTGGCCGGCTGCGGTTCCGGCGACGACCCCGCGGGCGAGCCGCTCGCCGGGGCGGACATCGCGCACGCCGACCGGGCGAGGATCGCCGAGGGGGGCACCCTGCGCTGGGCGGTGGACACCGTCCCGGACACCCTGAACACCTTCCAGTCGGACGCCGACGCCACCACCACCCGGATCGCCCAGGCGGTCCTGCCGTCGATGTTCCGGATGGACACCCGGGGCCGGCCGGTGCGCAACCCCGACTACCTGGAGTCCGCCGAGGTCGTCGACACCGAGCCGAAACAGGTCGTCCTCTACAAGCTCAACCAGCAGGCCGTCTGGAGCGACGGCCGCGAGATCGGCGCCGCCGACTTCGCCGCCCAGTGGCGCGCCCTGTCCGGGAAGGACACCGCCTACTGGACCGCCCGCAACGCCGGCTACGACCGCATCGGGAAGATCGAGCGGGGCAGCAGCGACCTCGAGGTCAAGGTCACCTTCAGCCGCCCCTACGCCGACTGGAAGTCCCTGTTCACCCCGCTGTACCCCAAGGAGGTCATGGGCACCCCGGACGCCTTCAACGACGGGGCGCGCAAGAAGCTCAAGGTCACCGCGGGACCCTTCACGCTGAAGAAGGTCGACACCGGGGAGGAGGAGGTCACCCTCACCCGCAGCGCACGCTGGTGGGGCGCCCCGGCGAAGCTCTCGAAGATCGTGCTGCGCGCGGTGCCCCGGGACAAACGGATCTCCGCGCTCAGCGCCGGCACCCTGGACCTGGCCGAGATCGACCCGGCCGCCGCGCGCCGGGTCACCGCCGCGGCGCTCCCGCGGGGCGAGAGCAGCCCGCTCGCGGGCCCCGGCGCGGACCGGTCCGCCGCGGACGCGCTGCGCTCCTGGGCGGTCGCCAACGGCTCCGACGAGGAGGCCGCCGACGAGGAGTCGTCCGCCCGCAGGAAGCTGGCGAAGAAGGCCGCCAAGTACGCCCGGCAGCAGAAGGCCCTCGGCGGCTTCGAGGTGCGCAGGTCGTTCGAGCCCGCCTTCACCCAGCTGGCCCTCAACGGCGCCGACGGCCCCCTCGCCGACGAGCGGGTCCGCCGCGCCGTGGCCCGCGCCCTGGACCGGCGGGCCATCGCGGAGGCGGTGCTGAAGCCGCTGGGGCTGCCCGCCGAGTCCGTGGGCAGCCACCTCGCGCTGTCCGGCCAGGCCGGCTACGGCGACAGCAGCGGCGCCCTCGGCGAACAGGACGCCAAGGAGGCGCAGGCGCTGCTCGCGGACGCGGGCTGGGTGCCGGGCGGGCCGGTCAGGAAGGAGAAGAAGGACGACGGCGAGAAGGCGGCGGGCTCGGAGGGGGAGAAGGGCGGGGACTCCGGCGACGGGGACGAGTCCGAGGGCGGCGACGACGGCACCTACATCGTCGGCGAGGACGACGACGCCAACGACGACGGCAAGGCCCCGCGGGACTCCGGCACCGGCACCGGGCACCTGAGGCAGGGCGGCGCCCCCGGCGCCTACGCGCCCCGGGGCACCGCCGCCCCGGCCCGGGCCGCGAGCGCCCCCGTCGCCAAGGACGGCAAGGCGCTCACCCTCCGCTTCGTGCTGCCCTCGGGACCGGGCTCGGACACGCTGCGCACCGTGGCCGGCCGCATCTCGGCGATGCTGGAGCGGATCGGCATCCGCACGGACGTCACCAAGGTCGACGACGCGAGCTACTTCAAGGACCACATCGCCTCCGGGAAGTACGACCTCGCCCTGTACTCCTGGCCCGCGACCGCCTACCCCGCCACCGACGCCCGCCCCGTCTACGCCAAGCCGGTCGCGGCCGCCGACGGCTCCCTGAACGTGGAGCAGAACTACACCCGCGTCGGCACCGACCAGGTGGACCAGCTCTTCGACCAGGCCGTCACCACGCTGGACGACTCCGAGCGGGGCGCCCTGATCCGCAAGGCCGACTCCCGCATCTGGGCGGCGGCCGGCTCCATCCCCCTCTACCAGCGCCCCCAGCTCACCGCCGCCCGCAAGAACCTGGCCAACGCCGGGGCCTTCGGCTTCCGCACCCCGGTGTACGAGGACATGGGCTTCCTGAAGAAGTCCGCGCAGGGCCCGACGGGCACCCCGGGCGCGAAGAGCGCCGGCGCGTCGGCCGGGGACTGACGCGCCCGGCGGGAAACGGCGCACATACGAGAGCGGCACACCCCCGCCGGGGGGTGTGCCGCTCTCGTACGCGTGTGCGTCAGCCGTGCTTGGCGCGGCTCGCGGCGCGGGCGCGCTCGCGGGCGTCCAGGTTCACCTTGCGGATGCGGACCGCCTCCGGGGTGACCTCCACGCACTCGTCGTCGCGGCAGAACTCCAGGGACTGCTCCAGCGACAGCTTGCGCGGCGGGACGATCGCCTCGAACGAGTCGGCCGAGGACGACCGCATGTTGGTGAGCTTCTTCTCCTTGGTGATGTTCACGTCCATGTCGTCGGAGCGCGAGTTCTCACCGACGATCATGCCCTCGTACACCTCGGTGCCGGGGTCGGTGAACAGCACACCCCGCTCCTGGAGGTTGGTCATCGCGAACGCGGTGACCGCGCCGGCCCGGTCGGCGACCAGGGAGCCGTTGTTACGGGTGGTCAGCGTGCCGAACCAGGGCTCGTGGCCCTCGTGGATGGAGTGGGCGATGCCCGTGCCGCGGGTCTGGGTCAGGAACTCCGTGCGGAAGCCGATCAGACCGCGGGAGGGCACCACGAACTCCATGCGCACCCAGCCCGAGCCGTGGTTGGACATGTTGTCCATGCGGCCCTTGCGGACGCCCATGAGCTGCGTGACCGCGCCCATGTGCTCCTCGGGGACGTCGATCGTCATGCGCTCGACCGGCTCGTGGACCTTGCCGTCGACCTCCTTGGTGACGACCTGCGGCTTGCCGATGGTGAGCTCGAAGCCCTCGCGGCGCATCTGCTCGACCAGGATGGCCAGGGCCAGCTCGCCGCGGCCCTGCACCTCCCAGGCGTCGGGGCGCTCGGTGTCCAGGACGCGGAGCGAGACGTTGCCGATCAGCTCGCGGTCCAGGCGGTCCTTGACCTGGCGGGCGGTGACCTTGCGGTCCTTGACGGCCGCCTTGTTGTCGGCGCCCTTGCCGCTGCCGCCGCGGCCGACCAGCGGGGAGGTGTTGGTGCCGATGGTCATCGAGATGGCCGGCTCGTCCACCGTGATCAGCGGCAGCGGAACGGGGTTCTCCGGGTCGGCCAGGGTCTCGCCGATCATGATGTCCGTGATACCGGCCACGGCGCAGATGTCACCGGGGCCCGCCTTCTCGGCGGGCTTGCGGGTGAGCGCCTCGGTCATCATCAGCTCGGAGATGCGGACGTTGGTCACGGACCCGTCGCGCTTCATCCAGGCGACCGTCTGCCCCTTCTTCAGCTCGCCCTGGTGGACGCGGAGCAGCGCGATGCGGCCGAGGAAGTTGTCGGCGTCCAGGTTGGTCACGTGCGCCTGGAGGGGGGCGCCCTCCTCGTAGGTCGGCGCCGGGATGTGGTCCAGGATCGTCGAGAAGAACGGCTCCAGGCTGGTGGAGTCGGACGGGACGGTGCCGTCGTCGGGCTTGGTGAGGGACGCCACACCGTCCCGGCCGCAGGCGTAGACGATCGGGAACTCGATCTGCTCCTCGTCGGCGTCCAGGTCGAGGAAGAGGTCGTAGGTCTCGTTGACCACCTCGTCGATGCGGGCGTCCGGACGGTCCGTCTTGTTGATGCACAGGATGATCGGCAGCCGCTGCTGGAGCGCCTTGCGCAGCACGAAGCGGGTCTGCGGGAGCGGGCCCTCCGAGGCGTCCACCAGCAGCACCACGCCGTCGACCATCGACAGACCGCGCTCGACCTCGCCGCCGAAGTCGGCGTGGCCGGGGGTGTCGATGATGTTGATCGTGATGGGGTCCCCGCCGGCCTTGGGGTGGTACTTCACCGCCGTGTTCTTGGCGAGGATCGTGATGCCCTTCTCACGCTCCAGGTCGTTCGAGTCCATCATGCGGTCGTCGACCTGGTCGAGCTGGTGCGCGGCGAAGGCGCCGGCCTGCTTGAGCATGCCGTCGACGATGGTCGTCTTGCCGTGGTCGACGTGGGCGACGATGGCGACGTTGCGGATGTCGTGACGCGTAGTTGTCACAGCCATGAAAGGCGTATCTCCCGGAGTGCTGAGGAATGCCCCGCACGAGCGTCTGTGGTGTGCGGGCCCTGCCGGGCTGAACATGCCTCGGCCTCACCCCATGGTACGGGGCCGCCGCGAGGACCGCCGTCGCGAGCTCACCGGCACCAGGAGGCTCCCGAAACCCGCGAAGATCTGTTCGGATATCGGTGTGCTCGCGAACACGTTTCGGACATGTAAAGAAAAAGCTGTCCATAAATGTCCGGATTGCCGTTTTGTGTGGCGAGGTGTCAAGCGCGACCAGGTGTCAATCTTTGCAATTTTCGCTCAAAATATGAACGGTAGGGAGATCCCTATGCCTTCCGCCCTTGACGCGCGTTGACTGTCTTGGCGAAAGTTCCCCCAAACCACAGAACCTGCCGGTATCTGTGCTGCGCTCAACTCTCCAACCCCCCGGGGGACGAACACGATGACCAGTCCAATCAAGGCCGAGGACTCCGGGTCCGCGGCTGTCTTGGACCCTGAGCTCGCGCCGGCCGCTGAAAACACGGCCGCCAAGGGCGTCAAGCAGCCCGAGGGTCGTTCCCCCGGCCAGTTGATGTGGCAGCGCTTCAAGCGCGACCGTACCGGAGTCATCTCCGCGTGCGTGGTGATTTTCTTCTTCGCTGTCTCCGCGCTCGCGCCGCTCATCGCGAAGGTGTACGGCAAGAACCCGTACACGCTGTACGCCCAGGAGCCGGACTTCCCGTTCCTCCTGGACGACTTCGCCATGCCCACCGGTTCCTTCGGCGGCATGTCGGGCGACTTCTGGTTCGGCGTCGAGCCCAAGCTCGGCCGTGACGTCTTCACCATGCTGCTGTACGGCATCCGTACCTCGCTGTACATGGCTGTGGTCGTCACGACACTCTGTGTGCTTACCGGTGTGATCATCGGTATGGTTATGGGCTACTTCGGCGGTCGGGTCGACTACTGGCTGGGCCGGGTCACGGACTTCTTCCTGGCCTTCCCGCAGCAGCTGTTCTTCATCGCCTTCATGCCCGTCGTCACCGCGATGTTCGTCTCCCCGCAGGACGAGACCCCCACCTACCTGCGGGCCGTGGCGATCACCCTGGTGATGTGGTTCCTCGGCTGGATGGGCCTCGCCCGCCTGGTGCGCAGCTCCGTGCTGTCACTGGCGGAGCGGGAGTTCGTCGAGGCGGCCAAGGTGTCCGGAGCCTCTCCGTGGCGCATCGTGCGCAAGGAGATCCTCCCGAACATCGTCACACCGATCCTGGTGCAGGCCACCTACATCCTGCCGAGCACCATCCTCTCCATCGCCTTCCTCTCGTTCATCGGTGTCGGCTTCGTCGAGCCGACCCCGGACTGGGGCCGGATGTTCGCCATCGGCGCCGACGTGTACGAGCAGGATCCGATGTTCATGTTCTTCCCCGGCGTCGCACTGGTGGTCTTCGTGCTCGCCTTCAACCTTCTCGGAGACTCCGTCCGGGACGCATTCGACCCCAAGACCGGACGGTAATCGTCCATTGGTGGTGGGGGAGCTGCCGCCCCCGTGCCGGGCGACCGGACCGCTAGGCAGCACTCGTGGACAACTAATGACAGGTAGGTGCATCGGCATCATGAAGCCCACCAGAACGCGTACCGCGCGTGCCATCGCCGTCGCCATCGTGGCCGGCTCGCTGGCGCTGACCGGCTGCTCCAGCGACAACGGCGGCGGCAGCAAGGGCAAGGACGACTCGAAGAACCAGAAGGACGCCGCCGAGCAGCAGGACCCTGTCGCCTACGGGGACGCCGCCGCCTCCAACGGCCCGGCGGAAGAGGTCGCCGGCGCCAAGTCCGGTGGCTTCATCAACGTCTACATGCAGTCGGACCTGAGCCACCAGGACCCGGGGCAGATCTACGTCAGCGACGCCGGCCAGTTCGCCAACCTGATCCACCGCGGGCTGACGAACTACCAGGAGGACGACGAGGGCAACCTGACCGTCGTCGGTGACATCGCCACCGACTCCGGCCAGTCCTCCGACGGCGGCAAGACCTGGACGTACAAGCTCAAGGACAACATCAAGGACGAGGACGGCAACGCCATCACCTCGGCCGACATCCGTCACACCATCGAGCGCCAGTACTCGAAGGTCATCTTCGACGGCCCGACGTACATCCAGACCTGGCTCTCGGGCGCCGACTACCGCAAGGCGCTGCCGGACGGCCCGTACAAGGGCAAGCACCTGCCGGACTCCGTGCTGGAGACCCCGGACGACAAGACGGTCGTCTTCCACTTCGACCAGCCGCGCCCGGACCTCCCGCAGGCCCTCGCCATGGCCGGCTACGCCATCGTGCCCGAGAAGGCGGACACGAAGGAGAAGTACGACGACGCCCCGAAGTCGCTCGGCCCCTACAAGATCGCCGAGTACAAGCCGGGCAAGTCCATGAAGCTGGTCAAGAACGACCAGTGGGACGCCAAGACGGACTCGGTGCGCCACCAGTACGTCGACGGCTACAACTTCTCCTCGACCATCGACCAGGCCAGCCAGACCAAGCGTCTGATCGCCGACCAGGGCGAGGCCAAGAACGCCATCCAGTTCACCGACTCGGTGGACCCGGCGCAGATGTCCACGGTCATCGGTGACGCCAACGCCAAGAAGCGCACGATCCAGGGTTACCAGCCCTACGTGTGGCAGCTGACCTTCAACCTGGACCGGGTGAAGGACAAGAAGATCCGCGACGCCATCACCTACGCCATCCCGAACCAGTCCATGGTTCAGGCGGACGGTGGCCGTTACGGCGGTGAGGTCGCCGGCGGTCTGCTCGCCCCGACCCTGCCGAACTTCGACCCCGAGTACGACCCGTTCGGCAAGCTGAAGAAGCCCAACGGTGACATCGAGAAGGCCAAGCAGCTGCTGAAGGAGGCGGGTGTCAAGGAGGGCACGAAGCTCACCTACGCCTACTCCAACACCCCGCGCGGCCAGGCCCAGCAGGTCATCATCAAGGACGCCCTGGCCAAGATCGGCCTCGACGTCCAGGCCAAGGAGATCGACCGGGCCAGCTTCTACGAGCAGGTCGGCAAGCTGGACAACCCGTACGACATCTACATGACCGGCTGGGGCCAGGACTGGTCGTCGCCGTCCACGGTCATCACCCCCGTCTACGACGGCACGCAGGTCCAGGACGGTGCGTCGAACTACTCGCACATCGACGACAAGCAGGTCAACGAGCTGATCGAGAAGGCTCTGACGCAGCAGCCCGAGGAGGCCGCCAAGACCTGGGAGCAGGCTCACCACCGCATCGTGGAGGAGATCAACCCGGCTGCCCCGGTCTACTTCTCGAAGCAGATCCAGCTCTACGGCTCGAACATCGGTGGCGCCAAGTACAGCAACGAGTCGAGCTACATCGACATCAACGACCTGTACCTGAAGCAGCCGTAACCCGTCAGCTCGGCTGACCGCGGGGGTGTGCGCCAGGCGGAGCACACCCCCGCGGACGGTACCCCCTCCCTGCCGCCGCGTTTCGAAGAGAGCATCCACCCGCCATGCTTCAGTTCCTCATCCGCAGGCTGATCGGCGCCGTCGTCATCATGTTCCTGATCGGCGCCTTCACGTTCTTCCTGTTCTATACGATCCCTCAGGACTTCGCTGCGCTGTCCTGCGGCAAGAACTGCTCGCCCGAGAACCTCGCCGTGATCCGCGAGAACCTCGGCCTGGACAAGCCCATCACCACCCAGTTCTGGGAGTTCATGACGGGCATCGTCGCGGGGCGGGACTTCGCGACGGGACACTGCTCCGCGCCCTGCCTGGGGCAGTCCTTCGACACCGGTCAGTTCGTCTGGGACTCGATCATCGACCGCTTCCCGCTGACGCTCTCGCTGACCGTCGGCGGCCTGGTGATCTTCCTGATCGTCGGTCTCGGCTCCGGTCTGATGGCCGCCTGGAAGCGCGGCACGTTCACCGACAAGCTGGTCTCCGGCGCCTCGATCGTGCTCAGCTCGTTCCAGATCTACTTCCTCGGCCCGATCGTCCTCGGCATCTTCGTCTACCAGACCGGCTGGGCGGACAACCCGAAGTACGTCTCGCCCTTCGACAACCCGGCCGGCTGGATCGCGGGAATGATCATCCCGTGGGCCGTCATGGCCACCATCTTCACCGCGCAGTACACCCGTATGTCCCGCTCGACCATGATCGAGCAGCTGCAGGAGGAGCACGTCCGCACCGCTCGCGCCAAGGGCATGAAGCAGCGGTACGTCTTCTTCCGCTACGCCTGGCGCGGTTCGCTCATCCCGATCGTCACGATCCTCGGCATCGACCTCAGCGCGCTGCTCTCCGGAGCGGTGGTCACCGAGTTCACGTTCGACCTGGCCGGAATCGGCCGTCTCGCGGTGGACTCCTCGCTGACGAAGGACCTGCCGGTGACGATGGGCGTCATGCTGTTCGGGGCGTTCTTCATCCTGCTCCTGAACATCCTCGTGGACCTCGTCTACGCGTACATCGACCCGCGCGTGCGGCTCAGCTAGGAGAAACACCGTGACCACACTGACCAAGACCGAAGGCGAGAAGGCCCCGACCGGGCCGGATTCCTTCCTCTCGGTCCGCGACCTGCGGGTGCGGTTCTCCACCGAGGACGGCATCGTCAAGGCGGTCGACGGGCTGTCCTTCGACGTCGAACGCGGCAAGACCCTGGGCATCGTCGGTGAGTCGGGCTCCGGCAAGTCCGTCACCAACCTGACCGTGCTCGGGCTGCACAACCCCAAGAGCTCCACCGTCGAGGGCGAGATCCTTCTCGAGGGGCAGGACCTCGTCACCGCCTCCGAGAAGGAGATGGAGAAGCTCCGCGGCAACAAGGTCGCGATGATCTTCCAGGACCCGCTGACGGCGCTCTCGCCGTACTACACGGTGGGCCGGCAGATCGCCGAGCCGTACATGAAGCACACCGGCGCCTCCAAGAAGGAGGCCCGGCAGCGGGCGATCGAGATGCTGACCAAGGTCGGCATCCCGCAGCCCAAGACGCGCGTGGACGACTACCCGCACCAGTTCTCCGGCGGCATGCGCCAGCGCGCCATGATCGCCATGGCGCTGGTCTGCGACCCCGACCTGCTGATCGCCGACGAGCCGACCACCGCCCTGGACGTGACCGTCCAGGCGCAGATCCTCGACCTGCTCAAGGACCTGCAGCAGGAGTTCGGCTCCGCGATCATCTTCATCACCCACGACCTCGGCGTCATCTCCGACATGGCCGACGACCTGCTGGTGATGTACTCGGGGCGGGCCGTGGAGCGCGGCACCGTCCGCGAGGTGCTGCGCCGGCCTCAGCACCCCTACACCTGGGGCCTGCTGAGCTCGATGCCGCGTCTCGGGGGCGACACCTCCCAGGCGCTGAACCCGATCCCCGGGTCCCCGCCCAGCCTGCTGAACCCGCCCTCCGGCTGCCCCTTCCACCCGCGCTGCGCCTTCACCGGCGAGGTGCAGGGGGACAGGTGCAGCACCGAGCGCCCGGCGCTCGGCGAGGGCCGCGCCGCCGCCTGCCACCTGACGGCGGAGCAGCAGCAGTCCATATTCATCGACACGATCCAGCCCCGGCTGCGCTAGGGAGAGATCCGAGACATGAGCGACAACCTCACCCTCCCCGCACAGCAGAGCTCCACCGGGGCGTCCACCGAGACGCTGCTGAAGGTGGAGGGACTGACCAAACACTTCCCGATCTACGGCGGCTTCCCGATCAAGCGGAAGGTCGGCGCCGTCCAGGCCGTCGACAACGTCGACCTGACCGTCGGCGTCGGCGAGAGCGTCGGCCTGGTGGGTGAGTCGGGCTGCGGCAAGTCGACCACGGGCCGGCTCATCACCCGGCTCCTGGAGCCGACCGGCGGAAAGATCGAGTACGCGGGCCAGGACATCACGCACGCCAAGCGCAGGCAGCTGGCGCCCGTGCGGTCCGAGATCCAGATGATCTTCCAGGACCCGTACTCCTCGCTGAACCCGCGGCAGACCGTCGGCACGATCATCAAGTCGCCGATGGAGGTCAACGGGATCGACCCGGCGGGCGGCCGGGAGAAGAGGGTCCGCGAGCTGCTCGAGCTCGTCGGCCTCAACCCCGAGCACTACAACCGCTTCCCGCACGAGTTCTCCGGCGGTCAGCGCCAGCGCATCGGCGTCGCCCGTGCCCTCGCGCTCAACCCGAAGCTGATCGTGGCGGACGAGCCGGTCTCGGCGCTGGACGTGTCGATCCAGGCGCAGGTCGTCAACCTGCTCCAGAAGGTCCAGGACGAGCTGGGCATCGCCTTCCTCTTCATCGCCCACGACCTCGCGGTGGTCCGGCACTTCTCGCAGCGCGTGGCCGTGATGTACCTCGGCAAGGTGGTCGAGGTCGGCGACCGGGACTCCATCTACAACCGGCCCCGGCACCCGTACACCCACGCCCTGCTCTCGGCCGTGCCCGAGGTCGCCATGGACGACGAGACGGAGGACCGCGAGCGCATCCGGCTCGCCGGTGACGTGCCCTCGCCGATCATGCCGCCGTCCGGCTGCCGCTTCCGCACCCGGTGCTGGAAGGCGCAGGACAAGTGCGCCACGGAGGAGCCGCCGCTGGTGCAGATCTCCGGCAACCGCGACGGTCACCTGACGGCCTGCCACTTCCCCGAGGACCCCACCACGGAGGCCCGTGACGAGGACGTCGTCCTCGACCCGGCGCTGAAGGCCCTGGAGGACTCGGTCGAGAAGGACTGACGCCCCGTCGTACGGACGAACGGCTGCCGCCCGCCTCCCCGAGAGGCGGGCGGCAGCCGTTTGCCCGTACGGGCGTCTCATACGTGCATACGGCTGGAGTCACCCCCGTACAGGTGCCGTACATGTGCGTGACGCACCCTTTGCCCCGATATTGGCGTAAAGGATCAGCGCACGTACGAGGAGGCACCCGATGCGCGGAGCCACGCACGCCCGACGGGCCGCTTGCGCGATGGCGGTCGCCCTCGCGGCGACGGCCTGCGGCGGAGGCGGCGGAGGCGGCGGCAGCGACGCCGGCGCCGTACTGAGCGCCTCCTGGGGCGATCCGCAGAACCCGCTGGAGCCGGCCAACACCAACGAGGTCCAGGGCGGCAAGGTCCTCGACATGATCTTCCGGGGTCTGAAGCGGTACGACCCCAAGACCGGCGAGGCCAAGGACATGCTCGCCGAGAAGATCGACACCTCCGACTCGCAGAACTTCACCGTCACCGTCAAGGACGGCTGGACCTTCAGCAACGGCGAGAAGGTCACCGCCAAGTCCTTCGTCGACGCCTGGAACTACGGCGCGAGCCTGCGGAACAACCAGCGCAACGCCTACTTCTTCGGCTACATCGAGGGGTACGACCAGGTCCACCCCGAGAAGGGCGAGCAGACGTCCGACACCATGTCCGGCCTGAAGGTCACCGGCGACCGGACCTTCACCGTCAAGCTCACCCAGAAGTTCTCGACCTTCCCCGACACCCTCGGCTACAACGCCTTCGCCCCGCTGCCCCAGGCGTTCTTCGACGACCACGCCGCCTGGATCAAGAAGCCCGTCGGCAACGGCCCGTACCTGGTCGACTCGTACACCCGCGGCTCACAGATGGCCCTGCGCAAGTGGAACGACTACCCCGGCTCCGACAAGGCGCAGAACGGCGGCGTCGACCTCAAGGTCTACACCGACGCCAACACCGCCTACACCGACCTGATCGCCGGCAACCTCGACCTCGTCGACGACGTCCCCGCCGCCCAGCTGAAGAACGTCAAGAGCGACCTCGGCGACCGGTACCTCAACACCCCCGCCGGCATCATCCAGACCCTCGCCTTCCCCTTCTACGACGAGGCATGGAACAAGTCCGGCTCGGACAAGGTCCGCAAGGGCCTGTCCATGGCGATCGACCGGGCGCAGATCACCGACACCATCTTCCAGAAGACCCGCACCCCCGCCACCGACTGGACCTCGCCCGTCCTCGGCAAGGACGGCGGCTTCCAGGAGGGCCTGTGCGGCGAGTCCTGCGACTACAAGCCGGACGACGCCAAGAAGCTCATCCAGGAGGGCGGCGGACTGCCCGGCGGCAAGGTGACCATCACCTACAACGCCGACACCGGCTCCCACCGCGAATGGGTCGACGCCGTCTGCAACTCCATCAACAAGGCCCTGGACAACGAACGCGCCTGCACCGGAAACCCGGTCGGCACCTTCGCCGACTTCCGCAACCAGATCACCCAGCAGAAGATGAGCGGCCCGTTCCGCGCCGGCTGGCAGATGGACTACCCGCTCATCCAGAACTTCCTCCAGCCGCTCTACTACACCGACGCCTCCTCCAACGACGGCAAGTGGTCGAACAAGCAGTTCGACGACCTGGTGAACCAGGCCAACCGGGAGACCGACAACGCCAAGGCCGTCGGTCTGTTCCAGCAGGCCGAGGGGGTCGTCCGCGACAACATGGCGGCCATCCCGCTCTGGTACCAGAACGGCAGCGCCGGCTGGTCCGACCGGCTCTCCGAGGTCAAGCTCAACCCCTTCAGCGTCCCCGTGTACGACCAGATCAAGGTGAGCTGATCCGCCATGGGACGCTATGTCGTCCGGCGGCTGCTCCAGATGATCCCGGTGTTCATCGGGGCCACGCTGCTGATCTTCCTCATGGTCAACGTGATGGGCGACCCGATCGCCGGGCTGTGCGGCGAGCGGCGCTGCGACCCGGCGACCGCCGCCCAGCTGGAACGGGAGTTCGGGCTCGACAAGCCGGTCTGGCAGCAATACCTGACGTACATGGGGAACGTCTTCACCGGCGACTTCGGCACGGCCTTCAACGGCCAGGAGGTCACCGAGCTGATGGCGACCTCGTTCCCCGTCACCATCCGGCTCACCCTGATCGCGATCCTCTTCGAGATCGTCGTCGGCGTCACCCTCGGCGTGGTCACCGGACTGCGCCGGGGCCGCCCCGTCGACACCGGCGTGCTGCTCCTCACCCTCGTCGTCATCTCCGTGCCCACCTTCGTCACCGGACTGCTGCTCCAGCTGCTGCTCGGCGTGAAGTGGGGCTGGATCCGGCCCTCGGTCTCCTCCGAGGCACCCTTCGACGAACTGATCCTGCCCGGTCTGGTGCTGGCCTCCGTCTCCCTGGCCTACGTCACCCGGCTGACCCGCACCTCCATCGCGGAGAACCGCCGCTCCGACTACGTGCGCACCGCCATCGCCAAGGGCCTGCCCCGGCACCGGGTGGTCGTCCGGCACCTGCTGCGCAACTCCCTCATCCCCGTGGTCACCTTCATCGGGGCCGACATCGGCTTCCTCATGGGCGGCGCCATCGTCACCGAGCGGATCTTCAACATCCACGGCGTCGGCTACCAGCTCTACCAGGGCATCCTGCGGCAGAACACGCAGACCGTCGTCGGCTTCGTCACCGTGCTGGTGCTGGTGTTCCTGGTCGCCAACCTCGTCGTCGACCTCCTCTACGCCGTACTCGACCCGAGGATCCGCTATGACTGACCAGCACCACGAGCCCGAGCGCGCCATCGCGGGCACCGGAATGGGCGGCACCATGGACCTGGGTGTCGACGAGGCCGAGACCCTGGAGCGGCGGCCGGGCCCGGACGGTCACGGCCCGGAGGGCAAGCCCCGCTCCCTGTGGTCCGACGCCTGGCGCGACCTGCGCCGCAACCCCGTCTTCATCCTCTCCGGCCTGGTCATCCTCTTCCTGGTCTTCATCTCCCTGTGGCCCTCGGCGATCACCTCCGGCAGCCCGCTCCAGTGCGATCTGGCCAAGGCCCAGGAGGGCTCCCAGTCCGGCCATCCCTTCGGCTTCGACGGCCAGGGCTGCGACGTCTACACCCGCACCGTCTACGGCGCCCGCACGTCCGTCGCGGTCGGCGTCCTGGCCACCCTGGGCGTCGCCGTCCTCGGCAGCGTCCTGGGCGCCCTCGCGGGGTTCTTCGGCGGCGTCCCGGACTCCTTCCTGTCCCGGATCACCGACGTCTTCTTCGCCATCCCCGTGGTCCTCGGCGGACTGGTGCTGCTGTCCGTCATCACCAGCAACACCGTCTGGCCCGTCATCGGGTTCATCGTGCTGCTGGGCTGGCCGCAGATCTCCCGCATCGCCCGCGGCGCCGTCATCACCGCCAAGCAGAACGACTACGTCCAGGCCGCGCGGGCGCTCGGCGCCTCCAACTCCCGGCTGGTGCTGCGGCACATCGCGCCCAACGCCGTCGCCCCGGTCATCGTGGTCGCGACCATCGCGCTGGGCACGTACATCGCCCTGGAGGCCACGCTGTCCTACCTCGGCGTCGGTCTGAAGCCGCCCAGCGTCTCCTGGGGCATCGACATCTCCGCGGCCTCCCCGTACATCCGCAACGCCCCGCACGCGCTGCTGTGGCCCTCCGGGGCCCTCGCGATCACCGTGCTGGCGTTCATCATGCTCGGCGACGCGGTGCGCGACGCCCTCGACCCGAAGCTGAGGTGAGCCGCCGTGCTGCTCGAAGTGCGCGACCTGCACGTGGAGTTCCGCACCCGCGACGGGGTCGCCAAGGCCGTCAACGGCGTCAGCTACGGCGTGGACGCCGGCGAGACGCTGGCCGTGCTCGGCGAGTCCGGCTCCGGCAAGTCGGTGACCGCGCAGGCGGTCATGGGCATCCTCGACATCCCGCCCGGCCGGATCACCGGCGGCGAGGTGCTGTTCAAGGGCCGGGACCTGCTGAAGCTCAAGGAGGACGAACGCCGCAAGGTCCGGGGCGCCGAGATGGCGATGATCTTCCAGGACGCGCTGTCCTCGCTCAACCCGGTGATCTCCGTCGGCGACCAGCTCGCCGAGATGTTCACCGTGCACCGGGGCATGTCGCGCAAGGACGGGCGGGCCAGGGCCGTCGAGCTGATGGACCGGGTGCGCATCCCCGCCGCCCGGGAGCGGGTCAGGCAGTACCCGCACCAGTTCTCCGGCGGCATGCGCCAGCGCATCATGATCGCGATGGCGCTGGCCCTGGAGCCCGCGCTGATCATCGCCGACGAGCCCACCACCGCCCTGGACGTCACCGTCCAGGCCCAGGTCATGGAACTGCTCGCGGAACTCCAGCGCGAGCTGCACATGGGCCTGATCCTCATCACCCACGACCTGGGCGTGGTCGCCGACGTCGCCGACCGCATCGCCGTGATGTACGCGGGCCGGATCGTCGAGTCCGCCCCCGTGCACGACATCTACAAGGCCCCGGCCCACCCCTACACCCGCGGCCTGCTGGACTCCATCCCGCGCCTGGACCTCAAGGGCCAGGAGCTCTACGCCATCAAGGGGCTGCCGCCCAGCCTCCTGAACATCCCGCCGGGCTGCGCCTTCCACCCCCGCTGCCCGCTCGCCCGCGACGTCTGCCGCACCGACGAACCCCCGCTGTACGAGGTCTCTCAGACGCGGGGGAGCGCCTGCCACTTCTGGAGGGAGTGCCTGCATGGCTGAGCCGATCCTGGAGGTCCGCGACCTGGTCAAGCACTACCCGCTGACCCGGGGCATCCTGTTCCGCAAGCAGGTCGGCGCCGTACGGGCGGTCGACGGCGTGGACTTCGCGCTCGGCCGGGGCGAGACGCTCGGCATCGTCGGGGAGTCCGGCTGCGGCAAGTCGACGGTCGCGAAGATGCTGGTCAACCTGGAACGCCCGACGTCCGGTTCGATCCGCTACAAGGGCGAGGACATCACCCGGCTGTCCGGCCGCGCGCTCAAGGCCGTGCGCCGCAACATCCAGATGGTCTTCCAGGACCCGTACACCTCGCTCAACCCCCGGATGACGGTGGGCGACATCATCGGGGAGCCGTACGACATCCACCCCGAGGCGGCGCCCAAGGGCGACCGGCGCCGCAGGGTGCGGGAGCTGCTGGACGTCGTCGGCCTCAACCCGGAGTACATCAACCGCTACCCGCACCAGTTCTCCGGCGGCCAGCGCCAGCGCATCGGCATCGCGCGGGGCCTGGCGCTGCGCCCCGAGGTGATCGTCGCCGACGAACCGGTCTCCGCGCTGGACGTCTCGGTGCAGGCCCAGGTCGTCAACCTGATGGACCGGCTGCAGTCCGAGTTCGGCCTGGCGTACGTGTTCATCGCGCACGACCTGTCGATCGTCCGTCACATCTCCGACCGGGTCGGGGTGATGTACCTCGGCCGGATCGTGGAGACCGGGACGGACACCGAGATCTACGAGCACCCCACGCACCCCTACACCCAGGCCCTGCTCTCCGCCGTGCCCGTGCCGGACCCGGCGGCCCGGGAGCACCGGGAGCGGATCATCCTCACCGGCGACGTCCCGTCGCCCACCAACATCCCCTCGGGCTGCCGCTTCCGCACCCGCTGCTGGAAGGCGCGGGAGCGCTGCGCCCTGGAGGTGCCGGCGCTCGCGGTGCCCGAGTGGTTCCGCACGGCCGGCGGTCCGGCGGCCCACGACTCGGCCTGCCACTTCGCCGCCGAGAAGCAGGTGGTGCCCGTCGACGAGGACGGCGACGGGCCGGGGTGACATGGCGGCACCCCGGCCCGTTTACGGCACCCGCACGGCCGTACGCAGTCCAGCGTCGCGTGTCCGTATATCGGAACCGCTTCCGCCGGGTTGCGTGTCCGTTAACGCGGTTCTTCCCCGTTCGGGAGGTTCAACGACCGCTTCAGGAAGTCCAGTTGCAGGCGGAGAAGATTCTCGGCGACCTCCTCCTGCGGGGTCATGTGGGTGACGCCGGACAGCGGCAGCACCTCGTGGGGGCGGCCGGCGGCCAGCAGGGCGGAGGAGAGCCGCAGCGAGTGGGCGACCACCACGTTGTCGTCCGCCAGCCCGTGAATGATCATCATCGGGCGGTGCGGCCGGGCGGCGTCGACCAGGCCCGCGTCGTCGATCACCGAGTTGCGGCGGTAGACCTCCGGCTGCTCGTCCGGGTGGCCGACGTAGCGTTCCTGGTAGTGGGTGTCGTAGAGCCGGAGGTCGGTGACCGGGGCGCCCACCACCGCCGCGTGGAAGACGTCGGGGCGGCGCAGGGCGGCGAGTGCCGCCAGGTATCCGCCGAAGGACCAGCCCCGGACGGCGACCCGGCCGAGGTCGAGCGGGAAGTCGGCGGCGAGCGCCCGGAGCGCGTCCACCTGGTCCTCGACCACGACGGCGGCGATGTCGTCCTTGACGGACTTCTCCCACGCCGGCGAGCGGCCCGGCGTGCCGCGTCCGTCCGCGACGATCACGGCGAACCCCTGGTCGGCGAACCACTGCGAGGTCAGATGCGGGTTGTGGGCGGCGAGCACCCGCTGTCCGTGCGGGCCACCGTAGGGGTCCATGAGCACCGGCAGAAGGGTGTCCCCGGCGTAGTCCCGAGGCATAAGCACGGCGCACGGAATACGGCGTGCGCCCCCCTGGGTCAGCGTCACGCGGGGGGACAAACCGGGGTCTTCGGCGTACGAGGGGACAGTGGCGGTCGCTTTCCCGTCACGCAGGACCTGGACCCGGGAACCTGGCCGGTCCGGTGTCGCGGAGACCAGTACGGTCACGCCCCCGGCGCGTACCGCCGAGTGCACGCCGGGCTCCTGGGAGACGCGCTCCACGCCGAGTTCGTTCACCCGGTACACGTGCACCTCGCCGGTCTCCGGACCGGCCGCCTCCTCGCCCGCCGACGCCGAGACCAGCACGTCGCCGTCCGAGACGTCGAGTACCGCACGGATGTGCAACTGCGGTCCGGTGAGCGGGCGTTCACCGACGGCGAGGCGCCGCGCGCCCCCCTCGTCCGCGATCCGCACCAACTGCCCGGAGGGGCTCCAGCAGGGCACCCCGGGGAAAAGTTCCAGCCAACTTGGATCTTCGTCGGCGTGCACCATCCGGGTCGCCCCGGAGTCCGGGTCCACGGCCAGGATCAGCTGGGCGCGCTGATCGCGCGCCTGGACGAGCAGCAGCGGGGCGCCCGCCGCTGACCAGTGCACATGTGCCAGATACGGGTAGCGCGCACGGTCCCAGGAGACCTCGGTGCGGGTGCCGTCGAGGGTGACCACGAACAGCCGCACGTCCGCGTTCGGCGTGCCCGCCGCCGGGTACGCCACCCGCTGCGGCTCCCGGTCCGGCCGCGCCGGATCGGAGATCCACCAGCGCCGTACCGGCGTGTCGTCCACCCGCGCCACCAGCAGCCGGTCCGACTCCGGAGCCCACCAGAAGCCCCGTGAGCGGCCCATCTCCTCGGCCGCGATGAACTCCGCCAGACCGTAGGTGACGCCCTCCGACTCCGGCGCCGCGAGCGCCCTGTCGTCCGCGCCCTCGGCCCCCACCACCCGCAACGCGCCCCGGGCGACGTACGCGACCTGCCGACCGTCGGGCGACGGACGAGGGTCGATCACCTGGCCGGGCGTGGGCAGTTCGCGTGCCGTCCCGGCCCGCAGCTCGGCCGCGAAGAGCCGCCCCGACAAGGCGAAAGACGCCAGCTCGACGGCGGCGTCGGTGGCGTAGCCGACGATGCCGGCACCGCCCTCACGGCTCCGCTCGCGGCGCGCCCGCTCCTCGGCGGAGAGGTTCTCCAGGGCCCCGCCGAGGAGGGCGCGCGGGTCGGCCGCCACGCGCTCCCCGCCCCCTTCGGTGTCGAGGACCCACAGGGAATGAGCCCGGTCCGTACCCGAACCGGAGCGCAGGAACACGACCCGTGAACCGTCGGGAGCCACGCTGAACGAACGCGGCGCGCCGAGGGTGAAGCGCAGGGTGCGGGCGTGCCGCCGGGGGAAGGAGTCAGCATCGGTCGTCATGCCCTGACCATATTGGCCATGCGCCCCCTTGTGCGGCCGTGCGCCGACCGATGCGCACGTACACATAGTTATGATCGTTAGCGCATAGTGGGTATGAACCTGCTGGCTGCTGTGTGGCTATATGACTGCCCCCATGTTCCTACGTCTTCCTACCCCCGCGCCCTGGGATCTTTGGAGGTGAACCGCCGTGGCACTCTCGATTTCGGCGGTGGTGCTGCTGGCGATCATCGTCTTCTTGCTGGTCAAGAAGTCGGGCCTGAAGGCAGGGCACGCCGTCGTGTGCATGCTGCTCGGCTTCTACCTCGCCTCGTCGACGATGGCGCCCACGATCAGTGAGCTGACGAACAACCTCGCGGGGATGATCGGCAGCCTCAACTTCTGAGTCCTGTCTTCCGGCCGGGCCCGTGGCACGTCCCGGGACCCAGCCGGAGTCCACGTCCCGTCCGTCCTCCCTTCTCGTGCCCCGCACCGTGCGCCGTAAGCGCCGGGCCGGCGACACGGGAGGGGGAGGACGGAGGGCCGTTCCGTGCCGAGCCCTCGCGTGTTACCGGTGGGTACGCGATGATGGCGGCGACCATCCACGTGTGCACGGGCGGAGCCGACGGTGACGACTTTCGAGGAACAGACCAGGGTGCACGCCTTCCGGGACGACGCCCTCGGCGACCATGACGCCGTCGGCCTCGCCGGGGCGATCCGCCGGGGCGAGGTCGGCGCCGCCGAGGCCGCCCGCGACGCGGCGGCCCGGGTCGCGGCCGTCGAGGGCCGGCTCCACGCCGTCCAGGTCCACCTCGACGCTCCGGCCCACGGCTCCGGGAGCGGCGCCCTCGCCGGGGTGCCGACCTTCGTCAAGGACAACACCGACTACCAGGGGCTCCCCACCGGGCACGGCAGCGCCGCGTTCGCGCCGAGGGCCGCGCGGCGGCACGCCCCGTTCACCCGTCAGTTCCTGAGCACCGGGGTCACGGTGCTCGGCAAGACCCGGCTGCCCGAGTTCGGGTTCAGCCCCACCACGGAGTACGAGGAAGCCGAGCCGGTCCGCAACCCGTGGCACACCGGTCACTCGGCCGGCGGGTCCTCCGGCGGCAGCGCGGCACTCGTCGCCGCCGGGGCGGTGCCGCTCGCGCACGCCAACGACGGCGGAGGCTCGATCCGGATCCCCGCCGCCTGCTGCGGACTCGTCGGCCTGAAGCCCACCCGCGGCCGGGTGGTCGCGAACGCGCAGGGCCGCCGGCTTCCGATCGACCTGGTCACCGACGGCGTGCTGAGCCGCTCGGTACGGGACAGCGCGGCCTTCCTCGCGGCGGCCGAACAGCACTGGCGGAACCCGAAGCTGCCGCCCGTGGGCCTCGTCGAGGGCCCTTCGGGCCGCCGGCTGCGCGTCGGGCTCCTCGTGGACTCCCCGAACGGCGTCCACTCCGACGCCGGCACCCGGGCGGCCGTCACGGAGACGGCCGAGCGCCTCGAGCGGCTCGGGCACACCGTGCGGCCGGTGGAGCTCTTCCTCGACCCGCACTTCACCGAGGACTTCCTCACGTACTGGGGCCTGCTGTCGTTCCTGCTCGGCGCCACCGGCGGGACCCTCGGCGCGGACTTCGACCGGCGCCGCATGGACGGGCTGAGCCGGGGCCTGCGCGAGATGTACGTGGGGAGGTGGAGGCGGACGCCGGGCGTGCTGCGCAGGCTGAGGCGGACGCGGGAGGCGTACGCGGCGGGCTTCCGGGGCCTCGACGTGATCCTCTCCCCGGTGCTCGCCACGACCACGCCACCGCTCGGCCACCTCAGCCCGGCCGTCCCCTACGTCACGCTGATCGAACGCATCCTCGCGTACGTGGCGTTCACCCCGGTGAACAACGTCGTCGGAACCCCGTCGATCTCCGTACCGGCCGCGACCACGACGTCGGACGGGCTCCCGATCGGCGTCATGTTCTCCGGCCGCCCGGGCGCGGAGCGCACGCTCCTGGAGCTGGCGTTCGAGCTGGAGGCCGACCAGCCGTTCCGCCGCCTCCAGGACGCCTGACGGGGCTGAAGGGCGCGGGCAGCGACGGGCAGGGTCCCGCACCTCATAGGGTGGACTCCATGACGGAACTGCCCTCCCGGCGTCTGCTGCTGGTGCACGCCCACCCGGACGACGAGTCGATCAACAACGGCGCGACCATGGCCCGGTACGCCGCCGAGGGCGCCCATGTGACGCTGGTCACCTGCACGCTCGGTGAGCGGGGCGAGGTCATCCCCCGGGAGCTGCGGCATCTGAGCGGCGCCGCCCTCGGCGGACACCGGCTCGGGGAGCTGAAGGACGCGATGCGGGCGCTCGGGGTCACCGACTTCCGGCTGCTCGGCGGGGCCGGGCGGTACTGCGACTCCGGAATGATGGGACTGCCGGACAACGACGACGCCGGCTGCTTCTGGCAGGCCGACGTCGACCAGGCCGCCGGGCTGCTCGCCGAGGTGATCCTCGAGACCCGCCCCCAGGTGCTCGTCACCTACGACGACGACGGCGGCTACGGCCACCCCGACCACATCCAGGCCCACCGCGTCGCCATGCGCGCCGTCGAGCTCGCCGCGGCCGCGGGCTGGGACATCCCCAAGGTCTACTGGAACCGCGTGCCCCGGTCCGTCGCCGAGGAGGCCTTCGCCCGGCTCGACACCGACCTCGCCGGACTGCCCTTCGACAAGGCGGGCGCCCTCGACGACGTACCCGGCGTCGTCGACGACGCGCAGGTCACCACCGCGGTCGACGGCACCGCGCACGCCGCCGCCAAGGCCGCCGCGATGCGCGCCCACGCCACGCAGATCACCGTCGCCGAACCGTACTTCGCGCTCTCCAACGAGCTCGCCCAGCCCCTCTTCACCACCGAGTACTACGAACTGGTGCGCGGGGAGCGTCCCGCGGGGCGGGAGAGCGACCTGTTCGCCGGGACCGGGGAGGCGTCGTGAGCGGCAGGTCGCCCTCCGCGCTCGCCCAGCCGCTGCGGCCGCCCTCCGCCGGGCGGGTCGTCGCCTGCCTCGGACTGCTGCTGCTCGGGGCCGTGGTCGGGGTGGCCGGGGCCCTGCTGCAGCCGGCCTGGTTCCCCGGCGGGCTGCTGCTCGCCCTCGCCGGTGAGGCCGGGCTGGTCCTGGGCGCCACCCGCGCCCTCCGCAGCCGTGCCGGAGGCGCCTGGGCCGCGGCAGGCTGGATGCTCGTCGTCGTCCTGCTCACCGCCAGCCGGCCGGAGGGGGACTTCCTGTTCGCCGCGGGCGGCGGCTCGTACCTCTTCCTCCTCGGCGGCATCGCCGTGGCTGTGATCTGCGCCACCCTTGCCCCGGGAAGGCAACCGGGCGGCGGCCCCGCCCGACTTGGCAAGTGACGTACTACTTCGCCGTGTCATGGGCGTGCGGGTCCGGTGTGGGTTTCCCCGGCGGTACTGGGATACGGGCCGGATATGGCCAGTAAGGTGGTGCGCGCCGCCGAGCCTCCCTCGAACCCTCGGCTTCGCCCGAGCAGGGGGGACCCCCACCGTGAGGTCGTGACGGGCGGCGGAGCCAACCGGGAGAACCTGCCTTGAGTCGTGAAACTGACACTCCGTCCTCCGGGCCCAACGGGCGCGGTGGAGCCGCCTACCCGTCGGGCACCCCGCCCTACGGGATCCCGGCGATTCCGGACGAGGGTACGGACGCGGGCCGTTCGGCCGCGCGGCCGGAGGAACGCAAGACCGAGACCACGCTGACGACGCGCATCCGCATCAACATCCCCGGATCGCGCCCCATCCCGCCGGTCGTCGTGCGCAAGCCCGTCACGGACGCGGACAGCAAGGGCACCACCGACGCCGAGACGCCGTCCCCGGCCCCGGCACCCGAACCGGCCGAGCCCCCCGCTCCGTCCGCGCCCGCCGGCCAGCAGTCGGCCCCCGGCGACAAGCCGGCCAGTGACTGGTTCGCGCCGCGCAAGTCGGGCGGGGGCAAGGGCGGTCCGGGCGGCGCCCCCGCCAACGGCGCGGCCGCGCCGGGCGGTTCGGCGGCTGCCGCGGGCGGTGCCGCGGGGCCCCCCGGCGGCGCACGGCCGGGCGTCGGACGCCCCGGTGGCGCGAGCACGCCGGGCGGTCCCGCCCTCGGCGGCGCGAAGGCCTCCGGGCCCACCGGCGCGACCGGTGCGACCGGCGGCCCGGTGGCCCCCGGCCACGGCGGCGGCACGGGCTCTTTCGACGTGACCGAGGCGCTGGGCGGCGGCCCGTCGGGCGCGGCACGCGGCGGTGAGCCGCGCCGCGACGACCTGCCCTTCTTCGCGGACGAGGCGCCTCAGCCCGGCCAGTCCGGTCCGCGCGGCCCGCAGGGCCCCTCGGGCCCCACCGGCGGACCGGTGACCGGCACCACCTCCGTCCCGCCCCCGGTGGGCAAGCTGCCCGGCGCTTCCCGCGGTACGGGCGCTCCCGCCCTCCCGGTGCGCTCCGGCGCCCAGCCGGCCCCGGGCAGCCCCGCGATCTTCGCCGACCAGGGCGGCTCTTCCGGCGCCCCGGGCCCCGGCGGCGGTCTGAGCGACGACACGGCGATCCTCACCCCGCAGCGGCCCGCCGAGCCCGGCACCCCGGGCTACGGACCCCGCCACGACAACGTCTCCGGGCACACCGTCACCAGCGGCATCCCGGTCGTCCCGCCGGGCGAGTCCTTCAACGCCCCCGGCGGCCCGGCCGGCGGTCCGCCGGCGCACACGCCCCCGAAGCTGCCCGAGCCGGTCTCCCCGCCTCCGGCGGGCTCCTCGAAGCCGGCGAAGAAGAAGGGGCGCAACAAGCTCGTCCTGCTCTGCGGCTGCGTGGTCTTCCTCGCCGGTGTCGCCTACGGCGCCGGCCTGCTGATGAACAGCTCCGACGTGCCGAAGGGCACCACCGTGCTCGGCGTCGACATCGGCGGCGGCACCCGCGACGATGCCGTGAAGAAGCTCGACGCGGCGCTCGACGAGCGGGTGAACAAGCCGCTGAAGCTGTCGGTCGACGGCAAGACGGTGGAACTGCAGCCGGACAACGCCGGCCTGCAGGTCGACACCGCCGCCACCGTCGGCGCGGCCGCCACCAGCGACTACAACCCGGTCAACGTCATCGGCTCCCTCATCGGGCAGCAGCGCGTCGTCGACCCGGTCATGCCCGTCGACGAGGAGAAGCTCCAGGCGGCCCTGGAGAACGCGGCCGGCGGCGCCGGCTCGGTGACCGAGGGCTCGATCAAGTTCGAGTCCGGCAAGGCCGTCCCCGTCTATCCCAAGGCGGGCCAGGGAGTCGACGTCGCCAAGGCGACCGACGTGGTGTCGCAGGCGTACCGCACGCAGGTCGAGACCGGCGCCGCGGGCTCGGTGAACGTCCCGACGGCCGTCCAGCAGCCGAAGGTCACCAAGGCCGAGGTGGACCGGATGGTGAAGGAGTTCGCCGAACCGGCCATGTCGGCCAACGTGGTCGTGCGGACCGACGCGGCGCACACGATCGAGATGAGCCCCGAGAAGTCGCTCTGGAAGTTCCTCGCGGTCCAGAACGTCAACGGCAAGCTGGTCGACAAGCCCGACCTGAAGGCCCTGGAGGAGCTGTACGGCCAGACGTTCGACGGTGTGCTCATCACCCGGGGCAACGGCAAGAAGACGGCCGTCACCCCGCAGGACGTCTACGTCGCCCTCCGCCAGGCGCTGCTCAGCAAGACCGAGCGGGTCGCCGTCATCGAGACGGACCCCAGCTGACGCGGTCACCACGCGCACGGGAGCGGCGCCGCACGGGTCCGGAAGGGACCCGCGCGGCGCCGCTCCGCCGTCCGGGGCGCGCCGTCGCTCAGTGCGCCGCGACGGCCACCGGCGCCTCCGCGCCCTCGGGCGCCTCCCGGTCGCGGCGCTTGATGCCCGCCACCGCCGCCACGGCGCCGATCAGGCACAGGACGCCGGTGACGGTGACCGCGGAGTGCAGACCGTTCACGAACGCCTGGCCGCTGCCCTCGATCACCGCGGCCCTGAGCTGCCCCGGCATGTCGGGGGAGACCGGGGCGATGCCCATCGCCACGGCGTCCTCGGCCTTCTCCAGGCCATGCGCCACGGAGGCCGGCACGCCCGCGCCGGTGAGCTCGCCGAACAGCGAGGATCCGACCCTGCCGGCGATCACGGTGACCAGCACCGAGGTGCCCAGCGCGCCGCCGATCTGCAGCATCGTGGACTGCAGGCCCGAGGCCACACCGCCGTCCCCGACCGGAGCGTTGCCGATGATCGCGGCGGCCGTGGCGGGCAGCACGACGCCCACGCCGAGACCCATCGCGACGTACGACGGCCACATGGTGGCGTAGGAGGAGTCGGTGGTCCAGGTGAGCATGCCGAACATGGCGGCGGCCGACAGGACGAGCCCCAGCGGGATGGTGACGCGCGGGCCGAAGCGGGTGGTCAGCTGGGAGCCCAGCGGTGACGCGACCAGCGAGGCCAGGGACATCGGCAGGGTGCTGATGCCGGCCTCGACGGGCGTGTAGCCGCGCACGTTCTGCAGGTACAGCATGATGAAGAAGATGCCGCCGAGCATGACGAAGAAGTTCAGCCCGGTCATCACCACACCGGTGGTCAGCGAGCGGTTGCGGAACAGGCGCATCGGCAGCAGCGGGTGCGTCTGCCGGGTCTCGTACCAGCCGAAGAGGACCAGCAGCACCAGGCCCAGGGCGATGGAGCCGAGGGTTCCGGCAGAGGTCCAGCCCCACGTCTCGCCCTTCACGATGCCGAAGACGAGCGCGAGCAGACCCGCGGCGAGCACGACGACGCCGACGAAGTCGAAGCGCTGCTCGCCGCCGGAGTTCCTGGACTCGGCGAGGACCGCCGTGCTGAACAGCAGCGCGACGACGCCGATCGGCGCGTTCAGGTAGAAGACCCAGGTCCAGTCGACGTGCTCGACGAGCAGACCGCCGATGATCGGGCCGAGCGAGGTCGAGACGGCCGAGACCATGCCCCAGATGCCGACCGCGAGCCCGAACTTCCTCGGCGGGAACACCGCGCGCAGGATGCCCAGGGTGTTGGGCATCAGGATGCCGCCGCACAGCCCCTGCAGGGCGCGGAAGAGGATGACGCCCTCGATGCTGCCGGCCAGTCCGATGGCGACCGAGGTGACGACGAATCCGCCGACGCCGACGAGGTAGTGGAAGCGCCGGCCGAACCGGTCGCCCAGCTTGCCGCCGAGGATCATCGAGGCGGCGAGCGCGAGCAGGTAGGAGTTGGTGACCCACTGCAGTTCCGCGGTGCTGGCACCGAGGTCCTTGCCGATCGCGGGGTTGGCGATGGCGACGACGGAACCGTCGAGCTGCACCATCAGCAGCCCGAAGGACACGGCGATCAGTGCGAGCCAGGGGTTGCCCCGGCGCACGGCGGAGTGATCCACGGAAGTGGACGACGACATGGAGAAGCCGTTTCTTTCTCAAAGGGAGTACTGGGGGGAGGGGCCGCGAGGACACGCGAGAACGCGGGCAGAACCCGGAAACGCCTCGGGGGCGGGTCAGCGGGTCAGCTGGTCGCGGCGTGGAGGTGGTGCGTCAGCGCCTTCAGCGCGCCGAGTGCCGAACCGAGGGCGTCCATCTCGCCGTCGGTGACGGACCGCAGGGCCTGGCCGATCAGGCGCTCCTCGAGGGCGCGCACCTCGGCGATCCGCCGGCGGGACGTCGCGGTGAGGTGGAGATGGGCGATCCGCTTGTCGGCGCCGTCCTGGCGGCGCTCCAGCTCGCCCCGCTCCGTGAGCTGGGAGACGAGCGCGCTGACGTTGTTGGGCTTCATCAGCAGCGCCGTGGCCGCCTCGCCCACCGTGGCGCCCTCGTGCCGCGCGACGAACCGCAGCAGCGCCAGCTGTCCCTCGGACGGCTTCGGGTGCGGGTACTCACTGGCGACCCGCCGGTCCAGCGCCCGGTGCAGCGCGGGCAGACACGCCGTGAGCTCAGAAGCCACGTACGCGACGCGCACCTCGAGACCACCACCACCGGACATGTACGTCACCATAGGTATCCACAGATACCTATGTCAAAGGCATGCCCGCAGCCTGCGGGCAGTCGTGCCGCTGGGGCGGCACGGGTGGGCGCAGGCGGCACCTCGCAGCGCCGAGTAGCGCAGCCCGCCCCGCACCCCCAACCGCTCAGTTCAACCGAGCC
>Ga0247820_10000173_pt1 | contig 32225 bp, 25 predicted proteins | sample 13C_Glucose_Day1_2_FD_192480 | JGI IMG/M metagenome (GOLD analysis project Ga0247820, IMG submission 192480) | Soil microbial communities from agricultural site in Penn Yan, New York, United States - 13C_Glucose_Day14 | ecosystem: Environmental > Terrestrial > Soil > Agricultural land | place...
CCGCGAAGCGCCGAGCGATCTCACAGGCTATGAAATGCCACGGCGAAAACCCCCGGTGTAACAACAAAAACCGAGTTGTGCGAAGTTGTAACAGCCCATCCCGCCTTGCTGAACACTCGTTTAGTATCTCCCTCATCAAGCCCTCCCAAAACCATCACAACAACACCGAGGCCCCCCATGACCACCCCGTCGTCGTCACTGTTGAGCAAGGTCGAAGCCGGCGTTGCCTGGATCACCCTCAACCGCCCCGAGCAGCGCAACGCGCTGGATATCCCCACCCTCAAGCAACTGCACGCCCTGCTGGAAACCTGCAACAGCGACCCGGTCGTGCGCGTGGTGGTGCTGACCGGCAGCGGCCGCAGCTTCTGCGCCGGTGCCGACCTGGCCGAATGGGCCGCGGCCGAGGCCCAGGGCACCCTGGAAAGCTATGGCTGGACCGAAACCGCCCATGCCCTGATGTTGCGCCTGCACAGCCTGGACAAGCCCACCATCGCTGCCATCAACGGCACCGCCGTGGGCGGTGGCATGGACCTCAGCCTGTGCTGCGACCTGCGCGTCGCCGCGGCCTCGGCGCGCTTCAAGGCCGGCTACACCAGCATGGGCTACAGCCCCGATGCCGGTGCCAGCTGGCACCTGCCACGGCTGATCGGCAGCGAGCAGGCCAAGCGCCTGTTGTTCCTCGATGAACTGTGGGGTGCCGAACGTGCCTTGGCGGCCGGGCTGGTCAGCGAAGTCTGCGCTGATGAGCAACTGCCCGCCGTGGCCGCTGAGCTGGCCGGCCGCCTGGCCAATGGCCCTACCTTCGCCTATGCGCAAACCAAGCGGCTGATCCGCGATGGTGCCCGGCGCACCCTGGCCGAACAGCTGGAAGCCGAGCGCCAGGCCGGCCTGCTGTGCGGCCGCAGCCAGGACGGTGCCGAGGCGCTGCAAGCGTCGGTGGAACGCCGCGCACCCCGTTTTACTGGCCAGTAACCCGATAACCGACCCTCACCAGGACCTTCGCAGATGAATTTCCAACTGACCCAAGAACAAGAAATGTTGGTGGAAGCGGTACGCAGCTTTGTCGCCAAGGAGCTGCTGCCCCATGAGGAGGCAGTGGACCGCGCCGATGCCGTGTCGCCCGAGCTGGCTGCGCAGATCCGCGGCAAGGCCATCGCCGCCGGGTTCTATGCCTTCAACATGCCCGAGGAAGTTGGCGGCGGTGGCCTGGACTATCTGTCCCAGGCGCTGATCGAGCGCGAGCTGTCCAAGGTGTCCTGGGCCTTGCACGTGTTCGTCGCGCGGCCATCGAAAATCCTCATGGCCTGCAAGGACGAGCAGATCAACGACTACCTGTTGCCTTGCGTGCAAGGCGAGAAGATCGACTGCTTTGCCCTCACCGAGCCGGGCGCCGGCTCTGATGCCAACGCCATCAAGACCCGTGCCGTGCGCCAGGGTGACGACTTCGTCATCAATGGCAGCAAGCACTTCATCAGCCATGCCGGCCACGCCGATTTCGCCATTGTCTTCGCCGTCACCGACACCTACGAGCACAACGGGCGCAAGCGCAATGCGGTAACGGCCTTGCTGGTCGACCGGGGCACCCCGGGCATGTCCATCCGCCGCGGCCCCAAGTGCGTGAGCAACCGCGGCTACCACACCTACGAGCTGTTCTTCGACGACTGCCGGGTGCCGGCCAGCAAGGTGCTGGGCGAGGTCGGCAAGGGCTGGGAAGTGGCCAACGCCTGGCTGACCGCCGGCCGGGTGATGGTCGCCGCCAACTGCGTCGGCCAGGCCCAGCGTGCCCTCGACCTGTCGCTGCAGTGGGCCGCCGACCGCAAGCAGTTCGGCCAGGCCATCGGCAGCTACCAGGGGGTTTCGTTCAAGCTGGCCGACATGGCCACGCAGATTCGCGCCGCGGAAATGCTCACCCTGCACACCGCCTGGAAGATGGACCAGGGCAGCATGACCGACGGCGAGGCCGGCATGGCCAAGCTGTTCGCCAGCGAGGTGCTGGGCAAGGTTGCCGACGAAGCCGTGCAGATCTTCGGCGGCATGGGCCTGATGGATGAAGGGCCGGTCGAGCGCATCTGGCGCAACGCACGTATCGAGCGCATCTGGGAAGGCACCTCGGAAATCCAGCGACACATCATCGCCCGCGAACTGCTGCGCCCGCTGCTGCGCTGAGCGCCAGGAGAACACCCATGTCGCATTCGATTCGTGACAACCTCAAGCGCCTGCTGGCCCCCCGGCACCTGGCCTTCGTCGGCGGGCGCAGCATGGCGCGGGCGCTCAAGCGCTGCGCCGAAGGTGGCTTTGGCGGCGAGCTGTGGCTGGTCAACCCGCAGCATGACAGCCTCGAAGGCATCCCCTGTGTGGCGCGGGTGGCCGACTTGCCCTATGCCCCGGACGCGGTGTTCATCGCCACCAACCGCGAGCTGACTTTGCAGTGCGTTGCCGAACTGGCCGCACGCGGCGCCGGTGGCGCCATCTGCTATGCCTCGGGCTTCGCCGAAAGCGGCGAGGAGGGCCGCCAGCTACAGCAGCGCCTGCTCGCCGCCGCCGGCAACATGGCCTTGCTTGGCCCCAACTGCTACGGCCTGCTCGACTACCTGCACGGCGCTGCCCTGTGGCCGGTAGCCCATGGTGGCCAGCAGGTGGAGAAGGGCGTGGCAATCCTCACCCAGAGCGGCAACTTTGCCTACAACCTGTCGATGAGCGACCGCTCGCTGCCGGTGGCCTACATGGCCTCGGTCGGCAACCAGGCGCAACTGGGCGTGGCCGAGCTGATGGACGTGCTGCTCGACGACCCACGGGTAACCGCCATCGGCCTGCACCTGGAAGGCCTGAAGAACGTGCCGGGCTTCGCCCGTGCCTCCTGCAAGGCATTGCAGCAGGGCACGCCGATCATTGCCTTGAAGACCGGTGTGTCGCAGATAGGCGCCGAACTGGCGCTCAGCCACACCAGCTCGCTGTCCGGCTCCGATGCCTTGTACGACAGCCTGTTCCAGCGCCTGGGCGTGATCCGCGTCAGTGGTCCGGTGAGCTTTGTTGAAACCCTCAAGGCCGCCGCCTGTGGGCGCTTGCCGGTAAATGGCGAGCTGATCGCCCTGGCTTGTTCCGGTGGCGATGCCGGTTTGATCGCCGACTATGCCGAGCGCAACCAGTTGCTTCTGCCGCAGCTCGCACAAGGGCAGGTGGCGCAGTTGGCCGAGGTGCTGCCGGCCTATGCCAACCTGGTCAACCCGCTGGATTTCACCACGGCCATCTGGGGTGATGCAGCGGCCCTGCAACGCATGCTCGACAGCACCCTGAGCGGTGCAGCCGACGCGGCCATGCTGGTGCTGGACTACCCGGCGGCGTTCACCGGCGAACGCAAGGAATGCGACCTGCTGCTGGCGCTGTACTGCGATGCGCTGGAACGCCACGGCAAGATCGGCTTCGTCACCTCGGCGTTCCCGGAGCTATTGCCCGCCTCGGCGCGCGAGCGCTTGCACGCGCGTGGCATCGCCGCCCTGCAGGGTGTGGAGGATGGCCTGGCAGCCTGGGGCCGCATCGTCGCCTACCAGCGCAACCGCCAACGGCTGCTGGAGCAAGGTGAGGCTACGCGGGTGCCGCTGTGCCCACAGGCCCTCGTGGGCGAGGGCCAGCTGCTGGACGAATGGCAATCCAAGCAAGCCTTGCGTGCCTTCGGCCTGCCAGTACCAGCCGGGGTACTGAGTACACCCGAGCGCGCTGTGGCAGACGCCACCCGGGTCGGCTATCCGCTGGTATTGAAGGCGGTCAGCGCGCAACTGCCGCACAAGACCGAAGCCGGTGCGGTGGCGCTGAACCTGCGCGATGCTGCCGCCCTGGAGGTTGCACTGGTACAGATGCGCCAGCGCATCGCCGCCTACGCCCCGCTGGTAGCGTTCGACCAGGTGCTGCTAGAGCCGATGGCCGAGCCGCCGCTGGCCGAACTGATCGTCGGCATCAAGCGCGAGCACGACTTCGCCCTGGCTTTGGTGATTGGTGCCGGTGGCGTGCTGGTCGAGTTACTCAAGGACAGCGTCAGCCTGTTGCTGCCGACCACCGACAACGCCATCCGTGCCGCGCTGCTCAGCCTGCGCAGCGCCAGCCTGCTGCAAGGCTTCCGTGGCCGCCCGGCCGCCGACCTCGACGCATTGGTTGCGGCAATCCGCGCGGTGGCCGACTACGCCTGCGAAAACGCCGGGCGACTGCTGGAGCTGGATGTGAACCCATTGATGGTCGGTGCCCACGGCACCACCGCGGTCGATGCGCTGATCCGCCTCGGCCAAGTGCAAGGAGAACGAGATGAATAAGCCCACCCAGACTGCCGGCCAGGCGTTGGTGCGCCTGCTGGCCAACTATGGCGTGGAGACGGTATTCGGCATCCCCGGCGTGCACACCCTGGAGCTGTACCGTGGTCTGCCGGGCAGCGGTATCCGTCATGTACTCACCCGCCACGAGCAGGGCGCCGGCTTCATGGCCGACGGCTATGCCCGGGTAAGCGGCAAACCAGGGGTGTGCTTCGTCATCACCGGCCCAGGCGTGACCAATGCCGCCACTGCCATTGGCCAAGCCTATGCCGACTCCATTCCGATGCTGGTGATTTCCAGCGTCAACCATACTGCCAGCCTGGGCAAGGGCTGGGGCTGCCTGCACGAAACCCAGGACCAGCGCGCCATGACCGCGCCGATTACCGCGTTCTCCGCCGTGGCCCTGCGCGGCGACGACCTGCCCGAACTGATTGCCCGCGCCTGGGCCGTGTTCGACAGCGAACGGCCGCGCCCGGTGCACATCTCGGTGCCGCTGGACGTGCTGGCGGCGCCGGTCAGTCGTGACTGGAGCGATGAGGTGGTGCGCCGCCCCGGGCGCGGCCAGCCGTGCCGCGACATCCTCGACCAGGCCGCCGTGAAGCTGGCCGCCGCCAAGCGCCCGATGATCATTGCCGGTGGTGGGGCATTGCATGCGGCCGAGCAACTGCAGCAACTGAGCACCCGGCTGGCAGCGCCACTGTTCACCAGCGTGGCCGGCAAGGGCCTGCTGCCAGTGGACGCGCCACTGAATGCCGGCGCCAGCCTGTGCGTCGAGCCCGGCTGGCAGCTGATCAGCCAGGCCGACGTGGTGCTGGCAGTGGGTACCGAAATGGCCGATACCGACTTCTGGCGCGAGCGCCTGCCAATCAGTGGCGAGCTGCTGCGCGTGGACATCGACCCGCGCAAGTTCAACGACTTCTACCCCTGTGCCATTGCCCTGCACGGCGATGCCCGGCAAACCCTGGCCGGCCTGCTCGAGCACCTGCCAGCGCTGGACCGTGACCCGGCCCAGGCCAGCGAAGCCGTGGCCAGCCTGCGCCAGGCCATTCGCAGCGGGCATGCGCCGCTGCAGGCCGTGCACCAGGCAATTCTCGACCGCATTGCCGCCGTGCTGCCCGATGATGCCTTCATCAGCAGCGACATGACCCAGCTTGCCTATACCGGCAACTACGCCTTTGCCAGCCGGGCGCCGCGCAGTTGGCTGCACCCCACCGGCTACGGCACCCTCGGCTACGGCCTGCCGGCCGGCATCGGCGGCATGTTCGCCAGCGACCACCGCCCCGGCCTGGTGCTGGTGGGCGACGGCGGCTTCCTCTACACCGCCCAGGAACTGGCCACGGCAGTGGAGGAGCTGGACCGACCGTTGGTCGTGCTGTTGTGGAACAATGACGCCCTCGGCCAGATCCGCGACGACATGCTCGGCCTGGACATCGAGCCGGTCGGCGTACTGCCGCGCAACCCGGACTTCATCGGCCTGGCCCGTGCTTTCGGTTGCGCGGTGCGCCAGCCGCGTGACCTGGACGCGCTGCAGGCCGATCTGGCCAGTGGTTTCGCCACGCCCGGCGTCACCTTTATCGAACTCAAACACACCTGCGTCTGCTAAACGGCAGACACCACGAATAACAAGAGAAGCCACCATGCCATTTCGCCGTACCCTCCTGGCTGCATCCCTCGCTCTGCTGATCACTGGCCAGGCCCCGCTGTATGCTGCACCACCCCTGTCCATGGACAACGGCACCACTGCCCTGACCGCGCAGAACAGCAACGCCTGGGTCGAAATCAGTGCCGGCGCGCTGCAACACAACATTCGTACCTTGCAGGCCGAGCTGGGCGGCAAGTCCAAGCTGTGCGCCGTGCTCAAGGCCGACGCCTATGGCCACGGTATCGGCCTGGTCATGCCGTCGATCATCGCCCAGGGCGTGCCTTGCGTGGCGGTGGCCAGCAACGAAGAGGCCCGCGTGGTCCGCGCCAGCGGCTTCACCGGGCAACTGGTGCGGGTACGCCTGGCCAGCCTCAGCGAAGTGGAAGATGCCTTGCAGTACGACATGGAGGAACTGGTCGGCAGCGCCGAGTTCGCCCGCCAGCTCGATGCCATCGCCGAACGCCACGGCAAGAAGCTGCGCATTCACATGGCGCTCAATTCCAGTGGCATGAGCCGCAACGGTGTGGAAATGACCACTTGGTCCGGCCGGGGTGAAGCGTTGCAGATCACCGACCAGACGCACCTCGAGCTGGTCGCGCTGATGACCCACTTCGCCGTGGAAGACAAGGACGATGTGCGCAAGGGCCTGGCAGCGTTCAACGAGCAGACCGACTGGCTGATCAAGCACGCCAAACTTGATCGCAGCAAGCTCACCCTGCATGCCGCCAACTCCTTCGCTACGCTGGAAGTGCCGGAATCGCGCCTGGACATGGTGCGCACCGGCGGCGCGCTGTTCGGCGACACCGTGCCGACGCACACCGAATACCAACGTGCCATGCAGTTCAAGTCGCACGTGGCAGCGGTGCACAGCTACCCGGCAGGCAACACCGTCGGCTATGACCGCACCTTCACCCTGACGCGGGATTCGCGCCTGGCCAACATCACCGTCGGCTACTCCGATGGCTATCGCCGGGTGTTCACCAACAAGGGCCATGTGCTGATCAACGGCCACCGTGTGCCGGTGGTGGGCAAGGTGTCGATGAACACGTTGATGGTCGATGTCACCGACTTCCCCGATGTGAAGGGTGGCAACGAAGTAGTGCTGTTCGGCAAACAGGCCGGGGGCGAAATCACCCAGGCCGAGATGGAAGAAATCAACGGCGCGCTGCTCGCCGACCTGTACACCGTATGGGGCAGTTCCAACCCGAAGATTCTCGTCGACTGAAACCGCCAATGAAGGGAGATTGCCATGCGCTACGCCAAGCTCACTCAACGCATCGCCGGCGACGGGGCCGCGGCCTGGGACATCCACTACCGCGCCCTGGCGCTGCAGGCCGAGGGCAAGGATATCCTGCTGCTGTCGGTGGGTGACCCGGACTTCGACACCCCCGCGCCGATCGTCGAGGCGGCCATCGACAGCCTGCGCGAGGGCCACACCCACTACGCCGATGTGCGCGGCAAGCTGGCACTGCGCCAGGCCATCGCCAACCGCCACCGGCAGCGCAGCGGCCAGGCCGTCGATGCCGACCAGGTGACGGTGCTGGCGGGGGCCCAGTGCGCCCTGTACTGCGTGGCCCAATGCGTGCTCGACCCGGGTGACGAGGTGATTGTCGCCGAGCCCATGTACGTGACCTACGAGGCCGTGTTCGGGGCCTGTGGCGCCAAGGTGGTGCCGGTGCCGGTCAAGCCGGAGAACGGCTTTAGGGTGTGCCCGCGTGACGTGGCTACGCGCATCACCCCGCGCACCCGCGCCCTGGCCCTGAACAGCCCGCACAACCCCTCGGGGGCGAGCCTGCCGCGTGCCACCTGGGAAGCGCTTGCCGAACTGTGCATCGCCCACGATCTGTGGCTGATCTCTGACGAGGTGTACAGCGAGCTGCTGTACGACGGCGAGCATGTCAGCCCTGGCAGCCTGCCGGGCATGGCCGAGCGCACTGCCACCCTCAATAGCCTGTCGAAGTCGCATGCCATGACCGGCTGGCGGGTGGGCTGGGTGGTCGGTTCGGCCGAGCTGGCCTCCCACCTGGAAAACCTCGCCCTGTGCATGCTGTACGGCTCGCCGGACTTCATCCAGGACGCCGCCGTGGTCGCACTGGAGCAGCAACTGCCGGAACTGGATGCTATGCGCGAAGCCTATCGCCAGCGCCGCGACCTGGTGTGCGAGCAGTTGGCCGACTGCCCGGGCATCAAGGTGCTCAAGCCCGATGGCGGTATGTTCGTGATGGTCGACATCCGTGAGACCGGCCTCAGCGCCCAGGCCTTCGCTGATCGCCTGCTCGACAGCCAGGGCGTGTCGGTGCTCGCCGGCGAAGCCTTCGGCCCCAGCGCTGCCGGGCATATCCGCCTGGGCCTGGTATTGGGTAACGAGGCCTTGGCCGACGCTTGCCGACGCATCGCCCGCTGCGCCGCCGCATTGATGCAGGGGCAGGCCCATGCGTGAGTATGCGCGGCTGTACATCGACGGCGCCTGGCAGGTGCCGAGCGGGCAGGGCATGGCCGAGGTGATCGACCCAGCCACCGAACAGGCCATCGGCCGCGTGCCTCTGGGCGCCGAGGCTGATGTCGAACGGGCGGTGATGGCTGCGCGGCGGGCCTTCGATGGCTGGTCGCGCACAGCGTCCAGCGTTCGCGCCGGGTACATAGCGGCGCTGGCCGCACAGCTGAAAAGCCGCGCGGCGGAAATGGCCTCGGTCATTACCGATGAGCTGGGCATGCCGGTGCAGTGGTGCCAGGCGGTACAGGTGGAGGGCCCGATTGCCGGGCTGGAGCAGTACGCCGAACTGGCCGGGCTGATGGATGAGGTGCGCGAAGTCGGCAACTCGCTGGTGTACCGCGAAGCCGTTGGTGTGTGCGCGTTCATCAACCCGTGGAACTACCCGCTGCACCAGATGATTGGCAAGCTGGCGCCGGCCCTGGCCGCTGGCTGCACGGTGGTGGCCAAGCCCAGCCAGGAAACACCGCTGCATGCGTTCCTGCTGGCCGAGATGATCGAGGCCATCGGCCTGCCGGCCGGGGTGTTCAACCTGGTCAGCGGGCCGGGGGCCAAGGTTGGCGAGGCCCTGGCCCGGCACCCGCAGGTGGACATGGTGTCGTTCACCGGCTCCACCGGCGCCGGGGTGCGCGTGGCCCAGGCGGCCGCGCCGACGGTGAAGCGGGTGTGCCTGGAGCTGGGCGGCAAGTCGCCGCTGCTGATCACCGCCGATGCCGACCTGCACGCGGCGGTGCGCCATGGCGTGCAGGACGTGATGATCAACTCGGGGCAGACCTGCACGGCCTTGACCCGCATGCTGCTGCCGGCCAGCCGCTACGCCGAGGCGCTGGAGATCGCCGAGGCCGAGACCCGTGCGCTGGTCATGGGTGACCCGCGTGACCCGGCCAGCTTCCTCGGGCCGATGTGTTCGGCAGGCCAGCGGCGCACCGTGCTCGACTACATTCGCCTGGGGCAGGAGGAGGGCGCTCGCCTGCTGTGCGGCGGTGATGCGCCAGGCGGTTTCGAGCGCGGCTTCTACGTGGCGCCGACGCTGTTCGCCGACGTCGACAACCGCATGCGTATCGCCCAGGAGGAAATCTTCGGCCCCGTGCTGTGCCTGATCCCCTATGCCGATGAGGCGCAGGCGCTGGCCCTGGCCAACGATTCGCCGTTCGGCCTGTCCAGTGCGGTGTGGGCCGGTAGCCGCGAGCACGGTCTGGCCCTGGCGCGGCAGATACGCGCAGGGCAGTGCTTCATCAACGGTGGCGGGTTCAACTACCAGGCACCGTTCGGTGGCTACAAGCAGTCGGGCAACGGGCGCGAGTGGGGCGAGGAGGGCCTGGCGGAGTTCGTCGAGGTGAAAGCGGTGCAGTGCTGAGCCACAGCTGGAAGACAACCTGTTTTGTGTGAGGAGAATGTTTGTGAATGTACTGATCGTCCATGCTCACCCCGAGCCGCAATCGTTCACTGCTGCGCTGCGTGACCAGGCCGTGGAAACCTTCCGCGCCCAGGGCCACCAGGTGCAGGTCAGCGACCTGTACGCCATGGGCTGGAACCCGGTGGCCAGCGCCGATGACTTCAGCCAGCGCGAGAACCCGGAATATCTGGTGTATGCCCTGGAGCAGCGTCAGGGGGTCAAGCGCGGGGCCCTTGCCGCGGATATCCAGCAGGAGCTGGACAAGCTGCTGTGGGCCGACTTGCTGGTGCTGAACTTCCCGATCTTCTGGTTCTCGGCGCCGGCCATGCTCAAGGGCTGGATCGACCGGGTGCTGGTGTCGGGGGTGTGCTATGGCGGCAAGCGCTTCTACGACCAGGGCGGGTTGGCGGGCAAGAAAGCGCTGGTGACCGTGACTCTGGGCGGGCGTGAGCACATGTTTGGTGATGGAGCCATTCACGGGCCACTGGAGGACATGCTGCGGCCGATCCTGCGCGGCACGCTGGCCTATGTCGGGTTCGAGGTGCTGCCGCCGTTCGTGGCCTGGCATGTGCCGTATATCAGCGATGAGGCGCGGCAGGGTTTTCTGCAGCAGTATCGGCAGCGCCTGGAGCAGCTGGCGGATGACCAGCCACTGGTGTTCCCGCGCCTGGAGCAGTTTGATGAGGCGCTTTACCCGCTTGCCTGACTATCCCTGCGCGGTCCACTGGGGCCGCGTTGCGGCCCATCGCGACACAAGGCCGCTCCTACAGGATCCGCGCAACCTGTAGGAGCGGCCTTGTGTCGCGAAAGGGCTGCAAAGCAGCCCCAGAATTCTGTCGGCATACGACATTCTGCCGCCCTCCCAACGCCACCTTCCAAAAAACGACCACCCACACATTCGGGGTATGTCCCCCTTCGGCAAATCCCTCGATAGTGCCTCCATCGGCTCGATCCCGAGCACTCACACGATGGAGTTGCCATGCGCAAGGTACTGAAGGTGATTGGCGGTCTGCTGCTGGCGTCTGGTGCCAGCCTGGCCCAGGCGGCAGAGGTGGACAGCGGTAACACGTTGCGGTTGTACAACTGGACCGACTATATCGGCGAAACCACCCTGGCCGACTTCGAGAAGGCCACCGGCATCAAGGTCATCTACGACACCTTCGACGGCTACGAAACGGTACAGACCAAACTGCTCACCGGCCGCTCCGGCTACGACCTGGTCATGCTCAACGCTGCCCTGGCACCCCCGCTGATCAGTGCCGGGGTGTTCCAGGCGCTGGACAAGCAGCAACTGCCCAGCTGGCACAACCTCGACCAGCAGGTGGTGAACAACCTGCAAGGCTATGACCCCGGCCTGAAATACTCGGCGCCCTACACCTGGGGCAGCTCGGGGGTAACCTACAACGTCGACAAGATCACCGCACGCATGCCCGATGCCCCCATCGGCTCGCTGGCCATGCTGTTCGACCCCAAGATCGTCTCGCGCTTCGCCGACTGCGGCGTCACCCTGATGGACGCACCGACCGAAGTCATTCCGCTGGCCCTGCAGTACCTGGGCAAGGACCCACGCAGCGCATCGCCGGCCGACCTCAAGGCGGCCGAACAACTGCTGTTGGGCATTCGCCCGTACATCCGCAAGTTCGACTCGGTCAACTACCTCACCAGCCTGCCCAATGGCGATGTCTGCCTGGCCCTGACCTGGTCCGGTGACTACGCCACCGCCCAGGCCCGCGCGGTGGAAGCGAAGAAGGACATCAAGCTGTCGTTCTTCATCCCTCAGGAAGGCTCGCTGATCTGGTTCGACAACCTGTACATCCCCAAGGATGCGCCGCACGCGGCCAACGCCCACCGTTTCATCGAGTTCCTGCTGCAGCCGCAGACCATGGCCAAGGTCACCGACTACATCCACTACGCCAACAGCAATGCCGCCGCCACCGCGCTGGTGCGCGACGAGATCCGCCAGGACCCGGCCATCTACCCCGACGCGCAAACCCGCGAGCGCCTGTTCGCACAGAAAACCCAGAGCCCGAAGGACATGCGCGCCATCACCCGGGTCTGGAGCACGGTCAAGGCCGGTTTCTGAACACTGCCCAACGATCACTGCCAAGGAGCTGCCCATGGCCACCCCAAGCAAAGCATTCGCCATTGCCCACGACCCGCTGGTGGAAGCCGACAAGGCCCACTACATGCACGGCTACCACGTGTTCGATGAGCACCGCGAGCAAGGCGCGCTGAACATCGTTGCCGGCGAGGGCGCCTACATCCGCGATACCTACGGCAACCGCTTCCTCGATGCCGTCGGCGGCATGTGGTGCACCAACATTGGCCTGGGCCGCGAGGAAATGGCCCTGGCCATCGCCGACCAGGTACGCCAGCTGGCCTATTCCAACCCGTTCTCCGACATGGCCAACGATGTGGCCATCGAGCTGTGCCAGAAGCTTGCGCAACTGGCACCGGGCGACCTGAACCATGTGTTCCTCACCACTGGCGGCTCGACCGCGGTCGACACTGCCTACCGGCTGATCCAGTACTACCAGAACTGCCGTGGCAAGTCGCACAAGAAGCACATCATCGCCCGCTACAACGCCTACCACGGCTCCACCACGCTGACCATGTCGATCGGCAACAAGGCCGCTGACCGGGTGCCGGAGTTCGATTATCACCACGACCTGATCCACCACGTGTCCAACCCCAACCCGTACCGCGCGCCGCACGACATGGACGAGGCCGAGTTCCTCGACTTCCTGGTGGCCGAGTTCGAGGACAAGATCCTCTCGCTGGGGGCCGACAACGTGGCGGCGTTCTTCGCCGAGCCGATCATGGGCTCGGGCGGGGTGATCATTCCGCCCAAGGGCTACTTCCAGCGCATGTGGCAGCTGTGCCAGACCTACGACATCCTGTTCGTCGCCGACGAAGTGGTGACTTCGTTCGGGCGCCTGGGCACCTTCTTCGCCAGCGAGGAACTGTTCGGCGTGACCCCCGACATCATCACTACCGCCAAGGGCCTGACTTCGGCCTACCTGCCGCTGGGGGCGTGCATCTTCTCCGAGCGCATCTGGCAAGTGATCGCCGAGCCGGGCAAGGGCCGCTGCTTCACCCACGGTTTCACCTACAGTGGTCACCCGGTGTGCTGCACCGCGGCGCTGAAGAACATCGAGATCATCGAGCGCGAGCATTTGCTGGAGCACGTCAAGGACGTCGGCGGCTACCTGGAACAGCGCCTGCAAAGCCTGCGCGAGCTGCCGCTGGTGGGGGATGTGCGCTGCATGAAGCTGATGGCCTGTGTCGAGTTCGTTGCCGACAAGGCCAGCAAGGCGCTGTTCGCCGACGAAGTGAACATCGGCGAACGCATCCACAGCAAGGCCCAGGCCAATGGGCTGCTGGTGCGGCCGATCATGCACCTGAACGTGATGTCACCGCCATTGATCATCACCCATGCGCAGGTGGACGAGATCGTCGAAACCCTGCGCCAGTGCATCCTCGAAACCGCGCGCGAACTCACGGCGCTTGGCCTGTACCAAGGCCGATGAACCTGGCGCAAAGGGCTGTGCGCGGGCCTGCCTGGCAGGCTAGACTGCCGGGCATGACCCAGGCCTCTTCCGACACTCCGCTTACCCTTTCACTGGGTGCGCTGCAGCAATGGCATGCGGCGCTGCAGCGCGCATTGGCCCACAGCGAAACGCCCGAGGCGCTGGCGCACGTGGCGGCTGCCATCGGCCAGCTGGTGCAGGTGGAATCGATGATGATCAGCCTCGAGTGCCAGGGGCGGGCACCGCAACTGCTGTACCAGCAAGGCATCCCCGACTTGCACCGCGCCGCCGTGCTGGAGCGCTACTTCACTGCCGGCTACCTGCTCGACCCGTTCTGCCTGGCCGTGCAGAGCGGCCTGGCCGAGGGCTTCTACCACCTGCAGGAAATCGCCCCGGACAACTTCTTCGACAGCGACTACTACAAGGCCTACTACCTGGGTACCGGTTGCAGTGAAGACAGCTATTACATCGTCGACCTCAGCGCTGGCCGCAAGTTGTCGTTGAGCCTGTTCCAGGGCTGCAGCGGCACGCGCCTGGGTACAGGGCAGATCGACCTGCTGCGCGCGCTGGAGCCGATGGTACGCGAACTGCTGGGGCGCTACGCCCGCCACCATCTGGAGCCCGGCCCCGCACTGGCGGAGCGTGGCAGCCTGCAGGCGGCGTTCGACAGTTTCGGCTGCCAGGTGCTGACCGACCGTGAGCGGGAGGTGGCGCACATGATCTTGCGTGGGCATTCGGTGAAGTCCACCGCGCTGGAGCTGGGCATCTCGCCGGAGACGGTGCGCATGCACCGCAAGAATCTGTACCTGAAGCTGGAGATCAACTCGCAGTCGGAGTTGTTTGCGCGGTTTATCGACTGGTTGCGCGGCGGTCACCTGCCGGCCTAGCAGCAAAAGAGCAACTGCCTTACTCAAATCTGAAAGCTGGCGCGATCCCTGTGGGAGCGGGTTCACCCGCGAAGCAGGCACCGCGGTGGCTGGCACGGGCTTCGCCCGTGTTCTCGGGTGAAGCCGCTCCCACAGGTACAGCGCTGCCCCCCAATATTTATTTCAGCCCCGCCCTTTAGCCAGATAGGCCGCAAACTCTGCCTCCGGCACCATGCTGCCACCGGTACCCCACACCAGATGCGTGGCCCGCTCCATGCGCCCAGCCGACAGGCCCATGCGCGCCAGGTACTCGGGCGATTCAAGCACCTTCACCATGCCCGGCATCCCCGCCAGCGCCGAAGGCTCCAGCCGCGCGTTCTCCTGGTCATGGGCCAGCACCAACAGCCGGTACAGCGTCTCGTCGCTGACCGTGTAATAACCATCGAGCAAACGCTGCATCGCCTTGCCGACAAAACCGGAAGGGCGGCCTACCGCCAGGCCGTCGGCGGCGGTCAGGTTGTCGATGCCAAAATCCTGCACGCTGGTGGCGTCATGCAAACCGCTGTACACCCCCAGGAACATGCATGGCGAGTGAGTGGGCTCGGCGAAGATGCAGTGCACATGGTCGCCCCAGATCAGCTTCAGGCCGAACGCCACGCCACCCGGGCCGCCGCCGACCCCGCAGGGCAGGTAGACGAACAAGGGGTGTTCGGCATCCACCTTGATTCCCGCGGCCTCGAACTGGGTGGCCAGCCGCTCGGCCGCGACGGCATAGCCGAGGAACAGGTGTGGCGAGTTTTCGTCGTCGACGAAGTAGCAGCTCGGGTCCGCAGCCGCCTGCTGGCGCCCTTGCTCCACCGCCACGCTGTAGTCGCTTTCGTACTCGACCACGTTCACGCCATGGGCGCGCAGTTTGTCCTTCTTCCACTGTCGGGCATCGGCCGACATGTGCACGGTGGCCTGGAAACCCAGCCTGGCGCTCATGATGCCGATCGACAGGCCGAGGTTGCCGGTCGAGCCGACCGCAACCTTGTACTGGCTGAAGAACTGCCGGGCCTGGTCGCTGGCCAGTACCCGGTAATCGCTGTCGAGGCTGATCAGGCCTGCCGCCAGGGCCAGGTCTTCTGCATGCTTGAGCACTTCATGAATACCGCCGCGGGCCTTGATCGAACCGGAGATCGGCAGCTCGCTGTCGGCCTTGAGCCAGAGTGAACCGCTGGCTGGCAGGCCTGCCGCCTGCAGCAAGGTGTCGTGCAGGGTGGGCAGCGGGCGCAGTGGCGACTCGATGATGCCGCCGCTGGTGGCGGTGTCCGGGAACACCTTGGCCAGGTACGGGGCAAAGCGTGCCAGCCGCGCACTGGCGGCACTGACGTCGGCGGCACTCAGGCCGACATCGGCCAGGGCCTGGGCGGCAGGGGCAATGTGCGGGTTGAACCAACGGGTTTCGCGCAGGGCCACCAGGTCTTTGATCAGGGGGTGGGAGCTGCACCATGCTTGCAGTGTCTTGCCGTGAATCATGCTGGGTTTTCCTGTCGGTTGATGATTACCGGGGGGGTGACACGGAGTGCTCCTACAGACAGACGCGGACCTTGTGGGAGCGGGTTTACCCGCGAAGAATGCAACTCGGTGCATGGCACGGGCTTCGCCCGTGTTCGCGGGTGAACCCGCTCCCACAGGGTCAGGTATTCAGCCAGTCCGTTGATCCTGCCGGAGCACACCTGCATTCGGCCTGTTGTGCAATCAATGCCAGGCAGCGCTGCACGATCGGGCTCACGTCGCCCTTGCGCCGGCTGAGGATGATCGGGCTGACGGCGCCGCTGTCGAGCAGGCCGGCATATTCGATATCCGTGCGGTGCTGCTGCTGCACCGACGCCGGCACCAGGGTCACGCCCACGCCGACGGCCACCAGGCCGATGGCGGTCTGCAGTTCGTTGGCCCACTGGCTGACGCGGATGCTCATGCCGTGGTGGGCGAACAGCGCCAGCACATGGTCGGCATAGCTGGGCCTCGGGTTGGCCGGGTAGAGGATGAACGCCTCGCCAGCCAGCTGGGCAAGTGTAAGCGGGCTGCCCGCCAGCGGGTGGCCCTTGGGCAGTACGGCCACCAGCGGGTCCTCGCACAACACTTGCTGGTGAATGGCCGGGTCATCGATGCGAATGCGCCCGAAGGCGATGTCGATGCGCCCGCTTTTCAGTGCTTCCACCTGCTGCAGCGTGGTCATTTCGTTCAGGCCCAGTTCCAGCTCGCTGTCCTCGCGCAGCTCACGGATCAGCTCCGGCAGCACCTTGTACAGGGTCGAGGGGGCAAAGCCGATCCCTAACCACTGGCGCTGGCCCTGGCCGATACGACGGGTGTTGTCGCTGATGTTCTCCAGCTGCTGCAGCACCGTGCAGCTCTGCTCATAGAAGAAGCGACCCGCCTCGGTCAGCCGCAGCGGGCGCTCGCGCACCACCAGCAAGGTACCGAGCTGGTCCTCTAGCTGGCTGATCTGCCGGCTCAGCGGTGGCTGGGCAATGTGCAGCAGCTCGGCGGCGCGAGTGAAGTTCAGGGTTTCGGCCAGGACCTTGAAGTAACGCAGGTGGCGCAGCTCCATCAGACCTCCGGGGTATGGTGGGAGATTCATTCGATATTGGACGGCTATCAGGGTCTCGCGCAATCCTTGAACAAGCAAGTAAATGCACCACTCGGGCCTGCGGCTGGCAGCCCGAAACTACGGGACCTGGCAACAATGACAAGCGCGCTGATTGAACGTATCGAGGCAATTATCGTCGACCTGCCGACCATTCGCCCGCACAAGCTGGCGATGCACACCATGCAGCAGCAGACCCTGGTGGTATTGCGCGTTCGCTGCAGCGATGGCGTGGAAGGCATCGGCGAGGCCACCACCATCGGCGGCCTGGCCTATGGCTACGAAAGCCCCGAGGGCATCAAGGCGAACATCGATGCGCACCTGGCGCCGGCCTTGATCGGCCTGCCGGCAGACAACATCAACGCCGCCATGCTCAAGCTGGACAAGCTGGCCAAGGGCAACACCTTTGCCAAGTCGGGTATCGAGAGCGCCTTGCTCGATGCCCAGGGCAAGCGCCTGGGCCTACCGGTCAGCGAACTGCTGGGTGGCCGCGTGCGCGACAGCCTGGAAGTGGCCTGGACCCTGGCCAGCGGCGACACCGCCCGCGACATCGCCGAAGCCCTGCACATGCTGGAGATTCGCCGGCATCGGGTGTTCAAGCTGAAGATCGGCGCCAACCCGTTGGCCCAGGACCTCAAGCATGTGGTGGCGATCAAGCGCGAGCTGGGCGACAGGGCCAGCGTGCGGGTGGACGTCAACCAGTACTGGGACGAGTCCCAGGCCATCCATGCCTGCCAGGTGCTTGGCGACAACGGCATCGACCTGATCGAGCAACCGATTTCGCGCATCAACCGCAGCGGCCAGGTGCGCCTGAACCAGCGCAGCCCGGCGCCGATCATGGCCGACGAGTCGATCGAAAGCGTCGAGGACGCCTTCAGCCTGGCCGCCGACGGCGCGGCCAGCATCTTCGCCCTGAAAATAGCCAAGAACGGCGGCCCGCGCGCTGTATTGCGCACCGCGCAAATCGCCGAGGCTGCCGGCATCGCCCTGTATGGCGGGACCATGCTCGAAGGCTCGATCGGCACCCTGGCTTCGGCTCATGCCTTCCTGACCCTGCGCCAGCTCACCTGGGGCACCGAGCTGTTCGGGCCGCTGCTGCTGACCGAAGAAATCGTCAACGAGCCGCCGCAGTACCGCGACTTCCAGCTGCACATTCCACGTACACCAGGCCTGGGCCTGACCCTGGATGAACAGCGCCTGGCGCGCTTTGCCCGCCGCTGAGTCACGCTGGCTGAAAGAACAAACAACCCCTGTGGGAGCGGCTTCAGCCGCGAAGCAGGCGACACGGTGGATGGCACGGGCTTCGCCCGTGTTCGCGGGTAAACCCGCTCCCACAGAGTTCGCGGCAAATCAGAGAAAGGAGAAACCCGCATGCTGTTCCACGTGAAGATGACCGTGAAACTCCCGGTCGACATGGACCCGGCCAAGGCCGCCCGGCTCAAGGCCGACGAAAAGGAACTGGCCCAGCGCCTGCAGCGCGAAGGCACCTGGCGCCACCTGTGGCGCATTGCCGGGCACTACGCCAACTACAGCGTGTTCGATGTACCCAGCGTCGAGGCGCTGCACGATACGCTGATGCAGCTGCCGCTGTTCCCGTACATGGACATCGAGGTCGACGGCCTTTGTCGGCACCCCTCGTCGATTCACAGCGACGACCGCTGAGTCGCACCTGTCCAGACGCCGAGGCTCCCACAGGGGCCTTGCCAATCAATGAGTGATATGTCGTGTTTGTTTTGCCTGGGCCTTTCCGTGCGGGGAGGGCCTGGGCTTTTTGCTGCCAGGGGCGTTTGATCTAGAATCCGCCTTTTTACCCGAGCCCCCGCACCATGCTGCCCATCGAACTGCTGGCAACCACTGCCGACCAGGCCTCGCTGATTCGCAACCTCTACCAGTTCTACGCCTACGAGTCCTCGGACTGGGAGCAGGAAGACGTCGAAGTGGACGGCCGCTTCTATATCCATGACGAGCACCTGCAACGTTACTGGCAGGCCGATGGCTGGGGCGCGTACCTGGTGCTGGCAGACGGCTTCATCGCTGGTTTCGTGCTGGTCGAACGCAGCGAGTTGCCAGGCATCGACGCCTTCGAACTGGCCGATCTGTTCATCCTGAAAAAGTACCGCCGACAGGGCATCGGCCGGGCGGTGGCGTTGCAACTGCTGGGCGGCGAGGGCGACTGGCTGATGCGCTGTTACGCCCAGGACACGCCTGCTGTGGCCTTCTGCAATGGCGTGTTGGCCGCGCTGTCGCGCCCGGCGCAGGCCATAGCCCTGGATGACGAACCGGGCTTGCTCAATTTCCTGGTGACGGGCGCCCGCCATTGAGGGTTGCCAGCCTTCGCTCGCAAATTGAAGGGATCGTGGCTTTTTGTGAACTACTTCACAAAATTGTCTTCGAAGGCATAATGCCACCAATCCTTTTCATGCCTTTCGAAGGCCCAGGTAAAGATCATGTCGCTAGTCGCAAGCCCCGACATCATGTACCGGCTGTTGATCCAGAGTGTGGTGGACTATGCCTTCTACCTGCTCACCCCCGAAGGTATCGTCGCCAACTGGAACCCCGGCGCCCAGCGCGCCAAGGGCTACCTGGCCGAGGAAATCGTCGGCCAGCACTACTCGCTGTTCTACACCGATGCCGAGCGCGCCGCAGGGCTGCCCGCGCTCAACCTGGAGCAGGCGCGCAGCACCGGGCGCTTCGAAGAGGTCGGTTCGCGGCGGCGCAAGGACGGTACGACCTTCCATGCCCATGTGGTGATCGACGCGGTGCACGACGATGCCGGGCAACTGGTGGGGTTCGCCAAGGTCACCCGCGACATTTCCGAGCACCACCGGCAAGAGCGGGAACTGTTGCAGGCCAAGGAACTGGCCGAGCAGTACAGCCAGGAAATGGCCAAGCTGTCGCAGTTCCTTGATTCGGTGATTGCCAACATCCCCGCCAGCGTCATTGTCCAGGACCTGGAAAGCCAGCGCATCCTGCTGGCCAACCAGCAGGCCGAACGCCTGTTCGGCGGGCCGCAGCGCAGCATGATCGGGCAGTTGCCCGGCGAATGCCTGGGGCCGGGCGTTGCCGGTTACCTGGAGCAGCAACTGGCCCGTGGTGCCCGCAGCACCAAGGGCCATGCCGCCGAAACCCGGGTCGACACGGCCTGTGGCCCACGCACCCTGCGCAGCCGCGCCTTGCTTAGCCAGAACCGTGAAGGCCAGGCCGACTACGTGCTGTTCGTTGCCGAAGACGCCACCGAAGAGCTGGCCGCCCACGCGCAGATCCACCACATGGCGCACCACGATGCGCTGACAGGGCTGCCCAACCGCACCCTGTTCAACGAACGCCTGCGCCAGGCGCTGGTGCGTGACAGCGAGCACGCCAAGCTGACCGCCGCCCTGTGCCTGGACCTGGACAACTTCAAGAACATCAACGATTCGCTGGGCCACGCCTTTGGCGACAAGCTGCTGCGCGCGCTGGGCAAGCGCCTGCGCCGCGAGCTGCGCGAACACGACACCTTGGCCCGCCTGGGCGGTGACGAGTTTGCCGTGGTGCTGACCGGCCTCGAAGGCCGGGACGCCGCATGCAACACTGCGCAGCGCCTGATCAATGCGATCTGCCCACCGTTCCAGATCGAGGGGCACCAATTCACGGTGGGGGTGAGCATCGGCATCGCCATTGCGCCTGATGACAGCGACCAGGCCGAGCAACTGCTGGGCTACGCCGACATGGCGCTGTACGAGGCCAAGCGCAACGGTCGCAACCGCTACGAGTGCTTCAACGTCGAACTGGACGTCGCCGCCCGCCAGCGCCGCCTGGTGGAAACCGACCTGCGCACCGCGCTGCACCTGGGCCAGTTGCACTTGCACTACCAGCCGGTGGTCGATCAGCAGACCAGCAGCGTTACCGGCTATGAGGCGTTGCTGCGCTGGGACCACCCGACCCGCGGCATGGTCATGCCCATGGACTTCATCCCCATTGCCGAGGAAACCGGCCTGATCCATGAACTTGGCACCCGGGCGCTGAACCTGGCCTGCCAGGAGGCGGCCAGCTGGGACAGTGAGCAGACGGTGTCGGTCAACCTATCGGCGGTGCAGTTCAAGAATGCCAACCTGGTGCACAGCGTGGCTCTGGCGCTGGCCGACTCCGGCCTGCCGCCACAGCGGCTGGAGCTGGAGGTCACCGAGTCGGTGCTGCTGGGCAACAGCGAGGAAAACGTGCGTACCCTGCGTGCACTGAAGGACCTGGGCGTGTCCATTTCGCTGGATGATTTCGGCACCGGCTATTCCTCGCTGGGCTACCTGCGTTCGTTCCCGTTCGATCGGATCAAGATCGACAAGTCGTTCGTGCATGACATGTGCGACAGCCGCGAGGCGATGTCGATCATCCGCGCCATTACCGACCTGTCCAACAGCCTGATGATCAAGACCACGGCCGAGGGGGTGGAGTCGGAGGAGCAGATGCGCCGGTTGGCGGCGGAGGGGTGCTCGCACTTCCAGGGCTACCTGTATGGGCGACCGGCACCGGCGAACGAGCGGTTGAAGCAGGTCATGACGCCGGCGTAGTGTTGCCCGGCGCAGTACCTGTGGGAGCGGGTTCACCCGCGAAGCAGGCGACACGGTGGCTGGCACCGGCTGCGCCGGTGTTCGCGGGTGAACCCGCTCCCACATCGGCCGTGCAAGCTTTCAAGGCTTGATCAAGGGTCAGCTGTTCCAGTCCGGCGCAAACGCCGGGCTCACCACCCGCTGGTCCTTCGGCAACCCGGCGATCGCCGCGCGGTCCTCGTCATCCAGTTGCACGTCCGACGCCGCCAGGTTGGCCAGTTGGTTCTCGCGGCTGCCGGCCTTGGGGATCACCGCCACGCTGTCCTGGTCCAGCAACCACTTCAGCGCCACCTGGCTGGGCAGTACGCCGTGCTTGCGGGCGATCGCCTGGATCACCGGCTGCGCCGCAGCCTGCCCCCGGGCCAGCGGGGTGTAGGCGGTGAGTAGCAGGTCGTGGCGGCGGGCATAGTCCAGCAGCGGTTGCTGGCCGAGCAGCACGTGGTATTCCACCTGGATTGCCGACAACGGCGCGCCCAGGGTTTCCACCACCTGGCGCAGCAGCCCCAGCGGGAAGTTGGCCACGCCGATGCTGCGTGCCTTGCCCTCGTCACGCAGGGCCACCAAGGTTTCGATGCTGCGGGCCAGGTCCCAGTCCTTGCCGGGCCAGTGGATGTGGAACAGGTCGACCTGCTCGGTACCCAGCGCGCGCAGGCTGCCCTCCAGCGACTGGCGCATGGCCTTGGGCGCCAGGCGATCCCACCATACCTTGGTGGTCAGGTGAATCTGCTCGCGCGGCACATCGCTGTCGCGCAGGGCCTGGCCGACGGCAGCTTCGTTGTCATAGGCAGTGGCGGTGTCGATGTGCCGGTAACCCACTTCAAGCGCCTGGCGCACGGCCTGGGTGCACTCGCTGCCGGTCATCGGCCAGGTGCCCAGGCCGATCGCGGGCAGGTCCAGGCCGTTACGGGTGGTGAGCCTTTGCATTAAAATTCCTTGTAGGGTGTGCAGGGTTCGCATTCGATAGTCGGCGATCAGCACTGCACGGGCCATGCGCGCGGGGCGGAAAGTGGTCGATCAGCGAACAGAAATTGCAGTCGGCCTCGCTAGCGGCAATTGAACTTCCTTATTCTCCGGCATCTCTTCTAGAATCCGAACTGTTGCATCCGCCAGGCAACGCCTGCGCGGCCTTCCCCGGGCGCCGCATCCAGCCGCGCCGTCATCGAGAGTGCCATGAGTTCCAGCACACCGCTGTCCGGAGTCAACCAACCCCTGCGCGGCATCGCCCTGGTGGTGGTGGCGACGTTCCTGTTCGCCAGTCACGATGCCCTGTCCAAGTTCCTCGGTGGCCTGTACCCGATCATCATGGTGGTGTGGGCGCGGTATGTGGTGCACACGTTGCTCATGGCCGGCATCTTCCTGCCCAAGGCCGGCCTCAACGTGCTGCGCACCCGCCGCCCACTGTTGCAGACGTTACGTGCCCTGAGTCTGCTGAGTACCAGCCTGTTGTTCACCACCGGGCTGCAGTACCTGCCGCTGGCCGAGGCCACGGCGGTCAACTTCCTTGCCCCGGTGCTGGTCACCGCGCTGTCGGCACCGCTGCTGAAGGAGCGGGTGACGGTGGGGCAGTGGGTGGCGGTGGTGATGGGCTTCATCGGCGTGCTGGTGGTGGTGCACCCGGGCGGGGCGATGTTCACCCCGGCCATCCTGTATCCGTTCGGTTCGGCGCTGGGTTTCTGCTTCTATCAGTTGCTGACGCGCATCCTGGCAGCGCATGACAGCCCGACCACCAGCAACTTCTATGCGGGGTTGTGCAACACCCTGGCGATGAGTGCGCTGGTGCCGTTCTTCTGGGAGGTGCCGCGTTGGGACCATGCGCTGCTGATGCTGGCGCTGGGTGGCTTTGGCATGACTGCGCATCTGCTGCTGACCCAGGCCTTCCGCCATGCGGCGCCGGCCTTGCTGGCACCGTTCAGTTATTGCCAGATCGTGTTTGCCGGGTTGCTTGGGTTGGTTGTCTATAGCCAGGTGCCCGATACCCTGAGCCTGGTGGGTATCTCGGTGATTTGCCTCAGTGGGCTGGGGGCGGCGTGGATGCAGCGGGGTAAGTGACAACCTGTAGTGGCCTCTTCGCGGGTAAACCCGCTCCCACAGGTACAGCGCAGCTGTGGGAGCGGGTTTACCCGCGAAAGGGCCCTCAAACCCGACCCTTCAACAACGCCTGCAACGAATCGTCAAAGTCCCGCAGCGCATCCGCCTGCACGGCACGTTCATCCTCGACCACCCGCGCCACATCGCCCAGGCGCTTGCTGGCCCGCCCTTCAGCGCGGCCGATATAGGTCAGCTGGTCATCGAAAAAGCGCGCCACCACCCGGCTTTCGATACCTGCACTAGCCAGACGGCTTTCGGTGTCCAGCAACACGATCATATCCGGGTGGTCACCCAGCAAGGTGTCCAGATCGTCGTAGAAAGTCACCTCGGCAAATTGCTGCGCCAGTGATCGCGCCAGCCAGTCATACGCCTGGCTCTCGCTGCCCAGGGTCGCAGCAGGGCCCCGCGGGCCCTGGGCCGGCGCCGCTGCCTGGGCACGATGGCTGTCGAGGTATTCGAGGGTTGCTTCGGCGTCACGCCCCAGCAGTACCGCCACCCGTTGGCCGGGGGCCAGGGCGACACTGGAAATGGCCGTGGCGGAATAGAAGTGCCCGTAGGGCTGCGCGTCGGTAGCGGCCGGGCTGGCACAACCGCCAAGGGCGGCCAGCAAGGCGAGCAGGGCAGCGATCATGCCGGTTTTCATGGGAGGCCTCATCAATCAGTGAATGCCGCCATCTTCCGCCCGGGCTTGGCGCAGCGGAACTTGATGGCATTCATGGTAGCTATCGATGAAGTCGATGCATCACTGTGTGGCCATGAACTGCAGGATGCGTTCACGCAGCCAGCGCTCGGCCGGGTCATTGTCCTGGGCGCCGCTCCACACCATCGACAGTTCCGCCTCGGTGATGTCGAACGGCGCCGGGTCGGCGCGCAGGCTGCCGTCGTCGGCCAGGGCGCAGGCGGCATAGTCCGGCACCGTGGCGATCAGCTCGGTGTTGCGCAGCAGGGCGCGCAGGCTGCCGAACTGCGGCACCGCCAGCACTACCTTGCGGCAGCGGCCGATGCGCGCCAGGTCTAGGTCGATATTGCCGCTCATGTCGCCAGAGAACGACACCATCACATGCGGGCGGGCGCAGTATTCGTCGAGGGTCAGCGGGCCCGGGCGGTCATCGGCGCGCAGCACCCGCACGCCGATGTTGCGCAGCTTGCGGCGCTTGGCGGTGGCCGGCAGGTCGGTGGTGTAACTCACGCCCACCGAGATTTCGCCGCTGGCCAGCAGGCCTGGCATCAGCAGGAAGTTGGCCCGGCGCACCACCACGCTGATGTTCGGGGCCTCTTCGCGCAGGGCCTGCAGCAGGGCCGGGAACAGGCCGAACTCGGCATCGTCCGACAGGCCCAGACGGAACACGTTGCAGCTGTTGACCGGGTCGAACTCGCGGGCGCGGCTGATGGCGGCGGAAATCACATCCATGGCCGGCCCCAGTTCGGTGAAGATCTGCATGGCCCTTGGCGTGGGCTCCATGGCCCGGCCGTTGCGGATCAGCAGCGGGTCGTCGAACAGTTCGCGCAGGCGGGCGAGGGCGGCGCTGACGGTGGGCTGGGTGATGAACAGCTTTTCGCCGACCCGGGTCAGGTTGCGTTCGATCATCAGGGCTTCGAACAGTACCAGCAGGTTCATGTCGACGCGGCGCAGGTCGTTGCGGTTCATGAGGGTACGGGTTCCGGATTGGAAGGGTTGGCGTTGTATTGGAGCATACGGACAGCTTGGTTGCCTTGTATGGATGTGCCGGCCTCTTCGCGGGTAAACCCGCTCCCACAGGACCAGTACAATTCTTGAGGGTTGTACAGTACCTGTGGGAGCGGGTTTACCCGCGAAGAGGCCGGCACAGAAAAGCTGACAGAGCCAACCTATCACCCCTCAATAGCCACTCTATTAGAACTCTGTCCAAGCTCGGCTAGTCTTTCCCGTGGCCCCGCGAGTTCCGCGAGCGGGCGGCGTGTCAGCACCTGCGTGCAAGACCGCGGCAATCCCGTCGTGACAGCTTCGCAAGCCCCGTGTAGACCTGATGAGGGGTAGCACGAGCCCACGCGCTCGGCTGAAAGAACACCTGGCATAGACCGGAAATCTGGATAACCGACCCAAAGGTACCCGCAGATGTCGAACGAATCGAAATGCCCGTTCCATCAAACCGCAGGTGGCGGCACCACCAACCGTGACTGGTGGCCTGACCAGCTCAACCTGAGAATTCTTCACCAGCATTCCTCCAAGTCCGACCCGATGGACCCGGATTTCGATTATGCCAAGGCATTCAAGAGCCTCGACTTCCAGGCCCTGAAGAAAGACCTGACCGCCTTGATGACCGACTCCCAGGACTGGTGGCCCGCCGACTTCGGCCACTACGGCCCGCTGTTCATCCGCATGGCCTGGCACAGCGCCGGGACCTACCGCATCGGCGATGGTCGGGGCGGTGCAGGCTCCGGCCAGCAGCGCTTCGCCCCGCTCAACAGCTGGCCGGACAACGTCAGCCTGGACAAGGCCCGGCGCCTGCTGTGGCCGATCAAGCAGAAGTACGGCAACAAGATTTCCTGGGCCGACCTGATCGTGCTCACCGGCAACGTCGCCCTCGAATCCATGGGCTTCAAGACCTTCGGCTTCTCCGGCGGACGTGCCGATGTGTGGGAGCCGGACGAAGATGTGTACTGGGGTTCGGAAAAGGTCTGGCTGGGCGGTGACACCCGCTACGGCAAGGCCCAGCCGCCTGGCAAGGGCGATCTGGTGGCGGAGCCGGCCAAGCACCCTGAGGAGCAGGGCCGTACCCTGGAGGGCGAACGCAACCTGGAAAACCCCCTGGCCGCCGTGCAGATGGGCCTGATCTACGTGAACCCGGAAGGCCCGGAAGGTACCCCCGACCCGGTGGCCTCGGGCAAGGACATCCGTGACACCTTCGGCCGCATGGCCATGAACGATGAAGAAACCGTGGCCCTGATCGCCGGTGGCCACGCCTTTGGCAAGACCCACGGTGCAGGCCCTGCCGACAACGTCGGCCCGGAGCCGGAAGCTGCAGGCCTGGAGCTGCAGGGGTTGGGCTGGGCCAACAAGTTCGGCAGCGGCAAGGGTGGCGATACCATCACCAGTGGCCTGGAAGTGACCTGGACTTCCACCCCCACCCGATGGAGCAACGAATACCTCAACAACCTGTTCAACTTCGACTGGGAACTGACCAAGAGCCCGGCCGGTGCCCACCAGTGGCGGCCGAAGGAGGGCAAGGGGGCAGGCACCGTGCCGGATGCCCATGACCCGGGCAAACGCCACGCGCCTTCCATGCTCACCTCCGACCTGGCGCTGCGCTTCGACCCGGTCTACGAGCCGATTGCCCGCCGCTTCAAGGACAACCCTGATCAGTTGGCAGACGCTTTCGCTCGCGCCTGGTACAAGCTGATCCATCGCGACATGGGCCCATTGGCGCGCTACCTGGGCCCGGAAATGCCCGACGAAGAGCTGCTGTGGCAAGACCCGCTGCCAAAAGTCGACCACCCGCTGGTGGGCGAGCAGGACATTGCCGCGCTCAAGGCCAAGGTGCTGGCGGCGGGCCTGAGCGTTGGCGAGCTGGTGGCCACAGCCTGGGCGGCGGCATCGACTTTCCGCGGTTCGGACAAGCGTGGCGGGGCCAATGGTGGCCGCCTGCGCCTGGCGCCGCAGAAGGACTGGCCGGCGAACCAGGGCACAGGCAAAGTGCTGGCGGCGCTCGAGAAGATCCAGGCCGAGTTCAACGCCGGTGGCAAGAAGATCTCCCTGGCCGACCTGATCGTTCTGGCCGGCACTGCGGCAGTGGAAAAGGCCGCCAAGGACGCCGGGCACGACGTCCGCGTGGCGTTCCGCCCGGGGCGTACCGATGCCTCCCAGGCGCAAACCGACGTCGAGTCGTTCGCCGTGCTGGAGCCGCTGGCCGATGGTTTCCGCAACTTCACCAAGGCCCGCTACAGCGTCAAGGCCGAGAAGCTGCTGCTGGACAAGGCCCAGCTGTTGACCCTGACCGCGCCGGAAATGACCGTGCTGATCGGCGGCCTGCGTGTGCTCGGCGCCAACCATGGCGGCAGCCAGCAGGGCGTGTTCACCGACAAGGTCGGTACCCTGAGCAACGACTTCTTCCGCAACCTGCTGGACATGGGCGTGGAATGGAAACCGACCTCGGCGGATAACGAAACCTTCGAAGGGCGCGACCGCAAGACCGGACAGTTGAAGTGGACCGGTAGCCGGGTTGACCTGGTGTTCGGCTCCCATGCTCAGTTGCGGGCGTTGAGCGAGGTGTATGGCAGTGGCGATGGCGGCGGCAAGTTCGTGCGGGACTTTGTGGCGGCCTGGGAGAAGGTGATGGAGCTGGATCGCTTTGACCTGAAATAGCTTCGTCAGAAATGGGGGCGCTTTGCGCCCCTATCGCGACACAAGGCCGCTCCTACAGGCCCTGCGTAGCCTTTCTGGCTTGCGCGATACCTGTAGGAGCGGCCTTGTGTCGCGATAGGGCTGCAAAGCAGCCCCATGCTCTCCGGGGGCTGGACCATTTCAATCTTCCTGTGCAAGCTGATGCTCGACAGTGATTGCACACAGAAGGTGATCGTTCGTGAACCCCGAATCCATGCTGGCGGCATTGCCAGGCTACGCCATGTCGGCCGAGTCGATCCAGGTGCTGCCCGATGCCAAGGCCTACCGCGCCTGCCTGCTCGAGCGCATCCGCGCCGCAACCCGGCGTATCGTCATCGTTGCGCTGTACCTGCAGGAAGACGAGGCCGGCCAGGAAGTGCTGGATGCCTTGTACCAGGCCAAGGCCGCGCAGCCGGGGCTTGAGATCACCATCGTGGTCGACTGGTTCCGTGCCCGGCGCGGCCTGCTGGGCGCCGGTCGCCAGCCGGGTAATGCCGCCTGGTACCAGGCCCAGCGCCAGCACCATGGGCTGGACATCGTCATCCATGGCGTACCGGTGCAGACCCGCGAGCTGTTCGGCGTGTTGCACCTGAAGGGCAGCATCATCGACGACTGCGTGATCTACACCGGCGCGAGCCTGAACAATGTGTACCTGCACCGTTTCGACCGCTACCGCCTGGACCGCTACCACCTGTTCCAGTCTCCAGAACTGGCCGACGCAATGGTCGGTCTGGTACGGCGCCTGTTGCACCACACCGCCACACCGCGCCTCGATCTGCCGGCGCCACCCTCCACCCGTAGCCTGCGCGGCGACATCCGGCGCTTGCGCGCGCGGCTGCGGCGCATGGCCTATGAGGCACCGACCAGCGGGGCGGGGCAGGGCCTGCGGGTTGTCCCGCTGTTGGGTGTGGGGCGTGGCAACCCGCTGAACAGGGCGCTGTGCGCCTTGCTGGCGGCGGCGCGTACGCAGATCATCATCAGCACGCCGTATTTCAACCCGCCCCGGGTGCTGATGCGCGAGCTCGACCATGCCCTGACGCGTGGTGTGCGGGTGGAGCTGATCGTTGGTGATCGCACGGCCAACGACTTTTACATAGCTCCCGGCGAGCCGTTCAGTGCCAGCGGCGCGTTGCCCTACCTGTACGAAGACAACCTGCGCGCCTTCACCCGACGTCGCCACGCCGCAATTGCCAGCGGCCAGCTGCAGGTACGGATCTGGAACGATCCCGGACATACTTTTCATGCCAAGGGTGTGTGGGTCGACCAGCGTTATTCGCTGCTGACCGGAAACAACCTGAACCCGCGCGGCTTCAACCTGGACCTGGAGAACGGCCTGCTGATCGATGACCCACAAGGGCAATGGCTGGGGCAAAGGGAAGCAGAGCTGGCCGAGTTGCGCCGGCATGCGCCGAAGATCGGCTCGGCCGAGGAGTTGGGGCTAAAGGCCGAGCACCCCAAGGAAGTGCGCAGGTTCCTGCGGCGGCTGCGCTATAGCCGGCTGGAGCCGCTGATCAAACGGGTCCTCTGAGGGGATTCAAGCGTTTTTGTGGGAGCGGCCTTGTGTCGCGAAAGGGCCGCAATGCGGCCCCTCGAGTTCAGCGTCACCGCCGCTATTGCCGGGGCTGCTTTGCAGCCCTTTCGCGACACAAGGCCGCTCCTACAGGGGCCGCGCCAGGCTGTGCCACCTTGGTTTCCTGTTTGCCCCGCGGCTTGAGCCGCGACACCGCAAACAACACCACCGCCAACCCGACGACCTGATACAGCGAAATCTCCTCGCTCAGGATCGCCCACGATGCCAGCACCGTCAGCACCGGCCCCAAGTTGAGCGGTGCGCATTACTGCGCCGGGACCAGGCGAGTACCACTCACCTGCACCTGATCACCGGGCTTGAAGCGGGCATTGGGCGAGCGATAGCGCTGGGTACTGCCGTCGTCATGGCGTACCACGTAGGCCGCGTCGCTGTGCCCGCTGCCTTGTTGCACGGCGGCGCCGCCAATTGCACCCAAGGCTGCACCGGCGATGGCGCCGAAAGGGCCGCCGAGCGCGGCGCCAACCATCAGGCCGGTGACGCCCCCGGCGCCATAGCCCACCGTGTTGTCGGGGCTTTCCGAGAGCACCTCGTCGGCGCAGGCGGGCAGGGCGATGGACAGGGACATCACCAGAGGGAGGAGGATATTTTTCATGATGGTTATTTCCGCAAGGCAGGTAGTGGCGAAAGAGAATGGTTCAGCTTTCGTGCCAGCTGGGAAGCCCTTGCAGATGGGCGTTTTGCGCTGGTGTGTTGTCATAACGACAGCAGTTTTTGTGGTGCAAATGACAGGCTGATGTCAATATGACATTCACTCATACAGGTATTGGCCAGGGCTGGGCTATCATTTGCAGGCTGGTGGTGTAAGGCTCCTCTGAAAAGTCATCACGAGCGCATACAATCGGGCCTTTTCCCCGTCAACCAGACAGGCCAATCCGTTCATGGCGCTTGATCCACCCACCATGCTGACTATCTCCATTGCCCTGGCTGGCGCGGCCGCGTTGTACCTGGCGATCGAGTGGCGCAGCGTTCGCGATTCATCGCTGCTGTTCTGGAGTGCAGGCTTTGCCACCATCACGATTGGTTCCACCCTGGCCTTGCTGCGCGGCATCGGTCTGGTGCTGATCGGTATCTGGTTCGCCAACGGTTTGCTGGTGGTGGCGCACTGGTTCTTCCTGATGGGGGTGTTGCGCTTCACCCAGGTGCGGCTGTCGCGTATCTGGTTATCGGTCGTGCTGGTGTGGTTCGCCTTGCTGCTGTTGCCTGTGGGGCCGCAGTGGTCGAAGGTAATGCTGATGGTCAACTCGTTGCTGGTGGCGCTGTTGACGCTCAAGGCCAGCTGGCTGTTGCGGCCGCATGGCAAGTCGTTGAGTGTTGGCGCCGTGCAGTTGCGCTATGTGTTGCTGGTTCATGGGGTGTTCTATGTGGCCAAGGCGATCATTGCGATCACGCCGGGGACGCTGATTGACCTGGCCACTTTCGGCGGGCTGATCATTCAGGTTTCCCTGGTCGAAGGTGCGATGGCGATCATGCTGATTGCCTTGTCGATGACCGGCACCGTGCGCTACCGGCGCGAGGCGCGGATTGCCCGTCTGGCGGCCCGTGACCCGTTGACGGCGCTGTACAACCGGCGTGCACTGGAGGTGCGTGCGGGGCCTTTCTTCAAGGCAGTGGATTCGGCGCAGCCCGGGGCCTTGCTACTGATCGACATCGACAACTTCAAGCTGGTCAACGACCTGCACGGGCATGTTGCAGGGGACCGCTTGCTGATTGCCCTGAGCGAGATGATTCGTATGGTTTTGCCCGAGCGCGCGCTGGCGGCGCGGTTGGGCGGTGATGAGTTCGTCATTCTGCTGTGTGGGGCGAACAGCGAGCAGGTCATGGAGCTGGGCGGACTGCTGCGCGAGCAGTTCCAGCAGCATGCCAGCAAGACGGTGCCTACGCCGCAGCCGGTCACCTTGAGCATCGGCGTCAACCTGTTCGACCAGCCGCCGACGAGCCTGGCGGCCTTGATCGAGCAGGGGGATGTGGCGTTGTACCAGTCCAAACGAAATGGGCGCGACAGCATCCGCTTTGTCGAACGGCCGATGGCCCACCTCAGCCAGTAGCAGTTTTTTCTTTGCCTTTGCCTTTGCCTTTGCTCCTGCCTTTGCTCCTGCCGTTGCCGTTGCTTTTGCTTCTAAGCACGCGAAAGTTCAGGCGCCGCCGATTGCGACTTCAGGAGGCCGAGCGAAGGGACTGCGGAGGGAGGTGACGGGCATGGATGCCCGTCAAGCGCTGAGGCCCCATGGATGGGGCCTGCAGCGCGTACTCCCGGGAGCTGGCCCGTAGCGAGGGAACCCCGGAGCGAAGCGCAGGGGCCGGATGATGGGAGCCGACGGTTTTTGGTTCCTTTTTGCCACGACAAAAAGGGACCCGCCGTAAGGGCGGAAAGGTGACTTTGCGCCACCATCGCGAATGAATGTCTACTCGATGTGAATGCCACATCCCAAAAAGCCAAAAAGCTTAAGCGACGGTTTTTATATAGCGAACAGTCCATTTACGATGGCGACGCATACGCACCTTTTCGCCCTTACGGCGAGTCACTTTTTGTCAAACGCGACAAAAAGTAACCAAAAAACGCTGGCTCCTATCATCCGGCCCCTGCGCTTCGCTCCGGGGTCCCCTCGCTACGGGCCTGCTACCGGGAGTACGCGCTGCAGGCCCCATCCATGGGGCCTCAGCGCTTGACGGGCATCCATGCCCGTCACCTCCCTCCGCAGTCCCTTCGCTCGGCCTCCTGAAGTCGCAATCTGCGGCGCCTGAACTATCGCG
>Ga0247820_10000176_pt1 | contig 32017 bp, 28 predicted proteins | sample 13C_Glucose_Day1_2_FD_192480 | JGI IMG/M metagenome (GOLD analysis project Ga0247820, IMG submission 192480) | Soil microbial communities from agricultural site in Penn Yan, New York, United States - 13C_Glucose_Day14 | ecosystem: Environmental > Terrestrial > Soil > Agricultural land | place...
AACATCGTGTCGCTCTTTCCTGGATTGGGTCTCGTGGCCTGCGGTATGCCGGCGGCGGGAGTCTACGCGGCATTCCCGGATCTCCGCGGCGTGCTTAGGTCAGCAATCACACGTCTGCTTCCGGCCAGTAGCAGCCGTCGGTCCCGAGGTTCCAAGGGTGCTACTTAGACGGGCCAGCTCAACAGCCCGCGTTGGGCGGCTTGCTCCAAGTGCTGGGTGACTTGCCAAAGCAGCTCTGAAACACGCGCGAGAAGTGGGAAGGATCCCGAAACCCGCAGCGGACACAAATTTCCGCGACCGTGAGACCAGACAGGTCGCGCCGCTGTAGAAGTCGCGTGGCCGCTTGAAGCCGCGTCGCGCGCAGCGCATCTGCGAACGAGGTCCCCCGCGCGGCAAAAGCGCGATGAAGGCTGCGCACCGATACCCCGAGTGCCTGTGCGACGGCAACGGCCGTCAGTCCAGCCTCGCTCAGCCGCTCGTTGAGCATCTGCTGTGCCCGCCCGAACAGCGTCTCGTTGTCACGGGCGCAGGTCCGACTGGCGCCGGGTTCGAGCGCCGCGCCGAGCAGGCCTCCCAGATGGTCCGCAAGCCACTGAGCGGACACCTGTTCCACCAGGGCAAGATCCTTGCTCAACTCGACACACAGGCTGGAGAGCATCCGCCCCCAGCCCGCATCTCGCTCGATGGCGAGCGGCTCCTTGAAGTCGACCGCGCTCAGGTGCGTGCGCAACCATGGGCAGGGCAGCTCCAAGGCAGAAACTGCGGCACCTTGGTGGAAAACGATCTGATACGGCTCGCGAACGTCGATCAGGGCCATGTCGCCGCTGCGCAGCTGGCGCACGCGACCGAATTGCTTGAGCGCCCATGGGGCCGCGCGGTCGGTGACCAGGTAAAAGGCGTCCTTGCACCCGTTCGGCGCGGAAGGCACGTTGCGAATGGTCTGACTCGAGGCCTCCATGCGGGTGTATGACAAGCCCGCGCCGGTCACGCGCTCCAGCAGCCCTTCGAAGCCGAGGGAGGTCGAGGAACTGCACTCCAATCGGAAGTAGGCCTCGCAGATCGCGCCCGTCCAGAAATCCAGCTTCTCGTGCGTTGGTATTCCTTCAGTACTCCATTGATAACAGGCCGCGCCGGTCGAAAGCGGCACCATCTTCATGGGATTCGTCCCCTTTCCGTTTTGTCAGTGGAGCAAGAATAGTCCAGATCGCTCACCTTGCATGGCAGACGTCAGCCACGCAGCGTGAGCCTTGTGAACTAATTGGTTCATCAGTGGCGGCATTCACGCCGTGGATGTCATCCCCAGGCGAGGGCTGGCACACAGGAGCCATTTTTGCCGTGCGCCCCGGCCGTAGCCTTGTCTTGTCTGTGGCCACTCCAACGATTGCATGCGCATCGCCTCTCCAAACCTTTGGAGTTCAAGGGGCCGCCGAGGGGTTGACTGCCGGGTTCAACGCCCTGATTGGTGGTTCAACCGGGTAGGAGTCGCCAGCAATGGAGGATCACGAAAGGCAAATCGAGGCATGGCTGGAGTTGGAGCGGGCCGCGATCAAAGCCGAACTGCAACTCGGGGGGCGAGATCAGACCGAGAGCGATCCAGAACTAATTGCGAAATTCAGCGCCGCCGTGGAACTTAGACGACAAGCCGATGCGCTCTTGAATGAAATATTGGGCGGCGTGGGCAGCTTTCCGTCTCCATGACAGATGAACGGCCATTCGTGTCACAGCTAGCGGGTCCCATGGGCGCTCGGTTGCGAGCATAAGTCAAAGGTTTCGAAGGGGCCGTCTTGCCGTGCACGGGAATTAGTTTCTTGGTCGTTGAAGACCACGAACTTCAACGGAACATGTTCGCGCAACTACTCCGGACGTTGGGCGCGAGCGAGGTTCATGTCGCCGAAGACGGCCGTGCCGCCTTGCGCGTGCTACGCGATCCGGACCGTCCGGTCGACATCGTCGTCAGCGACATGTCGATGCCGGGCATGGACGGCCTGGAGTTCATCCGGAACCTGAGTGATTCCGGCACGCGCGTGTCGCTGATCCTCGCTAGTGCGCTGGATCACGACGTGCTGCTGTCCATTGCACACATGGCGCATGCCTATAAGGTGCAATTGCTGGGGGTGATGGCCAAGCCGCCGACGGCGGCCAAGCTCGTGCCCATGGTGGAGCTCTTTCGTTCCGGAGCGCCAACCCGCGAGCGCATCGAAGATGGCTTCGAACTGCAGGAAATCGCGGACGCCTGGGCTCATGACGACTTCGAGGCTTGGCTGGAGCCGCGCGTCCACCTGACGACCGGAACCGTGCGCAGCGTCGAGGTCTCACCGCGCTGGCGGCACTCGACTCGTGGCGTGCTCCCGCCGGGAGCGTTCCTGCCGTCGATCCGGGCCCGCGGCCTGAACGACGACTTCATCTGGCTGATGGTTCAGAAGGCCGCCGCACACCTCCACGAATTGCAGCAGCAAGGCCACGACCTCACGGCCAGCGTTAACCTGGCGCTCACGTCTCTGAACGATCCCAGGATTGCTTCCCGCGTGCAGCACATCGTCGAGTCCGCTGGCGTTTCGCCGCGGCGGATGGTGCTCAGTGTGTCCGAGGCTGCACTGAACACGGATTCGGCCAAATCGCTGGAGAACCTGGCACGCCTTCGTGTGCTTGGCTTCGGCGTCGGGGTGGACGACTTCGGTAACGGTCCGATGGAGGCGGAGCAGCTCTCGCTGGTCGCCTTCACCGAAATGAAGATCAAGTGCTCGTTCGTCAGGGGCGCTGACGTCGACGGGAATGCCCGCGCCGGTCTGGCCGCATCGCTCGAAATCGCGCAGAGGTTGCGGTTGAAGACGATCGCCAGCGGCATCTCCAGCAAGGACGAGTGGGCGCTCCTTCGGGAATGGGAATGCGACTACGGGCAGGGGCCGTTCATCTCGCCTCCGTTGCCGCTGGCCGAACTGCCTGGTTGGCTGGGACGCCGTAGCGCGGGACGAATCTCCAGCACCTGATTGAGTTGGTCAACGTTGAAGAAGACCGCTGATGCAGATGCCCGGATGGCGTGGCTCTTTCGACTCAAGGGTGTTGTTGCTCGTGCCCGCCGTTGCGGGTTCCATGGCGGAAGTCGGCTGATGCTTGCGCTCTCCCGACGGTTTCGACTGGATCGGCTCGACCCGACAACCGCAGTCCACCTGTCGTTCATCGTCGCCGCCATCGTGCTTCTCATCTCAGGGTGGACGGTGTACTCGGCGGCAACCAGGGCCCGGCAGGCGGGAGAGTCGGTCGAGCACACTCAGCATGTGCTGAAGATGATCGGCGAGGCGGGTCAAAGCTACGCGCTGGCCGAATCGGCACAGCGGGGCTTCCTTCTCTCCGGAGCGGGGGCTTTCCTACAAGACAGACAGTCTGCGTTGGGCCAGCTGAACGCGGCTGCATCCCGCTTGGCTGTGTTGACTGCCGACAATCCGCAGCAGCATGGGCGATCCCAGCTGCTGCAGGCGATCGCCGCGGAGCAGATCCGGATATCGCTGCTGGCCGAGAGGCGGCGCATGCAGGACGGCTTCACGGGTCCGCCGGGGCGAAGCAGCACGGAGGCGGGGCGAGTGCTGCATGACAGGTTCTACAGCCTCAGCGCCGAGATGGAGCAGGCGGAGATGTCGCTCCTGGCGCAGCGCCAGTCCGACCAGAAGGCCAAGGAACGCGAGGCAGTGGCCGTACTCGCCGCCACGCTCGCCCTGGCCATTCTGCTGCTGGCGCCAGCCTACGGGGCCGTTGTCTACCAGTCCGGACGCCGCCGGCGGCTCGAGCGGCAGATGCACGATCTCGTGGAGAGCCTTCCGGTGACAGCCTGGCAAATCCGCTCGGTGCCGAAGGTGGGACGCCGGTTCGTTTTCGTCGGACGGAGTGCGGCGCATGAAAGAGGGCTTGAACCCGCGGACATCCTGCGCGACATCGGTCTGGTTCTCGGCAGCATTGCGCACGAAGATCGGCCGCACGTGGAGGCTGCAATGGACGAGGCGGAGGCTCGGTTGAAGGATTTCGACCAGTCCTACCGCATCCAGATGCTGGATGGCTCGACACGATGGATCGAGAGCAGGGCGAAGCTGCACCGCGAGACGGACGGGAGCGTCCTTTGGAGCGGGTACTGGTCGGACATCACCGCCCGGAAGCAATTGGAGCAGGCGCTGCAGGACGCCAAGACCGAAGCAGACCGAGCCAACCGTGCCAAGAGCACGTTCCTGGCGACGATGAGCCATGAGATTCGAACGCCCATGAATGGTGTTCTCGGCTTGGTGGAGCTGCTCAGCCTGACCCGTCTGGATCCGGAGCAGCATGCAACGCTGAACGTCGTGCGCGAATCCGGACACTCCCTCCTTCGAATCATTGACGACATCCTGGATTTCTCGAAGGTCGAAGCGGGCCGGCTTGAGCTCAATCCGGTCCCGGCATCGGTGCGGCTCGTGGTGGAGAGCGCAGTGCAGATACACCGTGGCATCGCCAGCAGCCGGGGGCTGCTGCTGGAGCTTTCGATCGACCAGCGCGTCAGTCCCGCCCTCACCCTGGACCCGCTGCGGCTCGGCCAGATCCTCAACAACTTCATCAGCAACGCGCTCAAGTTCACCGAGCAGGGGAGCGTCCATGTCGCCGTTGATTCAGTGGAGCGCGCCGGAGGCACGGAGCGCCTGAAGTTCAGCGTGACAGACACAGGGATCGGCATCTCGGCAGGCGCCATGAAGTCACTGTTCCAGCCTTTCGCGCAAGGTGGGGTGGAAACGGCCGCACGCTATGGCGGATCAGGGCTGGGTCTCGCGATCTGTCGCGGGCTCGCGGAGTTGATGGGCGGCTCCATCGAAATGCGGAGCCAGCCAGGACAGGGAACGACCATCCTGCTCGTGGTCGGCTTTCCGATCGCCGATGAAGGCCAGCTCGTCCCGGAAATATCCAAGGAAGCGGCGGGCCCCGTCCGGCCACGAGCGGCTCCGCTGCCCATCCCGCTGGCAGAGGCACAAGGAAAGCTCGTGCTGGTAGCCGACGATCACCCCACGAACCGGCTGGTCCTCCTGCGGCAGGTGAACACCCTCGGCTACGCGGCCGAATTGGCCGAAGACGGGAGGCAGGCGCTGGAGATATGGCGCAAGCGCCGCATTGGCCTGGTGTTGACCGACCGGCACATGCCTGTCATGGATGGACCCGGTCTGGCCAGGGCAATGCGCGAGATCGAAGCCGAGGAAGGAAGGACCCGGACACCGATCATTGGTTGCACTGCAAGTGCAATGAAAGGAGAGGCCGCCCTCTGCACCGAGGCTGGCATGGACGGCTGCCTGGCCAAACCGGTGGATCTCGGCCGCCTGGACCAGGTTCTCCAGGCATGGCTGCCGCTGGGTGAAGACAAGCCGCGCAGTTCCGCCGGCCTGATCGACCCCCGGCTCCTGAACTCCATCACCGGCGGCGATGCGTCCGTTCAGCGGCAGATTCTCGTCAGCGTTCTGCGCTCGCAGGAGCAAGACGCTGAGGTTCTGAGGCGTTCTTCTGCCCAAGGCGATTTCGAGCAAATCGTCTTGAGCTCGCATCGAATGAAAGGCGCCTGTTTGATGATCGGAGCGGTCCATCTGGCGCAGGCCCTCGCCGAGCTCGAAGCTGCCGCGAGGTCGCGCTCGGTCATCGAACTCCCGACCCTTCTGGAAGCTGTTGAGGCGGAGCTTTTCGAGCTGGAGCGGCAACTTCAACAACTCCTTTTGACTTGAATCCGGGACTGGAATGAGTTCAGCCCAGTCTCAATCCATTCGCATTGTTCTCGCGGGCGACCCCGGACCGGTGCGGTCCGGGGTTGCTTCGCTGCTCTCGGCCATCGATGGCGTGCAACTTCTGGCGGAAGCGAGCGACGGTGAAGAACTGCTCACCATCCTGAGAACAGTGCGACCGGACATCGTCATCACCGAACTGAGCATGCACTGTGACGATGGCTACACCGCCGCCGAGCGGATAAGGTCGGAGCTTCCAGACGTTCGGGTGGTGGCACTTTCCGCGGATGAGTCGGTCGAGGCCGTCAAGAAAGCCGTGGCCAGCGGCGCCTGCGGCTTTTTGCGACAGGCCGCGCCGAAGTTCGAGCTGGAACTCGCCGTGCGCAATGTGATGCATTCGGGAACCTACCTCAGTGCTGGCGTCGTCAAGCTGCTGATGCAGCCCCCCTTTCCCGATGTGGATCAGTTCCTGACTGACAGGCAGGTGGCGGTGCTCACTCGCATAGCGCAGGGCAAGTCCACCAAGGAGATCGCGCACGAGCTGGGCCTCAGCGCCAAGACGGTCGATGTGCACCGTGGCAGGCTCATGAAGCGCCTGCAGATACGTGACACCGCCAGCCTGACTCGCTTCGCCATCCGCAAGGGTCTTATCAAAGAGTAGTTCACGCACGGGCGACTGGCGCTCGTCCGTCTGATACGCAGTTCCGGCTGCCGCTAGGTACGCGGGGCCCCGCGCGCGCCGGAACCCGTGAATCGCAAACCGCACCGCGCCTGCGGCTGTCCGGCTTGCTAGTGATCGCCAGGCACAGGCGGGCCTCGTACGCTCGCCGCTGCACGGCATGCGGCGGCCATCGTGCGCAGGGGGTAACGTCGTTGTCCTGCTTTTGTCAGACCGACAGCTCACCGCCAGCCGGCGCGCTTCGACATGGCGGAGATAGCCGCTTCCTAGGGGATGCGCAGGTGCTGAAAGAGCTCGACAAGGGCGCGTAGCGACGCTGATCGGCTTACGGCTGCTTTCGGCCAGTAGCTGCCATCTGGCTCGGGGATCGACCCCGGCCAGCTGAGCGCTACTCATTCCGCGGGTTCAAGCGACGCTTGCTCGCCGGTCGAGCTGCCGCGTACTCTCGTGGCGCCGAACTCAAGCACCTGCCGCATCCGCCGCGCAGGCGGCGATAGTTAGACGTCCGCTCCCGGCCAGAATCGGCCGTCCCAGGCAGGTTGGAGAGATGCTCCGCGACGATGACCCACTCGTCGAAGACGGGCCACCACGTCTGGCACCCACGGGTGTCCCTCGGGATCACGGAAGCGGTCCGGCCACTCCTTCGACTGCCCGTCCATTCTCCAATCCAGCTGCCGACTGCAACATTTCCGCTGCCGTCGCGGCAAACTGCGCCGCAGCGGCCGAAAGCATCCTGCCGCGAAGAGTGACGACGCAGATTTCCCGTCGAAGCTTGTTGGCACGCAGCGGGACTACCTGGTAGCCCCGTCGTACTCCTTCTGGAAGACAGATGGAGGGCAGAAGGGCGACGCCGAGCCCCGCAGAAACCATGTTGATCAGCGTCTGGTGGTGCGAGACCTCGATGGTAGGGCGGAATTCGAGGCCGGCCTTTCGGAACGCGAGCTCCACTTCTGCCCGCACTGCCGTATCGCTCGATTGCGAGAGCTGGTCGTGGCGGGCGAGCTCGCGCAGCGAAACGGCCGGGCCGGTCACCACGTTTCTCGGCAGCAGGGCCACGAACCGATCAATGAAGATGGGCTCGTAGGTCAGGTCGCGTGAAACTCCGAAGCGCGGTCCGATCGCGAAGTCCGTGAGCCGCTGACGCAGATCGTCCTGTATCCGGCTTACCGAGCCTTCGTGCAGCTCGATGGTGACGCCTGGGTACCGTCGCTTGAACGCGGCGAGTACGGCCGGCAACCGGTGACTGGAGATCGACGGCACGGTGCCGATCGAGACATGGCCGCGACGCAGCTCGGAGTGTTCGACCAGTTCCTTCGCCGCGCCGCGCAACTCGAGCATTGCGGTGCGGCAGCGGCCGAGCAGCAGGCGCCCCTCCAGCGTGGGCGTGACCCGCCGCGTGGTGCGGTCGAACAAACGTACCCCGAGTTCCTCCTCCAGTTGCTGCACGTGCGTGCTGACGGCCGACTGCGATCGGTGCAGCCGCGCGCTGGCCGCCGAGAAACTTCCGAGTTCCGCGACAGCCATGAAGCTTTCGATACGCCGGATTTCCATTTATCAGCCATTCAGATAAGTCGCTCAGACATTAGCGATTATCAGAATCGAAGATCCATGCTGCAATGAGGGCGAAGGAGACAAGCCATGCCCATTGAAGTTCGACCGCTTTCGTACGCCCTCGGCGCGGAGATCCGCGGCCTGGATCTCGCATCTGCCTGTTCGGCGCAGGACTGGCAGGACATCCACAAGGCCTTCCTGCAGTATGGGATCCTTCTGTTCCGCGGCCAGCGGATCACTCGCGAGCAGCACATCGCGTTCAGCCGCAACTTCGGAGAACTGGACCGGCACGAGTCGTTGCCGATGGACCGGGACCCGAAATACAACGAGCTGCTGATGGTTACCAACGACTCGAAGGCGGACGGCAGCCCGTCCAATTCCCGCTACACGGGCCAGATGTGGCACTCGGACATGTCATTCACTCTCGCGCCGGCGATGGGCTCGCTGCTGCGAGCAGTCGAAGTTCCTCCAGTGGGCGGCGACACGCTGTTCGCCAACATGTACCTAGCCTATGAAACGCTGTCGTCCCGGCTAAAGGCGATGATCTCCGACCTGCACGGTATCCATCACTCAGAGCGCAAGAACTCCGGACTGTCGGCGCAGTGGGAGGCGGAGAACCGCAAGCTCAATCCCCCGGTGGCGCAGCCGCTGGTTCGGGTTCATCCCGAAACCGGGCGCAAGGCTCTCTACATAGGCGAAAAGGTCAAGTGCTTCGAAGGCATGAGCCCGGAGGAGAGCCAGCCGATCATCCAGTACCTGATCCACCACGCCACGCGGCCGCATTTCAGCTACCGGCATCAGTGGCAGAACAACGACCTGCTGATCTGGGACAACCGCTGCACCTCGCATCTGGCACTTGGCGACTACGACCCGCAGTACCGGCGGCACCTGGAGCGCACGACGGTACTCGGGACACCGTCCGGCCACGTAGCCAATATGGAGGCATGAACATGAATCGCGTCAGCCGTCGCTCCGCGATCCTGCGCGGTGTCGCCGCCGTCGCCGCTGGTAGCTGGGCGACCGCGCCCGCATCGGCTCAGGCCTTTCCGGGCAAGCCGCTGAAATTGATCGTCCCATTCGCTCCGGGGGGATCCACCGACTTGCTCTCGCGGCTGGTGGCGAAGCCCTTGTCGGAGCGTTTGGGCCAGCCGGTCGTCGTCGAAAACCGGACCGGTGCCGGCGGCAACATAGGCGCCGATGCGGTCGCCAAGGCCGCCCCGGACGGCCATACGCTGGTGATGGGGTCCATTGGCACGCACGCGACCAACGGTCTTATCTACAGCAGCATGCCCTATGACGCGGTGCGAGACTTCGCGCCCGTTGCGCTGGTCGCCGCTGTGACGCTCGTCCTAGTGGTGCACCCCTCTGTCCCCGCGAAGAACGTGCGCGAACTCGTGGACCTGCTCAAGAGCCGCCCCAACGAGTTCAGTTATGCCTCCGGCGGCGTCGGCGCATCCCAGCACCTCGCTGCGGAGCTTTTCAAGCACGTCACGCGAACGGCGATGCAGCACGTGCCCTATAAAGGCAGCGCAGGAGCGCTCTCGGACCTGCTCGCCGGTCGTGTCCCGATCATGTTCGCTGATCTCCCACTGGTGCTGTCGCACATTCAAGCTGGCAACTTGCGCGCGCTCGCCGTGGCCGATCCCGAGTCGACGCCGGCTCTCCCGGGGGTTGTCCCCGTTGCGCAGTCAGTAAGCGGCTACGAAGCATCAGCCTGGTATGGCCTTTTCGCTCCGGCGAAGACGCCCGAGCCGGTGCTGCAGCGCCTCCGCTCGGAAGTCGTCGACATCGTGAAGTTGCCTGAAATGCGCAAGGCAATGCTCGAACTTGGCGCGAGACCCAGCGGCATTTCCGGAGCGGACCTACGCAAGTTCCAGCAGGCAGAGATCCAAAGATGGCGCGAAGTCGTGCGCGACGCGAATATCCGGATGGATTGAGCCAGGGGGGGCTGCAGGGCCCGATCCCGGAATCGCGGCAATCTATCTGCCGCAGAGGGTGAAGTAGATCCGCGTACCGCATCCCGGGCTCGACTCTGCCCAGGCGCGGCCCTTGTGCCGCTCGACGATCTTGCGAACGAGCGCCAGGCCGATTCCCGTCCCCGGAAACTCCTCCTGCGAGTGCAGGCGCTCGAATGCGCCGAAGAGGCGCGAAGCCTGCGACATCTCGAAGCCCACGCCGTTGTCGCTGACGCAATATGCCGTGCCGCCCTCCGGGGCTTCCACCGAGGAGAGCTCGACGCGGGGGCGCTCGCTGCGGCCGCTGAACTTCCAGGCGTTGGAGAGAAGGTTCTGCATGAGCTGTGTCAGGAGCACCCTGTCCCCGAAGGCGGGAAATGACGCCGGCGCGGTGAACTCCACGGGGCGGTTTTCCGCCGCATCCTGCAACAGGGCCGCCACGTCGCGGGCGATCTGCGCCAGGTCCACGTGTACCGGCTCGAAGCGCGCTTTCGACAATTTCGCAAGCCCCAGCAGGCCCTCGGTCATCGCGTCCATGTGCAGACCGGCAGCGATCACGCGCGACAGAAGATGCCGTCCACGCGGACTGAGCGCACTGCTTTCGGATTCGGCGATCTTCTGAGCGAAGCCGCATACCGCAGATAGCGGCGCGCGCAGATCGTGGGCGATGGAGTACGAGAGTGCTTCGAGATCGCGAGAAGCCGCCTGCAACTCGGCCGTGCGTTCCTGTACGCGCTCTTCCAGCTGGACGGTCAGTCTCAGAATCTCCTGCTGCGCCTCGATCTGCGAAGTGACGTCGCGGAACGAGACGGCCAGCCCCTGGGGCGACGGGAACGCACGGACCTGCACCCAGATTCCGAGCGGCTCGTAGTGCTCCTCGAACTCGACCGCTTCGTTGCCCTGCATCGCGCGCTGGTACTCCCGATGGAACTTGCCTCCGACGGCCTGGGGGAACGTTTGCCAGATCGACCGCGCGATGAGGTCGTGCCGGCTGCGCCCGAGCATCCGCTCGCCCGGCGGATTGACGTACGTGAAGCGCCAGTCCCGGTCCAGCGTGAAAAAGCCGTCGGTCAGGCTTTCCAGCGTCATCGTGAGGCGCTCCGCGAGCTCGCGCGAGCGTTCGGCCGCCTGTTTCGCGCGAGTGATGTCTTGGAAGGCGCCGCGCACACGCACAATGCGCCCGGCGGCATCTCGCTCCGCCTCGCCCATGGCTCGCACCCAGATCCACTCGTCGCGCGCAGTGACCAACTGCAGTTCGAGATCGTAGGGGCGCCCCTCTTCGACGCACTGCCGAAAGGCGTCGGCCATGATCGGCCGTGCCCAGGGTGCGTAGAACTTGACCGCCTGCTGCACCGTGCATGTGAAGCCGCGCGGCACCTGATGGATCGCGCGGACTTCGTCCGACCAGTGAATCTCCATCCCGTCCAGTTCGACGCTCCATGCGCCGAGACGCCCCATCGACGCCGCGACCCGCAGCAGCGCCTGCGCGTCGCGCAGATCGGTCGTACTGCTGAAAGGGGTGTCCTCGCTCAATACTTCGGCAAGATCCGGCACGGGGCCTTCCCCTCTTGTAATTAAGAAGTTGGGAGTGTCACAGAGTGGCAGGCGGGTCCCAATCGGGACGATTCGGTAACCGTTTGGGCTTAGCAGGACCGCGTCAGCATGCTGGTGTGCCCGCCCTGTTCCGGCGGCGTGGCGCCGTGCATGCCGCCGCAGCCCTGCGGCGCGAAACGCAGTATTCGGGAAGCGGCGAGCCGCCGCGAGGTGCACGCTGGCGCTTCGTCCCACCCACACAAGGAGCATCTCCATGGCACGAGGAAACCTGTTGCCTTTCGGTTTCGGCAGCCAGCGCGGCGATCCATTCCAGCTGCTGCGGCGCGAGATGGAGCAGCTGTTCGACAACGTCGGCGGCAGCACGGGCGAGGCATTGGGCGGCGGCGGCAACATCGTCGTGCCGCGGATGGACATCAGCGAAGACGACCAGGCGTTCAGGGTATCCGCCGAGATGCCGGGCGCCAGGCCGGGCGACGTCGAGGTGATCGTCGAGGACGACGTGCTCACCATCCGCGCCGAGCGGACGCAGGAGCGCGAGACCAATCGCCGCAACTATCACCTGATGGAGCGTTCGGTGGGCGTGTTCCAGCGCTCGCTGCGGCTGCCCGCGCCGGTCGATCCCGGCAAGGTGCAGGCGGCCTTCGACAACGGCGTGCTCACCGTCACGATCCCGAAGGAGGGCGGCCAGGCGCGCTCGCGACGCGTGCAGGTCCGCAGCGGCACCGGCGGCCAAGGCGCGGACCAGGGGCAGGGGGTGGCGCCCGCCGAGGGCAAGTCTTCCGAGAAGCATCACTGAGCCCATGGCCAGCGGCGCTGGATCACCGGCGGGAAACCCCTGCAGCCACCTGGATCAGATCGCCGTCACGAGCACGCGCAAGAACGTCTGCGAGGAGTGCGTGCAACTCGGCGATCCCTGGGTGCACCTTCGACTCTGCCTGGTCTGCGGCCACGTTGGCTGCTGTGACTCGTCGAAGAACCGCCACGCCTCGCGTCACTACCAGCACACGGCGCATCCGCTGGTTCGGTCGATCGAGCCGGGCGAGCGCTGGGTCTGGTGCTACGTCGACGAGACCGTCGCCGGCGTGCTGACGAAGTGATGCCGCCGGCGCCGGCGATGCGCCACAAGCGGCCGCGGCGCCGCAACCGGCACCAGGTTCGCGCAAGCGCCGGGAACACCGCCGTCGCGCGAGGCACTACCGTAACCGGGCGGTCGGGTGACCGCTCCAAGGAGAATCGAATGAGTGAACTGATCGTGGTGAGTTTTGACGGCGAGGACACCGCCGACCAGGTGCTGAACAAGCTGCGCGCGCTGCAGAGTGAGCATCTTGTCGACCTGGAAGACGCCGTCGTGGCGGTGCGCGACAAGAACGGCAAGGTTCGCCTCAAGCAGTCGGTCAACCTGCTGGCCGCCGGCCTGGCGGGCGGCGCCGCCTGGGGCGGCCTCATGGGCACGCTGGTCGGCCTGCTGTTCCTCAATCCGCTGGCGGGCATGGCGACCGGCATGGCGTTCGGCGCCGGCGCCGGCGCGCTCTCCGCCGGGCTGGCCGATTACGGCATCAACGACGATTTCATCGGGCGGGTGGCAGGCGGCCTGCAACCCGGCGCTTCCGCGGTGTTCCTCCTGGCGCGACGGGTCAACTTCGACAAGGTGCTGCCGGAACTGAGGCCCTTCGGTGGCCGCGTGCTGAAGACCTCGCTCACCGATGATCAGGAAGCGCGCCTGCGGCAGGCGCTCGAAGGCGTCGCTCACCCCGCGGCGGCCGCGGCTTGAACTTGGCATCAGCCAACCCTTCGGTGTCACGGATTCCGGCTAAGGCCGGGGGGCGTCCACCTGGGGCATCCGCGAATTCGTCGACGTCAGGACGGTGGTCGTGGCCTAGTCACAGCGCATCGGGCCGCGGCACGAAGCAGGCGTGGGGAGCTGCGCCGGCAGTCCGCCCGCCTCGAGCACACGGCGCGTGTCACCAGTCCAGCTTCACCTGCGGCCGGTTCGGGTCCTGCTCCACCACGCGCGTGTCGCGCGGCTGCAGGTGCTCGTCGACAAACGCGCCGAGCTGCTTCTCGCTCATCATGCCGGTCTGGACGGCGACCGGCTTGCCGTCCTGGAACAGCATCAGCGTCGGCACCGAGCGGATGCCGTGGCGCGCCGCAACGGCCGGCGCAGCGTCGATGTCGATCTTCACCACGGCCAGGTCGTCGGTGCGGTGGGTGGCGAATGCTTCCAGCGCCGGCGACATGGCCCGGCAGGGGCCGCACCAGGAGGCGGAGAAATCCACCAGAACGGGGTTGGGGCCGGCGATGGCTTCCTCGAAATCGCGCTGGCCCACTTCGATCACTGCTGCCATGGGGTTTCCTTTCAATGGGCCAGGAGCACGGGCAGGGTCATCGAGCGCAGGATGGTGCGCGTCGTGCCGCCGAGCAGCAGTTCGCGCAACCGGTGGTGGCCATAGCAGCCCATCACCAGCAGGTCGCTGCCCTCCGTTGCGGCGCCGGACAGCAGCATCTCGCCGAGGTCCTCGGGCTCCTCGGCGTAGCGGTGCTCGGTGCATTCGACGCCGTGCCAGCGCAGCGCCCGCGCGATACCGAAGGTGGTCTCCGCCGGCCCGAAGCTGTCCTCGCCCCACGACACGGCGTGCACCCGCCTGGCCTGCTGCAGCAGCGGCACGGCCGCCTCGACGGCATGCGCGCATTCGCGGCTCGGTTTCCAGGCGATGAGCACGTTGCGGCCGATGCTGTCGAAACGGCCGGCATGAGGGATTACGAGCGCCGGCTTGCCGCTTTCCATCACGACCGACTCCACGAAGTCGCGCGGCACGTCGGCGGTCAGCGCGTCGTCGGGATCGCGCTGTCCGAGCACCACCATGTCAACGTAGTGGGACGCCTGCACCATGCCCCACACGGGCGACACGGCTGGCAGCTCGACCCATGCCATCGCGGGGTCGCCGCTGGCCAGCGCGAGGTCGAAGGTGTCTCGGGCGCGGCGGCGATGGTCGCGGTCGACGTCCGAGCGGAAGACTGGTACCCCCATGTCCATCGGCAGCGGCTCAGGCACGGGATGGGGTTCGAGCGCGAGCATGGCCAGCAGGGCGGCGGCATCGTGTTCGCGCGCGAGCTGCCGTGCCAGCGCGAGCCGCGTGGCGCAGCGCGGCGAAGCGTCCATATGGACCAGGATGGAACGGTAGGAATCCATGGGACTTCCTGTCACGGCCATTGGGTGGGCCGGAACAGCCGGGTGCCGCGTCCCGGCGGCCGATGCGCGAGCAACACCGGCCCGCCGGCCGTGTCCGCGGTGGGAGGGAGGATCTTCATGGGCTCTCCTTGTCAGTGGGAGCATAGGGGAGCCGCCGCGCGGCATTCTTCCATCCGCTTGCGCTCCATTGCGCAGGGCGGCGGTGCCGTCACCGGCGCCTCCCCGGCACGGCGCCGGTGACCAGACAATGCCGGTTTTCCGCTGACTGGAGGCCACCATCGCATCGCCGCGCCATCCCTGGCTGTTGCGCGAGACGCGCCGCTACTGGCCGGCGATGTCGGCCTACGAGCGCTTCGAGCACAGCGTGGCCTTCGTGCTGTCGCTCGTGCTCGCCATGCTGATCGCGCTGGCCTTGATCCAGCTGCTGGTGCGCGTGGTGCCGCTGCTGCTGACCGGCGCGCTCGACCCGCTCGACCACGAGGTCTTCCAGGGCCTGTTCGGCAGCATCATGACCCTGCTGATCGCGCTCGAGTTCAAGCATTCCATCGTGCGGGTGGCGTTGCGGCGCGACAGCGTGGTGCAGGTCAAGACCGTGCTGCTGATCGCGCTGCTGGCGCTGAGCCGCAAGTTCGTCGTGCTCGAGGTGACCAACACCGAGCCGGCGATGGTCGCCGCGCTGGCGGGCGCCACGCTGGTGCTGGGCCTGGTGTACTGGTTGCTGCGCGAGCGCGACGACCGCGCCGCGCCGGATCGGCGCGAGCGCGACGCGATCGAATGACGGCGGCCGAAGCGGGCGTCGTCGGCGCGGCGTACGCACTACTGCAGGCACTCGGCGTGCTGGCCGCCGGCCGGGCGGTGATGCAGGCCCGCACCGCCCAGGGCGCCGCCGCCTGGGCGGTGGCGCTGATCGCCTTTCCGGTGCTGGCCCTGCCGCTGTTCCTGGTGTTCGGCCAGAACCGGTTCGCCGACTATGTGGCCCGCGCGGCGGGCCGCGCTCGCCGAATTCCGGCCGGCGCAGCAGCGCATGCAGGCGGCTTTGGCGCGCCGCCACCCGCTACACCCGCGACGTGCCCTTCGAGCGGCTGGCCAAGCTGCCCTTCGCCTGCCGCGCGCCTATGTCGGCGCACTGCGCGCCGGCGGCGTGGAAGTGCACGCCTTCCACCCGGTCGGTCGCGGGGCCGGCCGGCTGCACTTTGCCCTTCGAAAGCGCTCAAGTTCCGTCCAGCACCCGATGCACGAACGCCACGGCCATCGCGCCTTCGCCCACCGCGGCCGCACAGCGCCGAACCGCGTTGTGGCGCACGTCGCCGGCGGCGAACACGCCTGGGATGCTGGTCTCGAGGTAGTAGGGTTTGCGGTCCAGAGGCCAGCCCGGCATGCTCCCGCCCTCGCGCAGCAGGTCCGGCCCGGTGACGATGTAGCCGGCCTCGTCGCGCACCATGCCGATGCCCTCGGCCCACTGCGTCCGCGGGTCGCCGCCGATGCACACGAACAGCCAGCGGGTGGGCATGCGCCGCTCGCGGCCGGTGGCGTTGTCGCGCAGCGTGACTTCGCGCAGCGTGCCGTCGCCGTGCAGCGCCGTCACCTCGGTGCGCGCCAGCACGTCGATGTTGGGTGCCGCCGTGATGCGTTCCAGCAGGTAGTGCGACAAGCTGCTGCGCAGCGAATCGCCCCGGATCACCATGCTGATCTGCCGCGCATGAGTGGCGAAGTGCATCGCGGCCTGGCCGGCCGAGTTGCCGCCGCCGACGATGAACACGTGCTCGCCGGCCGTCAGCGGCGCTTCGCTGGCGCCGGCGCCGTAGTACAGGCCGGCGCCCAGCAATCGGTCCTCGTGCGGCAGGCCCAGGCGGCGGTAGGCCACGCCCGTTGCGCAGATGGACGCGCGGGCGACGATGCGGGTGCCGTCCTCCAACAGGCCGACCCCGCGGCCCGGCTGCAGTTCCGCGCCCTGGCCTTCGCGTGCCAGCAGGATGTCGACTCCGAACTTGTCCGCCTGGCGGCGTGCCCGCTCGGCCAGCTCGATGCCGCTGATGCCCTCGTCGAAGCCGAGGTAGTTCTCGATGCGGGAACTGCTCCCGGCCTGCCCGCCGATGGCCCAGCGCTCGACCAGCACCGTGCTGAGCCCGTCGGCGCCGGCATACACCGCGGCGCTGAGGCCGGCCGGGCCGGCGCCATAGATCGCCACGTCGTATTCGGTGCGCGAGGGATGGCGGAACCAGCCGAGTTTCTCGGTGATCTGCCGGATCGTCGGCGCCTCCATGCGGGTGCCGTCGGGGAACACGCACAGCGGATCGCGCGGCGCGCGGTCGTCCACCTGCACCCACTCGAAGCGCACGTCGCAGCGGTGCAGGAAGTCCCGGATGGCATAGGCCGCGGCGTTGCCGAGACGGCCATAGACGCGAACCGCCGGCCGGTCCCCAGGCGCCGGGGGGGCGGCGCGCCGGTCCAGCCCCAGCGTCCAGGCCGGCGGATCGCTGGCGGGAAAGCTCTCGCGCAGGGCTTCGTCGACGCGCGCATCGAGTCCGGCATCGGCCGGTGCGGCCGCGGCGTCGTGCCTGTGGTCGTTTTCCATGGCGGCTGGCGCGCGAGCTCAGGCGAGCGTGCCGTCGGCGGTGGCCATGCTGGTCTCGTTCCCGGCGGCCGCCAGCGCCGGCAGGACTTCGGTGCCGATCTCTTCCAGCACCTCGGCGGCGGGCCGGGCGCCGTACTTCAGGTTGAGGATCACGTGGTTGACGCCGATCCCGCGCAAGGTCTCCAGGAACTGAAGCAGGAAATTGCGGCCGGACTTGAAGCCGAGATGGATCGGCGTGGGCTGCAACAGCGGGTCGGCATCGAGGTCGATGTACAGCGACTGGGCGAACGGCTTGAAGCGTCCGGGCGCCGCCTCGTGCACATGCGCGCGCCAGCGGGCCACGGTCTCCGACTGGTGTTCGATGGAGCGCGGGTAGCTGATCCAGCCGTCGGAATGCGCGGCGATCCACGGCAGCGGCTGCCCGCTGTTGCCCGTGACGAGCAGGGGCAGCCGCCCCATCGGCTTGGGCACCAGGTCGGCCGCGCCGCTGAGGACGCCGCGTGAGGTCTGCAGCACGGGGAACTCGGTCTCGAGCACGCGCCGTATCGCCTCGAAGTCTTCCCGGAAGAGGCTGGCGCGGCGTTCGATGTCGACGCCGAACGCCGGGAACTCCACCGGACGATCGCCCGAGGCCACGCCCAGCACCAGCCGCCCGCGAGACAGCCGGTCCACCGAGGCTGCGGCCTTGGCCACGTGCAGCGGGTGCCGCAACGGCAGCACGACGGAACCGGTCGCCAGCGCGATGTCGCGTGTGATGGCGCCGATCCACCCGAGGTACACCCAGGGGTCGTATACCTGGCCGACGTCACCGAAGCTCGGGTCGCGCAGCGGCACGTCGCGGCACCACAGCGCCGCGAATTCGAGCGCCTGCGCCCGCACGGCGAGGCGTTCCTGCTCGCGCATGGTCGGTTGGTCCTGCTGGAAGGCTTCGATGGGAAAGAACAGTCCCAGCGTCAGGCGCCCGGCCGCAAACATGCGGCGGAAACCCGGGGCGTCTTCAACCCGGGCGGTCGTGTCGACCTTGAACATGCGTTCTCTCCCGTTGCGCTTCGGAGCACACCGGGATCAGCGTAGCGGCGCCGGGCCCCGCGAATCTTGCGGATTGCTGCGCAAGTTGGTGATCTCCGGCGCCGGGCGGACTGGGGAATACACTCGCTTCCGTAGGAAGGCTGGCATGGCAGGCGAGAACCGGAAGGGCGGCGCTGGGATCGTGTACGTCGTCGACGACGACCCATCCGTTTGCCTGGCGCTCAGCAGTCTCCTGCGCGCGGTCGGCTGGCAGGTTGAGACGTTCTCCACCGCCGCCGCCTTCCTGGAGTTTCGCCGGCCAGACCTCCCGGCCTGCCTCGTGCTCGACATTCGCCTGCCGGGGCTCAGCGGGCTGGACCTGCAGCGGCGGCTGGTCGACCGGGGCGAGCCACCGCCGATCATCTTCATGAGCAGCCACGGGGATATCCCCATGACCGTGCAGGCGATGAGGGCCGGCGCGGTCGAATTCCTGCCCAAGCCGTTCCGCGAGGAAGCCCTGCTCGCCGCCATCGACGAGGCCATCGGGCGGGACACCGCCGGCCGCGCGGCGCGCGCCGAACTTGCCGGGCTGCGGCAGCGCATCGACTCGCTTTCGATGCGCGAGCACGAGGTGATGCTGCTGATCCTCAAGGGCCTCCTGAACAAGCAGGCGGCGGCCGCTCTCGGCATCACGGAAGCGACCGTCAAGGTGCACCGCCGCCACGTGATGGTGAAGATGGACGCGCAGTCGCTGCCAGAGCTGGTGCGGATGGTGGAGGGCGGAAAGCGGTCGGGCTAGGCTGCGGCCGCGTTCGGCGCGTTCCACCAAAGTGGAATATCGCGTTCCGGCGCCGACGCATAGATTGCGCCATGGCAGTCCGCAAAGAATCAGGGGAGCCCGTCCAACTCATCCCCGGATCGGCGGTTGCTTCACCGGTCGTGGAATGCGCGACGTTGCAGTCCTTCGGCAGCGAGGCCACACGCGAAGCCATCGAGGTGCTGGTGCCGGGCGAGACCGCGGCGTTCACCGCGGTTCACCGCACCCAAGCAGGCCACGTCCGCCGTGCATTCGTGCGTGCGCCGCTGGTGTCGGTGGTCCCGCCGGGCGTGGCATGCAGCATGCATTGCGTACGTCCGGGAGACACGCTGGTGCTGCGGCTGTCACCGCGTTTTTACGCACAGCGGGTAATCGCCGCGCTCGGTGAGGAAACCTCGCTGGCTGCGCGATTCGCCGCGTTCGATCCCTTCATCCGCGCGCTCGGCAACGGTCTGCTGGGCGAGCTGCACAGCGGCAGCCGGCCCAACGCGGCCTACCTCGAGCCGCTGGGCGCGGTGCTCTCGGTGCACTTGGCGCGGCACTACGGCGCCGCGACGCCGGAATCGAGCAGCGGCCCGTGCGGGCTGCCACCGCACCGCCTCATGCGCGTGCAGGCCTTCATCAGGGAACACATCTCGGAGGCGCTCCACGTCGAGCAGCTGGCCGCGCAAGTTCAGATGAGCCAGTACCACTTCGCCCGCATGTTCAAGCATGCGACCGATCAGCCGCCCCACCTGTACGTGGTGATGCAGCGGGTGAGCCACGCCAAGGCGCTGCTGCAGGACACCGATCTGGCGCTGCTCGAAGTCGCCGAGCAGTCGGGGTTCCGCACGCAAGGTCATTTCACCGGCGTCTTCCGCCTTTATGCGGGCGTGACGCCGCGCGTGTTCCGCCTCGGCTGCCGCGCCGCGCAATCCGGCGCGCAGGCTGCCTGAGCCGTGCGGCGGCCGCAGCAGGCCTTCGCAGGCCCCCGACACAGGTGCGCAAGTCTTCGCAAGAACCGGGCGGGGCGAGGGCCTAGTCTCCAACCGGTGCCGCCGTGATCGCCCGCCACGGCAGCTGCTTCCTCCCGCGGGCGCTTCGTCTGATGCTCGGCGAGTACGCCTGAGTCCGGGGGAATTGCCATGGCCAAGTGCGATGTTTGCGGACGCCCCGCCACCACCCAGCTGACCGTCCGCGACAGCGGCCAGACGCGCCAGATCAGTCTTTGCGACCAGCACTACGCGGAGGCGGCTGGCGAAGGCTTCGGCCGCTCTCCGCTCGAATCCCTCTTCGGCGGCGGCAGCCTGTTCGACGAGTTCCGCAGCTTCTTCGATGAAGGAGTGCCGTTCGGCGAGCGTGGCGGCGCCGACGCCGGCCGCGGCGGCGCCGACGCGCGCCGGGCCGCCGGCCGCCGCGCGCGGCCGCTCGCCTCAGTCGAGCGCCGCCAGCGCTCGCGCGAGGCGGTGGATCTGCGCAGCTTCCTGAACGAAGCGGCGATGGACCGGCTGCAGGCGGCGGCCGAGAAGGCGCTGGAATTCGGCAAGACCGAGGTCGACACCGAACACCTGCTGATGGCGCTGGTCGACAACGACGTGGTGCGGGAGATCCTGAAGGAATTCAAGCTTTCGGACGCCGAGCTGAAGCAGAGCCTCACGGAGAACGCACCGCGCGGCGAGCACAGGCCCGTGGAGGGCGAGACGCCGCAGATCGGGGTGTCGCCGCGGGCCAAGAGCGCGCTGGAGCACGCTCTCGTCGCCTCGCGCGAGCTGGAGCACAGCTACGTCGGCCCGGAACACATCCTGATCGGGCTGGTGGAGGAAGAGGACGGTTTCGCCGGAGAGTTGCTGCGCAAGCTGGGCCTGTCGGCCCAGGCCTTGCGGCAGAAGACGGTGAAGGTGGTCGGCCAGGGCGCGGAGGAGGGCAAGCTGCAGAAACGGAGCCGGACGCCGACGCTCGACAAATACGCGCGCGATCTCTCCGAGCTGGCCCGCCAGGGCAAGCTGGACCCGGTGATCGGCCGGGCCAAGGAGATCGAGACCACCATCGAGGTGCTGGCGCGGCGCAAGAAGAACAACCCGGTGCTGATCGGCGAGCCCGGCGTCGGCAAGACGGCCATCGTCGAGGGCCTGGCCCAGCGCATCGTGCAGGACCAGGTGCCCGAAGTGCTGCGCAACAAGCGGCTGGTGGAGCTGAACATCAACAGCCTGGTGGCGGGGTCGAAGTACCGCGGCGAATTCGAGGAACGCGTCAAGTCGGTGCTCGACGAGATCATCGCCAACCAGGACGACATGATCCTCTTCATCGACGAACTGCACACCATCGTCGGCGCCGGCCAGGGCGGCGGCGAAGGCGGGCTGGACATCGCCAACACCTTCAAGCCGGCGCTGGCGCGCGGCGAGCTGCACCTGATCGGCGCCACCACGCTCAACGAATACCAGAAGTACATCGAGAAGGATGCGGCGCTGGAGCGGCGCTTCCAGCCGGTAACGGTGCCCGAGCCGGGCATCGAGGACACCATCGAGATCCTGCGCGGTCTGCGCGACCGCTTCGAGGCGCACCACAAGGTGAAGATCAACGACGGCGCGATCGTCGCGGCGGCCCGGCTGGCCGACCGCTACATCAGCGGGCGCTTCCAGCCCGACAAGTCGATCGATCTGATCGACCAGGCGGCGGCGCGGGTGCGCATCCAGGCGAGCTCGCGGCCTCCTGGACTGCACGACATCGAAGGGAGCTTGCGGCGGCTGCGCCAGGAGCAGGACGCCGCCGGGACCGCCAAGCAGTACGACAAGGCCAAGCAGCTCGGCGAGCGCATCGCGGCCGAGGAGAAGAAGCTGGCGGATGCCACCGGGAAGTGGAAGAAGGAGCGCGGCACCAGCTCGCACGAAGTGACGGCCGAACACGTGGCGCAGATCGTCGCGTCGCTCACCGGCATCCCCGTGAACGAGCTTACGACGGAGGAGCGCCAGAAGCTGCTGGCGCTGGAGGACCGCCTGCGCGAGCGGGTGGTCGGCCAGGAAGAGGCGGTGCATTCGGTGGCCGACGCGGTGCGGCTGGCGCGCGCGGGCCTCAAGGAAGCCGGCAAGCCGACCGCCACGTTCCTGTTCCTCGGACCCACGGGCGTGGGCAAGACCGAGCTGGCGAAGGCGCTGGCCGCCAACGTGTTCGGCAGCGAGGACGCGCTCGTGCGCATCGACATGAGCGAGTACGGCGAGCGGCACACGGTGGCCCGGCTGGTCGGCGCGCCGCCCGGCTACGTCGGCTATGAGGAGGGCGGTCAGCTCACCGAGCGGGTGCGCCGTCGGCCGTATTGCGTTGTGCTGCTCGACGAGATCGAGAAGGCGCATGCCGAGGTGCACAACATCCTGCTGCAGCTGTTCGACGAGGGGCGGCTGACGGACGGCCGCGGGCGGGTGGTGGACTTCACCAACACCGTCATCATCGCCACCAGCAACCTGGGCTCAGACGTGATCCAGCGCAACCTGTCCGCGGCCGACAGGGAGCAGCTGGACTACCCGACGCTGAGGGATCGCCTGATGGAGCTGCTCAAGCGTCATTTCCGTCCCGAGTTCCTCAACCGCGTCGACGACGTCGTCGTCTTCCATGCGCTCGGCCGCGCGCAGATCCGCCAGATCGTGGAACTGCAGTTGCGGCGGGTGGCACGGACGGCCGCCCAGCAGGACGTCCAGCTCGAATTCGGCCGCGAACTGGTCGACCACCTGGCGGAGGTCGGCTACGACCCCGAGTTCGGCGCCCGCATGTTGAAGCGCCGCATCCGCAGCGAGGTCGAATCGCCGCTGGCCAGCGGGATGCTCAAGGACGAGGTGAAGGCGGGCGACCGCGTGAAGCTGGGCTACGACGCGGTGCGCAAGTCCCTGCGCATCGAAAAGGTCCGAGCGCGGGGCAAGGATGAAGAGTCGGAAACCGCTCCCCGGGAGACCCCGCAGGCGGAGGCTGCCACCGCGTCGGCCTGAGCGACCGGCAGGTGGCGGGGTTGGCCTCTTCCGCGCGATCGGGCGCTGCGTTAGGTTGACGGCGTCCCTTCGGGAGAGCGCATGAAGTCAAGCCCCGCCGCCAATGCCGCGAGGCGCGCGGCATGCCTGGGCGGTCCGGGCGAGATGGCGGCGCTGATGCGATCCGTCGACTGGCCGGCGACGGCCCTCGGGGCGGTGGAAAGCTGGCCGGTCAGCCTGTGCACGGCGGTGCGCATCCTGCTCGGCTCGCGCCAGGGCATGTGGCTGGTCTGGGGGCCGCAGCAGGTCTTCCTCTACAACGACGCCTGGCGCACCATGACGTCGGCGCAACGCCATCCCGGTGCGCTGGGCCACCCCGCGGCTGAGGTCTGGCCGGATGCTTGGCCCGCGGTGCAGGAGCGGATCGCGCCGGTGCTGGCCACCGGCAGCCCGGTCTTCGACGACGAGCTGATGCTGCTGATGCAGCGCGGCGAGCGCCTCGAGGAGACCTATCACACGGTGTCGTACTGTCCGGTGCCCGACGACGACGGCCACATCAGTGGCCTGCTCTGCATCGGGGTGGATGACACGGCCCGCGTGCTGCAGGAAAGGCGCATGCGCTGCCTGCGGGAGACGACCGCGATCGTGGCCAGGGCGCAGCCGGAGGACGCCATGGCGGCCGCCTTGCAGCGGGTGCTGGGCCGCTGCGCGCGGGACCTGCCCTTCACGCTGGCCTACCTGTTCGACGATTGCGGCGACGCGCGGCTCGTGTGCACCAGCGGCATCTCGCGAGGCCATCCGGGCGCACCGGAGTCCATTGCCGCCGGTGACGCCGCGGCCTGGCCGGCAGCGGCCGTACGCCAGGGTGGGACTCTGGTGCTGCACGACCTCGCCGGTCTCGGCGAGCTCCCGCGCGGCGCCTGGGACCGGCCGCCCAGTGCGGCGGCGCTCGTCTCCCCCGTGCCGTCCTGGCAGCGGCAGGCGGCGGGTTTCATGGTGGTGGGGCTCCAGCCCTACCTGCCCTGGGACGCGTCCTACCAGGACTTCGCGCAGCAGCTGGCGAACCGGGTGTGCGCCGGGCTTGCGGCCGCCCTCTCGCATGCGAAGGCCATCGAGCTCACCGCGCCCGCCCGCCTGAGCGCGGCATCCCGGGACACCGGCGGCGAGGATCGGCCGGTGAAGCCCTCCACGGCGCAGGAACTGCCGGCCCGCGTCGCGGCGCGCCTGGGACTGGCGCGGATGCAGCGCGAGGCCGCGGAGCGCCAGCAGGCGCTGAACGCATCGTTCGAGCAGGCCCAGGGCATGAAGCGGTTGCACGACTTCTCCACGCGGCTGCTGCCCATCAACGGGCTCCAGCCGCTGCTGGAGGAGGTGCTGGACGCCACCATCGCGCTTCATGGAGCAGATTTCGGCATGTTCCAGCAGGTCGACCCGGGCAGCGGGGCCCTGGTGATCGTCGCCCACCGCAACCTGCCGGAAGCCTTCCTCGCCCACTTCGCGCGCGTGCACGACGAGAGTGCCGCTTGCGGCCGCGCGATGGCGCGGCTGGAGCGCGCGATCGTCCAGGACGTGCTGACGGATCCGTTGTTCGCGCCGCACCAGGCGATCGCAGCGGCCACCGGCTTGCGCGCCGTGCAGTCCACGCCGCTGGTCAGCCGCAAGGGAGAGCTGCTGGGCGTGATCTCGACCCTTTTCCGCCAACCGCACCGCTTCGACGGCCGGGTGCTGGAGTTCACCGACCTCTACGCGCGCCATGCGGCGGATCTGGTCGAACGCAGCCGCGCCGAGGCGGCGCTGCGCGCCAGCGAGGAGCGGTTCCGGCGCTACTTCGACCTCGGGCTGATCGGCATGGCGCTCACTTCGCCCAGCAAGGGCTGCATCGAGACGAACGACGAGCTGTGCCGGATCCTCGGCTACGCGCGCGAGGAGCTGGCCGGCCTGTCCTGGCCGGAGCTGACGCACCCGGACGACCTGGCGGCCGACGTGGCGCAGTTCGACAGGGTGATGGCGGGCGAGCAGGACGGCTACGTCCTCGAAAAGCGCCTCATCCGCAAGGATGGCCGGGCGGTCTGGTGCACCATGGCGACGCAGTGCGTGCGGGCTGCCGACGGTTCCGTGGAGTTCTTCGTCGGGCTGGTGCAGGACATGACGCAGAGGCTGCAAACGGAGGAGGCGCTGCGACGCGCGCGCGAGCAGCTGACGCATGTCTCCCGAGTGGCGGCGATGGGAGAGCTGGTGGCTTCCATCGCGCACGAGATCAACCAGCCGCTCGTGGCGATCGTCGCCAACGGCCACGCCACCGCGCGCTGGCTGGCGGCTCAGCCGCCCAACCATGGCGAGGCGGAGGCGGCGGTGCAGCGGATCGTGGCCGACGCCCACCGCGTCAGCGAGGTCATCGCCGGGATCCACCGCTTCCTGCGGCGCAGCGACGCGCAGCGCGCCCCGGTCGACCTGCACGCGCTGGTGCGCGGGGTGGCCCGCATGCTGGAGCCCGAGGCGCGCACGCGCCGCGTGCGGCTGCAGGTCGAACCGCGACGCGGCCAAGCGGTCCTCGTCTCCGGCGACGGGGTGCAGTTGCAGCAGGTGATCCTGAACCTCGCGATGAACGGCTTGGACGCGATGGACACAATACCCGAGGCGAACCGCTGTTTGCGCATGGCAGTCGACGTCGAAGGTCGCCATTCGGTCCGCGTGGATGTGTGCGATGCCGGCCACGGCGTGGCGCCAATGGAGCGCGACCGCATCTTCGATGCCTTCCACACGACCAAGCCCACCGGAATGGGCCTGGGGCTGGCGATCAGCCGCTCGATCGTCCAGGCTCATGGCGGGCGCCTGTGGTGCAGGCCGAACCCGGGCGGCGGCGAGACCTTCAGCTTCGTGCTGCCGGCGTGAGAGGACGCGATCTCTTGCCGAGCTGTTTTTGGCTCCCCGCGTTGTCGTCACTGGCGATGACGTTGCTGCTCCGGCCTTTGCGCCGACGTGACCGTGAGGTTCACCGTTTCCGAGCCGCGCTTGACCTGGAAGGTGGCGGACGTGCCGGGCTTGAGGGCGGCAACACCCGTGAGCAGCTCTGAGACGTTGGCGACTTTCTTGCCGGCGACCTGCTGCACCACGTCCCCGGGGCGCAGACCGGCACGATCGGCCGGCCCACCCTTGAGCACCGCGGCGATCAGCACTCCATCGTCAGTCTCGATGCGTGCGCCGGACCGGACCTCAGGGGTCAGGTCGACCGGTTGGATACCGATCCAGCCGCGCGCCACCCGGCCGTCCTTGACCAGCCCCTCGACGACCTGCCTCATCGTCGAAGTGGGAATCGCAAATCCGATGCCCATGCTCCCTCCCGAACGCGAGTAGATCGCAGTGTTGATGCCGATCAGGCTCCCGTTGGCGTCGACCAGGGCTCCTCCTGAGTTCCCGGGGTTGATCGCGGCATCCGTCTGGATGAAGTTCTCGAAAGTGTTGATCCCCAGCTGCGTTCGACCCAGTGCGCTGACGATCCCGCTGGTAACGGTCTGGCCCACGCCGAACGGATTCCCGATGGCGAGCACTTGGTCCCCGACCTTGATGGCGTCTGAGTCTCCGACATTGATGACCGGCAATCGGTCCAGCTCGATCCGCAGCACTGCCAGGTCGGTTTCCGGGTCGGTTCCAATCACCTTTGCAGCAACGCGGCGCCTGTCCTGCAGCTCGACCTGGACATCACTCGCACCTTCGATCACGTGGAAGTTGGTGACGACCACTCCATCCGGGCTGATAACGACCCCGCTTCCCAAGCCCGTCTGCTCGGGTTGTTGCGATTGATCGCCGTAGTAGAAGCGAAACAGCGGGTGGTCGGCGTAAGGGTGGCGCTGCGGCCTGCGGAACGTGCCGATGCTCACCACCGCGGCCGAGGCCTTCTGTGCTGGAGTGCGGAAGCTGCCTGGCGGTGGCGCGGCGGCGGGCGCGGGAGCAACGGTCACCAGAGGCACCGCCGCGGCGGAAGCTGCCGAGCGGGTATACCGTGGAAGCAGGTCCGGGCGGAACGTGGTGAGCACGAAGTACGCCGCGACGAACACCGTCACGGCCTGCGCGAAGGTCAGCCAAAACCGTTTCATCGATGTTGCCTCCATTCATCCAAGCGCTCAACGCCGTGCGAAGTAGCGGTCGAAGTCGAAGCAGCCAGTACACGGCTCCCGCGGTGAGCAAAGAGGCTGCAAGCGCAAGTATCTTGGTCGCCGAGGGGATCACCGTCTTGGCCTAAACATGCTGTCTTGGCGCAGGGCAGCTCGAATGATTGAGCATGGCGACCACCTGCTCGCCGCGTTAGTCAAACCTCACGTCGAGCCAGGGACGCCCATTCGCGGTCGCAAGGAAAACTCTGCTGCGGCATGGCCCATCTCTGCATCTCCACATCATTCTTATGGGTGTTCATCCGGTCTGGAAAGTTGAGTGGACTGGAGGTTTGGCGATTTCCAGTCTCTCAAAACCTCTCCGGGTGAACACCCGCAATAACCTATTGAACCTTCATACCTGGTCGCAGCCAGTAGGTGACTCGCTGCGCACGGCTGCTTCGGGTCGAAAGCGGGCAAGGAACGAGTGCAAGCGGGGTGAAGCCGCGAACGGACGCGCGCTACATTGGCGCTTCCTTTCGAGCTGAACAGGATTTTCATGACCTCTCGCCAGCCGTTTCGACACGGGCGGCAGCCTGCCGGAACTCCACCTCGTCGTACTCCGGCTGCTTCAACCGCAGCATGCCTGGCCATGTTGCTCGCGAGCGCCGCTGCCGATGCAGAACAGATCGGCTCCGTCGATACCGTCTTCAAGTTCATCGGGCCCAACCACAAGATCGTGGTGGAGGCTTACGACGACCCTTCCGTCCGCGGCGTAACTTGCCATGTTTCGCGCGCCAAGGCAGGAGGAATCACCGGAGCCGTCGGCTTTGCCGAGGATCCGAGTGACGCCTCGATCGCCTGCCGCCAAGTGGGCCCGATCTCCTTTCCGCAGCCGCTTGAGCAGCAACAGGAGGTCTTCAGCGAGCGCACTTCGATCCTGTTCAAGAGAATGCGAATCGTGAGGATCGTGGACGCGAAACGCAACGCTCTCGTCTACCTCACCTATTCCGACAAGCTGATCGAGGGAAGCCCCAAGAACAGCATCACCACTGTTCCGGTGGATCCATCCACTCCCATACCCATGAAACGGTGAGGACGTCGTTCATGTCTGCTTCCGGCCAGGAGCCGACATCGTTCTCACAATCTCATGGAGGGCTCGGCGGTCTTCAGTTTGGTGACGAAACAAGGTAGGTGCTGCCCCGCCTGCATCGGGACTCCTCAGCGATGGCGGGGCTCGGCGCCGGGCGTGAGCTCGGTGCCGGACTGCTTCTCGACCCAGCGCACCAGCTCGCTGACGCTGGCGCCGGGGCCGGCGGCGTGGTCGGCCATGCGCCACAGCTGCTGGCCGAGGCCCCAGATCGGCGCAGGGGTGGCCGTTTCGCGAGCGAGCTCCACCGCGATGCCCATGTCCTTGAGCATCAGTTCCAGCTTGAATGGATCGTTGAAGGCGCGGTTGAACACGCGCTGGTTGAAGTGGGTCTGGGTGATCCACGAACCGCCGGTGGATTCATTCAGCACGTCCACCATCACCTTGGGATCCAGCCCGTAGCGCTTGCCAGCAACCAGGCCTTCGGCGGTGTTGGCCAACGTGACCGCCGTGATGCAGTTGTTGATGCACTTCATCGCGTGGCCGCTGCCCAGGCCGCCGAGATGGAACACCGCGCGGCCCATCACGTCCAGGAGCGGGCGGATGCGCGCGACGTCCTCGTCGGCGCCGCCGACCATGAACACGAGCTTCGCCTCCTGCGCTCCCCAGGCCGCGCCGGACACGGGCGCGTCTACCATGGCCGCCCCGCGCTCGCCGAGCGCCTTGCCGGTCCGCTCGGTCAGCCAGGGCTCGCAGCTGGAGGTGTCCAGCAGGATGGCGCCGCGGCGCAGGCCCTGCACGAGACCGTCCTCGCCCAGGGCGACTTGCTGCACCACTTGGCCATTGGGCAGCATGGTGACGATCACCTCGCTGCGCACAGCGACTTCGCGCGGCGTCGTGGCGGCCACGGCGCCGTGGCCCAAGCTGGCGGCCACGTCCCGGGTGACGGACGCATTCGCGTCCAGAAGTGTCAGCCGATGGCCTGCGTGCGCCAGGTGGGTTGCCATGGGGGCGCCCATCACACCCAATCCGATGAAGCCGATGTCCATTCGAGACCTCTTCAGCAAAGGCAGTCCGCTGCGTGCAGCATGCCCCAGAACGCGGGTAGAAGGCGCTTGAAGCGGTTCATCGCTGGGCGACGTCTGCTGTGGGTCGAAAGCGGATCCCGCGGCCCATCGAGCCGGTATTTCACTGGTCGCCGGTCACCCTCCGCACCATCGAGTACAGCACCTGCATCTGCAGCCCGCTCTTGAGTGCGTAGTTCGGGTCGACCTGGTTCGAGTAACCCCACCAGTCGAAGCATGCGTTTGGGTTCGTGGGGTCGGGCGCCGAGGTGGCGATGGTGTCGGGGTACAGCACGATCAGGCTGTTCGTGTCGGCCCACTCGTTGATGCCGGCCTGGGTCACCCACTTGTTGCCGATCAGCGCCGACTGCTGCTTGCAGCCGTGCAGCGCGAGCACGAAACCGCAGGCCTTTCCCTGCTCGCACGACTTCGGCACGAACACCGAACCCGTGGGACTCAGCGACACATTGGACGAGGCCCCGAATTCGGTCTGGTCGAACGTGATCAAGCTTCCGTGGAGCTTTCCGTTGTTGCGCGGCGCCAGCGTACCCAGAAACATCGCAAGCCAGGTCTTGACCGAGTCGTAAACGGTGCCGTTCCGTGAGCACCGGACCATGAACGGGCTGCCTGCGGTGCCGCAGTCGAGCTCACCGTTGGGCGACTCCCAGCCGTGGGCCGCAGGGAAGGTGTTGTCGAAGCGCACGTTGGCCCCATACCGCAGGTATTCGGCGTTCAAGTCCGCCATCCCGAGCGGATTGACGGTCGCGTCCTTCGTGCCGGACCACAGATAGACGGGTTGCCCGCGCAAGTTCGACATCGGGTCGATCGTGGCGAGTGCCGACTGGGTCTCGAGGTAGGTCTGAGACTGAGCGAGCATGCTGTTGTAGGAAGCCTGGCCGGTCGGCAACGTCTGCCCGCCGCAATTGGCCAGGGCCGTGGCCGCGCCACCTGCGCCGGCGCACCAGTAGACGCCTGCCGCGTAGATCGCGGCGCCCTTGAATGTGGACGAGTGCGCCACGTGCATCTGCACGGCGGCAAAGCCGCCAGATGAAATGCCCGCGACGAAGATCTTCGCCGGATCGACCTGGTAGCGCTGGAGCTTCTCCACCGGCGGCACGGGGGCGTCGGGCGGGGCTGACAGCGCCGCCGTGTGCTGGAAGACAAGGCTGGCTGCCAGAACACCGGCCAGCAGTAAGGTGCGCTTGCTTTTCGGAGACATGCGTTGGCCCTCGGAAGACGACCCATCCTAAGCATGCGGCCGCCGCGCTAGGTAGGACACTGCCCCCGAACCTGGGCCAGCAAAATGCCCTGGCAGCGCGGTATTCATGGCTGAGCTGTCGCCCCTGGGCAGGCTGAGGCGCATGTCTGCTGACGGCCAGGAGCAGCCGGGCATCGTTAGCTGCTTTTGAGGGAGGCGGTCGAAGGAAGCGATGTGAAACGTCCACATCGACCGCGAAGCGCTCGCCGCGTCAGACGAGCGTGGGGAGCAACGCATCCAACTGCGCGAACTGTTCGGGAAGCCCCGCCGTGCTTCCGATGTTGCGATCGAGCGCTTCCTTCGTCGGGTAAAGCTCCGAGAAGGTCAGGTACGTCTGGCCGTCGTTCTCCTCGAGAGTGACGGTGGTGATGGCGCCGTCATCGCTTTCCTCGTTCGTCCAGGAGAGACGCGACGGTGGCGTCACCTCGATGTACCTGCCGAAGAAGGCCATCGTCTTCGAGTCGCCGATGTCGAACACGAGACGGTAGCCGCCGCCCACGCGTACGTCCTGTTCTACGGACAACAGCACCAGGCCGATCGACCTCGGCACCCACCACTGCCTGAACAGCTCTGGCTGCGTCCACGCCTCGAACACCAGGCGCGCGGGCGCGTCAAAGATGCGCCGGACGACCACTTCGCGGTCGGACTTGCGCTCCACCGAGGTGGGATGCTTCGCGCCCGCGGGCTCACTTCTTTCGACCATCGTTTCTCTCCTTGCGTTTCAGTTCCTCGACGACCTTGTCCAGTGCATCGAAGCGCGCCGTCCACATGAGGCGGTAGCGCTCGAGCCAAGCCCACTCCTCGTCCAGCGCACCCCGTCCGAGCCGGCAAGTGCGCACGCGCCCCACTTTCTCGGTGGTGACCAGCCCCGCTTGCTCCAGCACGCCGACGTGCTTCTTCATGCCCGTCAGCGTCATGTGGAAGCGCTCGGCGAGTTCCGTGATGGAAGCGTCCCCGCGCCAGAGCTGCTCGATCACGCCTCGGCGGGTCGCGTCGGACAGCGCGGCGAAGGAGGCATCCAGACGAGATGAATGATGAACCATTAAGTTCAGTATATGGTCGACGCTTGCCGGATGCAAGCGCGCGTACTGTCCGTGAGTCAACTCAGGCCTGAGAGCAAGAAGATCGCCTGCCTCTGAAGGACGTCTGCTTCGGGTCGGAAGCCGCCCGGGCGAGCTCGGGTTCATCTAGCGCGCCGAGGGCTCACTGCTCGGTCAGCGCATGCGAGGGGCCTGCGGTTTAACCGCCAGCTAAGAAAGCGCTAAGGCCCCGCTAATCGCCCCTTCATACAGTGTGAGCACGGTTGATGCGCAGCCCCTCAGGGTGGCAGAGGCCGGGGGAGCAATCTCGTTTGCTTCTTGTTTGTCTCCATCTCATGCTCAAAAAGAAAAGGATCGCACCATGAACACCAAGGCCTTCTTCGCCGTCGCAGCCCTTGCCGCCGCCGCTTCCACCGGCGTGCGCGCTGACGAAGCCGATGCATCCCAATACGTGGTCAAGTTTGAAGGCAGCCGCACCCGTGCCGAAGTCCAGGCCGAG
>Ga0247820_10000179_pt1 | contig 31777 bp, 30 predicted proteins | sample 13C_Glucose_Day1_2_FD_192480 | JGI IMG/M metagenome (GOLD analysis project Ga0247820, IMG submission 192480) | Soil microbial communities from agricultural site in Penn Yan, New York, United States - 13C_Glucose_Day14 | ecosystem: Environmental > Terrestrial > Soil > Agricultural land | place...
GGCGCGCCAGCTCATCCTTGATGTTGAGGATGGCGTAGTTGGACAGGTAGAGCATGTCGTAGCGGTTGTCCGGCGAGGTCAGGTGCACGACCATGGTCAGGTCGGGCGAGGCCTTGTCGACGGTGATGCCGATGCGCGTCACCTCTTCCGGCAGCTTGGGCTGGGTACGGGTCACGCGGTTCTGCACCTGCACCTGGGCGTTGTCCAGGTCGGTGCCCAGGGCGAAGGTGATGGTCAGGGTCAGCTTGCCGTCGGCGGTGGACTGCGAGGACATGTACAGCATGTTCTCGACACCGGTGATGGCCTGCTCCAAGGGCGCTGCGACGGTCTCGCCGATCACCTTGGGGTTGGCGCCGGGGAAGTTGGCGCGCACCACCACGGTGGGCGGCACCACTTCGGGGTATTCGCTGATCGGCAGCTGGAACAGCGAGATCGAGCCCGCGATCAGCAGCACCAGCGACAGCACCGCGGCGAAAATCGGCCGGGTAATGAAGAATTTCGAAAAGTTCATCGGTGTTGTCCCTTAACCGCGCGGCGCTTGGGCGCTGGCGACTTTGACATTGGCGCCGGCAACCTTCGGCGCCGGGTTGCTGGCCTCCAGGGCCTGGCGCTGCTGGGCGAGGGCGGCGAGGGTCTGCTCGCTGGCCATCGGCGTTTCCTCAGGGGTGACCGGCGAGCCCGGGCGCACGCGCTGCAGGCCCTTGACCACGATGCGGTCGTCCTTGGCCAGGCCACTGCGCACGATGCGCAGGCCTTCGAGCTTGGGTCCCAGTTCCACGGCGCGGTAGGCGGCCTTGTTGTCCTTGTCCATGACCAGCACGAACTTCTTGCCAAGGTCGGTGCCGACCGCTTCGTCGTTGATCAGCACGGCGTCGTACTGGGCGCTGCCGACCAGCTTCAGGCGCGCGTACAGGCCCGGGGTGAACTGGCCGTCGCGGTTGTCGAACACGGCGCGGCCACGGATGGTGCCGGTGCGCGGGTTGACCTGGTTGTCGACGAAGTTCATCTGGCCCAGGTGCGGGTTGCCGGTCTCGTTGGTCAGGCCCAGGTACACCGGGGTGCTCTGGCCGCGCTGGCCGTCGCGGGCGAGCTGGCTGTACTTGAGGTACACGCGCTCGTCGGCGTCGAAGTAGGCGTACACCTTGTCGGTGGAGACCACGCTGGTCAGCGGGGTGACGTCGGCGCTGACGATGTTGCCGGCGGTGAACTGGGCGCGGCTGACGCGGCCACTGATCGGCGCGGTAACGCGGGTGAAGCTCAGGTTCAGGCGGGCCAGGTCGAGCTGGGCCTGGATCGCGTCGACCCCGGCGCGGGCCTCGGCGGCGGCGCTGCTGCGCGACTCGGCCAGTTCCGCAGAAATCGCGTTGCTGTCGCGCAGGCGCTCGCCACGGCGGGCTTCGTTGGCGCTGCGGATGGCGGTGGCCTTGGCCTGTTGCAGCTGGGCTTCGAGGCGGCGCACTTCTGCCTGGAACGGGCGTGGGTCGATCTGGAACAGCAGGTCGCCTTTCTTGACCTGGGCGCCTTCGGTGAAGGCCACCTGGTCGATCTGGCCGGACACCCGTGGACGTACTTCGACGGTTTCCGGCGCTTCGAGGCGGCCGGTGAACTCGTCCCATTCGTTGATCGGCTGTTCGATCACCTTGGCTACGCTGACCTTGGGCGCGGCGGGAGCCTGCACGGCGTCGGGGGTGCGACCGCAAGCGCTGAGCACCACCACTGCCAGGGCAGCGAGGGGGAAGCGCAAGGGTTTGAGTGAGTGATCCATGGAGAACTCCGCCAATGTATTAGTAGTGGGCGGAGTGTGAGTGTCTTGCGCGTGGCGCACGAATCAAACGGAGCGAAGGTTATTATCACGCGCAATGATAGGTCGGGTGCCGTCATCGATCCGGACGCATGGTTTCAGGCCGGCATCACCCCGTGTAGGAGCGGCCTTGCGCCGCGAAAGGGCTGCGCAGCAGCCCCAGGATTTCAGCGTTGACGCATCAATTGCCGGGGCTGCTTAGCAGCCCTTTCGCGGCACAAGGCCGCTCCTACAGGGGGATGGTGTAATTCGGCAGTCAGCGTGGCCCGCCGGATGCCTTCTCACGCAACGCCTTGGCCACTTTCGCCTCGATCTCGTAGGCCGGCCCCTCCAGTGCCTGGTAATCCCGGGTATAGCGCCTGGCGAATTCCTCCACCCCCAGTTCCTGGTACTGCTGCACATGCTTGAGCTCATGGGCCCACAGCGCCACGTTGTCCTCGGCATCGGCGCTGCGACGGAAAATGATGGTGTCGATCAGGGTCACCGCGTTGACGTCCGGGTTCTGCAGCAATGCGTTGGCGGCGCTGATCTGCTGTTCATCGCCCACCCGGTAGCGCGCCGCGTCGAGCACGGCGAAATCGTACCAGGGCTCGAGCTGGGCACGGACATGCAGGGGAATCGGCTGGCTGCCGCTGGCGGTGGCCTCATCGCGAGCCTGGCGTAGGGCGAATACCAGGCTGCCGCTGGCCATGCGCTCGACATCCTGCAGCACCTGACCGCCCTGGTTGGGGTCGATGGGCGCGCAGAAACACACCACCAGGCATACCTGGTATTGCCCGACCGGGCAGCTGTCCTGGGCGAAGGCGGGCAGAGTCAACAGCAGTCCCAGCAGCGTACTAGCGAGCCTCATCGAAGACCCGTCCGACCAGTTTGCGGCTGGCGTCCAGCACCTGCGCCTGCACCGGCTCGCTGGCCAGCATACGGCCCACCACCAGTGCGCCGACGCACTGACTGAGCAAGGCCCAGGCCAGCTCGGAGTCGTCGAGGGTCTCGCTCCACGCCTGGTGCAGCTCCACCAGCCAGTGTTCGGCCTGTTCGCGCACCGGTCGCTCGGCGCGGGCGATCTCCACCCCCAGTGGCGGCAGTGGGCAGCCGCCCTCGGCATTGTGCAGGTGGGCCAGGCTCAGGTATTGCTCGAGCAGGCGCTTGAGCCGGGGCCGATCGGTGCCACGCTCGACCAGACGCGCCAACGGGCTGTTGGCCAGTTCGCGGCGGACGATCTCGCTGAACAGGTCGTCCTTGGAGGGGAAATGGTTGTAGAAGGCGCCGCCGGTCAGGCCGATGGCCTTCATCAATCCGGCTACGCCAGTAGCGGCGAACCCCCCGCGCTTGGCCAGGGCGCCGCTGCTGGCCAGCAGCTTCTCGCGGGTCTGTTGCTTGTGGTCGGTGCTGTAGCGCATGCGCGGAACCTCTTGGCGCGGGCTTGACGATAACGTGATCGTAGCATAGCGTTCGTTTACTAAACGATCATTCATCAATGGGGCGGTCCATGGCAGAACAACAAAAGGTCGTGCTGGTGATCGGGGCGGGCGACGCCACCGGGGGCGAGATCGCCAAGCGTTTCGCCCGCGAGGGGTATGTCGCCTGCGTGACCCGGCGCCAGGTGGAAAAACTGCAGCCGCTGGTCGATGAGATCCGCGCCGCGGGCGGGCAGGCCCATGGCTTTGGGTCCGATGCGCGCAAGGAAGAGGAGGTGGCCGAGCTGGTCGAGACCATCGAGCGTGATATCGGCCCGATTGACGCCTTTGTCTTCAACATCGGCGCCAATGTTCCGTGCAGCATTCTCGAGGAAACCCCGCGCAAGTACTTCAAGATCTGGGAAATGGCCTGCTTCGCCGGCTTTCTCACCGCCCAGGCGGTCGCCCGGCGCATGGTGACCCGCGAGCGCGGCACCATCGTCTTTACCGGCGCCACCGCCGGTACCCGCGGGGCGGCCGGTTTCGCCGCCTTCGCCGGGGCCAAGCATGGCCTGCGCGCCTTGGCCCAGAGCATGGCGCGGGAGCTTGGGCCGCGCAACATCCATGTCGCCCATGTGGTGGTCGACGGCGCCATCGACACCGCGTTCATCCGCGACAGCTTCCCCGAACGCTATGCGCTCAAGGACCAGGACGGCATCCTGGACCCGGCGCACATCGCCGACAGCTACTGGTTCCTGCATGCCCAGCCACGGGATGCCTGGACCTTCGAACTTGACCTGCGCCCGTGGATGGAGCGCTGGTAAGTCCCACCCTCATACAAGGAACGAATCATGAGCAAGACCGTCGAGTTCTTCCTGGACCTGGGCAGCCCGGCCACTTACCTGGCCTCGACCCAGCTACCCGCCCTGTGCGCGCGTCACGGGGCGCGGTTGGTGTACAAGCCGATTCTGCTGGGCGGGGTGTTCCAGGCCACCGGCAACGCCTCGCCGGTCATGGTGCCGGCCAAGGGGCGCTATATGCGCATCGACCTCAAGCGCTACGCCGACCGCTATGGCGTGCCCCTGACCCTGCCGCCAGGGTTTCCGGTCAACACCCTGACCTTGATGCGCGGGCTGACTGGCGTCCAGTTGTTTGCCGAGGAACGTTTCGAAGCGCTGTTGAAGGTGCTGTTCGAAGGGCTGTTCGTGCACGGGCGCAATCTGGCAGACCCTGCGGTATTGGGTATGACCTTGGCCGCAGGAGGCTTCGAGGCCGAGATGTTCCAGGAGCTGGCCGTGCGACCCGAGGTCAAGGACGCCTTGCGCAAAGCTACCGAGGAGGCGGTCGAACGTGGCGTGTTCGGGGCGCCGACATTCTTCGTCGACGGGCAGATGTTCTTCGGCCAGGACCGGCTGGATTTCGTCGAGCAGGCTTTGGCCCGGCAGGCATGACGATCTGGCCATGCCACCCCCCTGTAGGAGCGGCCTTGTGCCGCGAAAGGGGCGCGAAGCGGCCCCGGCGATCTTTGCGTCAACGCTGAAACCCTGGGGCCGCTTCGCGCCCCATTCGCGGCACAAGGCCGCTCCTACAGGGGATCAGACCAACAGTCGTTCTATTTGATCGCGTTCCCAGAGGCTCAGGTGATCCACCGGATTGGTGCCATAGCGGTGCCAGTCGTCCAGCGTGCCCTGGCGCCCATCCGGGCTCTGGCAGTGGCTGCAGTGGGCCAGTCCCTCGCTGTCCAGCACCAGGCTCAGGCGCCAGCCGTCGACTAGCACCTCGACCTGCCCGCCGGCCAGGCGGGCGACCGTTACCAGCGATCGGACGCCAAGGGCGGCGTCACGCAGGCACTGGTACGCCTCGCGGCTGGCGACGGTGGTCATGGGCGGATCAGAAGTTCGCCGGGGTATTGGCGCTGATGATCTCGGCCTCGTCGGGGCCGATGTTCTTGAAGGTGTGGGGCAGGGTGGTAGGGATGTAGTAACCATCGCCGGCGTTAAGCACGCTGACCTGGCCATCGACCCACAGCTCCATGGTGCCTCGGGTGACCAGGCCGCATTCTTCGCCTTCGGCGTGGACGATCGGCTCGCCGGAATCGGCGCCCGGCGCATACAGCTCGCGCAGCATGCGCATCTGCCGGCCTTCGACACTCGCACCGACCAGCAGCATGCGCAGGCCGTTACGGCCCAGGTCGGGCTGCTCGCCGCCACGGAAAACGTAACGTTCCTCGCGCACCGGCTCGTCGAAACTGAAGAACTCCGCCAGGGACATGGGGATCCCTTCGAGCAGTTTCTTGAGGGAACTGACCGAAGGGCTGACCCGGTTCTGCTCGATCTGCGAGATCGTCGAGTTGGTCAGGCCGCTGCGGCGGGCCAGTTCCCGTTGGGAGAGGTTGTTGCGTTCACGCACCAGTTTGAGTCGTGTCCCCGTGTCCATAGCCGCCTTGTTTGCAGAGGTGTCAAAAATAATGGGCGAGGCATTAAAACACACTCTGCAGGCTTGCGCGCTGTGCGTCTCAGTGACGCTGGTCGCTCGCTGCCGGCCACAGCCCCACCAGCAACAGCAGGGCACCGACGGCAAGGAACGGCAGGCGCGGGTCGAGGGCATAGACCAGAGTGCCGGCCAGCGGCCCGATCACCGCGCCCATGCCCTGGGCGGCACCGATCGAGCCGGCCGTGGCACCCTGTTCGCTGGCGTGCATGGCGTTGGCCGCCAGGGCGGAGAATGCCGGGAAGACGAAGCCCATGCCAAACGCGGCGACGAAGAATGCGCTCCACAGCCAGGGTGCGTGGGTTGCCAGCGCTGCGGCAGCGAAGCCCAGGCCGGAGATGCTGGCGCCGACACGGATCATTTTCGCCGGCGGCCACTCGAGCCTGCGCAGGAACACCTGCGCCAGCATCAGCGCCACGCCCACGCAGGTCAGGGCGATGCCCGCGGCCTGGGCGGCGTCGCCGGCCTCCAGGTGCAGGCGATCGAGGGCGAAGAAACCGACGGCGATCTGCGACACGGTGATGCTCAGCATGGCGCTGAAGGCCACCAGCAACGGGCGGCGCAGGCGTGGATCGGACAGGCGCACCGGATTGGGCGCATGAACGTGTGCCAGTGGCTGCGGCTTGAGCTTGAACAGCAGCACCACGAACGCCGTGGCCGGCAGCAGCGACATGGCATAGAACGGCAGGCTCAGGCTGTAGCGCGACAGCAGCGCGGCCAGTGCCGGGCCGACCACCAGGCCGACGGCATTGGCCGCGCCCAGCGAAGCCATGGCCCGCGCCCGGCGCTGGGGCTCGACATGGTCGGCAATCAGGGCATTGCCGCCCACCGGCAGCGCGGCATAGAAGGCGCCGATCAGGCCGCGGGCCAGCATCAGCCCGAAGAACGCCACGCTCGCGCCCGGCAGCCAGCGCAATGCGCCGTCGATGAACAGGCACAGCACCCAGTAGGCCAGGGTGAAGCCGCCGCTGCCCAGCAACAGTACGCGGCGCCGGCCATAGCGGTCGGCCAGGCGCCCCCAGGGCCGCGCCAGCAGCACCCAGACCACGCCGGCCACGGTCACCGCCGCGCCGGCCTGCCAGGTGGCCATGCCCAGCAGGCGGGCGATGGGGCCGATCAGGGCGACGAAGGCCATCATCGACATGGTGCAGGCCATGTTCACCAGCATCAGTGGACGCAGGTCCAGGGTGCTGGACGGGGTCAAGGCGGCAGGGTCCTTTGCAACGTTCATGGGGCAGTCCGGGGCAGTTCGACGAAATGAGCGCCAATGTTAGTAATAATTATTTACATGTGTCGACCCCGGCAATGCTCATTCACTGCGGCGCAGCGGGCCTGGCCACATGCTACGCAAGACGCCGTCGCGGCGCACCAGGGCATGCACCAACGCCGCCCCCAGGTGCAGCAGCACGGTGGCGAACAGCAGGTAGCCGGCCCAGCCGTGGGCCTGGCGCAGTATGGCGTACAACTGCAAGTCGTGGGGGGCGATGGCGGGCAGTTGCAGGGGCCGTGGATAGCCACCGGCCGAGAGCATGGCCCAGCCGAGCAGCGGCATGGCCAGCATCAGGCCGTACAGCAGCAGGTGCGAGGCGCCGGCGGCCAGCCGTTGCAGGCGCGGCAGGTCGCCGGGCAGCGCCGGGTGTGGCAGGGCCAGGCGCAAGGCGATACGCAGGATCACCAGCACCAGCAGGGCCAGGCCTGTGGCCTTGTGCAGCTCGACCAGCAGCGGATGCCGTGGCGACAGGTCGCCGACCATGTTCACGCCGATGAACAGCATGGCCAGGATCAGCGCGGCCATCAGCCAGTGCAGCAGGCGGGCCAGGGGGTGGAAGGCGGTGGCGGTCATGGGCGGGCTCCTTCGCTCAGCGCTTCGTGGCTGCGGCGGTTGAACGACACTGAATAGGCGGCCGAGCGGGCGGCGAGGATCGGGTCGGCGGACGGTTCGATGCCGTGGGGCAGGATCAGCGGGTCGAAGTTCAGGTCGCGGCAAGCGCCTTGCTCGGGGCCGTCGACCCGTTCCAGCACCAGGGTGCCGGCGTCGATGCTGCGACGTTCGACGGGCCAGGGACGGGCAGGGTCGTCCACCGGGTCGCCGGGCTCGGCCAGGGTCAGGCGCAGGGTCCAGCGCAGCGGGCCCTGGGCCAGGCGTTGCTGCAGGTCGTGCTGGAGGAACTGCTGGTCATCGACCTGGGCGGGCAGGGCAGCGAACGCTGTCTGCGGCTCCAGGGCCCAGCGTACCGGGTGGGCGTTGCCCTGGGCATCGATCAGGCGAAAGGCATTGATGCTGTTGTAGGCGGTGCTGGCGAAGCTGTCGCTGGGCTTGTAGCTGGCCGCCCACTGGCGAAACGCCGCGCTTTCCGGGTGGCTGGCGAAGAACGCCTGCAGTTTTGCCGGGTCCGGCTTGCCGGTGGCCGGATCGGGCGCCCCGGCCAGTACCTGCTGGTAGAACGCCTCGGGCGTGCTCACCGCCAGCACCGGCGGGTTGTTCATGCCGGTGCGCCAGACCTGGCCGTCGTCGCTGCTCAACTGGAGGGCCAGGCTGCGTACCGGTATGGCGGTATCCGGGGCGAACGGGTTGGCGCCGCCGATGGCGAAGCGACCGATCACCGGTACCCGGGCCTGGCTGAAGACGCGGGCGCTGGAGAGCGCCGCAGCCTGCCCGCTGGCCTGGAAGTAACCGCTGACGCACAGGCCTTTGGCATGGTTTTTCCGATAGCCGGGATAATGGCCGGCCTGAGCCTCGAAGGTGTCGATGATGCGCTGCGGGGTCAGCCCTGGCGCGCCGATCCAGCCGGCGGCATAGGCGAAGCCCGCTCCGAGGGCGGCGAGGGTGGCGCCGATGGCGGCCAGGCGCAGGGCCTTGGCGGTGCCATGCAGGGGAGTGGTCATGGGGACGCTCCGGTCAGGTGGGATGAGCCGGTACGACGCAAGGGCGAACGATTTATTCCCGCCGGGGGAATAGATTTCGTGCCGGGCCGTCTGCCCATTACACTGACTGCCCATTGGGGCCCGGAACCCGACCATGCACGATCTGGACGACCAACAATGGCGCGAGCTGCTGCAACGCCTGCGCCGCTTCGCCCTGTGGCTGACCCGCGAGCCCGGCGGCGCCGACGACCTGGTCCAGGCCACGGTCGAGCGTGCCCTGAGCCGCCGTGGCCAGCAGCGCGACGCCGACAGCCTGCGGCCCTGGCTGTTCACCATCCTTTACCGGCTGTTCCTCGACGGCAAGCGCCGCGAGCGCCTGCACGCCCGCTGGCTGGCCTGGTTCGGTCGGGGCCAGGCCGAGGAACCGACCGGTGGCGAGATCGAGAGCATCGTCCTGGCCCAGGCCGATCTGCGCGCCTTCGCCCGGCTGTCGGCGGAGCAACGCGCCCTGTTGCTGCTGGTCAGCGTCGAAGGCCTGAGCTACAAGGAGGCGGCCGACACCCTCGGCATTCCCATCGGCACGGTGATGTCGCGCCTGTCGCGTGCCCGTGCCGCCCTGCGTGAACTGACCGAGGGCAACCCCACGCCCCCGGCCCTGCGGAGACTCAAATGACGCGCCTGATCCCCACCGAGCACGAGTTGCATGCCTATGTCGACGAGCGCCTGGAGCCGGCCCGCCGGGCCGAGGTCGAGGCGTGGCTGGCGGTCAATCCCGAGGATGCGGCGCGGATCGAGGCCTGGCGCGGCGATGCCCGGCGCCTGCGGGCGGCCCTGGCCGGCTTCGGCGAGCAGCCCAGCGATCCGGCGCTGGACCTGGCGCCCCTGCGCCGCCGCCTGCGCCAGCGTCGGCAATGGCGCCTGGCACAGGCGGCGGTATTGCTGCTGGCCGTGGGCCTGGGCGGCCTGGGCGGCTGGCAGGCACGTGAGGCGACGCTGTTCGCCGGCATGTTGCCCATGGCCGATGCGGTGGAGGCCCACCGATTGTTCGCCGATGCAAGCACGCTGGATATCCAGGCCAGTGATCCGGCGCGGCTGCAGGCCTGGCTGGGACGTCACTTCAACCGTGTCGGCCAATTGCCGGACCTGTCTGGCTATGGTCTGCAGCCGGTGGGCGCACGCCTGCTGAGCAACGAGGCGGGGCCGGCGGCGCTGCTGGTGTTCCAGGACCGCCAAGGGCTGCGCATCAGCCTGTTCCTGCGCTCGCCCGGTGAGCACTTCGAGCGCATGCCCAGCGGCCAGCGCACCGACGGCCAGTTGCAGGCCCGCTACTGGTCCCACGGTGACTACAACTTCGCCCTGGTCAGCGCGGTGGACGATGCCCGTGGCGAGCAGGTGCGCCGGGCACTCGGCGTCAGCCTGTAGGCCAGTCACCTGTCCCGGGTATCGATGCTCACCACCACCGACATCCCCGGCCGCAGCTGCCTGGCCTCGGGCTGGTCGCCATCGACGGTGATCCGCACCGGGATGCGCTGGGCGATCTTGACGAAGTTGCCGGTGGCGTTGTCGGCCTGCAGCAGGGCGAATTCCGAGCCGGTGGCCGGGGAGATCTGCTGCACGTGGCCGCGCAGCTTCAGGTGGTTGAGCGCATCGACGGTGAAGGTGGCGGGTTGGCCGATGCGCACCTTGGCCATCTGCGTTTCCTTCAGGTTGGCGATCACCCACAAGGTGTCCGGCACCAGCGCCATCAACTGCGCGCCGGGATTGACGTAGGCGCCCAGGCGGGTGCCGATCTGCCCCAGTTGGCCGTCCCGCGGCGCCTTGACCCGGGTGTTGTCCAGGTCGATGCGGGCCAGCTCCACGGCGGCCCTGGCATTCTCCACCGAGGCCTGCAGCGCGGCACGGTTGACGATTACCGTCTCGCGGTCCTGGCGGGCGATTTCCAGCGCGGCCCTGGCCTGGGCCAGGCTGGCGACGGCGGCGGCATGGCTGGCGCGGCTCAGGTCCAGTTCGCGGCGCGACACCGAGCCGTCGCTGACCAGCGCCTGGTTGCGCTGCAGGTCGGCCTTGGCCTTGTCGGCCTGGGCCGCGGCGTCGCTGATCGCGGCCTGACGCTGGGCGATGCCGGCCTCGGCGCTGTTGCGCTGCTGCAGGTTGTTGGCCAGCGCCGCCTCCTGCTGTTTGAGCTGGGCGATGGACTGGGCCAGGCGCTGGGTGTAGATACGGTCATCCAGGCGCACCAGCAGGTCGCCCTGCTTGACGAACTGGAAGTCGTGCACCGGCACCTCGATGATATAGCCGCCCAGTTGTGGCCCGATAATTGTCACCTGGCCGCGCACCAGGGCGTTCTCGGTGCTCTCGATGGCGCTGCTGAACGGCGGCAGGCGCCAGGCGTACAGCACCAGCAGGATGCCGGCCAGGGCCACGGCGGCGAAGCTCAGCGACGACAGCAGGCGCACCCGCCGGCTGCGCGCCGGGCTGGTCGGTTCGCTGGGTGGTTGCGCGCCTTCCGGGGTTTCGGCGATGGCGGTGGTGGTGGTCGTTGGCGTCTCTTGGGTCATCGGCTCGGGGTACCGCTGGTGGAGTGGTTGTAGCGCAGGTACAGGCTGCGGATGAAGATCCAGATCATGGTCAGGATAGCGATGGCGCCGATCAGCATGAACACATCGTTGTAGGCCAGCACATTGGCCTCGCGGGTCGCAGCGTTGGCCAGCAGGCGCATGCCGGCCTCGTTGCGCAGCGCCGGGTCGGCGAACACCCCGGCGTAACCGGCGCCACCGCCCTGCACGCGGGCGCTGACCAAGGGTTCCAGGGCGCTCAGGCGATCCATCAGCTGGTTGGAGTGGAATTTCTCGCGCACGGTCTGGAAGGTGCCCAGCAGCGCCGAGCCGATCAGCCCGCCGAGGTTGTTGCAGATCCCGAACAGCACCGAGAAGCTCACCAGGTTGCGCGGGTTGGCGCGCACATGGCCGATGCCCAGCGCCATCGACGGGCCGACGAAGAACGTGCTGCCGAAGGCCAGGAGGAACTGGCTGAGGTACATCTGCGCCGGACGGGTCAGGTTGCTCGAGGTGCTGTCCATGAAGGCGCCGGTGGCCATGGCCGCCAGGGAGATGAACAACGGCAGCACCAGGTGCTGGGGGTTGATGGTCAGGGCGCTGGTGGCCAGGCCCGTGACCGCGCCCAGCAGCATCACTGCGTACAGCGCGCGCATCTGCTCGTTGCCCATGTTCAGTGCCTGGAGAAAACCCACGGCGCCGGTGGACTGCTCGGAGATCACCATGCGGATCAGGATCACGCACAGGGCCAGGCGGATGATCGCGCCGCTGCCCAGCCAGCGGGTCATCAGCAGCGGGTTGCTGCGGTTGTGCTCGATGGCCAGGCCCGAGAGGATCAGGGCGATGGAGCACGCCAGGGCGACGCCGATCCACGGCGCGTCCAGCCACCAGTCGATGCGCCCCAGCGATAGCGCCGCGCAGAGCAGGGCGGTGCCGCTGGCCATCAGGGTGAAGGTGAGGAAATCCAGGGGCTCGAAGGTCTTGAAGCGATCGCCGGGGGGCAGCTTGAGCAGCAGCACGCAGCCCAGCGCGGCCAGGGCCAGGCCCAACTCGAACAGGTACAGCCCCCGCCACTCGGCGATCTGCAGCAGGTCCTCGGAGAACACCCGGGCCAGCGGCACCGCCAGCTGCGAGGCGCCAAGGCCCAGGACCATCGCCTTGAGCCGCCACTGCGCGGGGAAGGCCTGGATCATGTAGTACAGGCCCAGCGAACTCAGCGCGGCGCCGACCATGCCATGGGCGGCGCGCACGGCGATGGCCGAGTTGAGGTCGTTGACGAACAGGTGGGCGAGGGTGACCAGGGCATAGAGCACCAGGAACACCTCGGTGAAGGCGCGCAGGCCGAACTCCTGGCGGAACTTCACCAGCAGCAGGTTCATCGACACGTTGGTCATCACGAAGGCCGCCGGCAGCCAGGCCATTTCGGCACTGGTGGCACCCAGCGCGCCCTGCAGGAACGGCAGGTTGGCGACCACCAGGGCGTTGCCCAGGCCGCCCGTGATGGCCACCAGCAGGCCGACCAGGCCGAAGGCCAGGCGCTTGGCCGGGGCGTGCAGCGGCGTCGAGGGCGAGCCGGGCAGGCTGGGCTTCTCATGGGGGAGCCACTGGCGGGGGGCGTACTTGTCCATCGGGTTGTCCGTTACCGCAGGTGATCCGACTCTACGTCAATGGCCGTTTGGATGAAATCATCGCTCAAACGCCGAGCGCCAGGCGCATGGCGCAGCGATTGCCCAGGCCATGGGCCAGCTCGCCGGCAAGGATGCCTTGCAGGCGCGCATCAAGCTGCGGCGCGGGGATGCGCTCGAAACCATAGCGGGCGTAGAACGGGGCATTCCAGGGGACATCGTCGAAGGTGGTCAGGGTCAGCCAGGCCAGGCCGTTCAGGCGCGCGGCTGTACGCGCCTGGTCCAGCAGGCCGCGACCCAGGCCCTGGCCCTGGGCTTCCTGGCGGACCGATATCTCATGGATGTGCAGGGCGTCGCCTGTGGTGCTGGCGCAGAGAAAACCCAGCGGCAGGTCCCGGCCATCCACGGCAACCCAGCTGCCGCCCTCGGTGACGAACGTCAGGTGCTCGGCTTCGTTCATCACATCGCTGTCGGCCAGCCAGGCCAGGTGCGGCAATTGCCGGAAAGCCTGGGCCGCAGAGCGTTCCAGGGTAGGGAGCAGGGGGATATCGCTGACGAGGGTGGGGCGCACGTGCATGGTGGATCAGGGCCTGTAGGAAATCGCGCAGCCCATTGGGCTGCGCTGTTGCATAAAGAACTGTACCCCTGTGGGAGCGGGCTTGCCCGCGAAGCAGGCGTCGCGGTGCTTGGCACCGGCTTTGCCGGTGATCGCGGGGCTAGCCCGCTCCCACGCTGTTCCAATCTGCGCAGGAAGAGTGGAGTTTGCCAGATCGGTGTGTGAAGGTGTTGCATTGTAACTGTTATAACGTAACATTTATGGTCTTCCTTTCATCCAGGGCCTCCACCGTGATCCGCAGAAACCCCTCCGGCCATCTCCCGCAAATCGCCGAATCGGCCTATATCGATCACACCGCCATCATCTGCGGCAAGGTGATCATCCACGACAACGTGTTCGTCGGCCCCTATGCGGTGATCCGCGCCGACGAGGTGGACGGCAGCGGCGACATGCAGCCGATCGTCATCGGCGCCAACTCCAATATCCAGGACGGCGTGGTGATCCACTCCAAGTCCGGCGCGGCGGTGCGCATCGGCCAGTACAGCTCGATCGCCCACCGCTCCATCGTCCATGGTCCGTGCGAGGTCGGTGACCGGGTGTTCATCGGTTTCAACAGCGTGCTGTTCAACTGCAAGGTCGGCGACGGCAGCGTGGTGCGGCACAACTCGGTGGTCGACGGTCGCGACCTGCCACCGCGCTTCTATGTGCCGCCCACCGAGCACATCGGCCCGCACACCGACCTGGAGCGTTACCCGCCGGTCAGCGTGTCGGCCTCGGAGTTCTCCGAGGACGTGGCGCGCACCAACATCGACCTGGTCCAGGGCTACAAGGCCCTGCAGAACGAGTTCTGAACATGGACACATTGCTGGTGCGCAACGCACGGCTGGTCAATGAAGGGCGCGAGTTCGAAGGCGACCTGCTGGTGCGCCACGGGCGCATCGAGCGGATCGCCGGCAGCCTCGACAATGCCCGGGCGGCGCTGGAGATCGATGCCCGGGGCGCCTGGCTGCTGCCGGGGATGATCGACGACCAGGTGCATTTCCGCGAGCCGGGGGCGCCGCACAAGGGCAGCATCGCCAGCGAGTCGCGGGCGGCGGTGGCCGGGGGCATCACCAGCTACATGGACATGCCCAACACCAACCCGCCGACCCTGACCCTGGAGGCGCTGGCCGACAAGAAGCGACGGGCGGCGGCGAGTTCGCGGGCCAACTATGGCTTCCACTTCGGCGTGAGCCGCGACAACCTCGACACCATCGCCGCCCTCGACCCGCGCGAAGTGGCCGGGATCAAGGTGTTCATGGGGGCCTCCACCGGCGACATGCTGGTGGACGATCCGCAGGTGCTGGAAAAGCTCTTCGTCTATGCGCCGACCATCGTCCTGGCGCACTGCGAGCACACCCCGAGCATCCTGGAGAACGAGGGCTGGTGGCGGGCCCGCCACGGAGAGTTCATTCCCCCGGCCGCGCACCCGCTGATCCGCGACGCCGATGCCTGCTACCGCTCCTCGAGCCTGGCGGTGGAGTTGGCCCGGCGCTTCGGCACGCGCCTGCACGTGCTGCACCTGACCACGGTGCGAGAACTGGCATTGTTCCAACCGGGCCCGGTGAGCGGCAAGCACATCACCGCCGAGGTGTGCCTGCACCACCTGCTGTTCGACGACAGCGACTACGCAAGCCTCGGCCACCTGATCAAGTGCAATCCGGCGATCAAGACCGGCACCGACCGCGATGCCCTGCGCAAGGCCCTGGCTCGCGATCGCATCGATGTGATCGGCACCGACCATGCGCCGCATACCCTGGAGGAAAAGCGCCGGGTGTATACCCGGGCGCCGTCGGGCCTGCCGCTGGTGCAGCATGCCTTGCCGGCGGCGTTGGAGCTGGTCTGCGAAGGGGTGCTGAGCATGGCCCAGGTGGTGAACAAGACCAGCCACGCAGTGGCCGAACTGTTCGCTATCCGCGAACGCGGTTTCCTGCGCGAGGGCTATTGGGCGGACTTCGCCATCGTCGAGCGCCTGGCCAGCCCACGGGCGGTGGCGGACGACCCGATCCTGGCGCATTGCGGCTGGACGCCGTTCCAGCAGCGCGCCTTCCACCATGTGGTGCGCAGCACGGTGGTGTCCGGGCAACTGGCCTGGCACCAGGGGCGGGTACGCGACCAATGCCAGGGCTTGCCCTTGATGTTCGACCGCTGAATCCCCCCAGATCGCCCATCCCTTCGGGCTGCTCTGTCGCGCACGGAACAGAAGAGCACGCATCACCAACGTGGGAGCGGGCTAGCCCCGCGATCACCGGCAAAGCCGGTGCCATACACCGCATCGCGGGGCAAGCCCGCTCCCACGCTGTTCAAGTCAGCAAGTTACGTTTTGTTCCATGAGGGCGGTCTCGCGCCCCCAGCATTCTGGAGTTACCCCCATGACTGAAGAGCAACTGCTGCAACAACCCGCCAGCGCCTACATGAACGAACCCCAGCGCCAGTTCTTCCGCAACCTGCTGCTGACCCAGCGCGGCGAGCTGCAGACGCGCATCGAACAGGAGTTGCGCGCCCTGCGCGAACAGGAAGTGCACAGCGACCCCGCCGACATCGGCAGCGCCGAGGAGGAACGTCACTGGCAACTGCGCTCGCTGGAGCGGGAGAAGAAGCTGCTGGACAAGATCGACCAGGCGCTGGAGCGCCTGGCCCGGGGCGATTACGGCTGGTGCGAGGAAACCGGCGAGCCGATTGGCCTGCGCCGCCTGCTGCTGCGGCCCACCGCCACCCTGTGCGTCGAGGCCAAGGAGCGCCAGGAGCTGCGCGAACGGCATGTGCGCGACGACGTCTAGTCAGAGGGCAGACCCTGGGCCTGCAATTGCCAGCGCACCGCGCTCACGCCTTTCTCCAGGCTCACCCGCCCGACCAGGCGCTCCAGCTGGGTCGGCGCCTGCGGCGTGCCGAGCAGCTCGGCGCGCACTTCCAGGCGTGCCGGATCGGCCAGGTCCTCGCTGTGCAGCGACTGCAGGCGCAGGCCCGGGTCGCTGAGGCTGTGCAGCATCAGGCTGCGCACCTGGATCTCGTCCTCGGCGCGGCAGACGATGCGCACCTCGTAGCGCTGCTCGACCTCGCTGGCCGGCACCACGTCCTGGCGGTCCAGGCGCTGGGCGAGGTCGCGCAGCAGGATGTTGGCGCACAGCACCACCAGGCTGCCCAGGGAGGCCTCCAGCAGCAAGCCGAGGCTGCACAGCACGCCGACCGCGGCGGTGCACCAGAGGGTGGCGGCGGTGTTCAGGCCGCGCACGTTGAAGCCGTCGCGCATGATCACGCCACCGCCGAGAAAGCCGATGCCCGACACCACATAGGCGGCGATGCGTGAGGCATCGGTGGGTGCCATGCCCGGCACGGCCTGGGTCATCAGCACGAACAGGCAGGCGCCGGTGCTGACCAGGGCGTTGGTGCGCAGGCCCGTCAGGCGCTGGCGCAGTTGACGTTCGGCACCGATCAGGGCACCGAGCAGCAGGGCCACGCTGACGCGCAGCAGAAAGATTTTCCAATCCATAGCGAACTCCGTTCCGCGGGCGATGGCCCGCACGAGCACCGACCGCAGACGGCGCGAATGAAAGCGAGGAATGCGCAGGACCACGCGCCATGCCAGGTGGCAGGGCAGGAAAGGAAGGAGGAATGTTCAGCCCCGCAGGGCCGAAGGGAACCACCGTCTACCGTGTGCGGCGAGACAGTGGCAGGAACGCTGCCGGACTAGCTCGCCGTGTGGGCCTGTCGCAATCGACTGGGGCTACTGTCCAATGCAGGGGACTCCTGTGTGGGGGATGCTTGAGTGCGCGGCGGACCATACGCCTCGACCCGCGCAGGGTCAAGGCGTGAATCATGACAATTGCGTTACACCAGGCGCTGGCAGACGTAGGCCTGGGTCCGGTAGGGGAAGGCGATGCGCTTGCGGCCCTTGAGGTCCGGGTGGTTGTCGATCAGGTCCTGCAACTGGGCCATGACCCTGTCCTGTTCGGCCTGGGGCAGGGCGGCGATGAAGCTGACCGAGCGCAGGCGTTCGAGGATCACCGTCTGCGGGCTGCCTTCATGGACGTGGGGCAGGGTGGTCAGTTGCGGCGCGCTGAAGCGGCTGCCCGCGAAGGCGTCGCGCCAGCGACCGGTGTGAAAGCGTGGGGTGTCGCCCTCGTAGGGGGTGATGATCTCGGTGATCCGCGCCACCCAGTCCACCGCTTCGTCACGCACGTTCCAGATCAGCCCCAGGCGCCCGCCCGGCGCCAGCACCCGGTGCATTTCGCGCAGGGCGGCGGCGTCGGCGAACCAGTGGAAGGCCTGGGCGCAGACCAGCACCTGCTGGCTGGCGTCGGCCAGCGGGATGTGCTGGGCGGTGCCTTCGAGCACCGGGACCTCGGGCAGCCGCTCGCTGAATCGCTCGCGCATGGCGGCCACCGGCTCCACCGCCGTCAGGCGCGGCGCCAACGCGGCGAGCAGGCGGGTGAACTTGCCGGTGCCAGCGCCCAGGTCGAGGACCGGGGTGCCGGCGCCGATGCCCAGGGTGTCGCGCAGCCAGCCCTGCAAGGCGCCGGGATAGTCGGGCCGGCCCTGCTCGTAGTTGCTCGACTGGCGGGTGTAGCCGGTGCTGGCTGAGACGTGCACATCCTTCATGGAAAATCCCTCCGAATGACCTGGCGGCAATGGTACCCTTGCGCCTTTCGTTGCCAACCCCCCGGACCGATCCATGTTGTTCAATCTCGCCGTGCTGTTCGGCACCCTGGTGGCCATGGAGGGCGTCGGCACGCTGGCCCACAAGTATGTCATGCACGGCTGCGGCTGGTGGCTGCACCGCTCGCACCATGAGCCGCAGCTGGGCATGCTGGAGACCAACGACCTCTACCTGCTGGCCCTGGGCCTGATCGCCACGGCGCTGGTGGCCCTGGGCAAGGCCGGGCATGCACCGTTGCAATGGGTTGGCGCTGGGGTAGCGGGGTATGGCGTGGCCTATGTGCTGGCCCACGATGGCTTTTTCCACCGGCACTGGCCGCGAGCACCGAAACCGGTCAACCGCTACCTCAGGCGCCTGTATCGGGCGCATCGCCTGCACCATGCGGTGAAGGGGCGCCAGGGCAGCGTTTCGTTCGGCTTCTTCTACGCGCCGCCCTTGCGGGTGTTGAAGCAACAGCTGAAGCGGCGGCGGGGCTGAGCTTCACGCCTCTCCCCGACCTTCAGGCGCCGCCGGCCTACCAGGCCAGCGGCTGCTCGAATCCCTTCCAGCACAACCAGCGCCTCACCTCGCCATGCGCCCCGGTGCCGATCTGCCATTGCGGCCTGCCGCTGTCCAGGGCGATCAGTGAAATGAAACCGGCATGGCTGGCCACCGCCAGGGTGCGGCCATCGGCGCTGATGTCCATGGCGCTGATGGTCGAGCCGAGGTAGTGCTGCCAGTGCTCGCTGCCGTCCTCGCCGAAGGCGCGCAGGTAGCCATGGGCGTCGCCGACGATGTACTCGCTTTCACGGGCCACGCCGGCGTAGATCCGTGCGCCGTCCTGCAACAGCGGCGTGCGCGGGTCCTCGCTGTAGAAACCGGTATCCAGCCCCGGCAGGTCGGCCACCCGCACGCCGACGGTGCCGCCCCGGTAGAAGTGGCAGGCGTTGAGGATCAGCTGGTCGCCACGCCGGTTGAACAGGGCGAAGTGCGGGTATTCGCTGGCCGGGCCCACTTCGGCGATGGGCTTGAACTGCTCGTCGAGCACCAGGTGTCGGCCGCATTGCTCGCCCAGGGCGATCAGCCGGCCATCCGGTGACAGCGCGGCATGCTCCATGGCCAGGCCCAGGACGATGTCGTCCGGATCGGTGCCCTGGCGCAGTTCATCGAGAATGTCCGCCTGCCGCGGCAACAGGCGCGTGGCACCGCTGGCGGCGAGCACGAAGATGCCGTCGCTGCTGACCAGCAGGACCCGCTGGCCATCGGGGAAGGGCAGCAGCGCGGTGGGTATCGGCGGCAGGTCGAGGGGGTCGAACGGGTAGCCGGCGGGCAACCCTTCCAGGCCATGGGGCCAGGCCAGCCTGGCCACCTGCGGGCCGCCCCAGCCATCGGTCACGCGCACCCCTTCGGCATTGGCCAGGGCGTAGTAGCGCCGTTGCGGGCAGCGGCCGAAATGCTCGACGCCGATCACCGGGGTGACGCCCTGGTCGTCGATGCGCAGCACCTGCCCCCGGTCGAACGGCATGCCGATGCGCGCCAGCAGGCTGCCGTCGTCGAGCAGCAGCAGGCTGCCGATGCCCTGGGCCTGTTCCTCGAACAAGGGCACCAGTGGCAGGTGCGCCGGCGGCCAGGCCTCGCGGAACAGCTGGCGCTGTGCCGGGTCGACGCCGGGCCGGTTGATGGCCCGCAGCGCCGCCAGCCAGGCGTCGAGCAGGTGTTCGGTGGCCGCTGCCTGCGGCTCTTCCAGATCGTCCCAGCCTTGCGCACGGCCCTGCGCGACATAGCGGTTGATGGCCTCGGCGTAGGCGATGACCGCCTCGCGCCACTGCTGCTGGGGGTGCTGCTTGTCCATGGGCGGATCGAACTCCTTGTTCCGCAGGGGGGGTGGCGATGCCACAAAAGGGTGCATGGTACTCCGTCCGCACCCGAGGTTGTGAGGGCCGGGCTTGATGCGTACCATGCTGGGCATCCTTCCAATAATCAAACGTGCGTCACCGGCCTGGCACCTGGGCAGGCGATGTGCGTCCTGTTGCCTTGCCCGCGGAGAAAAACCTCATCACATGAATGGACCCGTACCTACCTCCATGCCTCCCACAGCCGGCAATGGCAGTTGGCTGAGCGTCATCGCCCTGGCCCTTGCGGCGTTCATCTTCAACACCACCGAGTTCGTCCCGGTGGCGCTGCTCAGCGATATCGGCCGCAGCTTCGAGATGACCACCGCGCAGGTCGGCCTGATGCTGACCATCTATGCCTGGGTGGTGGCGCTGGCGTCGCTGCCGATGATGCTGATGACCCGCAATATCGAGCGGCGGCGCCTGCTGCTGATCGTGTTCCTGGTGTTCATCGCCAGCCACCTGTTGTCGTGGTTGTCGCAGAGCTTCGCCATGCTGCTGGTCAGCCGTATCGGCATCGCCCTGGCCCACGCGGTGTTCTGGGCCATCACTGCGTCGCTGGCGGTGCGCGTGGCGCCGCCCGGCCAGCAGGCCAAGGCGCTGGGCCTTTTGGCCACCGGCACCACCCTGGCGATGGTCATGGGCATCCCGCTGGGGCGGGTGGTGGGCGAGGCGCTGGGCTGGCGCATTACCTTCCTGTGCATTGCCGGGGTGGCGCTGGCGACCATGCTGTGCCTGATGAAGTCGCTGCCGCTGCTGCCGAGCCAGAACTCCGGCTCGCTGCGCAGCTTGCCTATCCTGTTCAAGCGCCCGGCGCTGGTGATCACCTACGTGCTGGTGACGCTGGTGATAACCGCGCAGTTCACCGCCTACAGCTACATCGAGCCGTTCGCCCTGCACGTGGCGCAGATCAGTGGTGAACACACCACGTTGCTGTTGTTGCTGTACGGTGGTGCCGGCGTGTTCGGCTCGGTGCTGTTCAGCCGCTACAGCGAGCGCTTCCCCCATGGCTTCCTGGTGGGCGCCATCGGCGCGCTTGCCGCGTGCCTGCTGTTGCTGTTGCCGCTGTCGGGCAATTTCCAGGTGTTCGCCGCCCTGAACATGGTCTGGGGCGTGGCGATCCTGAGCTTCAGCCTGGCCCTGCAGTCCAAGACCCTCAAGCTCGCCTCGGACGCCACCGACGTGGCCATGGCGTTGTTCTCGGGGATCTACAACATCGGCATCGGCGGCGGCGCGCTGCTGGGCAGCATCGTCAGCAGCCAGCTGGGCGTGGCGCATATCGGCCTGGTCGGTGGCGGCGTCGCCGTCGTTGGCCTGGTGCTGGCGCTGGCCAGCATCCAGCGCTTTCGCGAAGCCCTGACGCGAGTTCCCGGCCAGGCCTGAACCGCGACCTCTGCAGGAGCGGCTTTAGCCGCGATCACCCGCGAAGCGGGTGCCAGGCTCCGCGTTGCCTGCATCGCGGCTAAAGCCGCTCCTACAGAAAAAACCCGCTTCCCGGCACCTCCACCCCTGGGAATCTCTCCCGACTGATCCGCATCAATCCCCCTGGCAACCAGCGCCCCTGTAATAGGGGCGCTTGTGCATCGGCAAGGCTGCCACTAATATCCAAGCGTTTTCTTGTGTAATTGCCTGTTCCCCCTGGCCAGGCCATCAATACGGACGTTGATATGGATTTGCACACCTCCCTGTGGCTGTTCCAGGCCATCCAGGCCGTGGGCCTGGCGTTATGGCTGAGCATCGCGGTATTGAACAACCTGCAGGCTTTCGCCAGTTCCGTCGGCGCCATCGGCGCCACCCTGGCCATGGCGCCGCTGCGCCAACCGCCGGCCATCGACTTCCCCCTGCTGCGCCGGGCCTGCCAGTCGGCCGGCCTGGCCCGCGCCGCGCTGCTGGTGATCCTGCTGCTGCAGATCGTCGCCAGCCTGGCGGCCTGGGTCGGCTGCTACGGGCTGATCATCGCCCAGGATCCGCTCATGGCCCGCGCCTGGCTGAACCTGGCGCTCGCCGCGTTCCTAGCCTTCACCTTCGCCATGCTGCTCGGTGGCCTGTGGTTCGGCTACTGGATTCGCCAGGAAGGCCTGCAGCTCACCCATCTGGTGCTGGTGCTGTGGGCGATCCTGGCGTTCTTCCTGTTCAACCTGAACTGGGCCTGAGGCGAGGACGCGCGATGAATAGCAAGACGATACTTGGCAGCGCCCTGGTACTGGCGCTGGTCACCGCCGGCGGTCTGGCCTGGCGCCACACCGGCCAGGCCCAGGCCACGGCGACACCGGCGCGGCACCTGGTCAAGGTGGCCCTGGCCACGGTGCAGAAAGCACCGCAAAAACGCGCCTTCGCCGGCGTCGGCGAGCTGGAGGCGGTACACCAGGTGCTGGTCTCGGCCGAAATCGGCGGACGGGTGACGGCGATCAACTTCACATCCGGCCAGCAGGTGCGCAAGGGCGATGTGCTGGTCACCCTCAACGATGCCCCGGAGCAGGCCGAGCGCCTGCGCCTGAAGGCCCAGCTGGACAATGCGCGGACCAACCACCGGCGGGTCAAGGACCTGCTGCGCGAGAACGCTGCCACCCAGGAACAGCTGGACAATGCCCTGGCAGCCCGCGACATGGCCCAGGGCGAGCTGGCCCGCACCGAGGCGGTGATCGCCCAGAAGGCGGTGCGCGCACCGTTCGACGGGCGCCTGGGCATCCGCCGGGTGAACCAGGGGCAGTACCTCAATGTCGGCGATCCGGTGGTCAGCCTGATCGACACTCGCAGCCTGTATGTCAACTTCTCCCTCGAAGAGCAGTTGAGCGCCCAGCTGCGCCCCGGCCAGCCGGTTGAGGTGCGCCTGGACGCCTTCCCCGACACACCCTTCACCGCCCATATCACGGCCATCGACCCGCTGATCGGACGGTCGCGCACGGTGCAGGTCCAGGCCACCCTGGCCAAACCTGATGCGCGCCTTGCGGCCGGCATGTACGCCAGCGTGCAGGTGGCCAGCCCCGATGACGGCCAGGTGCTGACCGTGCCGGAAACCGCGGTGGCCTACACCGCCTATGGCGACACGGTGTTCGTCGCCCGCCGCGATGACGCCGCCGATGCCCTGGTGGTGCAGCGGGTGGCGGTGCGCACCGGCGAGCGCCAGGCCGGCCGTGTGGTGATCGAGCAGGGTCTGAACGAGGACGACCAGGTGGTGGTATCCGGGCAGTTGCGCCTGAGCGACGGTACCGCCGTGCAAGCCACCGAAGACACCCTGCAGGCCCCGGCCAGCGGCGCCTGACCCCAGCGAGAACATGCCATGACATTCACCGACCTGTTCGTGCGCCGGCCTGTGCTGGCGCTGGTGGTCAGCACCCTGATCCTGTTGCTTGGGCTGCTGTCGCTGCTGCAGTTGCCGATCCGCCAGTACCCGCTGCTGGAAAGCTCGACCATCACCGTGACCACTGAATACCCCGGCGCCCCGGCCGAGCTGATGCAGGGCTTCGTCACCCAGCCGATCGCCCAGGCGGTGTCGTCGGTGGAAGGCATCGACTACCTGTCGTCCTCCTCGGTCCAGGGCCGCAGCCTGGTGACCGTGCGCATGGAGCTCAACCGCGACTCGACCCAGGCGCTGACCGAGGTGATGGCCAAGGTCAACCAGGTGCGTTACCGCCTGCCGGAGCGCGCCTACGATCCGGTGATCGAGCGCTCGGCCGGCGAGTCGACGGCGGTGGCCTATATCGGCTTCGCCAGCCCGAGCCTGCCGATCCCGGCCATGACCGACTACCTCACGCGGGTGGTCGAGCCGTTGCTCAGCACCATCGAGGGCGTGGCCAAGGTCCAGGTGTTCGGCGGCCAGACCCTGTCGATGCGCCTGTGGATCGACCCGGCGCGCCTGGCCGCCCGGGGCCTGACCGCCGCCGACGTGGCCGAGGCGGTACGGCGCAACAACTATCAGGCGGCGCCCGGCAAGGTGAAGGGCCAATATGTGATTGCCAATATCCGCGTCGACACCGACCTGACCTCGGTCGGCGACTTCCGTGAGCTGGTGATCCGCAACGACGGCAATGGCCTGGTGCGCATCCGTGACATCGGCACCGTCGAGCTCGGCGCCGCCTCGGCCGAGACCAGCGCCAGCATGGACGGCGTACCGGCGGTGCACCTGGGCCTGTTCGCCACCCCGGGCGGCAACCCGCTGGTGATCGTCGAGGGCATCCGCCAGCTGTTGCCGCAGATTCGCCAGACCCTGCCGCCGGACGTCAAGGCCGAGCTTGCCTTCGAGACGGCGCGCTTCATCCAGGCCTCCATCGACGAGGTCACCAAGACCTTGCTCGAAGCCCTGGCGATCGTGGTGGTGGTCATCTACCTGTGCCTGGGTTCGCTGCGCACGGTGCTGATCCCGGTGGTGACCATTCCCCTGTCGATGCTTGGCGCGGCGGCGCTGATGCTGGTGTTCGGCTTCAGCATCAACCTGCTCACCCTGCTGGCCATGGTGCTGGCCGTGGGGCTGGTGGTGGACGATGCCATCGTCGTGGTGGAGAACGTCCACCGCCATATCGAGGAGGGGCGCACGCCGGTGGCGGCGGCGTTGATCGGAGCCCGCGAGGTGGCCGGGCCGGTGATCGCCATGACCATCACCCTGGCAGCGGTGTACGCGCCGATCGGCATGATGGGCGGGCTGACCGGCGCGCTGTTCCGCGAGTTCGCCCTGACCCTGGCCGGCGCGGTGGTGGTCTCCGGCGTGGTGGCCCTGACCCTGTCGCCGGTGATGAGCTCGTTCCTGCTCGATGCGCGCCAGTCCGAAGGGCGCATGGCCCATACCGCCAACCGCTTCTTCGATTGGCTGGCCGAGCGCTATGCCCACGTACTGGGATTCTCGCTGAAGCACCGCTGGATCAGCGTCGGCTTCGCCTTACTGGTGCTGGTCAGCCTGCCGCTGCTGTACAGCCTGCCGCAGCGCGAGCTGGCGCCGACCGAGGACCAGGCCGGGCTGCTCACCGCGATCAAGGCGCCGCAGCATGCCAACCTGGCCTATGTCGAACGTTTTGCCGACAAGCTCGACGCGGTCTACCGCACCCTGCCGGAGACCGTCAGCACCTGGATCATCAACGGCAGCGACGGCATCGCCTCGGGCATCGGCGGCATCAACCTGCAACCGTGGGACGAGCGCGCGCGCAACGCCTCGCAGATCCAGCTCGACCTGCAGGCGGCGGTCAACGATGTCGAGGGCACCAGCATCTTCGCCTTCCAGCTGCCGGCGCTGCCGGGCTCCACCGGTGGACTGCCGGTGCAGATGGTGTTGCGCAGCTCCCAGGACTACCGGGTGCTGTTCGACACCATGGAGCAGGTCAAGGCCAAGGCCCGGCAGAGCGGCCTGTTCGCCGTGGTCGACAGCGACCTGGACTACAACAACCCGGTGGTGCAGGTGCGGGTCGACCGGGCCAAGGCCAACAGCATGGGTATCCGCATGCAGGACATCGGCGAGTCGCTGGCGGTGCTGGTGGGGGAGAACTACCTCAACCGTTTCGGCCTCGACGGCCGTTCCTACGACGTCATCGCCCAGAGCCCGCGTGACCAGCGCCTGACCCCGCAGGCCCTGACCCGACAGTACGTGCGCAGCGAGGAGGGCCGGCTGGTGCCGCTGTCCACCGTGGTGCAGGTCAGCGAGCAGGTCGAGCCCAACCGCCTGACCCAGTTCAACCAGCAGAACGCGGCGACCTTCCAGGGCATCCCGGCGGCCGGGGTCACCCTGGGCGACACCGTGGCCTTCCTTGAACAGGTCGCGGCTGAATTGCCTGTTGGCTTCAGCATCGACTGGCAGTCCGACGCCCGCCAGTACCAGCAGGAGGGCAACGCCCTGATGCTGGCCTTCCTCGCCGCCGTGGTGGTGATCTACCTGGTGCTGGCGGCGCAGTACGAGAGCCTGGTCGATCCGCTGATCATCCTGATCACCGTGCCGCTGTCGATCAGCGGCGCGCTGCTGCCCCTGGCGCTGGGGGTGGCCACGGTGAACATCTACACGCAGATCGGCCTGGTGACGCTGATCGGGCTGATCAGCAAGCATGGCATCCTCATGGTCGAGTTCGCCAACACCCTGCAGGCCGAGCAGCACCTGGACCGGCGCACGGCGATCGGCAAGGCGGCGCAGATCCGCTTGCGGCCGATCCTGATGACCACGGCGGCCATGGTGGTGGGGCTGATCCCGCTGCTGTTCGCCTCGGGCGCCGGCGCCGCCAGCCGGTTCGGGCTGGGCGTGGTGATCGTCACCGGGATGCTGGTGGGGACCTTGTTCACCCTGTTCGTGCTGCCGACCATCTACAGCCTGCTGGCCCGTGACCATGCCAGCACCGCGCGTTCGGCGCGGGCGCGGTCGTTGGCCGAAACCCTGGAGGGCCAGCCATGAAGCCTGTATTCGTCGTTTCCCTGATGGCCCTGGCCTTGACTGCGTGCAGCGTCGGCCCCGACTACCAGAAGGCCGAGGTACCGGCCACTGGCGTGCACAGCCCGCAGCGCGCGGCCTTCGCCGCCCGTGGCGAGTTGCCGGCGCAGTGGTGGCGGTTCTTCGACGACCCGCAGTTGGTGCGCCTGGTCGACCAGGCCCTGGCCAACAACCACGACATCCGCCAGGCCCACGCCAACCTGCTGGCGGCGCGGGCGCTGTTCGACGACCGCAGCCTCGACCGCTATCCCTGGGTCACTGCCCGCGCCGGCTACAACCAGAGCCTGGAGCAGCAGCAACCGGCCGATGGCAGCGACCCGCGACGCATGCGCACCGAGCAGTACCGCGCCGGTTTCGACGTGCAGTGGGAGATCGACCTGTTCGGTCGCCTGCAGCGCCTGACCGACGCCGCCGAGGCTCGCGCCGACGCGGCGGCGGCGGACCTGCGCCAGGCGCGGCTGAGTATCGCCGCGGAGGTGGCCCGCAACTACTACCTCCAGCTTGGACTCAAACGCAGCCTGACCGTGGCCGAGGACCAGGTCGAGGCCTGGCGCGAGACCCTGCAGCTGACCAGTGCCCAGGTGCGCGCCGGCAGTGGCCAGTACGAAGACCAGCAGAACGCCCACGCCAACCTGTTGCTCAGCGAGGCGGCAGTGCCGCCGTTGCAGGCGGCGATCCAGCAGGCCAGCTACCGCCTCGACGTGCTGACCGGACAGGTGCCGGGCAGCCAGGAGCAGGGCGCCGCGCCGTTCCTGCCGCCGTTGGCGCGCCAGTTGCCGCTGGGCGATGTCGACGTATTGATCGGCCAGCGCCCCGATGTTGTCAGCGCCGAGCGTGAGCTGGCAGCCAGCACCGAGGACGTCGGCGCGGCCACCGCCGAGCTGTACCCGCGCCTGGACCTGGGCGGCTTCATCGGCTTCTTCGCCCTGCGCAGCGGCGACCTGGGCAGTGCCGCCCGTGCCTACGAGCTGGCGCCGGTGGTGACCTGGCCGGCGCTGCGCCTGGGCAACGCCCGAGCCCGCCTGCGGGTGCGCGAGGCGCTGGCCGAGGGCAGCCAGGCACGCTACCAGCAGGCCGTGCTGCTGGCCCGCGAAGAGGTGGAAAACGCGGTGACGCAACTGGTGCGCAACCAGGCACGGCTGCAAAGCCTGGTGGCCTCCGCCGGCCACGGCAGCGAGGCCATCGACATTGCCAACAAGCGCTACCGGCGCGGCGCGGGGACCTACCTGGCGGTGCTGGAGAACCAGCGTGCGCTGTTCTCGATCAAGCGCGAGGTGGCCGAAGCGGAGACGGCCTCGTACCTGGATGCGATTGCGCTGTACAAGGCGTTGGGGTGGGGGAGTGCGGCCCAGTAGCACCTGTCGGTCATTCATGTCGTACTAACAGGGCTGGCAACCATGGCCTGTCAGGCATGGCCACGTTGCAACAGATGTAGGAGCGGATTCATCCGCGATGCGCCGCGCGGGCGGCGCTCGATCTTGAGCGCCGCGCAATGCTATCGTCGAGCGCCCCTAATTTTCCCCCAGCGTCCTTCGTTTTCATGGAAGCCGCCCTGCGCCCGGCGCGTTCGGCACTCATCATTCAAGGAGACAGGCAATGACTTCCGTTTTCGACCGCGACGATATCCAGTTCCAGGTAGTGGTCAACCACGAAGAGCAGTATTCCATCTGGCCCGACTACAAGGCGATCCCCAACGGCTGGCGCGCGGTGGGCAAGAGCGGCCTGAAGAAGGACTGCCTGGCCTACATCGATGAGGTCTGGACCGACATGCGCCCACTGAGCCTGCGCCAGAAGATGGCCGAAGCCGCGGCGCAGTAAGCCGGTGTCGAGCCTGAACCTGCTGTGCCTGCCGTACTCCGGCGCCAGCGCCATGGTCTACAGCCGCTGGCGGCGCAAGTTGCCGGCCTGGCTGCAGGTGCGCCCGGTGGAACTGCCCGGTCGCGGCGCACGCATGGGCGATGACCTGCACACCGACCTGCGCGGCCTGGCCCGGCAGCTGGCCCATGAGCAGCGCGCCGCCACCCAGGCACCCTACGCCCTGCTCGGGCACAGCCTGGGGGCGCTGGTCGCCTTCGAGTTGGCCCACGAGCTGCGGGCGCTGGGCTGTCCACCGCCGTTGGCGCTGTTCGCCAGTGGTACCGCGGCGCCGACCCGCCGCGAGGACTACGCCGGCGGCAAGTGGACCGAACCCCGTGGCGACGCCGAGCTGATCGCCGAACTGCGCAAGCTGGGCGGCACCCCCGAGGAAGTACTGGCCAACCAGGAGCTGATGAGCCTGACCCTGCCGATCGTGCAAGCGGACTTCCTGCTTTGCGGCCGCTACGCCTACCAGCAGCGCCAGCCATTGCAATGCCCGCTGCACGTGCTTGCCGGCGAGGATGATCGCGCCAGTGACGAACAGTTGCAGGCCTGGGGACGGGAGACTGTTGGCGCGCATTCGCTGGAGAAGTTTCCCGGCGGGCATTTCTTCATCCACGAGCAGGAAGACCGGGTGCTCGACGTACTCTGTCGGACCCTGGAGCCGCTGCGGCTCTGTGCCTGAGCGGCGGTTGCCGTCGCGTTGTAGCGCCGCTTCAAACGTGGCTTAGCTGTTTTCCCTGCGTTGGGTTGGTCGCTGGTTCTCCGGCGACCAGGCCTGATATTTTTGCCAGTTGCAGGCCTGTTGTGTTGCACGCAGAGTCATACGGATAGACAACTCGTTCAGGAGTTTTCATGCCGGACTCGACCATCACCTCGAATATTGCATTGCTGGCAACCGACCGGCATGGCTCGGTATTGCGTCAGCATGCAGTACAGGCCAGCCCCCCGACGCCCTACACAGCATTCGGGTTCCGGCCTATTGCCAATGAACTGCCCTCGGTGCTTGGGTTCAATGGCCAACTGCAAGATCTGAAGACCGGAATGTATCTGCTTGGTAATGGCTACCGGGTGTACAGCCCGATGTTGATGCGTTTCTTGTCACCAGACAGCCTGAGTCCCTTTGGCGAGGGGGGGCCAAACGCTTACGTTTATTGCAGCGGAGATCCAGTGAACGCTGTCGATCCATCAGGGCACACGCGTACCTACAAGATAAAGATAAAGATCAAGATCGACCGTACCAGCGGCCCAGTTCCCGGCGGAGAGTATGTCCCTAGCCGACAACAGGCCTCAAACCGCACTGGAGATACCGTGAGTCTCGTGCATGAAGCGCAATCCTACGAGGCTACGTCGCACGTGGAAAACCTTTATGTGTTCGAGTCCGGTGACGGTAAACCCATCTATGTCCTCGCGTTTCACGTAAAGGAAATGCAGGAAATAGCTGGTCGTTGGGAAGCGATAGCTAGGGAGGGGACTGATAGCGAAGGCGCTTTGGATGCCTTGACCAGCCGGACTAAGGAAATAGCAAAGATGGGTGCAAGCCTATATAAACAAGCGGCTGATCGCGAAAATAGAAACGTGAATTTTGTGCAGGATAACAATCCGCTGGTCAGGGAAAGCTGAGGTCTACATCTAATATCAGCGAAGGGAGTCATTCACGGTGCGCAGCGCGGGCAACGCTTCGTCTCACCGCTTTCTATCACTTTCCGCAAGTATCCAAGCCTCGATTCAGGCACGGCCCTATGTATGCGGAACAGCCTTGACCATCCCCGCATACTGCGCCTTCAAATGCCCCTGCTCATCCAGCAAATACGCATCCATCACCTCCCGCACCACCGGCCCCGCCACCCGACCACCGGCCTCGCCGTTCTCGATCATCACCGCCACCACCATCGCCGGGTGCTCGGCCGGTGCGAAGCCGACGAACAGGGCGTTGTCGCGGTGGCGCTCGAGGGTCTTGTTGCGGTTGTAGCGTTCGCCCTGCTTGATCGCCACCACCTGCGCCGTGCCGCTCTTGCCGGCGATGCGGTACTGCGCGCCAGCGGCGGCGGCGCGGGCGATGCCGCGCGGGTCGTGCATGACCATCTGCATGCCCTGGCTGACCTGGTCCCAGGCGTGCCGGTCGTGCAGCACGATATCCGGCATCGGGTTGGGGTCGACCGGCGCCTGGCCGCCGATGGTCAGCGCCAGGTGCGGGCGGTGCCAGGCGCCCTTGCTGGCCAAGAGGCTGGTGGCCTGGGCCAGTTGCAGCGGGGTGACCTGCATGTAGCCCTGGCCGATGCCGAGGATCAGCGTCTCGCCGGGGAACCAGGCCTGGCGCCGGGTGGCGCGCTTCCAGGCCTGTGACGGCATCAGCCCGGGGGCTTCCTCGAACATGTCCAGCGAGACCTTCTGGCCCAGGCCGAACTCGGCCATGTAGTCGTGCAGGCGGTCGATGCCCAGCTTGTGCGCCAGGTCGTAGAAGTAGGTGTCGTTGGAGCGCATGATCGCCGTGTACATGTCCACCCAGCCATCGCCCGTGCGGTTCCAGTTGCGGTACTTGTGGTCGTAGTTGGGCAGCTCGTAGTAACCGGGGTCGAAGACCCGGCTGGCGGGGTTGATCACGCCGCTGTCGAGGCCGGCGATGGCCACCTCGGGCTTGACCGTCGAGCCGGGGGCGTACAGCCCGCGCAGCACGCGGTTGAACAGCGGCCGGTCGATGGAATCGCGCAGGGCGGCGTACTGTCTGTAGCTGATGCCCTTGACGAACAGGTTGGGGTCGAAGGCCGGGTTGCTGACCATCGCCAGCACATCGCCGTTGGCCGGGTCGAGCACCACCACCGCGCCGCGCCGGTCGCCCAGGGCTTTTTCGGCGGCTTGCTGCAGATGGGCGTCGAGGCTCAGCACGATGTCCTTGCCCGGCACCGGGTCGTGGTGGTTGAGCACGCGCATCACCCGGCCCTGGGCGTTGGTCTCGACTTCCTCGTAACCCACCTGGCCGTGCAGTTCGTTCTCGTAGAATCGTTCGATACCGGTCTTGCCGATCGACTGGGTGCCGCGGTAGGCGGTGCTGTCGAGGGTCTTGGCTTCCTTTTCGTTGATGCGCCCGACGTAGCCCACCGAATGGGCGAAGTGCTCGGCCAGCGGGTATTCGCGGATGAACTGCGGCTCGACCTCCAGCCCCGGCAGGCGGAACTGGTTGACCGCGATCAGGGCGATCTGCTCTTCGCTCAGGCCGACCAGCAGGGTCACCGGCTCGAACGGCTTGCGTCCACGGCGCAGGTCCTTGTCGAACTGCTGGCGGTCGTCCTCGGACAGCGTGAGGATCTGCGCCAGGCTGTCGAGCACCCGCGCCGGGTCGCCAGCCCGCTCGCGGGTCATGGTCAGGTTGAAGCTGGGCTTGTTGTCGGCCAGCACCACGCCGTTGCGGTCATAGATCAGGCCGCGTTCCGGTGGAATCGGCAGCACGTGCACGCGGTTGTTCTCCGACACCGCGCTCTGCTGGTCGTGCTGCAGCACCTGGAGCACATAGAGCCGACCCACCAGCACCGCCACCAGGCTCATCACCAGCAGGGCGCAGGCCAGCAACCGGCGGTTGACCAGGTGCTTTTCCTTTTCGTGGTCCTTGAGGGGAATGGGCTGGGGCATGGGCTTCGTGGTGTCACGCAATGGGGTCGCGATGCTA
>Ga0247820_10000180_pt1 | contig 31585 bp, 35 predicted proteins | sample 13C_Glucose_Day1_2_FD_192480 | JGI IMG/M metagenome (GOLD analysis project Ga0247820, IMG submission 192480) | Soil microbial communities from agricultural site in Penn Yan, New York, United States - 13C_Glucose_Day14 | ecosystem: Environmental > Terrestrial > Soil > Agricultural land | place...
ATTCCTGGGACTTCCCGAGATACCTCATCCAGGAGAAACTACGCCGCTGATCACGACGCTCAACGGCCGCGCCGGTTTGTCTGATCGACAGATCCGCGCCCTCCTCCAAACCGTGTTTGATAAAGCCGTAGAGAAGATGCGCAGCGAAGGCCGCGCGAACCACGAGATGGAAAGTCTGCGCTGTGCGTCTGCGCACTGGCTACGTCACACCTCGGCCACCTTTGACGCGCCGCTGCGCAATCCTAAGGACCTGCAGGAAGACTTGCGTCACAGCAACCTCAGTACGACCCAGAACACCTACTATCACTCGCATGATCAGGAGCGCGCGCATTCGGTCAAGCGCATCGGCATGCGTGACCGCGGTTGAACCCGAATCACCTGGTCGCCGATCGCCAGCCTGCCGTCCCACATGGCACGAAGCCATTTTCTAGGAATTCACAGTGAAAATTACCAGGCTGGTCGAGATTGAGTGCATAACCGATATCATGTGTGACGTCTGCGGGAATTCTACGCGCCTGGCTGCGGGCAGTTACCAGTATGGAACCCTACAAGCCCGCTGGGGGTATGGCAGCGAACACGACGGCCAGCGATTTGAGGTACACCTCTGTGAGCACTGCTTTTTCCAGATCCTGGCGTACGTGAAGCAAGAGCGACGTGTTCAACAGCTGTTCAGTGATGAGCCGACGGCTGAGAGCGGTGATTTGGGCTTGGTCGCCCAGGACGACTACTTCCAGGACACGGGCTGCCGTTGACTGGTCGACCCTCAGTCAGCCGGTGGATCCGAATTAGTGGTGGTCTATCTCTCAGCGGGCAGCTCAAAACTGGCTGCTGGCATCCCCTACCCCCTAATGCTTAAGGAGGGTCTCGCAGATGAGCGAAATTCGAAAGGCGAGGAATATTGCCGGCCGAGAGGCGATTTTCCAGTCCAAGGCACAATCCAGAGTCATGGCCAGCGGAGATTGGCTGACCTGGCCTGAGCTAAATGCGCTGTTGCCGGCGTTAGCTGAGCAACTCAGCGCCGGCGCTCCTGGCCGGTATTTAGACGGTGCGATCTTCTCTATCAACTACGACGGCGTGGAGTACTTTCCACGTTTTGCCATCGATGCATGCGCCTTGGCCACTGCGGCCCAGGGAATGCAGCGCGTCATCGCTGTGCTGACCATCAGGCTGAATGGCTGGGGCATGGCGTTATGGTTCGAATCATCCAATTCGTATTTGGGCGGTAAGCTGCCGAAGGACATCATATCGTCCGACCCCGCCGCGGTGGTTCAAGCCGCACAGTACGAGATAGATGGGGCTTTGCATGGCTAGCGCCGCTCGTAGCTAGGCCCATCGCCGCGCTTCGCTCGCTATACCCAAGAGACAAAACCGCTTTATTTAGCGACGCCCTCCTCCATTCAGGCTTCCGGCCGGCAGTCTTCGGCAGTGCTAGTCAGGAATCTTCCACGATTCTCGACACGGTGTCCTGTACAGGCCAATTGAAAAACGGGGAGCAGCGGCGGTGGCCATAGGCATTTTGGATGTAGAAGGGGCCACCTTAGCCATGGAATGATCTACGCATAGCTACGCTGCTCCCCAAAGCGGGTTTCAGTGAGCAGCGATGGTAGTCGATCCAGGACGACATGAACACTATAGCGCTCATTTTCGGCGCTGAATCGACGGTCAAGGCTTGAGCGCCTCTTTTTTCACCTGTTTGATCAGCCCGTCGAAGCTCACCTCCGGGTCTTGGATAAGGTACGCAGATACGATGAGGCTGAGTGGGTGGACACCCATGCGGCCGGCCAGCTCTTCAATTTTTTGAATGGTCGGCGACTTGAGTCCTCGTTCGAGGGAGCTTACGTAGGTTCGGCTACTGACTACGGCGAAATCTTCCTGGGTCAGGTCGTGAAGAATGCGCATGCGCCGCAGTGCTTCACCCAGGGATTCACGGATTTCCATCATCATTCCTCATAAAAGGAATGATGAAGCGCTATCGAACACGATAGGGCTACAATCTATAGTGTTCATTGTGGGATAATTTGAGCTTTCCAGCCCTGGTGACTGGTCGCCTAGGGGTATGCAGCGCTCAGTGGAGCCCGTTTTGATCTATTTGTCCGAATATCACACCCGTACTGTCCGTACGGGGTCCTATTGTGAAATTGAAGGGATGTGCTTTTGGGTAACCTTGCGGCCGCTTTTCAACGGTGAGAGCGAGCGAGCAGCTGTGGTTGAAGATGCCTACGAACTCAACGTCTTCCTGTCCCAGGCAACGGGCGTCGAGATCTCGCAGGTACAAATGCTATGCCCTCCTTCCATCACCGGACGTCCGCACTGGAGCCTGGAAGAGCTTCGTAAGATAGTGATTCACTGTGGACTTGAGTCCTCGCAAAGCGCAGTGATTTACGAGACTGCGGTGGCCACCTACAAATTAGGGGATCTCGATTTACGCCTGCGGAAACGGTCGCACGCGTTGTACTCGGCGCGAAACCTGAAAGCGCGAATCACCACCACGGCCCCTCCACCTAAGTCTGCTGACGAACCGCAGTTGTACGCGCACTTTTGATGCAGGAACGAACCGTCGTTGAATGGTGAAGCGTCCACATTTGGTTTTTTCGGCGCGAGGCCCCCGAATTGGTTGTTCACTGATCCGAAGCCAGCCGCGGCCGCTTTCCTGGCACCCTTCCCTACCACGCGTTACGATGATGAGTGCTAATGGACACCCTAGCAAAAGCCGCAGACGTCCTGCGGGATGCGCAACATATCATGGTGTTTACCGGAGCTGGCGTTTCTGCCGGCAGCGGCATTCCGACGTTTCGCGACCGACTAACCGGGTTGTGGGAGCGCCAAGACCCTCAACGGTTAGAAACCGCGAAGGCATTTCGCGAAAATCCGGCGCTGGTTTGGGGCTGGTACCTATGGCGGCGCCAGCAGGTCATGCAAGCTCTGCCCAATGCGGCACATCAGGTGATCCACCGGTTATCTGGCAGCGGTCGGAGTGTCACTGTCGTCACTCAGAACGTTGATGATCTGCACGAGCGGGCGGGCAATCAGGACGTGCTTCATCTCCATGGCAGCCTGACGCTTCCCAAGTGTTTCAGCTGTCATCGCTTTGTCGCGGGATCGCTGGAATTTCCGATCATTCCAGCGGAAGGCGCATTGATCGAACCGCCCCGCTGCCAACGGTGCAACGGTCGATTGCGTCCAGCTGTGGTGTGGTTTGGTGAGGACCTTCCGCCAGGCGTATGGAAAACCGCCAGCCGAGCAGCGCGACAGTGTGACGTCATGCTTTCTATCGGGACATCCGGTGTGGTAAGGCCTGCTGCTGACTTACCAGATATCGCGTTAGCTTCTGGTGCAGTGGTCGTACACGTCAATAACGTAGATGTATCCATGAATGGGCCGAACGAGATCATGCTGATAGGCCCTGCTGAGAAAATACTGCCACAGCTGATTACTCTGGCGTTGACATGACCATTCACCATCCGGCAAGAAGGAAGCTTTGAAACGTTCTAAGCCTTTTTAACTAGCTGTGCAAAGGACTAGGTGGCAATGGCATTCACCCCGTACTTCACCCAAGACAAGGCCACGGAGGAGCTGCTGGAACAAATCATCCAGATCATGAGGCTAGACGAGGCCCTTCACACCGGGATTCCAGCCCCATTACGCGTGCCTATGATGAATCTGGTACAGCTTGTAAATTCGTACTACAGCAACAAGATCGAGGGGAATTCAAGCGCACCGATCGACATTCTGAGGGCCGAGGAGAGTCCTCATGAGATCGAAGGCGACCAAGGCCTGCAAGAGGTTAAACGCCACATTAACGCCCAGCGCCGGCTCGTCAATGAGCCATTCAACAAGGTCACCGTGTGTGCGAAGGTCACAATCGCACGCCTACATCGCGAACTCTATGTCGGCATGCCTGAACGGATGCTGGAAATGCAATCATTCGAGCCAGCGATGTCCGCGCGCATGGTCCCTGGTGAATTTCGCAAATGTGAGGTCCGCGTTGGCCAACACATCCCCCCTACTTCGCAGCAGATGCAGTTGCACCTCAACGACTTTGAGCGCGTGTACCGTCTAGACTGGATCCATGGGCAATCGCGGTTCTTAGCCGCTGCTGCCTCGCACCACCGCCTGATGTGGATCCACCCATTCATGGACGGCAATGGACGTACAGGCCGCCTATTCACAGATCAGTACCTCAAGGCTGCTGGCTTGAGTGGGTCTGGCTTGTGGTCCATGAGCCGTGGGTTCGCTCGCAATATCGCCGCCTATTACGAGATGCTGCGCGCTGCGGATGCTCAGCGCCAAGGCGGATTAGACGGCCGTGGCGAACTTTCGGATAGCGGTTTGTGGCGCTGGACTAGATTCTTCACTGAGACAGCACTGGAGCAGTTGCAGTACTTTAGTAAGCTGCTGGAGCCGGAAAGGCTAAATGATCGGATCGACGGCTATTTTGAGATGCGGAGCCGCCGCGCACTGTCAGGCAGTAAGGGCGAGCACCTGCCTGAACTGCAGATTAAGTGCCGTGATATCTACAAAACGCTTCTCTGCCTGGGTGACCAGCAACGCAACGATATCCGTGCGCGCCTAGGTCTCGATGAGGCTGCCACGCAAAGCCTACTAAGCCAGATGTGTTTAGAGCGGCTGATCACTTTGGACTGCCGTCAGTCGGTATCCCTGAAGCTTTCGCGGCACGCGATAGATTTTCTGTTCCCCTCTCTCTGGTAGTTTGCCCCCCGCGCATTTTGGTTATCGAGTAGCTAACTCAAAGCTAAGCCGTTACAGCGTGACTCGCTCGGAGGCTTTCAATTTCTGCTGACCGCAGCCGGTAATTGCCATCCTTGCCGGTATACCTGGTAAGTCGATGGCCAATAGGCATCACGAGATCATTGAGGATGAGCTATCTCTCGTCGGCGTCTATGCGGGTGGCCACAGGCGCACCCTGCTGGTCAGCGATCAGCCGACTCCTAAGCTCATGGGTGGCACTGTGGGCAAATGCCAGCAGCGCGCTGCCCTGGATAACCCTGCCAATCTTCGATTTGGTGCGCCACTGTGGCGGCAATCACCTCGCGTTTTTCCGCTCCGTCTTCAGCAATTTATTAGCTAGGTGGCCGGAAGGCACATGGATGCCGGCGGTACCGCGTGCCCTCTTTCCCCGCACACTCCCGGACCCACCCTGCTCGCTTCGGCGACGGTATCTGGCGATTTCTCACCCTGTCTTTGTAATTGGCTGACGTACCAGTTTCAGCAGCGCAGCGCACCAACTCTCGTGCAACTGCGGCGGGCAGGTGATGAGCGTTTTACTCCCTGCGTGCCGATGCCACAATCGAGCGCTGACACTTCCACCCTATTTACCGTAACCCACTTGGATGGCCGGGGTGTGTTTTTTGTGATCCTTCACTAAGGCTTCAGCGCGGGTGATCTTGATGAAATCCCTCAATGCTAGGTAGGCGTACAGGCCGCCACAGGGAATGGTGACTACTGCCAACCACATGAACTGAGTAGGAAGGCCCAAAGGACCGGTCAAAACCAAGGGTGAAGCCGCGAGTAAAGAGGCGACGAAGTAAATCAACAGCCACCAGACCTTCCGCCAAGATCGTGCGAAAGTGCTGGTGTACTTGGCTCGGTACTTTACTCGCTGCGTTTTGTGGTCTATCTCCACGCAGACTTGCGAGAGGACATAATCTTTCAAGGCTTTATCCGGCGATGAAAGCGTGAGCAGGTATTCCACATCGTCCGCATTGATGCTGGATGTTCCGGCAATAGCATAGAAGCCACGCTCGACGGCTAGTGGGTGCAGTTTGTCGACATCATCGGCCCTGTGCAGGTCATTGAGAAACTCTTTAGCGAACCGGTACTCTTCTCGGCGCCGTGTATGTCCACCTAGTGTAAATTCATAAATCACCTTGGCGGCACCCAGTATTGCGCTGATCGCGACAACAATTTTAAAGATAGTGCTAAAATCCATGCTGCTTCCTATTTCTCATGATTACTTTTTACGCCGGCCACCCGCCATGGCAGCCCGCGTAACAACTAGCGACGACTTGGCTGAACAGTGCGAGTTGGCACTGGCCAATCGGGCACGCCCTGACTTGATCGGCTTTGCGAGTTATCGCATAGAGATAGCGCTCGGATGATAGGTTGGTTGATAAACGATCTGCCCCAGCGGGTCGCTTTTGCGTTCGGCAATCACCGCGCTGCGTCCGAGTTCCAGGATCGACGCACCTGTGGTCGAACGGGCCAATTCGAACCCGCGACTTTCAAACAAACTAAGCGTGGTAACCAAACACCAGAGTTCGTGGATTTGCCAGCGTTGGCGCCAGAAAGGCAACCCTAGGATATCTTCTGGGGTGAGTAACGGAGCACACTGATCCAACTGCTGGCGCAACTCGGAGAATGCGCTGGCATTCCACAGTTGCCGGCGGTCAAGAATGGCCCAAAGCGCAGGGATCACATCAGATGTTCCCCAGTAACCATGTAGGTGCAAGTCCTGCTTTCGAACTACTGCACATAGGTCATAGATTCTCGCGGCGACACTGGTGTCGAGTGCTCCGCGCGGTTTTTCCGGAAGCTCAGGTGGCCAGTCGGGTATATCGCGAGGATAGCGACTGCACGCATTCGCGAAAGCGTTGCATAGGGTATTAAAGGCTTCTTGGGGTGGTACTTGCGTCAACAGTCGGTGGTAGCGCCGAAACGCTTCATAATTGATCGTGATGCGCTCGCCGTGCAGATCGAAGTTCCAGCTGATATCGAGCGCGTCCCGCGACGTCTTGGTCAGAGGGGGTTCACAGTAGCGACAGATGTCTTCAAACATGACCGAGAGCGGCTCAAGGGTTTCCAGCATCGCCATCAGATAGTGCTGGGCAGTGATGCCCTTGCTTTCTGCGGAGCGGATGAAGCTTTCTCCGGGAATATCCAGCTCCTCCGCTAAGCGCTGCAACAGTGCTTCATCGCATGGGTTTTTCCCGTAACCCTGTCCCACTGCGAGTTTATTCGCGTACCCGAGCTGTCGATGAATCTCAGCACAGGTTTGTAGCATGCTTTTCTTCCCTGAATATTCGTGCGCGCGTTAGCCTAAAGCTTGGGGATGGCATTGCGCCAGTTTTTTGTGCCTACTCCCTGTTCCTCCCGCTCAGCGGTGCGCTCGCAGCCATTTCCTCAGAGCGAGCGAGCATGCGCTACACGCAGCCGTTCACCGTGTCGGTAAGAGGGCACCTAGCTCAGTGGCCGAGACGCAGCAAGTAGATTTGACATCAATGCAAAATGCGTATGAGTCTTGTCCACGATCTATGGAATGTGGACAGGCGGTGAATTGGTCATGCGGAAAGGTCAAGATATTTTACTTCTTCGTGCTCCTGCTCTACAGGTCGAATCTATATAGGCCCTAGAGGCGGTAGCTACTACATCACATCTGGAGGGAGCAAGCAGTATGGCGTGTAGCAGGAGCTTCCTAGTGACTTGGCTCTGGTGTTCCGCCGAGCGCGCGCGACTGATAGTTGGTGCCTGCCTGAGACTGATGCTCCGCCAGGATACTAAGGCGCTCTAGCTCAGCCCAATTCCGATGGCTCCCGCGGCCGCTCTCCTGGGTGGCTTCCCTGCCCTGCGTTAGGATGATGAATACTCATAGACACCCTAACAAAAGCCGCTGAGATATCGCGGCCTGCGCGACAAATCTTGGTGCTTCTCGGCGGTGGCGTTTCTGCCAGAAGCGGCATTCCGACTTTCCGCAACCGACTGACTGGTTTTTTGGGGCGCCAGGACCCTCAGCGCTTAAAAACTGCGTGCAATGATCACATCTGAAGAAGATGATTCAAAAAAGGGCTCACCGACTTTCTTTAGCAATTGATCAGTTAGGCGGGCGGCGGGCGCACGGATGCTGGGACGGTACCGTGTTTCCTTGCCTGTCGGGCGCTTTCGCGGCTTCACTATGCGCGCTTTGAAGCGTTTGTAACGATCGGAATAGCGGCCAAGCCGACTCCAGTCTTTCGAATCGGCATGGCTAAAGGCCATCATTTCTGACTGCAGGCGCGCGTGTCATCAAACTCGCGCCTGGTGCAGGCCAGCCAGTCAGTCGACCTACTGTTAAGGATAACCAGATGCGCACCACCATCATGACGCAGATACAGGCATGGGCCCGTCAGTTTGAACGTCAATCCGACCCTGAGTCAGACCTGCTCGATGACGACTTTTTCCTCGATTACAAACTGCTGGGCGTAGCGTCATTCGTCAAACATGTAGCTTTCGAGCACGATGACCTGGAGCTTTTAGCGTTGGCCTCCAAGGTGGAAATGTAAGTCGAGCGGGTGCTCGCGCTGCAGAATGAAGCCGAGCATGAGCGCATGTTTGCTCAAGATCAATCCTACGCCCAGCATGAACGCGTTCGGGAAGCATGCATCCACTACTTCTACAACGAACCTGCCTTCTCAGTGGACATGTCTAAATACCGCTCGATGATCGAGGTGGCCGGAACGTTCTCCGATCCTCAAAAGCTGACCGGTTTGATGAACTACATCGACGCCGATCGGGTGTTGAGCAAAATTTATGACCGGGTCAAAAGTCGCCTGCGCCGCTCAACGCTGGACGCCGGCGCGTCGCCATCGTTTGAAGACGTAAGCCGGGCTTACAACCTCGAACTGGCCGAGATTTACCGATTGGCCGATCTTCACGTCTCGCACGTGCTGCAGCAATACGCAGTGGCGGCCAGCTAGTCGGCATCCTCTGGCTCATCGCGGCGCACCCAGGCTCCTCCCGCCGCCAACGCGCCGTCCACTACATTGCTACGAGTTACCACGGCGAAGATGCGAAACTACTCGGACAATTGGCGGTTGCTCGCCACTCTGGTGGCGGAAGTCACTGCGACGCATCAGAGTGCGGTTGCGCGTGACTACAGTGAGCATGCTAGTGCGCAAATGCTCGGCCAGTTCCTCGCGCATGCCACGCTTACGACCCCGAATCTCTGTCGCGGCAGTGTCAAAGCGTTATTAGCAGGTGAGCAAGCTTGGCCCCTGCAAGACGGGACCTACCGCTGGGTCCATGTGGACGTATCGATTGATCAGTTGGAAGAGTTGGGGTTGATCGCGTTTTACGGTGATTGGTGTTCCGTCCATAGCGATTGGATCAAGGATGTCCAGGCGCTCGACCTCTCGCTGCAACCGATGCTCGAAGCGCTGCAGATCCTACGTGACATCCGCACTGCCAATGCCGGCTTTGCGCAACCGCAGTACAGCCTACCATTCGATCAAGCCCTGCAATTACTGGCGCCTTCTTTTGGAGAACGAACTGCCACTGCATGGCTCAAAAGTCTCGAACACCATGCAGGTGACTGTCGGTGGCCAACCCGCGACAGTCGATTGCCAGTGGCAGCAAGTACTCAGCTATGGTTGTTACTGCGCACCCAGATGGAACCGCCACAGGCTTTTAAGCGCTGGCTGGAGTTGGCAGGGATTGGATTCAGTCGATCGACGTTGCCTACTTGCCGGTGGATGAGCGGCAAGTGTTCATCGAGCAACTGGCCGAGCACCTGGCAACGGATCGCGCACTCGCAGCACCGCTGACCACCTTACAACGTCAAACGTGTAACGATGATCGCCTCTCCCAGCTACTTAGGCCAGTTCAAGAACGTATTGATATCCATGTGGACGCCGAAGGCGTGCGCACCATCTCGCGTAGCGAAGTCCCGCAAGCCGCCACCACCTTTAGCTCCCTAGCCGCAGAGTACCCAGCGGCGTTCGCCTGCGATGCTTCGACCCTGCAATTCGTAGCGGCGTGTGAGCGTCTCCGCCACTTCAGACGCGGGATGCCGCTTTTCCACCTGGGCCTGGTGCTCACGGTCATTGATGAAACGGTGCGGTTGGAGGGTGCGGCATTGATCTCCATGGGCTTCGCGGAGCGATTGCTGGAACTCGCGCGATCACGCCCAATTCTCAAATACCTCGCATGGGTGGCATTACCACAGTTCAGCAGGAGCAAGGCCTATCTGTTGCTGCCTCTGTCCAAACCGGAGACGTGCGATGCGGCGCTGTATTTTCTGGCCAATCACTCGCACCACCAACGGCAGTCAATGGAGGGGGATGTTGCGCACAGCCTAGACAGCGGCTATTACCAAATCCTCTGCAGCGAGTAGCAGGCCCTGCGCCGCGTCGAGAACGTCGTGATGGTTCGGGCGGCCCGGCAGCGATCACGCCAGAGGCCTCTCATGGTCAAAGGCGTGCCAGCTATCGTAGCGACATGACTGCGTTTTGCACGGGTAACCGGGATTGCTCCGGGTGCTGCTGCAAGAAATGCTTGATCTCTTGGCCCTGCCGGTCCACGACGCACACGTTCACGGTGGCGTGAGGGACCGTGCATTCGTCCAGTGCGAGAAATCCGCAGTTCATCACGCCGTAGACCGCGACCGGCTGAGCGACGGATGAGCAGTCGTACACCATCTCCCCAAGGTAGTTGAGCTTCCCTTGATTGACGGTGAACCGCAGCGGGCTGGAATACGGGCCCATGACCCCGCGGCGGTGCCCCAGGCGAGTGACTTCATATTCCCCGGCGGGCAACCACGCCGAGTAATCGTCCTTGGGCCCCCAGCCATAGGTCTTGTGACTATTGATGTCCTGGAATTCCAGGTAGGTGCCATAAGGGCCACCTCCTATCAGCGCGCCGACCACAAGGCCGGCATTTTGCGCGTTATAAGTGGTTGAATCCAATGCCATCTCAGTGGGTATTTGCGAGCAACCGGCCAATAGTCCTATCAGGCCGATTGCAACGATGTGGTGCGAGCAAAGCATTCCATTACCTCAGTGAAAAAAAGAAAACGCTGTTGGAATAGGCGCGCTAGACGGCAGCTACCGCCTTCACTAGGATGTCGGCCTTTCGCTTTCCTGTGAATCAAGGACGATACATCAACATGTTCGATTTCTACCAATGGCGCGTGTTTGGCGTCGTCAGCATCGCCGCCCTTTCCATCAGCGGGTGCAGTATCAACGGTTCCTATCCAGACGCCACCGAGCCCGACGCGGCAAAGCTGCGCTTCATCAGCAGCAATCAAAATTCGACGATGGATGTGTTCGACGCTGCTCATTGTGGCGGACAGACCACAGGGCTGCTCAACAACCTGTTCACCGCCAACACCCGGCGTCGCGCAGCCATGAGTGTCCCCGCGCCAAACGACGCCAAAGCTTATCTGGAGGTGCGGCTACAACCGGGCCGCGAGTTGTTTGTTCGTGCCAATACCTTGGGCTCCGCCAGTGTCTGCACCGTCGCGTTCAACTTCACGCCTCAGAGCAGTGGCGAATACGAAGCGAACTTCCGCTACGTGGGTAACAATTGCCTGGTCACGCTTAACCGGCTGCGCGAGATCGACGGGAAGGCGGTGCGTTCGCCCATCGTGCTAATCAACAAAGGCCTGCCCGCCTGCTCCGGCAGCAACCCGATTTTCCCCAAACCCACCCAGGCACAACCGCAGTCAGCAGAGCGTACGGCCTTGATCAGTCAGATCGTGGACGCCAGCGTCATAGCCAAGATGAAGTACGCTCCTGCCGACACCACTGCGCAGACAGCGTTGTTCGATAAGGGAATTGAGGAGCGCAAGCAGCGCCTGGGCTTCACCCTGCCGGATGCCTACTGGACCGAATACCGCCTTAATCTGGAGCAATCGGCCAACGACATGGCGAGTACCCAGGCGCGCTCGCTGCAGCTGTACAAGGATTACTACAGCAATAAACTGGGCCTGCTCGACACCCCGGCGATCAAGGAACTGCTTCCGGACAGTGAGACCGCGGACCGCAGCAAGGCGATGACCACCAATAACACTATGCTGGAGTATTACTACCGGACCCAGCGGGAACTTCAGAAAGAAGCATTCAGCGCACATCAAGCACGCATGGCCGATCTGGACCAGCGCTTTGACGTATGCAAACGTTACCCGGCGTGCTGGCAGAACTAGGTCGGGCCCAAAACGCACGATACGTGTGTTTCTGGAGCGGTCGGTCATTTAAGTGAGTCTATTGGATAGTCGCGGCGAGCATCGCCTTGGCCAGCATGTCCTGCTGCTCTTCTGGCTCAATGAGCTCCAGGCTGACCTGATGCTTCGCTAAGAGCATCTGCCACAGCTGCTGATCGATGCTGTTCTCAACAAGGGGGGATCTTCACGATCAAGGTTCGGAGCTACCCATTCCGGCACGCCCGGTCCTCGGCCTGATCCTGTTGCGTGACCTACCCAAAATCCCCAAAGAGCTGCTGGAGCAGTTCGGCGTGGGCCTGATGTCCGCGGAAGCTATCGAGGATGCCTCTGCGGCGTTCAAGAAGGCCCTCATCGAACGCGCTTTGAGTGCTGAACTTGGCCACCACCTGGGTTATCCGCCGGGCGCGCAGCGCCCAGAGGATGAAACCAGCGTAACGGCAAGAGTGGGAAGACGGTTTTGACGGGTGATGGCCCGTTGCGGCTGGAAATACCTCGCGATCGAGACGGCAGTTTTGAGCCCATTCTGATCCCCAAGCATGAGCGCCGTTACACCGGATTCGATGACAAAATCATCGCCATGTACGCCCGTGACATGACGGTCAGAGAGGTCCGGGCCTTCCTTTCAGAGCAGTATGGAACCGACGTTTCACCGGACTTCATCAGCTCTGTGACAGACGAGGTCGTGGAGGAGATTGGCGCGTGGCAACAGCGGCCATTGGAGCCGATGTACCCGGTCATTTTCTTCGATGCGCTGCGGGTGAAGATTCGCGAAGAAGGCCTGGTACGCAAGGCCATTTACTTGGCGCCGGGCGCTCTCCCCGACGGGACGCGCGATATCCTTGGGATCTGGATCAAGAAGACCGAGGGTGCGAAGTTCTGGATGAAGGTTTTCAACGATCTCAAGACACGTGGTGTCGAGGATGTACTGATTGCCGTGACCGACGGCCTCGAAGGCATGCCTGAAGCCCTTAGCGCAGTATTTCCAGAGACGACGTTGCAGACGTGCATCGTGCACCTGATCCGCAACAGCCTAGACTACGCGGCCAGGGACAAGCGCCGGGCACTAGCCAGAGAGCTGAAGCCGATTTACCAAGCCATCAATGCAGAAGCGGCTGATGAGAAATCGCACCTGACTTGACCAAGCGTTTACATCCCACTTGACCACCTGTTTGCATCCGACTTGACCAGCCATTTGCATCGAATGTGACCTGTGCACGGGTACGTCTTGACCGGCGGAATCGACCCAGAGCGGTCTCTCGCCCAGGGCAGAAATCCACCCAAAAGCTGCCGTTGTCGGAGGAAGCTCGCGGCCAGGAGCGGTCATTTGCGGCCAGATTCTTTCCCTTCAAGAAAACTGGTCGTACCGGAATGCACATCCAGCAAGTACGCCAGTTGGTTGATAATCTCCGCTCCAGCCTCGACTGCGACCGCGCTCAGAGATCAGATGTAGATTCTTTCTGGCCCGCGACGACACCACATACATGAGCTTTTTCGCCGTCTCGGCTTGGTTCGGATCACTGAAGTGGGGAACCATCCCTTCTAGCAGGCCATAGGCGATCACTGCGTCATACTCGGCACCCTTGACCCCGTGGATCGTCGATACGGTGACACCAGTGCGGTTCGCAAAGACCTTCCTAAACATCGCCAATTCAGCAATCGCCTCAGCGCCTTCCTTGATGAGTTTATCCATGCGCTTCTGCGAGCATTCGAAGAAAGCGTCGTGATGCTCTTGGAGTGCTGCACAGCTGCGGCGATCGATCTCGAAAGTGGAACATAGCTGGTCGAAGAACGCCCGGAGGTAGACCAGGCCATCGGTCTCGGTGATGGTGATGGCGTTGCAGGCGCGCAGCAGTGTCCTGCGGTCCAAACCTGGAACCTCGACGCCCGCATCGCTGAGGCCGGCGATTACCTCTCCCGCCCATCGCATTCGGCGTACATACAGCTGTGGGGACGCCTCCGTCAGAATGATCCGGGCGAGCTTATACCAGAAATTGTCAACGTCGCGCGCGAAGGGCACCATGCCCGGGCCATCGAACGAATAGGTCGGAAGCGCTGCGACCAGCCGGCGTGTCATGCTTGCGAGATGGACCCACCAAGGCGCAACGATGCAGACCTCATGCTGAGCGATTCCAAGCGTTTCGACATTGAATTTGATGAGCCTTACAAGCTCTTCCTCCAGCGCGTCGCGGTGTGTCTGGTGATCGAAAGACACAACGCTCGCGTAGTCCTTGTCTTTTCCCACCGCCTCGACCTTAGAAGGCAAGACGTTGTAGTTGCCGAAATAGCTCACAATGCGCGATGACGACCGGTAATTGTCTGATAGCTCCATTTCCTCAAAGGCGATGCCGCACTGCGTCCCAAATTCAGCCGCCGTGATCGCATAGCCGCCAAGCGAGCCATAGATTGCCTGATTAGGGTCGCCTACAACAAAGGCGGAGGCACCGCCTTTAGACGCTTTCAGGATCGATGCGAGGATCGCATATTGAATTTCCCGCGTATCCTGAAACTCATCGAGGAGCACGCATTCGAAAATCGAGCCGAGCAGCACGCTGATCGAGGGATTCTTCTCGATGAGTTGATAGGCGTAGAAAAGGATCAGCTCAAAATCGACCTGCCGCTCGGCATCAAGCGCCTTCCAATATGCCTGCAAAATTCCCTCAATTGCTTGATGCTTGTCGGTCTTGTTGCATGTCAGGACATAGCCGTTCGGCGTGAAATAATATGCGCAGTCGAAGCTGCTGAGCTTAGTGCCCTGCACCGCGCTGCAGAACTCCTCCAGCATTAGTTCGGTGTCATGGGCATTGATCACCCGGAAACCGAGCTTGAGCGCCGAGTGATAGATTCCGTAGGGTTTTAAGATCCATTCGAGACAGAAGGAGTGGATCGTGCCAATCCAAAGCTGGCTCGTATCGACGCCAAGCTGCTCGATCCGTTCGTGAATCTCATCAGCAGCCCGGTGCGTGTAGGTGATCGCGACGACGCGTTTTTTGTCCGACTTAAGCTCCGACAACAGGCGGGCGATCTTGTAGGTGAGGGTTCTCGTTTTACCGCTCCCTGGGCAGGCAACGAGGAAGACGCTGCCTGGATGCTCGATGGCTGCGACTTGAGCGTCGTTCAGATCTTTCCTGTCCCAGACAAACATCTAGAAGCCCGCCAGGATCGTGTTGATGCCGTCGGCCGGAAAAGCCTGTAGCATTTCGGCGCGGACCCCAGCAAAGTCGATCTCGCCGCTATAGTAGCGTCTGATTTGCGCGCGCATCGCGTCGATCTCCACTGCCGCGTATAGTTGTGACTCCGCAAGGACCGAGACCCGATAATCCAGCACTCGCGCCCATGTCTGAATGGATACCGGGAGATGTGCTTGGAAGATAGCGTCGAGGATGTAATCCGGAATAACAGTTTCTGGCGTTATCATTCGCCCAAGGATGATGGCGAACCACCCCTTTCCTGCGTAACGTGCCATCGTCAGCACGCGCGTCCCGAAACGTGTGATGTCGCCCGATTCCAGCTCCATTTTCGATGTCGCTATGGTACCGCCATCCTTATAGACATCGCCCAGCACCGAAACGACAGTGCCGACATTGCCGGCGGAGACGAAATCAACCTCGAAAGTGTGGTCGGCGAAGTGCGCCGTCAGCCAAGGATTCCCGTCACACAACTCCTTGAGCGCTGCCTCGCGCTGGAGTCCAGCGATCTGTGCCCCCAGTGCCTTCTTCTTTGCTGCCGCCTTATCGTCACTGTCGAGTATGTCCTTGGTCGTATCGATAAACGCGCGGTCAAGGTCGGTGATGATCGCGCAGCGCTTGCGGATGCGCTCGTTATGGAAAAGTACCGCAACATTCTCGAAGCCTGTGCTGCGGATGTTGATCAAGCTGATCCCCAGCTCGTCCAAGCTGAGCCCGAACACTTTTTTAACGAGGATTGGGATGAGGATCTCCTCGGCGTCGCCCTCGACCAAGACAACGCTCTTGGCGAAGAGCAGATTGCTGCGGACCGCATCGAGGTAGCGCTGGATATTGCCAATCTGGCCCGCGTCAAGTCCCGCAGATGGCTGAAACACCTCGCACCGTCCGTGGTGTCGGCCGAGGATGTTGATGTTCAGGACGTTGTTCACTTCGGATATGTGGGTCGAATGGGTCGAATAGATGATCTGGGTGTCGTCAAAGCTCAGCCGGTCGAACAGCGTTTTCTGGATATGGGTGTGGATGTGCGCTTCCGGCTCCTCGATCACGAGGAAGTTGGCGAAGGACTCTTTCTGTTTCTGATATTTGAACTCGAGCAGCTTCAACGTCAGGTAGATGAGGTTTGCACCGCCCAGGCTCAGCTCGTGAATCGCGCCCTCATATTCTTCCTCGCTCTCGCCCACAAACAGCTTGAGCGACTGGAACAGGCGGTCGGCCTCGTCGGACAGATCCGAGCGGATCGAAAGTGATCGCGGGGAGTAGGTCTCGCCTGCCGCATCGGTGATGGTGTCGCGGATATCGCTGCGGATGGCTCCTACATCTGGTAGGCCCTCGATTGCATCATTGAGCCCTTTGACGAGCGCGGTGATTGGTTCGAAGCTCTGCGGATCGATCTCACCGCTTCGACTCTTGAGCAGAGTTAGGAGGGGGTTAGTGCGGTTGTTCTGGAAGTCGGAGACCACATCGCGCAGTGCTTGCACGAAGGTGAAGCAGACTTCGCGCGAGATCGAGAGCATGCCCGGGATGACGCCCCCGATAGCCGGGTTCGTCAGTTCTTGGGGAAATATTACCGCGTCGAAGTCGCCAGCCAGTTGCTTATAGGTTTCGGGATCGAGGAAGTTTGCGGTGCTCTTGCCGGTAAAGATCGTTTCATAATCCGAAATGGTGATCTTCGAACGTGCCTCAGCAAGTCCTACCATATCACCGGCGGCAAGGTCGGCCAGGGTCCGTCGGACTGCCGCCTTGGGGCGGAAAATAAGGTTGTAGGTCGCCTTGCCGATTGCAGCGTTGGCGATGTTACCGGTCCCATGGAGAAAGAGGGACTGAATCGCCTCGTCTTGGGATACCTCATCGAACTCGAGGCTAATGACTATCCAGTGACCGCGCCAGTCGCCAAGGCCCCGGTGGAAGTCCTTCTCATCGAGCCTATATGCCGCGCGCAGCAGCGTGTCGTCGAGCAAAAGACGCAACGCACGGAACAGGTTTGTCTTGCCTGATCCGTTCTCGCCGATGACCGTGTTAACGCCCTTGTTGAAAACTACATTCGCGCATTCAAAATTCCGGTAGTTGACGAGTTGTAACCTTGAAATATGCACGAATAACGTCCCCTGTTTAGCCGTAGCTCGTTATTTTAGCCTGCCCAATCGAGCTGGAGCATTCTACGCTCCCGTGGCTTGGTGGTGGAGATGCGACTCAATCGCTCAGCATAGCATCGGCCAAATCCTGCATTGTGGGCGAACACAAGCGTCACCGGCCCTGCAAATGCTGCAGTCCCTGCTATGTCGAACGGGAGTAATTGGGGCAGACCACGATACTGATGCTGACGGGGAAGCCCAAAACTGACTCTCCTGCCAGTGAGCGGCTGCTATTGACCGTTCGCTTCCCTCAGCGAAAGGCAGCTGTGGGTCGTTAGCAGCCATTCGCGACTGACCGCTAACGACCCATAGCGGCCAGTCGACCTTCACTCTGGGTGCTGGTCATGAAACGGTTTTGTCGGCAGTCTGAGGCATCCCCCTAATGCCACAGCGACTATAGTCGCCATCAGCAACAGCATCATTGGGGCGCCCTGAGCACTCAACACAAAAGCTGCAGCAAATGGACCAGCGGCCTGAGCGAGAAGCATGGGACGCGCCAGTGCTCCCATCCGTGCGCCATATCCCTGAGGGCCAAATAGCACCAGTGGTAACGTACCTCTGGCGATGGTCAGAATCCCCATGCCCGCGCCGTACAGTGCGGCACCAGGGAATGCCAACCAAGGCACACCAGGGATAAACAGGCAGATGCCGATGAAGCTCACCAATACACCAACACGGGCTGACCAGCTCGGATGCAGATGGCGAGCAATCGAGAACTCCAGCACTCTGGCCACTACCTGGGCCGGCCCAATGACCATTCCGACTGCCAATACCGTGACCGTTGGCAGGCCCAGTTGCTTGAGTGCGGCGAGCAGGTGAACCGAGAGGCTGGCCATTACGAAAGCGACTACGGTCAGCAGCCCTGCAACAAGCCAGAAAAGGCGGCGGCTACGTTCATCGAGCGTCACCGGTACACCTTCTTCCGAGGTAGATTCTTTTCCTGGACCGGGCGGTTTCGGTACCGCCAGCCAATGAACAGGCAGGCCGACCACAACATGTATCGCAGCAAGCACCAAGCAGGTATCCCGCCAGCCGATCCATGACTCCAGTGCCGCCAACGCGGGCCATCCGACAGTACTGGCAAAGCCGCCAATCAAGGTCAGTCCCGTTATTGCACCCCGCGCACGCTCTCCCAGCAACGTCCCCAGAGTGGCAAATGCCGCGTCATAAAACCCGGTGGCCATGGCTACGCCGAGGAGCGACCAAGCCAGGTAATAGAGCCACAGAGAACTGGCGATCGACATCACCATGAGCCCTGCACCCAGCATCAGCGAGCTGAAAGCAAGGACCGAGCGCCCGCCGCGGCGATCAATCAATCGGCCAGCCAGCGGAGAGCAAAGACCAGCAACCAGCATGCCCCAAGACAGTCCGCCCACGACAAACGATAGAGACCAGCCCATATCGCGAGCAATTGGACCTGCCAGGACCGCCGGGAGGTAGAACGTCGACGCCCAAGCCAAGATCTGGGTGATGCCCAAGGTGAACACCAACCGAGTGCGACTCAAGTTGGCTGGCAGGGGCGGTTCATGTCGAGTCACGTCAGTCCTTGTTATGGTTGTTAGTGACAACCAATGTAGTCGACGGAGCTCTGAAAGGTCAATCTGATGACCGGTCAGTTGACGAGCGCGCTCATCGTCCATATTGTTGCAGGTAACAACTAACTGGAAATGACATGCTGAACAAGCACAACGACGACCTTAGCCGCGATGCTGAAGACCTCTACGAAGCCCTGAACCAGCTGGTGCGCGTCTACCAGTTCAGGGATCGTGATCGCATCTGCTGCTATGACGTATCCGTCACCCAGTGCTACGCCATCGAGACCTTGGTGAAGCAGGGACCACTACGTTTGCAGGCGCTGGCCGAGGAAATGTTCCTGGACAAGAGTACGGCTAGCCGTGTCGTCGATACGTTGGAGCGCAAAGGGTATGTCTCCCGCGTGGAAGATCCGGAAGACCGCCGTGCCGTGCGGGTCCAGGCTACCGAAGCCGGTGCCGACCTGTATGAGCGCATCCGCGATGATCTCATCAATGAAGAAAAGGCGATGATCAGTTGCATGGCACCGGGAGTACGCCAGGGAGCCCTGACGCTCCTGCGGCAGCTGACCCGCGCTGCTGAGGTACGTTGTGGCTTGGCAAACGAGAGTTGCCCAGCGAAGCCGCAAGAATAATGAGGGGGAGATCCCCCTTTTTTATCTGAATTGTTGTTACTACCAACTTAAAAAGGAAGCCAGATGCACATTCGCCCCGCTCAGCTCGGTGATGTTCAGGCCATCGTCGAGATTTACAACCAAGGGATCGATGACCGTAGCTCTACGTTTGAGACCCAGCCTCGGACCGCTATGGATGTACAGCCTTGGGTTGCCGATATGTCTCGCTTCCCGGTGCTGGTCGTCGAGCTGGACGGCGCAGTAGTGGCGTGGGCAAACCTAAGCAGCTACCGGGCGCGCTCCTGCTATGCCGGCATCGCTGATTTCTCGATTTACCTGCGGCGAGATGTCCGTGGGCGTGGCATCGGCAAGGCACTGCTGAACGCACTGTTGAGCGAAGCAGAAGCACGGGGCTTCTGGAAAGTCCTTTCCCGCATTTTCACCTTCAACGAAGCAAGCCTCGCGCTTTGCCAATCCTGCGGTTTCCGAAAGGTCGGCGTCTATGAAAAACACGCATGCCTTGAAGGACGCTGGCTTGATTGCGCCATCGTTGAACGAGTCTTCCCCTCCAACCAACCTGACACAGGAGAACGAGCATGAGCCAATCTGATCTTCCCATCGTAATCATCGGCGCCGGCCCCGTGGGGCTGGCGGCTGCTGCGCACGCACTGGCCCGGGGTATGAACCCACTCATTTTTGAAGCAGGCAGCCAGGCTGGAGAAAGCATCAGCCAATGGGCCCACGTCAGCATGTTCTCGCCGTGGGAATACAACGGGGACAAGGAGGCTGCAAAGTTACTGACGGCAACGGGCTGGCAAGCGCCTGATTCCGACAAGTACCCCACAGGTCGTGAATTGCTGGATCACTACTTGCTCCCGCTAGCTGAGCTGCCCGTCATCAAGGAACGACTTCATCTGAACTCCCGCGTCACTGCTGTGACGAAAGTCGGCGCTGATGTTCAGAAAACCAAAGGCCGCGAATCCGCCACGTTCCTGGTGCGTGTCAAAGGGCCAAAGGGTGAGCAAGACATCCAGGCTCGCGCAGTCATCGATGCCTCGGGCACGTACGAGACCCCAAACTGGATGGGCGCATCCGGCATTCCGGCATTGGGAGAGTTGAACGCCAAAGCGCATATTGCCTATGGGATTCCCGATGTCAGCGGCAATGCGCGCGATCGTTATCTCGGACGCCGGGTGCTGGTTGTAGGTGGCGGACACTCGGCATTCAACGCTCTTCAGGATCTGGTCCAACTGCCCGGTACCCAGGTTTCGTGGGCTATTCGCGGACACTCGCTAGATAAAACTCTGGGTGGTGGTGCCAATGACAAATTGGCCGAACGCGGCAGCCTGGGTCTGCGAATCCGTGCATTGCTCGAACAAGGAAAGATCTCGCTGCACCAGGACATCTCCATCAGCCAGGTGGACACGACCGAACAGGGGCTGGTCGTGCATAGCAATGGCCAAGCTCTGCCAGAGGTGGATGAGATCATCGTGGCCACGGGCTTCCGCCCTAATCTGCAGCTTCTGGGCGAGCTACGACTGGCTATCGACCCGGCTACACAGAGCCCTGTTCAGTTGGCCCCGTTGATCGACCCGAATGAGCACAGCTGCGGTACCGTTCGTCCCCATGGCATCGATGAGCTCTCTCATCCCGACGAAGGCATCTTTATCGTAGGCATGAAGAGCTACGGTCGTGCTCCGACATTCCTGATGATTACCGGGTATGAGCAGGTGCGCTCAATCATGGCCGGGCTTGCAGGAGACTGGGAAGCTGCACGGCGTGTCGAGCTCGAACTGCCCGAAACCGGTGTCTGCAGCCTTCAGTTCGAGGAGCAAGATGAAGGTTCCAACTGCTGCGCGCCCGAGCCCACTACTCAAACCAGTTGCTGTGCATCACCGGAACGCCTGGCAACGCCTTCAGCCCAAAAATCGAGCTGCTGCACACCGACAAGCCGCGCATAACCACGCGCTCTGAGCCTGCTCCTTCGCCCTGCACGAGTTCAAATCGTGCGGGGCGACGTGGATAGGTGAGGCAAGCGCCCTTCGCTCAGGTGCTCAAGCAGCCGGGGCATCAGGTATGCCGCATCGGCCCCTACACCTCGCAGCGTCGCCGAGGCGAAATTCCTTTGCTTGGGCAGACCCACGAAGTACAAGCCAGGCACCTGAATTGCCGCGCCGTTTCGCTGTAGCGTACGCCCGTGCCGGTCAACGACTGGGAGCTGCGCCAGAAACTCCTGGTTAGGGCGAAATCCTGTTGCGAATATCAGCGCGTCAATCAGGGTGCTGCTTCCGTCCGGCCAAACCACACCATCGGGCAGTACTTGCTGGAACATGGGTCTGCGTTGAAGCCGGCCGGTGTTGAGGGCCTTTCGGTATTTGCCGGTGTCGAGCACCGGAGTGCTCTGATCACTCAACCATCTTGTTTGCTCCAGCCCAGTGAATTTCAGCCAGGCGTGAAAATCGAGTCCCAGAATGCGTTGAGGGAAAAAGCAGATCTTCTCGCGGGTCGCCAGCACTACCTGTGCAACGCCGGCAAGCTCATAGGCAATCTGAACAGCCGAGTTCGCTGCTCCCACAACGACAACACGCTGGCCGGCAAAGGCCTCAGGTGTTCGATAAGCTGAGCTATGCAGACAGTGTCCTGAAAAGTTCTCCAGCCCAGGGATGTCAGGCACGAAAGGACGGCTGAAGCCCCCTGATGCCACTATCACAGCACGCGCAGTGAAAGTCGCTCCGTTGGCGGTGCGAACCTCAAATGCCTTGTCCTTCTGAACGACCGCCACTACTCGGGTACCGCCCTGGAAAAGCAGCTGAAACTCGGCGGCGTATGCCTCCAGGTACTGCACCACATCGTCTCGCAGCGGGTAGCCCTTGGGATCGCCAGGAAACGCCCGCCCCGGCAGCGCAGAGTACTCGGCTGGTGAGAACAGCTGCAGGCTTTCGTAGTAGTTACACCAGTTCCCGCCTGGGGATGTCTGCTCATCCAAGATGAGGTATTCCAATCCATGCTGCTGCAATTGCCAGCCAGTCGCCAAACCTGCTTGCCCACCACCGATGACGACCACATCCAGAACGCGATTCGAATCATTCATATGTGCGCACTCATGCATATTTAAAAACAAAAAAAGGCCGGATTACGGACAGCAGATCGAAACCATACCTTTGGTTCGCTGGAGCAGGCCCTCCAAACGCTCAACGATCGCCCCACCATTCACTTCATAGAACACCTGCCTGCCCACCTTGGTGGCCTTCACGATCTGGGCGTCATGCAATACCTGCAGGTGCCTGGAGATCACCGAGCGCTCCTGTGGCAGCTCTTTGGCGATTTCGCCGACATCCGCCCGGCCGAGCAAAAGTACGCGCTTGAAAACGGCGACTCTGGAAGGCTCGCAAAGCGCTTTGAAGAAGGCTTCGTCCAGCGACTCGATGGCGGCGTCGATGGCTTGGGCGCGGAGATTTTGGTTGGTCGTCATGCGGCACAATATATGTGCATGAACGCGCACATGTAAAGTCAGTCATCATCGCGGGGTTGCGATACATTCGAAAAAGCGTATATTCGAAAAACCATATACTTGCAGGGTACCAACTGATGACTGGCAAGATCCGCGTCCTGTTTGTTTGTACTGCAAACGCTGCTCGCTCCCAGCTCGCCGAAGCTTTGCTCCGGCACACAGACCCTGTGCATTTCGAAGCTTTCAGCGCAGGTATCCAGCCTGGCGAAGTCGACTCGCGTACCTATGGCGCCCTCGAACACCTCTCTATCGATACCAGCGCTTTGCGCAGCAAGTCCCTCGATGAGTTCGCCGGCGAACGCTTCGACTATGTGATTACGCTCTGCGACAAGGCAGCCCATGAGTGCCATGCGTTGCCTGCCTTCGGCGAGGTTCTGGCGTGGAACTTCGAAGACCCTCCCACCAGTGACCAACACGATGCCTTCCGACACACGCTTCACGAGATTCACGAGCGCATCAAGATGTTCGTCCTGGTGAAAACCAAACACTGAGAATTGCTATGACTGACTCGCTGACCCCCACCAAGGTTTTCAAATGCCTCGCCGACGAGAACCGCATTCGGATGATGCTGCTGATCGCTCGCGAGGAAGAACTCTGCGTCTGTGAACTGACCTGCGCGCTTGAAGAAAGCCAGCCCAAGGTTTCCCGCCACCTGGCGCAACTGCGCACCTGTGACCTGCTGGAAGACCGCCGACAGGGCCAGTGGGTTTATTACCGGCTGCATCCGTCGCTTCCCTCCTGGGTACGTGAGGTCCTGGCGACGACGCTGGAAGCCAACCGCGAATGGCTAAGCACTAGCACCAAACGACTGGACACCATGGGTGACCGCCCTCAACGCGTCGCCTCCTGCTGCTGATCATTGCCGAGAAAAACCGATGAAAGTTCTGTTCCTCTGCACCGCCAATAGCTGCCGCAGCATCCTCTCCGAGGCTGTTTTCAATCATCTGGCCCCGGCCGGCATGAAGGCCTACAGCGCCGGCAGCCAGCCAAAGGGTGAGGTGCACCCGCTGTCCATCACCGCGCTGCAGCGTGCCGGTATCTCCACCGAGGGCCTCTGCAGCAAGTCCAGTGACGCGCATGGCGAGCTGGCACCGGACTTTGTCATCACCGTCTGCGACAAGGCCGCTGGCGAAGCCTGCCCCGTCTTCTTCGGACCAGCAGTGAAAGCCCACTGGGGACTTTCTGACCCTTCGGATTTGCACGGTAGTGCCGCCGAGCTGGACGCGGCATTCGACAACACCCTTGACCAGATCAAGCGACGCCTCAAGGCATTCATCGCACTGCCTTTCGACCAAATGGATGCCGCCCAGCTCAAGGTCGAGCTGGCCCGCATCGGAACGCTCTGACGTTTAGGGAGATCCACCATGAGCAAAAGCCGACTTTCATTCCTAGACCGCTACCTGACGGTCTGGATCTTTCTGGCCATGGGCCTGGGCATTGGTCTGGGCAGCCTGTTCCAGGGATTGCCTGCGTGGCTGAATAGCCTGTCGGTAGGCTCGACAAACATCCCCATTGCCATTGGCCTCATCGTCATGATGTACCCACCTCTGGCGAAGGTGAAATACGAGGAGTTGCCGCAAGTCTTCAAGGACAAGCGCATCCTTGCCCTGTCGCTGATCCAGAACTGGGTGATCGGCCCGGTCCTGATGTTCGGGCTGGCCGTTGTCTTCCTTTCCGACAAGCCTGAGTACATGACCGGCCTGATCCTAATCGGCTTGGCACGCTGCATTGCCATGGTGCTGGTGTGGAACCAGATCGCCGGTGGCAACAACCAGTACGTGGCCGGTCTGGTCGCCTTCAACAGCATTTTCCAGATCCTGTTCTTCAGCGTGTACGCCTGGATCTTCCTGGGCCTGTTGCCGCCGCTGTTTGGCCTTGAAGGTAGCGTCATTGAGACCAGCTTCCTCGATATCGCCCAATCGGTGCTGATCTACCTGGGCATCCCGTTCCTGGCTGGTTTCTTGACCCGCAAGATCCTAATCAGCAGTAAGGGCGAGACCTGGTACCAGGAGCGCTTCATCCCGAAGATCAGCCCGCTGACCCTCGTGGCGTTGCTGCTGACCATCGTCGCCATGTTCAGCCTGAAGGGCGACATGGTGCTGCAACTACCGCTGGATGTGCTGCGCATCGCTATCCCGCTGACCATCTACTTCGTGGTGATGTTCTTCATCAGCTTCTGGATGGGCAAGCTGCTGGAAGCTGACTACCCACGTACCACTGCGCTGGCGTTCACCGCAGCGAGCAACAACTTCGAACTGGCCATTGCCGTGGCCATCGCCACCTTCGGTCTTGCCTCGCCGGTCGCGTTTGCCACCGTCATCGGGCCCTTGGTGGAAGTGCCAGTACTGATCTCCCTGGTGGGCGTGGCCTTGTGGCTCAAGCGCCGCTGGTTCGATCAGCCATCTGGCGCCTTGTCTCAGGAGTAAATCATGACCGAACACCACATCCCGAATATCGACAACGATCTGGTCGACCTGCCGACAGCAGACAAGCTGGCAGTCGAGCAAAAGTCCACCCATAAGCCTCGCATCCTGCTGCTGTACGGATCGACCCGCGAACGCTCCTTCAGCCGCCTGCTCACGGAAGAAGCTGCACGCCTGCTGGAGCACTTCGGTGCCGAGACGCGCATCTTCAATCCGACCGGGCTGCCACTGGCGGATGACGTGCCCGATGACCACCCCATGGTCAAGGAGCTGCGCGATCTGGTGCTGTGGTCCGAAGGAATGGTCTGGTGCTCGCCGGAACGCCACGGTGCAATGACCGGCGTGTTCAAGTCGCAGATCGACTGGATTCCACTGAGCATGGGCGCCGTGCGCCCCACTCAAGGCAAAACCCTCGCGGTGATGCAGGTCTGCGGCGGCTCGCAGTCGTTCAACGTGGTCAACCAGCTGCGCGTCCTCGGCCGCTGGATGCGCATGTTCACCATCCCTAACCAGTCGTCCGTGCCGAAGGCCTACCTGGAATTCGACGAGGCGGGTCGCATGAAACCCTCTTCGTACTACGACCGTGTCGTCGACGTAATGGAGGAGCTGGTGAAGTTCACCCTGCTGCTTCGTGATCGCTCCGACTACCTGGTCGATCGCTACTCCGAACGCAAAGAGTCGGCTGAAGAACTATCCAAGCGTGTCAATCAACGATCCATTTGAGGCTTTGTGAGCATGCAATTGCACCCGTATTCCGTGTTGGCTAATTCCGAACTGGTCGGCCAACTGATCTTCACTCCGTGCCCCGGTACCAAGGAGACATCGGTATCTCAAGCTCTGGCAACGCTGCGCGAAGCCGGCGCGAGCGCGCTGGTAACCTTGATGCCGAGTGAAGAACTGCTGCAGAACGAGATCGATCTGCTTCCCGAGGAGTGCCAACTGCTGGGCCTCGAATGGTTCCACCTGCCGGTCGAGGACGACGAAGCCCCCGGTGAACCGTTTGCGGCCGCCTGGGACGCTCACCGGGAGCGTCTGAAAGAGCTGGTGAAAACCGGTAAGACGATTGCCATTCACTGCAAGGGCGGCTCTGGACGCACCGGCCTGTTTGCGGCCCGCCTGATGATCGAGTGCGGCATCCCAGTACAGGAAGCTGTTGCCCAGGTCCAAGCCCTGCGCCCACGTGCGATCCAGAACCCTGCGCACGTTGGGTACATCAACCAGTTCAGCGACACCCTCTGACCTTTCCCAATCGCGATCCGAGAACAAGAACATGGCTATCAAAGTAGGTATCAATGGGTTTGGCCGTATTGGTCGCTTGGCGCTTCGCGCATCCTGGGACTGGCCGGAATTCGAGTTTGTGCAGATCAATGACCCGGCCGGTGACGCCGAGACCCATGCCCATCTGATCAACTTCGATTCGATCCACGGACGCTGGCACCGTGAAGCCCGCGCAGAGGGCGACGCGGTAGTGATCGAGGGCAAGCGCATCAAGGTCACCGCGAACAAGAGCATCACAGACACCGACTGGTCAGGCTGCGACCTGGTCATCGAGGCCAGCGGCAAGATGAAGTCGGTAGCCGTGCTCCAGGCCTACCTGGATCAAGGCGTCAAACGTGTGGTCGTCTGCGCTCCAGTAAAGGAGAAAGGCGCACTGAACGTGGTGATGGGCGTCAACCAGCACCTGTTCGAGCCGGCGCAGCATCGTATCGTCACCGCCGCCTCATGCACCACCAACTGCCTGGCCCCGGTGGTCAAGGTGATTCACGAGAACCTGGGCATCCGTCACGGCTCGATCACCACCATTCACGACCTCACCAATACCCAGAGCATCCTCGATACACCGCACAAGGACCTGCGTCGTGCCCGTGCCTCGGGCATGAGCCTGATTCCGACCACCACAGGCTCGGCCACCGCAATCGCCGAGATCTTCCCCGAGCTGCGCGGCAAGCTGAATGGTCACGCCGTGCGTGTACCGCTGGCCAACGCCTCGCTGACCGACTGCGTGTTCGAAGTAGAACGTGAGACGACGGCTGAAGAGGTCAACGCGCTGCTGAAAGCGGCTGCCGAAGGGCCGCTGAAGAACATCCTGGGCTACGAAGAACGCCCCTTGGTGTCCATCGACTACCGCACCGATCCACGGTCTTCGATCATCGACGCGCTGTCCACCCTTGTAATCAACGGCACCCAGGTGAAGATCTACGCCTGGTACGACAACGAGTGGGGCTACGCCAACCGTGCCGCGGAACTGGCACGCTTGGTCGGCGCAGCGGAGTAAACGGCAATCATGAAGGCGTTGTCAGCCCTGTCTGCGGAAGTGCGTCAGTACCTGCTGGTAACCGGCAATTACTGGGCCTTCACCCTCACCGATGGCGCATTGCGCATGTTGGTGGTACTGCACTTCCATTCGCTGGGCTACACGCCGCTGCAGATCGCGGCGCTGTTCCTGTTCTACGAAGTGTTCGGCGTGATCACCAACCTCGTGGGTGGCTACCTCGGCGCCCGCCTGGGGTTAAACCGCACGATGAACATCGGCCTTGGCATGCAGGTCGTCGCCCTACTGATGCTCACGGTACCAGCAGCCTCGCTGACGGTGCCGTGGGTAATGGCCGCCCAGGCGCTCTCCGGCATCGCCAAGGACCTGAACAAGATGAGCGCCAAGAGCTCCATCAAGCTCCTGGTGCCGGACAGCCAGCAAGGCACCCTCTACAAATGGGTGGCCATCCTGACCGGCTCGAAAAACGCGCTCAAAGGCGTGGGTTTCTTCCTCGGAGGAGCACTGCTTGCGCTGCTCGGTTTTACCCAGGCGGTATTGGCCATGGCGGCGGTGCTGGCCCTGATTTGGATCGGCAGTCTGATCCTGCTGAAAAAGGACTTGGGCAAGGCCAAGGCCAAACCGAAGTTCCGCGACATGCTGTCCAAGAGCCGGGCCATCAACATCCTCTCCGCCGCACGGCTGTTTTTGTTCGGTGCGCGGGATGTCTGGTTCGTTGTGGCTCTGCCGGTGTACCTGAGCTCTGCGTTTGGCTGGGACTTCTGGCTGGTCGGTGGCTTCTTGGCCGCGTGGGTAATCGGGTATGGCATCGTCCAGTCGTTTGCCCCCCATATCACCGGCAAGAAGCGTGGTCATGTACCCGACGGCCGAGCAGCCTTCATCTGGGCAATCGCCCTGGCCGGGCTGCCTGCGCTCATTGCCGTGGGCCTGTCGGCAGGCTGGTCGGCGCAGATAGTGCTGCTTGGTGGGTTGATGCTGTTCGGCGTGCTGTTCGCCGTGAACTCATCGCTGCACAGCTACCTAATAGTCAGCTATGCCAAGGAAGACGGCGTCTCCCTGGATGTAGGCTTCTACTACATGTCCAACGCCCTCGGTCGCTTGGTCGGCACGCTGCTGTCAGGTTGGGTGTTTCAGGCCTATGGGTTGGAGGCTTGTTTGTGGGTTTCCAGCATCTTCGTGTTGGCCGCCGCACTCATCTCGATCGCACTGCCCAGGCACAGTGAAATGGCACACCAGGCAAACTGATCAGTGAGGAAATGCGGGGGCCATCAGGCCTCCGCTTTCACCACAAACTGCTCGATTTCAGCTGCAGTACTGCGCGCTGTGCGGGTCACCCCGATCAAGGTTGCTGATGCAGAACCTGTCCACTCGCCATAGCCGACCAGCCACAGCCTGGGCTCACTCACAGATCGGGTCCCTTCGACCTCTACACGTCCTTGCTCAGTAACAACCTCAAGGCTGGCGAGGTGTCCCAAGGCGGGTTTGAACCCGGTGCACCAGATCACTGCATCCACTGCGGTTTCCGAGCCGTCTGCCCAGACCACACCGTCAGGGGTGAAACGAACGAAGGGTCTCACCGCGTGCAGAACGTCTCGCTCACGCGCCTCCACCACAGGCGGGACCATGACCACGTCGCCCAACCCGCCGACCGGCTGCTCAATGACACGCCCCTCCATCTGCGCTTTCCAGCGCTCCGTGGCCCGCTCGAACAGTACTCGGCCATCGACATCATCAGGTAGGAAGAGAGGATCGGTGGGAGTTACCCAGGTCGCATCCGCTACTTTGGAAACCTCTGCGAGAATCTGGGCGCCGGAGTTGCCACCGCCGACGACCAGCACGCGCTTGCCAGAGAAGGTCTGCGGTTCAACGTAGTCCGCCGAATGCAGCTGTAGGCCACGAAACAGCTCAGCGCCGGGGTAGGCAGGTATGTTCGGATTGCTCCAAGTGCCTGTGGCACTGACCACTGCTTTGGCATCCCAATGGTCAGACTCTGAATGGACACGTAACGCGCCGGCAACGCGCTCGATCGAGGTGACGCGCACCGGCCGTTCGATTGGAAACTGATAGCGCGCCTCATACTGGGTGAGATAGTCGATGACATGCTCGCGAGAAGGATAGCCATCCTCCACAGGCGGCATCATCCAACCGGGAATGGAGCTCCAGGTAGCCGGCGAGAATAGCCGCAGGGAATTCCAGCCGTGTCGCCAAGCCCCGCCGGCGCCCGGCTCGGCATCCAAGATGATGAACGAGAGATCTGTTCGACGCAGGAAGTACGCCGTTGCCAGCGCCGCTTGTCCTCCGCCAATGATGACTACATCCAACAAGCGCTCTGCATGGGCTTTCATCTAGACACTCCCCTGATCCATTGAGGGGGTTATCTTTCCAGATGGGGGAGAATATTTCTAATAATACGGCTACGTAACTCATAGCTGCTTTGGATGTCTGCTTAGGGTCGAAAGCGGTCACCGAGCCGCGCAAGGCTACAGTGCACGAAGCCAAGACTACGCTGTAGGCTAATCCACATCGAGCCGAACGGAGGTATTACATGGACGAGAAAGCCGCTATCGCCGCAGACACTCTGGAGCTATTGATGATGAACCAGACAGCTTTGAGGGCTGCATTAGAGGAGATATCACTGTGGGTAAGTCAGCGAGGATCGACAAACATCCACCACAATGTACTCGGTGCTCTTAGCACGCTAGACATGCACGCAGAGGAGGTCTTCTCGGGAATAGAGCGACTACGTTCGTAATCGATAGCGTTGACCCGTGGAGTGTATGTTGCCGCAGTGGGTCGATAGCAGCCCCCCCCCAGGGTAGCCTCAGGAGATACAAGTACCATGTCCTTTCCAGCAATCGTTGTTCTTGGCATGTGGCTATACGCGATCGGGTCACTTGCCACACTACCGTGCAAGATCGTTGGCATGAAGCGGCGATCCGAGGACATTCGGACCTTTCTGACGCGGCGGCGACTTCTCTTTCTTGGCGTGCTCTACTTGATCACTGCACCGTTGGTAGGACTGCTCATCATCGGCATCAGCGCCGCTGGGGTAAGCGGCAGCGACGCATCGGGCGTATCCGATACGTTTGTATTTTTTGGCTGGCTGAACCTATGGACGTTCCTGGTAGCCGGCTGCGTTGCCTTGGTCGGCGCCTGCCTATGGCGTCGCTCCTGATAATTGCGCAAATGCGACGACTCTCAAGCAAACGTCAAATGAAAACCAAGGCTCACCAACTTCCTGGCACATCCCAGGCAATCAGGCCGCTCCAGCATCGCCCCCATAGATGTTTACCTGACAGGCTCCATTGCAGTTGCTCAATACCACTGCACTTGACGTCATCGGTTTTCAGCGTTAGCGATCGCCCGCTTTGCAGGTCCCATAGCACTACCGCATTTTCAGGGCTGCCGGTGCCCACTGCCAGCAGCCGGCCGTCAGGCGAGCCCGCTGCGGTACCCAGCGAGTCCTGCCCCGGGAGCGTCAGCGAATAGCGAACTTTGCCACTGGCGATGTCGACAACATGCAGACCAGGCTTGCGCCGTTGGCCCTCCATCAACAGGAAGCCGACGGCAATCCACCCGCCTTTGGCCGAACCAAATGGCTCCGGAGTCAACTGCGCCATGCCGCTGTCATCATGCAAGTCGACCTCACCAAAACGCCGAGGCAGCTTCACCACGCGCAGCACATGGCCCGTCTTGCCATTGATCTCGGTGAGCCCGTAAAGGTCTTCAACCCATGCGGTGGGCATCGGCCCATCCCAATGCACGGGCTTGATCTGATCGTCGGTCCGCGATGGCCCCTTCATCATGTCCTGGCGTGGGGAAGCAAAGCGCAGCGTATACGACCATTCGCTACCATCTTTAGCGGGTTTTGCAGCCGGCTTGTATGGTAGGACTCGAAGGGGTGGGTGGGACCTAAAGCCGGCTTCTGACTGTTCACAGCAGTACAGACCGTGGGAGAAATCGTCCTCACCCCTTCCACCAAAG
>Ga0247820_10000182_pt1 | contig 31486 bp, 27 predicted proteins | sample 13C_Glucose_Day1_2_FD_192480 | JGI IMG/M metagenome (GOLD analysis project Ga0247820, IMG submission 192480) | Soil microbial communities from agricultural site in Penn Yan, New York, United States - 13C_Glucose_Day14 | ecosystem: Environmental > Terrestrial > Soil > Agricultural land | place...
TGGTCAGTCCGGGATCCGCTCCAGCAGCGCCACCGGAGACCGCTCGAAGAGCTTCTCCAGGGGCGCGTGCCCGCCGAACTCCCGCCCCGGCTCCAGCACGTCGGCCCACCGCCCCGCCGGCAGCGCCAGACGGGTTCCGCGCCAGCCGCCCGCTTCCGCCAGCCGCAGCGACAGCCGGGTCACCGCGGTGAGGACCTCACCGGAACGCGCGAACGCCAGACAGTGTCCCGCCGCCGGGCCCTCTGCGGTCAGCGGCGCGTACGACGCCCTGTCGCCGAAGGCGGCCGGCCGGCGCGCCCGCAGCCGCAGCGCGGCCCGCGTCACCGCATCTTTGCCGCTCCCGTCACCCCCGAACCGCACGGTCCGCCGGTTGTCGGGGTCCACCAGCGCCCGGTACTCGTGCTCCGTGCCCTGGTACACGTCCGGCACCCCCGGCATCGTCAGGTGGACCAGGGCCGCGCCCCACGCGTTCGCCCGGATGTGCGGCTCCAGCGAGGCGCGGAACGCCGCCACCCGCTCGCCCGGCACCCCGCACGGGCCCTCCGCCACGAACCGCTCCACCGCCTCCTCGTAGGGCGGCTCCTGCTCCGTCCAGCTCGTGTACAGCCCCGCCTCCCGCACATGCTTCAGCAGCGCCCCCCGCACCCGCTCCTCCGCGTCCTGCGCCGGGCCGAGCCCGAACACCGTCTGCCAGGCCGCCCACGCCAGCTGCGCGTCCGGCGCGCCGCCGCCCCCGCCGCGGGTCACCTCCGCCAGGACGTCCGCCCAGCGCTCCGGGCACTCGGTGAGGACGTGCAGCGCCGCCCGCACATCGGCACTGCGCTTGGTGTCGTGCGTCGAGACGACCGTCCCGGTCGACGGCCAGTCGCGCTGCACGCGCGCGCAGTACGCGTGGAACCGCTCGGGGGACACCGCCGGGTCACCCGGGTTCCCGCCCACCTCCGTCGCCGACAGCAGCGGCACATAGCGGTAGAACGCCGTGTCCTCCACGGACTTGGCCCGCAGCGCCGACGCGGTCTGCGCGAACCGCGTACGGAACTCCACGTACTCCGGCCCGTCCCCGTACCGCCCGAGCACCAGGTCCCGTACGACGTCCACGGCCCCCGCCTCCTCGGGCACGGCGAAGGCGAGCCGGGCCCCGTCGGCGGCCTCCTCGGTGACGACGCCGGCGGCGTCGACGGAGGCGTAGGGCCGGTACACCTCCAGCCGGACCAGCAGCTCCTGGAGGGCGGTGCGCAGCGCCCACGGCGCGCGGTCGCGCAGCGCGGGCTCCGGGGAGGCCGCGCACAGCCGGCTCGTCACCCGTGTCAGCCGGTCCACCTCGGTGGCCAGCTCGTGCGTGAGCACCTTGTACGCCGCCCGCCGCACCGTGGCGTCCCAGTCCCCGCCCCGGTCCGTCTGCGGGGCCGCGAACCGCCGGTAGCGGCCCAGCAGCTCCCCGAACCCCGCCGGGTCCGTGAAGAGACCGTCCACGTGCCGCAGGGCGTCGTAGCCGGTGGTGCCGGCGACCGGCCAGGAGGGGGGCAGCGGCTCCCCGTCGGAGAGGATCTTCTCCACCACCGTCCACCGGCCGCCCGTGGCCTCGTGCAGCCGCCGCAGATAGCCGTCGGGGTCGGCGAGCCCGTCGGGGTGGTCGACGCGCAGCCCGTCGATCACCCCCTCCCGGAGCAGCTCCAGGATCTTGCCGTGCGTCGCGTCGAACACCTCCGGGTCCTCCACCCGCACCCCGATCAGCTCGGAGATGCTGAAGAACCGCCGGTAGTTGAGCTCGGTCCGGGCCAGCCGCCACCACACCGGGCGGTACCACTGCGCGTCCAGGAGCCGGGGCAGCGGCAGCCCGGCCGTCCCCTCCCGCAGCGGGAACGCGTGGTCGTAGTAGCGCAGCACGTCGCCGTCGGCCTCCAGCCGGCCGGCCTCCTCGCCGAACGGGCCGCCGAGCACCGGCAGCAGCACCTGGCCGCCCTGCGCCTCCCAGTCGATGTCGAACCACCGCGCGTACGGCGACGCCGGGCCCTCGCGCAGCACCTCCCACAGCGCGCGGTTGTGGCGCGGCGACATCGCCATGTGGTTCGGCACGATGTCCACGACCAGCCCGAGACCGTGCTCCCGCGCGGTGCGCGCCAGCTCCCGCAGCCCCTCCTCGCCGCCCAGCTCCTCGCGCACCCGCGCGTGGTCCACCACGTCGTAGCCGTGCGGCGAGCCGGGCACGGCCTCCAGGACCGGCGACAGATGCAGATGGGACACGCCGAGCGAGGCCACGTACGGCACGGCGTCCGCCGCCGCGCCGAACGGGAAGCCCGGCTGCAGCTGCAGCCGGTAGGTGGCCGTGGGCACCGCCGGGTCGCGTTGCTCTGGGGTCATGGGAGTGTTCCTCCGTTCGGGGGGCGGCGGGGGCGGCACACCGGGCCTACACCGGCCGCTGCAGCACCGTCATGCTGCGGTCGGTCAGGGTGAGCCGGGTGCCGGCCGTCACCTTCCGGCCGGTGTCCGCCGGGACGCCGTCCGCGCGGGCCGTGTCCACCACGACCTGCCACTGCCGGCCGTGGTCGACGGGCACCACGAAGTCCAGCGGCTTGGGGGAGGCGTTGAACATCAGCAGGAACGAGTCGTCGGTGATGCGCTCACCGCGCTGCCCCGGCTCGGAGATCGCGTTGCCGTTGAGGAACACGGTCAGCGCCGACGCCCGCGCGGAGTCCCAGTCCCGCTGGGTCATCTCCGCGCCCTCGGGAGTGAACCAGGCGATGTCGGAGAGGTCGTCGTGGGTGCCCTCCACCGGCCTGCCGTGGAAGAAGCGGCGCCGGCGGAACACCGGGTGGTCCTTGCGCAGCCACACCATCGCGCGGGTGAACTCCAGCAGCTGCCGGCGCGGATCGTCCTCGCCGTCCCCGTCCCCGTCGGGCCAGTCGAGCCAGGCCAGCTCGTTGTCCTGGCAGTAGGCGTTGTTGTTGCCGCGCTGGGTGCGGGCCACCTCGTCGCCGTGGCTGAGCATGGGCACGCCCTGGGAGAGCATCAGCGTCGCGATGAAGTTGCGCATCTGCCGGGCCCGCAGCCGCAGCACCTCCGGGTCGCCGGTCTCGCCCTCGGCGCCGGAGTTCCACGACCGGTTGTGGCTCTCGCCGTCCCGGTTGTCCTCACCGTTGGCCTCGTTGTGCTTGTCGTTGTACGAGACGAGGTCGTGCAGCGTGAAGCCGTCGTGGCAGGTCACGAAGTTGATGGAGGCGAGCGGGCGGCGTCCGTCGTCCTGGTACAGGTCGGAGGAGCCGGTCAGCCGCGAGGCGAACTCCGCGAGCGTGCGCGGCTCGCCCCGCCACAGGTCCCGCACGGTGTCGCGGTACTTGCCGTTCCACTCGGTCCACAGCGGCGGGAAGTTGCCCACCTGGTAGCCGCCCTCGCCCACGTCCCACGGCTCGGCGATCAGCTTCACCTGGGACACCACCGGGTCCTGCTGCACCAGGTCGAAGAAGGACGACAGCCGGTCCACCTCGTGGAACTGCCGTGCGAGAGTCGCCGCCAGGTCGAAGCGGAACCCGTCGACATGCATCTCGGTGACCCAGTACCGCAGCGAGTCCATGATCATCTGCAGTACGTGCGGGGACCGCATGAGCAGGGAGTTGCCGGTCCCCGTCGTGTCCATGTAGTAGCGGGGGTCGTCGGTGAGCCGGTAGTACGAGGGGTTGTCGAGCCCCTTGAAGGACAGCGTCGGGCCCAGGTGGTTGCCCTCGGCGGTGTGGTTGTAGACCACGTCCAGGATCACCTCGATCCCGGCCTCGTGCAGCGCCTTCACCGCCGACTTGAACTCCAGCACCTGCTGGCCCCGGTCGCCCCAGGACGCGTACGCGTTGTGCGGGGCGAAGAAGCCGATCGTGTTGTAGCCCCAGTAGTTGTTCAGCCCCATGTCGACCAGCCGGTGGTCGTTGACGAACTGGTGCACCGGCATCAGCTCCAGCGCCGTCACCCCCAGCCCGGTCAGATGGTCGATCACGGCCGGGTGGGCGAGCCCCGCGTAGGTGCCGCGCAGCTCCTCCGGCAGCCCCGGGTGGCGCATGGTCAGGCCCTTGACGTGGGCCTCGTAGATCACCGTGTGGTGGTACTCCGTACGGGGCCTGCGGTCGTCGCCCCAGTCGAAGTACGGGTTGACCACGACCGACGTCATGGTGTGCGGCGCCGAGTCGAGGTCGTTGCGCCTCTCGGGCGCGCCGAAGTGGTAGCCGTAGACCTCCTCGCCCCAGTCGACCGCCCCGCCGATCGCACGCGCGTACGGGTCGAGCAGCAGCTTCGCCGAATTGCAGCGCAGCCCGCGCTCGGGCTCGTACGGGCCGTGCGCGCGGAAGCCGTACCGCTGCCCGGGCATGACGCCGGGCACGTACGCGTGCCGCACGAACGCGTCGCTCTCGCGCAGCTCGACGGCCGTCTCGGAGCCGTCGTCGTGCAGCAGACACAGCTCTACTCGGTCCGCGGCTTCCGTGAAGACCGCGAAATTCGTTCCGGCGCCGTCGTACGTGGCACCGAGCGGATACGCCTCGCCAGGCCAGACCTGCATGGATAGGACTCTTTCAGGTGTGCGGCGCTTGTGGGACGCCTTGGCTCCGAGTGTCCCCGAGTCTCCCCGAAAGGGCGGGGATCACCTTCTACCCACACCCCTGGCACGCGACCCACCCGTCACGGGTCCCGCTATGAAACCGCTCACTCCCGGCCGTCCGCCGGGCGGAACGAACCCGTGATTGCGGGAAGTTGGGAAACGACCCTGTGCATCGGGCTGCACCGCGCACCGCTGGCGGAGTACTCTCCTTGATCGTCGGGACGGGAGTGCTCGGGGGAGCGGAAGGCGGTGCGCGGGTGGGGTCGGGAGGGCTGGAACTGCCCCCTGGTGACGACGGTCACGAGGGGAGTGGTTCCACGGACGTCCCGCCCGGTGCGGTGTCCCTGGCACGGCCGATGGAAGCGGGTTCGATCGGGCCGGAGCTGGACTGGGGCGCCGACGCCTGGAGCGAGGTGCGCACCCGCGCCCAGCGGGCCGGCCGGGCCTACATCTGGCTGAACCTCGTCGAGCAGCGGCTGCGCGCGGTCGTGGCCGCCGTCCTGCGCCCCGTCTACGAGCCGGTGCACGGCGACGACTGGGTGGTCGCCGCCGCCGGGCCGGCCGGGCAGGAGTGGGTGCAGCGCGCCGTCGCGGTGCGCGAGGTCAGCCGCCGCAAGGGCTATCTGCTCGACCCGGCCGACGACAACGTGCTGTCCTTCCTCACCCTGCCGCAGCTGCGCGAGCTGATGGTCCAGCACTGGCCCTGCTTCGAGCCGTACTTCGACGACCGGCGGGAGGTCGAGCTCGCCCTGGACGAGCTGGAGGTCACCCGCAACGTGGTCTCCCGCAACCGGGCCCTGTCCGAGGCGGTGCTGAACCAGGCCGAGCGGGCCTCCGCGCGGCTGCTGGAGATGCTCGGCGCCGGCGGCGACGTGCCGTCCGCGCGGCGGCTGCCCGTCGACGCGGTCGAGGACCTGGTCGGCGACCGGTACGCCGACGTGGTCGCCGTGCACCCGGACCGGGTGCGGCTGCTGCGCCAGTTCCCGGCCGAGGACATCTTCGGCGGGGCCCGCCGCCTGGACGCCATCGGCATCGGGCTCAACCTGCTGGTGCAGAACTTCTCCGGGCGCCGTCTGGTGCGGCTGGCGGAGTCCGGCTGCCGGGTGCGGCTGCTCTTCCTGAACCCGGCCTCCAGCGCGGTCAAGCGCCGGGAGCGCGAGCTCGGCCTCAAGCGCGGCGAGCTCGGCCGTGCCGTCGAGATGAACATCCTGCACATGCGCCGCGTCCGGTCGCGGCTGCGCGACCCCGGCGCCTTCGAGATCCAGGTGTACGACGAGACGCCCCGCTGCACCGCCTACCTCGTGGACGGGGACGGTTCGGACGGCGTCGCGGTGGTGCAGAACCATCTGCGCCGGGCCCGGGGCATGGAGGCGCCGGTACTGGTGCTGCGCAACGGGACCAAGGTGGTCAAGCCGGGCGAGGCCGAGGTGGGCGGGCTGTTCCCCACCTACCGCGAGGAGTTCGAGATGATGTGGGCGGATTCGCGTCCGGTGTCGTGAACGCCCCGTGCCGGGGCCGCTTGTGGCGGGCTGTCCGGACCGGTAAGCGGAACGCGATCCTCTGATTGTCAGTGGGGCGTGCGAGGGTGGAGACCACTGGGGGAACGCACCACACAGAAGGGGGGCAGCCCATGGGCTGGCACCGGGAGCTCCTGATCGGCTTCGACCTGGAGACGACGGGTACGGACCCGCGCGAGGCGCGGATCGTCACGGGGGCCGTGATCGAGGTCAGGGCGGGGGAGCCGCTGGGGCGCCGGGAGTGGCTGGCGGACCCGGGCGTGCCCATCCCGCAGGACGCGGTCGCGGTGCATGGCATCAGCGGCGAGCGGGCGGCCGCCGAGGGCCGCCCCGCCGACCAGGTGGCCGACGCCATCGCGGGCGTCCTCACCGCCTACTGGCAGACGGGTGTCCCGGTCGTCGCGTACAACGCCGCCTTCGACCTGACCCTGCTCTCCGCCGAACTGCGGCGGTACGGACTGCCGTCGCTGAGCGACCGTCTCGGCGGCATCGAGCCGGCCCCGGTCATCGATCCGTACACCATCGACCGTGCCGTCGACCGCTATCGCCGGGGCAAGCGCAACCTGGAGGCCGTCTGCGCGGAGTACGGCGTGGTCCTCGACTCGGCGCACGACGCGACCGCCGACGCCCTCGCGGCGGCCCGGCTGGCCTGCGCGATAGCCGGCCGCCACCCCAAGGTCGCGGCCCTCGCGCCGGCGGAACTGCACCGCCGTCAGATCGAGTGGTACGCGGCCTGGGCGGCGGACTTCCAGGACTTCCTGCGCCGCAAGGGCGACGCGACCGCGCTCGTCGACGGCGCCTGGCCGCTGCGGAAGCCGGCGGGCGAGCGGGTCTGACGCACCGGGCGGTCCGGCGTCAGAAGGGGTACCAGCGCACGGACTCGTCCCCGTCCCGCAGCGACGCCACCCGGCGCCGGAACTCGGTCAGCGCCGCGGGGTTGCCCGGCGCGTGCTGGGCGACCCAGGCGCAGCTGGCCGTCTCCCGCGCGCCGCGCAGCACCGAGCAGCCCTCCCACGCGCGCACGTCCCAGCCGTAGGTGCCGGTGAACGACGCGTACGCCTCGTCCGGCAGCCCGTAGCGGTCGTGGGACAGGGCCATGACCACCAGATCGTGCTCGCGCAGATCGGCGGAGAAGGTCTCCAGGTCGATCAGGACCGGCCCGTCCGGCCCGATGTGCACATTGCGGGTCAGGGCGTCCCCGTGGACGGGGCCCGGCGGCAGATGGGGCGTCAGCGCCGCCGCGGCCGAGGCGAAACCGTCCCGCCGCTCGCGCAGATACGCCGCGTCCGCGGGGTCGATCGCGTCGCCCGCGAGCCGCAGCCAGCGCTCCACGCCGCCCAGCAGTTCGCGGGGCGGCAGCGTGAACGGGGGAGCGGGCAGCGCGTGGACCAGCCGCAGCAGTCCGGCCAGATCCCGGGGTTCGGCGGGCCGCACCGCCTCCGGCAGCCGGTGCCACACGGTCACCGGGTGCCCCTCGACCAGCAGCGCCTCGGACTCGGCGGCCCGCACCGCGGGCACGCCCCGCTCCGCCAGCCATCCGGCGACGGCCAGCTCCCGGCGGGCCCGGTCCAGCAGCTCGGCGTCGCGGCCCACCTTCACGGCCAGGCCCCCGGCGGCGAACACCGCGTTCTCCCCGAGGGCCAGCAGCCGCGCGTCCGCCGCCGCGCCGGGCAGCACTCCTGCCGCCGCCAGCACGTCCCGCGCCCGTGCCTCGTCCATCCGTCCCCTCCTGGTCCGTCCCGGTCCGGCCGCCGGCTTCCGGCCGTCCGTCGGCCAGTGTCCCATTCGCACAGGTGGGGCGGTGTGCGCGCCCCCACGGCGGCGGGCGCCCGGCGGGACCGCGGTACCGCTGACCGGAAAATGATTGCACGAGACGTCTCGTCTCGCCTATGGTCGTGGCATGACCAGTCCCGCTCACATCGCCATGTTCTCCATCGCCGCCCACGGCCACGTGAACCCGAGCCTCGAGGTGATCCGCGAGCTCGTGGCGCGCGGACACCGGGTGACCTACGCGATCCCGCCGCACTTCGCCGAGAAGGTCGCCGGTACCGGCGCCGAACCGGTGCTGTGGAACAGCACGCTGCCCGGCCCCGACGACGACCCGGAGGCCTGGGGCAGCACACTGCTCGACAACGTGGAGCCGTTCCTCGCGGACGCCGTCCAGGCGCTTCCGCAGCTCATCGAGGCCTACGAGGGCGACACCCCCGACCTCGTCCTGCACGACATCACCTCCTACCCGGCGCGGGTGCTCGCCCACCGCTGGGGCGTGCCCGCGGTCTCCCTCTCGCCGAACCTCGTCGCCTGGGACGGGTACGAGAAGGAGGTCGCGGAGCCGATGTGGGAGGAGCCGAAGAAGACCGAGCGGGGGCAGGCGTACTACGCCCGCTTCCGGGCCTGGCTGGAGGAGAACGGGATCACTCAGCACCCCGACGACTTCGCCGGCCGCCCCGCCCGCTCGATCGTGCTGATCCCCAGGGCGCTCCAGCCGAACGCCGACCGGGTGGACGAGAGCGTGCACTCCTTCGTCGGCGCCTGCCAGGGCGACCGCGGCGCCGAGGGCGGCTGGCAGCGGCCGGCCGGCGCGGAGAAGGTCGTGCTGGTGTCGCTGGGATCGTCCTTCACCAAGCAGCCCGCCTTCTACCGGGAGTGCGTCGAGGCGTTCGGCGGTCTGCCCGGCTGGCACCTGGTGCTGCAGGTCGGCAGGCACGTCGATCCCGCCGAGCTCGGTGACCTGCCGGACAACGTCGAGGTGCGGTCCTGGGTGCCGCAGCTCGCGGTCCTCCGCCAGGCCGACCTGTTCGTCACCCACGCCGGGGCCGGCGGCAGCCAGGAGGGGCTGGCCACGGCCACGCCGATGATCGCCGTACCGCAGGCCGTGGACCAGTTCGGCAACGCGGACATGCTGCAGGGGCTGGGGGTGGCCCGGCACGTCCCGGCCGGCGAGGCGGACGCCGGGACCCTGCGGGCCGCGGCCCTCGCCCTGGTCGACGACCCGGAGGTGGCCCGGCGGCTGAAGGGCATCCAGGCCGAGATGGCCGAGGAGGGCGGCACCCGCCGGGCGGCCGACCTCATCGAGGCGGAGCTGCCGGCGTAACTGCGGGCAGTCGTGCCGCTGGGGCGGCACGGGTGGGCGCAGCGGCACCCCGCAAGCGCCGGGCAGCGCAACCCACCCCCGCTCACGAAAATGGGCCCGGCGGAGAACCGCCGGGCCCATTTCGCAGCGCGCCTACCGGCTCACACCGGCACCCGCTCGCCCTCGTCGTCCCGCGACACCGGCGGCGTCACCGGCTCCGGCGACTCGTCGTGGGTCAGGTCGGGCATCCGGTGCAGCCACTTCGGCAGGTACCAGTTGCGCTCGCCGAGCAGCGTCATCACCGCGGGCAGCAGCACTCCCCGGATGACCGTCGCGTCGATGAGCACCGCCGCCGCGAGGCCGACGCCCATCTGCTTCATGGACTGCATGGACAGCGTTCCGAAGATCCCGAACACGGCGACCATGATGATCGCGGCACTGGTGACCACGCCGGCCGTGGTGACCACACCGTGCCGGACCGCGTCCCGCGTCGTACGGCCCCGCAGCCGGGCCTCGCGGATCCGGGAGACCACGAACACGTGGTAGTCCGTCGACAGGCCGAACAGGATCACGAAGAGGAACAGCGGCAGCCAGGTGATGATCGCGCCGACGCCCTCCGCGCCCACCAGGGACGCGCCCCAGCCGTGCTGGAAGACCGCCACGAGGATGCCGTACGCGGCGCCCACCGACAGCAGGTTCAGCACGATGGAGGTGATCGCGACCGTCAGCGAGCGGAACGACAGCAGCATCACCAGGAAGGCGAAGACCACCACGAAGGCGAAGACCGGGACGACGGAGCCGACCACCTGGTCGTTGAAGTCCTTCGAACCGGCCACCTGCCCGGTGATCGGCGCCTCGACGCCGTCGACCTCGCCGAGCGTGGCGGGCCGCACCTCGTCGCGCAGCTTGTCCAGGCTCTCGCCCGCCTTGTCCTGGTCGGAGCCGCCCACCAGCGGGACGTAGACGAACGCGACGTTCTGCTGGTCGTGCAGCTTGATCTCGACCGGACCGCGCGAGGCCCCCGAACTGATCGCCCGCTCACGGAACGCGGCGAGCGCGGACTGCACCTGGGGCGCGTTGATGTCGTCCGCCCTGACGACCACCTCGGCCGGCTCGGAGCCGCCCGGGAAGGCGTCGTTGACCCGGTCGTACGTCTGCACGATCGGCAGTGAGTCGCCGAACTCCTGGTCCAGCGTGAGGTTCTGCGTCTTCATCCCGACCGCCGGAGCGGCCACCGCAAGCAGCGCGCCGGTCGCCACCACGACCGACAGCACCGGCCTGGCGAGCACCCGCTTCAGCACGGCCGTCCAGAACCGGCTGTCCGTGCTGCCGCCGGTGCGCCGCCTGCGCAGGAACGGCAGACGGCCCTTCTCGACCCGCTCGCCCAGCAGCGAGAGGAGCGCCGGCAGGACGGTGACCGAGCCGACCATGGCGACCGCCACCACCATCAGCGAGGCCAGGCCCATCGCCTCGAACTCGGCGAGCCCGGTGAACAGCATGCCCGCCATGGCCACGCACACCGTGACACCGGAGACGACGATCGCCCGGCCGCTGGTCGCGGCCGCGATCCGCAGCGCCGTGCCGGCGTCCCGTCCGGCCGCCCGCTCCTCGCGCTCCCGGCGCAGGTAGAACAGGCAGTAGTCGACACCGACGGCCAGGCCGACCAGCAGCATCACCGAGTTCGCGGTGTCGCTCATCGGCTGCAGGTGGCTGACCAGGCCCATCAGACCCATCGTCGCCATGATCGCGGTGATCGCCAGCGCCACCGGCAGCAGCGCCGCCACCAGCGCGCCGAACGCGATCAGCAGGATGCCGAGGGCCACCGGCACCGCGGAGTACTCGGCCTTCTTGAAGTCGTCGCCGAACGCGTCGTCGAACGTCTTCATCATGCTGGCGTCGCCGATCTCCTCGATCCGCAGCGACCCGTGGTCCTTCTGGACGTCCTCCACGGCCTTCAGTACCGGCTGGACCCGGTCACCTGCGGTGTCGGAGTCGCCCCGCACGTCGAACTGGACCAGCGCGCTGCGCCCGTCCTTCGAGATGGTGCCGCTCTCGTACGGCGAGGTGACGTCCGTGACCTCGCCGGTCCTCTCCACCGCCGTGACGACCGCGGCGACCGCCGACCTGAACCCGGCGTCCGTGGCCTCCGGACCGCCGTCCCGGGCCTGGACCAGCACGGTCTCACCGGCCGGCTCCTCGATGCCGGCCTCCTCGATGATGCGGGCGGCGGTGCTGGTCTCCCCCTTGAGCTGATCGCTGTCGCCGACGTCGACCCGGCCCGCGGCCGAACCGAGTCCCATCGCCAGCACGACGAACAGCACCCAGATGCCGACGGCCGCCCAGCGGTGCCGGGCGCTCCAGCCGCCGGCCCGTGCGGCGAGGCCCCGCACCCGTGATTCTCCGTTCCCCATGACGGGCTCGCTCCCTCGTGTTCGGCAGCGACCCTCTGCCGCCACCTGGCCCTTTCGACGGTAGGGAGCGGATAAGATCGTCTCGTCGTGCTGTCCGGTGAAGCCCGGGAACCCCGGGTCATCCCATCGGCGCCCGCCGTCTCCCCACTGGGGAGGACAGCGATCCCCTACACGTATCCGGGGACGTGGGGGCCGGTGATCAGGGTCCCGGTGCACCGCTGCGGTGCCCGCCCCACGGGGCACGACGGCCGTCCTAGGGTGTACGCATGGCGACGAGATACGCGGCGCTGCTGCGCGGGATCAACGTGGGCGGCAGCAGGAAAGTCCCGATGGCCGAGCTGCGCACGCTCCTGGAGGGGCTCGGCCACGAGGGGGTGCGCACCCATCTGCAGAGCGGCCAGGCGGTGTTCGCCTCCGGGCACGGTGACGAGGAGTCCCTCGCCGCCGAGCTGGCGGCGGCGGTCGAGCGGCACTTCGGCTTCGCGGTGGACGTGATCGTGCGCGACCACGCCTATCTGAAGGGGATCGTCGAGGCCTGCCCGTTCCCGGCCGCCGAACTGGAGCCCAAGCAGCTCCACGTCACCTACTTCTCCGCGCCCGTCACCCCCGAGCGCTTCACCGAGGTCGACCGGGCGGCCTATCTGCCGGAGGACTTCCGTCTCGGCGACCGCGCGCTCTACCTCTACGCCCCCGACGGCCTGGGCCGTTCCAAGCTCGCCGAGCACCTGTCCAAGCCCCGTGTCAACAAGGGCGTCGTCGCCACCAGCCGCAACTGGAACACGGTGCGCAAACTGGCGGAGCTCACCGAGGGCTGAGACTCAGGCGCCGATCGCGGCCGGCGCCCGCACCCGCGCCTCGTCGTACCGGTCGAGCAGCAGCCGCGCCACCTCCGGCGCCGGGCCCAGCACGTCCGCGAGGACGTCCGCCCCGGCCGCGCCCCGGGCGATCCGGTCCGGGAGGAAGCCGGGGGCCAGGACGTACGGCGCCACGGCGACGCGCGCGCAGCCGAGGGCGCGCAGCTCCCGTACCGCCTGCTCGGTGCGGGGGAGGGATGCGGAGGCGAACGCAGGCCGCACGGCGCACCAACCGGTGTGCCGCCACTCCCGCGCGATTTCTGCGATCACTGCGATCGCCTCCGGGTCGGAGGACCCCGCCGAGGCCAGTACGACCCCGGTCGAGGACTTGTCGGCGGGCGTCAGGCCCGCCTCGTACAGCCGGCGCTCCAGTGCCGAGAGCAGCAGCGGGGACGGGCCCAGCACCTCGGCCCGGCTGATCCGCAGCCGCCGCGGAGCCTGCGCCAGCACCGCCGGGATGTCCGCCTTGGCGTGGAAGGCGCGGGTCAGCAGCAGCGGGAGGGCGACCACCTCGCGGACGCCCTCAGCGTCCAGGGACTCCAGCGCTCCCGTGACCGAGGGGAGGTTGAAGTCCAGGAACCCGGTCTCCACGCGCAGCCCCGGCCGCAGCGACCGCACCCGCCGCACCAGGGCGTGCACGGTCGCGGCGTGCCGCGGATCGCGGCTGCCGTGGGCGACGACGAGGAGTACCGGACGGTGCATGGTGTGCCTCAGCTCCTCACCAGCAGACCACGGCTGCGCAGCACCCACCGCTCCAGCGGGCTGAAGATCAGCAGGTCGATGGCGATACCGACGGTCAGGATCAGCAGGATGGCCTCGAACACCATGGCCATGTCGCTGGCGTTGCGGCCGTTCTCCAGCAGCTGGCCCAGGCCCACGCCCAGGTCAGGGAAGGACGCGATGATCTCCGCGGCCATCAGGGACCGCCAGGAGAACGCCCACCCCTGCTTCAGACCCGCCACATAGCCGGGCAGCGCGGCCGGCAGCACGATGTGCCAGGTGCCCTTCAGGCCCGTCGCACCCAGCGTACGGCCGGCCCGCAGGAACAGCGGGGGCACCTGGTCGACGCCGGACACCAGACCGTTGGCGATCGAGGGGACCGCGCCGAGCAGGATCACCGCGTACATCATCTGGTTGTTCAGACCCAGCCAGATCACCGCCGGCGGCACCCACGCCACCGACGGCAGCGACTGCAGACCGGACAGGATCGGGCCGATCGCCGCCCGCACGAACTTCACCCGCGCCACCAGCAGCCCCAGCGGGGTGCCGATCAGCAGCGCGAAGAAGAAGCCGAGCAGACCGCGCGAGACGCTGGTCCAGATGTAGCCGAGCAGCTCGCCCTGGAGCCACGCCCGCTGGGCGACGTCCCAGACGGCGCCGGGTGCGGGCAGCTTGCTCGGATCGTCGACGATCCTGAAGGAGACCAGCGCCTGCCACACCGCCAGCACCAGGGCGACGGCGATGACCGGCGGAAGGATCTTCTCCACGAAGGTCTGCCGGAACGGCCTGCGCCCGGTCTGCACCGTCTCCAGTGCGTCGAGCCCCGCCTCCAGACCGGCGAGGTCGCCGCCGTCCCGGTCCTTGGCGGTCGTCTCAGTGCTGGCCATGACGGCGGATCTCCCCACGGAGTTCTTCGGTGATCTCGACGGACAGCTCCGCGACCGCGGTGTCCTCGATACGGCGCGGATGCGGGATGTCCACCGTCCACTCGCGGGCGACCCGGCCCGGACGGGACGACAGCAGCACCACCCGCTGGGCGAGCCGCACCGCCTCGCGCACGTTGTGCGTGACGAACAGCACGGACAGCTTCGTCTCGCTCCAGATCCGGGTCAGCTCGTCGTGCAGCACGTCCCGCGTGATGGCGTCCAGCGCCGCGAACGGCTCGTCCATCAGCAGCAGGTTGCTCTCCTGGGCGATCGCCCGGGCCAGCGCCACCCGCTGCCGCATACCGCCGGACAGCTCGTGCACCCGCTTGCCGTGCGCGCCCTTCAGCCGGACGAGTCCGAGGAGTTCCTCGGCCCGCTCCCGGCGCTCGTTCTTCACCACGCCCCGCAGCTTCAGGGCGAGTTCGATGTTCTTGCCCGCGGTCAGCCACGGGAAGAGGGCGTGCTCCTGGAACATCAGGGCGGGCCGGCCGTCCGTGCTGATGCTGCCGGCCGTGGGGCGGTCCAGCCCCGCGACCAGGTTGAGCAGCGTGGACTTGCCGCAGCCCGAGGCACCCAGGAGGGTGACGAACTCGCCGGGCGCGACATCGAGGGTGATGTCGTCCAGCACGAGCTGCTGCCCGGCGGGGCCGGCGAAGGACTTCGAGACATGCTCGATCCGGGCGGCGTGCGTGACCGCCGCGGTGCCGTCGTCGGCCTTGGCGAGGGTCGTGGCCATGGTCGTCACCTCCTGGGAACCTTGCGTGATCCGGGCTTACTTGGCGCCGAGACCGGCGTCGTCCACGGCGGACCCACCGGCCGCCTTCAGGACCTTGTTGAGCAGCGTCAGGTCGTAGATGCCGTCCAGGTCGGGCTGCTCCAGCAGGCCCGCCTTCACGGCGTGCTCCGCCTGGGCGTCGAGCGTGGCGGCCAGCGGGTCGTCGGTGAACCTGATCGACTTCCACGCCGGGTCCAGCACCTCGGCGGGCAGCGCCTTCCCGGAGTCGGCCTCCAGCTGCTGGTTGGCGGCGGCCTTCGCCTCGTCCGGGTTGGCGTTGATCCACTTGTTGGCCTCGACGGACGCCTTCAGCACCGCCTCGACGGCCTTCGGGTGCTCCTCGAGGAACTGCCGGCGCACGATGATGTTCGTGATCACGAACTCCTCGTCCGGCCACAGCGTCGCCTCGTCCAGCAGCACCTTGCCGCCCTGCGCGACCAGCTTCGAAGCGGTCGGCTCCGGCACCCAGGCGCCGTCGATCGACCCGGCGCCGAAGGCGTCCGGGGTGACCTTGTTGTCGCTGCGGACGACCGTGACGTCGCCCTTGCCGCTCTGCGCGTCGACCTTCCAGCCCTGTTCGGCCGCCCAGTTGAGGAACGCGACGTCCTGGGTGTTGCCGAGCTGCGGGGTGGCGATCCGCTTGCCCCTGACGTCCTTCAGGGACTTCACCTTGTCCGGGTTCACCACGAGCTTCACCCCGCCGGACGCCGAACCGCCGATGATGCGCAGGTTCTTGCCGCCGGACTTGGTGTAGCCGTTGATGGACGGGGACGGGCCGATGAAGCCGATGTCGATGGAGCCGGAGTTGAGCGCCTCGATCTCCGACGGCCCCGCGTTGAAGACCGCGTACGTGGCCCTGGTGGCGCCGAGTTCCTTCTGGAACAGGCCCTTCTTGTTCCCCACCAGCGCGGTGCCGTGGGTGAGGTTGCCGAAGTAGCCGATCCTGACGGAGTCGAGACCGTCGATCTTCTTCGCCCCGGAGGCGACCTTCGCGGTGTCGTCGTCCTTGGCCTCGGACCCGTAGCCGCAGGCGGCCAGGGTGAGCAGCGGAAGGGCGGTCATCACCGCGAGGGCGCGGCGCAGGGCGGATGTGGCAGGCACGGGAGGTGTTCCTCTCGCAAGGCCCGGCGGTCACGGTCTCTCAGGCACCGTGGCCGGGGGGTCGGCGGGTTTTCGTCTACGGCGGTGGGGGGTGAGGGCGCGCGAGCGGTGCGCGTACGTCATCGCGCACATCGCGCCACCCCGCCCTGCCCGCTGCCGAGAGCACCGCTGCCGACGCGGCCGCCCTCCTTCGCGAACTCGGACCAGAAGTCGGTGGGGTTCATGCTCAGAAGTCCCATCCGTCGTCGTCGGCCTCGTCCTTGACGGGTTCCGGCGCGGCGAACGACTCACCGACCATGCCGGCGGTGAGGGTGGTGCCGTCGCTGGGGTCGATCAGGATGAACGAGCCGGTGCGCCGGGAGTCCGAGTAGGAGTCGGCGGGCAGCGGTTCGGCGGTACGGATCTTCACCCGGCCGATGTCGTTGGCGACGAGCCGGCCCGGGTGCGGGTGCAGCGAGAGGTCGTCCAGCGTCAGCCGGGCCGGTATGTCCTTCACGATCGCCTTGACGGTTCGGGTGCCGTGCTTGAGCAGCACCCGGTGGCCGACGGTCAGCGGCTGGTCGGCGACGTGGCAGACGGTGGCCTCGACGTCCTGCGTGGTGTCCGGCGCGTCCTTGCTGGGGACGATCAGGTCGCCGCGGGAGATGTCGATGTCGTCGGCCAGCAGCAGCGTCACCGACTGCGGCGTCCAGGCCACGTCGACGGGCCGGCCCAGCAGGTCGATCCCGGTGACGGTCGTCGTCCGGCCGGACGGCAGCACGGTCACCGCGTCGCCCACCCGGAAGGTGCCCGCCGCGATCTGCCCCGCGTAGCCCCGGTAGTCGGGGTGCTCGGCGCTCTGCGGCCGGATCACGTACTGCACGGGCAGCCGCGCGTGGCAGTGCGCCAGGTCGTGGCTGACCGGGACGGTCTCCAGGTGCTCCAGCACCGTCGGGCCGCCGTACCAGTCCATGTGCGCGGACGGCTCCACCACGTTGTCGCCGACCAGGGCCGAGATGGGGATCGCGGTGACCTCGGGGACGCCCAGTTCGGTGGCGTACGCCGTGAACTCCTCGGCGATCGCGGCGAACACGGACTCGCGGTAGTCGACCAGGTCCATCTTGTTCACGGCGAGGACGACGTGCGGCACCCGCAGCAGGGCGGCGATCGCGGCGTGCCGGCGGGTCTGCTCGACGACGCCGTTGCGGGCGTCGACCAGGATCACCGTCAGCTCGGCCGTGGAGGCGCCGGTGACCATGTTCCGCGTGTACTGCACATGGCCCGGGGTGTCGGCGAGGATGAACCGCCGCCGGGAGGTGGCGAAGTAGCGGTAGGCCACGTCGATGGTGATGCCCTGCTCCCGCTCGGCCCGCAGGCCGTCGGTGAGCAGCGCGAGGTCGGGCGCCTCCTGGCCCCGGTTCGCCGACGCCCGCTGCACGGCCTCCAGCTGGTCGGTGAGGACCGACTTGGAGTCGTGCAGCAGCCGGCCCACCAGGGTGGACTTGCCGTCGTCGACGGAACCGGCGGTGGCGAACCGCAGCAGGGTGGTGGCCGCGAGCTCCTCGGTGGTGATGGTGCTCATGTCTAGAAGTACCCCTCGCGCTTGCGGTCTTCCATCGCGGCCTCGGACAGCTTGTCGTCGGCGCGGGTGGCACCGCGCTCGGTCAGCCGGGAGGCGGCGATCTCGGTGATCACCTTCTCGATGGTGTCGGCGTCGGAGTCCACCGCGCCGGTGCAGGACATGTCGCCCACGGTCCGGTAGCGGACCAGCCGCTTCTCGACGGTCTCGCCGTCCTTGGGGCCGCCCCACTCACCGGCGGTCAGCCACATGTCGCCGCGGCGGAACACCTCGCGCTCGTGCGCGTAGTAGATCTCCGGCAGTTCGATGCCCTCGCGGGCGATGTACTGCCACACGTCCAGCTCGGTCCAGTTGGACAGCGGGAACACGCGGACGTGTTCACCGGGGGCGTGCCGGCCGTTGTACAGGTTCCACAGCTCGGGGCGCTGGCGGCGCGGGTCCCACTGGGAGAACTCGTCGCGCAGCGAGAACACCCGCTCCTTGGCCCGCGCCTTCTCCTCGTCACGGCGCCCGCCGCCGAACACGGCGTCGAACCGCTCGCTCTGGATCTTCTCGGTGAGCGGCACGGTCTGCAGCGGGTTGCGGGTGCCGTCCGGACGCTCCTTCAGCACCCCGCGGTCGATGTAGTCCTGCACGGAGGCGACGTGCAGCCGCAGCCCGTGCCGCTCGATCGTGCGGTCGCGGTAGTCGAGGACCTCGGGGAAGTTGTGCCCGGTGTCGACGTGCAGCAGCGAGAACGGCACCGGGGCCGGGGCGAACGCCTTCAGCGCCAGGTGCAGCATGAGGATGGAGTCCTTGCCGCCGGAGAACAGGATCACCGGCTTCTCGAACTCGCCCGCCACCTCGCGGAAGATGTGCACCGCCTCGGACTCGAGGGCGTCCAGGTGGGAGAGGGCGTACGGGCTGTCCGTACCCTCTTCGACGGTGGCGACGGTCGTCATGCCAGTCCCCTTTCGCTGAGCGCGGCGTGCACCGACGCCGCGGACTCCTGCACGGTCTGGTTCTGGGACTCGATCCGCAGATCGGGCGTCTCGGGCTCCTCGTACGGGTCGTCCACACCGGTGAGCCCGGTGAGTTCACCCGCGGCCTGCTTGGCGTACAGGCCCTTCACATCGCGTGCGGAGCACACCTCGACCGGGGTCGCCACATGCACCTCGACGTACGGCGTGCCGTTCGCCTCGTGCCGCTTCCGGACCGCGTCCCGGCTGTCCGCGTACGGTGCGATGACCGGGACGAGGGCGGTCACGCCGTTGCGGGCGAGCAGTTCGGCGACGAAGCCGATGCGCTGCACGTTGGTGTGCCGGTCCTCACGGGTGAAGCCGAGGCCCGCGGAGAGGAACTCGCGGATCTCGTCGCCGTCGAGCACCTCGACGCTGCGGCCCTGCTCGCGCAGCCGGCCCGCCAGTTCGTGGGCGATGGTGGTCTTGCCCGCACTCGGCAGACCCGTGAGCCAGACGGTGGCTCCGGTGGTCACGTGGTTCTCCTGGTTCGTCGAAGGCGCGGTCATGGTCAGCCGTGCAGTCCGCACTCGGTCTTGGAACGCCCCGCCCAGCGGCCGGCCCGGGCGTCCTCGCCCTCCAGCACGCGGCGGGTGCAGGGCGCGCAGCCCACGGAGGCGTAGCCGTCGGTCAGCAGCGGATTGGTGAGGACGCCGTGCTCGGCGACGTAGGCGTCCACGTCGTCCTGGGTCCAGCGGGCGATGGGGGACACCTTCACCTTGCGCCGCTTCTCGTCCCAGCCGACGACCGGGGTGTTCGCCCGGGTGGGGGACTCGTCGCGGCGCAGGCCGGTCGCCCAGGCCGCGTAGTCCCGCAGGCCCTCCTCGAGCGGCCGGACCTTGCGCAGCGCGCAGCACAGGTCGGGGTCGCGGTCGTGCAGCCGGGGGCCGTACTCGGCGTCCTGCTCGGCGACCGTCTGCCGCGGGGTGAGGGTGATGACGTTGACGTCCATCACGGCCTCCACCGCGTCCCGGGTGCCGATGGTCTCCGGGAAGTGGTAGCCGGTGTCGAGGAACACGACGTCGACGCCGGGCAGCGCGCGGGAGGCGAGGTGGGCGACCACCGCGTCCTCCATCGAGGAGGTCACGCAGAACCGCTTGCCGAAGGTGTCGGCGGCCCACTGGAGGATCTCCTGCGCGGAGGCGTCCTCCAGGTCGCGGCCGGCCTGCTCGGCCAGCGCCTTCAGGTCCTCGGTGGCGCGCCCGTCCTGAACGGCCGTCATATCCGGTCCTCCCGGGTGTCGGATCGCTCGAGCCCCCGGGCGAGCAGCCCGAGGAACTTCAGCTGAAAGGCTCGGTTGCAGGCGCCGCACTCCCAGGCCCCGTGGCCCTGTTCGCCGGGGCGCAGGTCCTCGTCGCCGCAGTAGGGGCAGTGGAACGGCGCGGCACGCTCGCTCATGACAGGGCCTCCTCCGGCGCGCGGCCGACCCAGGCGGCGAACCGCTCGCCGTCCTCGCGCTGCTCCTGGAAGCGCTTGAGGACCCGCTCGATGTAGTCGGGCAGTTCGTCCGCGGTCACCTTCAGGCCGCGGACCTTGCGGCCGAAGCCGGCCTCCAGACCGAGCGCGCCGCCGAGGTGCACCTGGTAGCCCTCGACCTGCCGGCCCTCCCCGTCGAGCATCAGCTGGCCCTTGAGACCGATGTCCGCCACCTGGATGCGGGCGCAGGCGTTCGGGCAGCCGTTGAGGTTGATGGTGATCGGCTCGTCGAAGTCCGGGATGCGGCGCTCGAGTTCGTCGATCAGCGAGGCGCCGCGCGCCTTGGTCTCGACGATGGCGAGCTTGCAGAACTCGATGCCGGTGCAGGCCATCGTGCCGCGCCGGAACGGGGAGGGACGGGCGCTGAGGTCCAGCGCCTCCAGGGACTCGACGAGGGAGTCGACCCGGTCCTCCTCGACGTCGAGGACGATCATCTTCTGCTCGACGGTGGTGCGGACCCGGCCGGAGCCGTGGGCCTCCGCGAGGTCGGCGATCTTCGTGAGGGTGGTGCCGTCGACGCGGCCGACGCGCGGGGCGAAACCGACGTAGAAGCGGCCGTCCTGCTGGCGGTGCACGCCGATGTGGTCGCGCCACAGCTGGGACGGCTGCTCGGGCGCGGGGCCGTCGGTCAGCCTGCGTCCCAGGTACTCGTCCTCCAGCACCTGGCGGAACTTCTCCGGGCCCCAGTCGGCGACGAGGAACTTCAGCCGGGCCCGGTTGCGCAGCCGGCGGTAGCCGTAGTCGCGGAAGATCGACAGGACGCCCTCGTAGACGTCGGGCACGTCCTCGGACGGCACCCAGGTGCCCAGCCGCACGCCCAGCTTGGGGTTGGTGGACAGTCCGCCGCCGACCCACAGGTCGAAGCCGGGCCCGTGCTCGGGGTGGCGGACACCGACGAAGGCGACGTCGTTGATCTCGTGCACCACGTCGAGGACGGGCGAGCCGGAGATGGCCGTCTTGAACTTCCGGGGCAGGTTCGAGTACGCCTTGTTGCCCAGCACGCGGCGCTTGATCTCCTCCAGCGCCGGGGTGCCGTCGATGATCTCGTCCTCGGCGATGCCGGCGACGGGGGAGCCGATCATCACGCGGGGGGTGTCGCCGCAGGCGGTGACCGTGGACAGGCCGACGGCCTCCAGCCGCTCCCAGATCGCGGGGACGTCCTCGATGCGGATCCAGTGGTACTGGACGTTCTGCCGGTCGGTGATGTCGGCGGTGCCGCGCGCGAACTCCTGCGAGATCTCACCGATCACCCGCAGCTGCCGGGTGGTCAGCGCCCCGCCGTCGATGCGCACCCGCAGCATGAAGTACCTGTCGTCCAGCTCCTCCGGCTCCAGGACCGCGGTCTTGCCGCCGTCGATCCCGGGCTTGCGCTGGGTGTACAGACCCCACCAGCGCATCCGGCCGCGCAGGTCGTTGGGGTCGATCGAGTCGAACCCGCGCTTGGAGTAGATCGTCTCAATGCGTGTCCGCACATTGAGACCGTCGTCGTCCTTCTTGAACTGCTCGTTGCCGTTGAGCGGGGTCAGGTGTCCGACGGCCCACTGACCCTCGCCGCGGTGACGGCTCACCTTGCGGCGCGGAGTCGCGGCAGCGGGGTTCTGTGGGGTGGCGGCCATGGCTGATACGTCCTTCGGGACAGGCGGGAAGGCAGGAAGACGGCTCTGACCTGCGCATACCGGTGCGCAGGCAGATGTGCGCGTCATTGCGCGGGGAGAGGGCGTGGAGAGGTTGTCGGGCGCTGCCGGATGACTCTCAGCGCGCCGGACAGATGGCGCTGGACATGCGGCCGAGGTCGACGTGCCGCCGACTCACCAAGGCGATTCCAGTTCCAGGCATGGCGGAAGCGTGTCACGGCGCTCTGGACACAGTCCACCTTTATCCAAAATGCGGACACCCTTGTCTCGAAATCAGAGACAAGGGTGTGCTTGGTCACAAGCCTGACGGGTGGTCTTGTCCTTGCTGGTCAGGCGGGATACGCGCCCGGCCACGGTCCCGGGGTGGGCACCTCGGGCTCGTCCTCGACCTTGGTGTCGAACAGGGTGAAGCCACGGCGCAGGTAGTTGTCCATGGCGTGTTCGCCGTCCTTGCTGCAGGTGTGCAGCCACACCCGGGTGGTCGGCTTCAGCCCCGGCCAGCGGTCGGCCAGGTCCCAGGCGCGGGCGGTGCCGTACGACAGCAGGTGCCCGCCGATCCGCCGGCCCCGGAACGCGGCGCCGAGACCGAAGTAGAGGATCTCCACGACCCCGTCCTGCTGGGCCTCCAACTCCACGTACCCGGCGGGCGTCCCGCGGTCGTGGGCGACCCATGTCTCCACCCCGGGCCGTTCCAGGTGCTCCCGCCACCGCGCGTGGGTCCAGCCCAGCCGGTCGGTCCAGCGGATGTCCCCGCCGACCGAGGCGTACAGGAAACGGCTGAACTCGGGGGAGGGCACCTCGGAGCGGACGACCCGCACGTCCCCCTCGGGCACGGCGGCCGGAAGGAGGTCGGTGGGCGCGTTCTGCTCCAGGGACCAGGTGGTCACGGAGATGGTCGTCATGTCCGAAAGGGAACCATCCGGCACACGCTTCTGTCGAACACCTGATCAGGGTGCGGACGGGGCGGTGCCGGCCGGCTACGGGCCCTAGTCCAGCGCACGGTCGACCGAGTCCAGCGGCAGCGCGAACAGCATCCGCCCGGACTGGGACCACACGTCCCCGGTCTCCTCCCAGTACGACAGGGACTCCGCCCGGCCGCTCCAGCAGCGGTGCGTCTCGTCGGCCCCGCACCGGGTGGGGCGCGCCCCTTCCGTGTCCTGCCGCCACAGCGTGCCGCGTTCGTCCGGCGCCCCGGTCATCCGGCCCAGGTACCAGCCCGAGCGGTACGACAGCACACTGCGCACCTCGGTCAGCTCGGTCTCGTACACCGCGACCGGGTCGGTGTCGAGCAGTCCCGCACGCTCCGGTTCGGTGCTGAAGTCGTACCGCCACAGCCGGGTCGGGCCGTCGTCGTCCAACGGTCTCGCCTCGTGCGCGACCAGGCTGTCGGGCGCGGTGCTGCGGTCCAGGGCGATGCCGCCCGGCCGGGGGGCGTCGGCCCCGTTCGTCCGGTAGGAGGCGACGGCCGGCAGCACGTACCGCGCCCCGGCCGCCGACCAGCCGCCGGGCACCCGGCCGACCGACGGGCCGTCCACGGTGGCCCGCTGGACCCGGTCCATGTCGTACACGTACAGCGCGCTGTCGTCCGCCGGGCCGGCGGTGACCAGCAGTTTGTCCTGGTACCAGACCATGCCGGACACGGCGGAGCCCAGCCCGCGGTAGTCGCGCCCGCCGTCCACCGGGACGGTCAGCAGGGCCCAGGTGTAGCGGAGGCCGGCCGGGTCGCCGGCGTCCACGAAGGCGACGCGGGCGAGACCGTCCTCGGCCGGGGTGCCGGTGCTGCGGCTCCACCCGGAGAGGATCACCCGGTCCTCGCCCCAGTGGCCGTCGTCGTCCGCGTCCCCGGAGGTGGTGACGGCGCCGGACTGCCAGCCGTCGGTGTCGGCCCCCGGCCAGCAGTAGGCGCGGGTCGCGGCGGGTTCGACGGGCAGGGCGTGCCGGTCGTCGTCCGTGCAGTCCCCGGCGTCGCGCAGCGAGCCGTCGGGATCGGCGAGGACGGCGCCGACCCCCACGGGCCGGCCCATCCCGGCGGAGAGCCGGTCGAGCGCGGCGCGCGGGACGTCGTGCTCGGTCAGCCGCAGCGGTGTGGTCTCGGCGGACTTGGTGAGCGGCTTCAGCGCCCCGGGGTCGTCGGCGTCGGTGGCCTGGGAGGCGCTGATCATGGTGGCGGCCGCGGTGAGCGCGAGGGCGGTTCCGGCCAGCGCCGCCCGCAGCGCCCTGCCCCGTCTGCGCCGGCGGTGTCTGCCGCGATGCTTCATTACGTCCTCCCGAGGCGAGCCAACTGCGTCCGCTGATCCGAGGGTTGACCGTGGAGCAGATGGGGTGGCCCGTACCGGGATGCTACGGCAGCCGCCCGTCCGGGGATACGAAGACCCTGCAAATACGCGGAACAAGCCTCCCCGCACACACCAGTACGAGCCCTCGCCCCCTTGACGCACGAGCCCCGGCCCTCCGCCGCCGCGCGCACCCGCGGATGGCGACGGACCGGTCCGTGCACCCGTACTCCCGCCCGCACAAGCCGCGTTGAGGCGACGACCCACGCATGTTTCCAGCCGCCCGCGCGGCGGTGGCGGGGGGTCACCGGTCCGCCGCCGCGTGAACGCCCGGCGGTACGGGCGGCAGGTCGGCGGGGTCGGAGGGCGTCGCGTGGGGGAAGGGGGCGTCGGGGCCGTCCGGGAGGAGGAGTTCCACCGAGGCGGACTCCGCGAAGCGGTAGGGGCGGTGGTCCAGGAGGGGGCCCAGGTAGCGGCGGACGCGGGACATCTCCGCGCGGACCGTCACCGTGCGCGCCGGGTCGCCGAAGACGTCCCGGGCCAGGTCCGCCGCGCCGCGCCCCGCCCGGTGCACGGCCAGCAGGTACAGCAACTCGGCGTGTCGCGGGCTCAGTTCACGGGTCCAGGAGCCCGCGCCCCCGGACACCTCCACCGACCGGCGGCGCGGCTCCCGCAGGTCCAGCACGATCCGCGTCGCGGCACGTGTCACCGGCTCGTCCGCCGCCCGCACCAGCCAGCCCCCGGCCAGCGGCTCCAGCGAGCACCGCCCCAGCGCCGGCAGCCACCGCATGCCCGCCGACACCGACTTGGGCAGCGTCAGCCGCTCCAGGTACGGCATCCCCGTCACCGCCGCCGTCCAGCCCTGCCGGTCCACGGCCAGCGCCCGCCCGTCGATCCGGGCCAGCACCGGCGCCGCCACCGCGCGCAGCCGCTCCAGCGACCGCAGATGTCTCTCCCGCAGCCGCGCCTCCGCGAGCTTCGCCACCGAGTCGACCCACGCCAGCGTGGCCGGATGCATCGTCTCCAGCGGCCCGCTCACGTCCACCACGCCGATCAGCCGCCCGTCGCGGGGATCGGTGATCGGCGCCCCCGCGCACGTCCAGGCGGCGTGCGACCGCACGAAGTGCTCGGAGGCGAACACCTGCACGGGGCGCCGCGTCACCGCCGGCGTGCCCACCCCGTTGGTGCCGACGACGTCCTCACGCCAGTCCGCGCCGATCTCGAAGCCCAGCCCGTCGGCCTTGCGCAGCACCGGCGGGCTGCCCTCCCGCCACAGCACCCGGCCCTCCTCGTCGGCCACCACCATGATGTGGTGGGCGACGTCCGCGACCGACAGCAGCCCCTCCCGCAGCACCGGCAGCACATGCCGCAGCGTCGACGACTCGCGCCGCCGCTGCACCTCCTCGCAGGACAGCAGCCCGCTGCGCAGACCGCGGTCCGGGTCCACGCCGCTGCGCAGCATCCGCTCCCAGGACTGCCCGATCACCGGGCGCGGTGCCACCGGCGCGCGCTGCCCGGACAGCGCGGCGGAGCGCACCTCGTCGAGCACCCGCGCCGCCCGCGCCGTGTCGACGGCGGCCAGGTGCGTCACGTCCATCGGCGAGAGCGCCACCGGTCCCCTCCCGGAAGAAGTGCTGTCGGTCCATATTGCCGCCTGCCCCCGGAGCGGACGCTCAGTACGGAAACGAGGACAGCAAGTTGCAACCCCCTGCAACCCTGGTGAAGAGACCCCGCCTGATTGAAGATTGAGCGACGCCGTCCCGAGCGGCGTCCAGGGCTCGTAAAGGGGCCTGTGCGGCGGGGGTGGTGCCGTGTCGGCGCAGCACCACCCCCGCGTCGCGCCCGCCGCCTCTCAGGACACCGGCCGGGCCCGCTCCACCACGGACGCCAGGTCCAGCGTGTGGGGCAGCGTCCCGAACGCCGCGCCCCCGTCCCCGCCCAGCCGCGCCGCACAGAACGCGTCCGCCACCTCCGGCGGCGCGTACCGCACCAGCAGCGACCCCTGGAGCACCAGCGCCAGCCGCTCCACCAGCCGCCGCGCCCGCCCCTCCACGCCCTCCAGGTCCGCCAGCTCGGTCAGCAGGTCCTTGATCGCCCCGTCCAGCCGGTGATCGGCCCCGCGCGCCTGCCCGACCTCCCGCAGATACGCGTCCAGCGCCGCCGGCTCCCGGCGCAGCGCCCGCAGCACGTCCAGCGCCTGGACGTTGCCCGCGCCCTCCCACACCGAGTTCAGCGGCGACTCCCGCACCAGCCGGGGCATCCCCGACTCCTCCACGTACCCGTTGCCGCCCAGGCACTCCGCCGCCTCCACCGCGACCGGCGGACACCGCTTGGTCACCCAGTACTTCGCCGCGGGCACCGCGATGCGCAGCAGCGCCCGTTCCCGCTCGCCGCCGTCGTCGTACGCCGCCGCCAGCCGCAGGGCCAGCGTGGTGGCCGCCTCCGACTCCAGCGTCAGATCGGCCAGCACATTGCGCATCAGCGGCTTGTCGGCCAGCTTCCCGCCGAACGCCTCCCGGTGGGAGCAGTGGTGCACCGCCTGCGCCACGGCCTGCCGCATCAGACCTGCCGAGCCCAGCACGCAGTCCAGCCGGGTCGCCGCCACCATCCCGATGATGGTGCGCACCCCGCGTCCCTCGTCCCCGACCCGGCGCGCCCACGTCCCGTCGAACTCGACCTCGGCGGACGCGTTGGACCGGTTACCCAGTTTGTCCTTGAGCCGCTGGATCAGGAAAACGTTGCGCGTGCCGTCCTCCAGCACCCGCGGCACCAGGAAACACGTCAGGCCCCCGGGCGCCCGCGCCAGCACCAGGAAGGCGTCGGACATCGGCGCCGAGCAGAACCACTTGTGCCCGGTCAGCTCGTACGCGCCGTCCTCGGCCAGCGGCCGCGCCGACGTCGTGTTCGCCCTGACGTCGCTGCCGCCCTGCTTCTCCGTCATGCCCATCCCGAACAGGACGCCGGGCTTCTGACCGGCGGGCCGCAGCGCGGGGTCGTAGATCCGCGAGGTCAGCCGGGGCTCCCACTCCGCGGCCAGGCCGGGGTCCGCGCGCAGCGCGGGCACCGCCGCGTGGGTCATCGACAGCGGGCAGCCGTTGCCGGCCTCGACCTGCGTCCACACCAGGAACGCCGCCGCCCGCCGCACATGCCCGCCCGGCCGCCCCCAGGCCGCCGTCAGCCCCGTCGAGACGCCCTTGCCGAGCAGCCGGTGCCAGGAGGGGTGGAACTCGACCTCGTCGATCCGGTGACCGTACCGGTCGTGGGTGCGCAGCCGCGGCGGGTTCTCGTTGGCCAGCGCCCCCCACTCCTGCAGCTGCGCGGAACCGGCGGCCCGACCCAGCCCCGACAGCTCGGCGAGGCCCTCCTCCAGCAGCTCGGGGTCCAGATGCCGCCGGACCGCCTCCACGAGCGCCCGGTCGGCGCCGAAGACGTCGTACCGCGCCAGTGGGGGAGCCTGGTTGGTCACGGTGTGCGTGCTGCCTGCCATGCCCCGAACGTACCCCGCGGCGGGCCGCCCGCACCCGGCGATTCGGCCTCTGGGTGAGTGCGACCAGGCACGACGGATACCTTTAGGGCGTGCAGCCAGCAAGTGAATCCCCCGACACGCCCTCCGGCCGCCTCCACCGGGCCAGGGCCCTGTACCGGAACGTCTCCAAACGCAGGACCGCCTGGCTGCTGCTCAAGGACACCGTCAACTCGTGCATGGAGTACCGCATCCTGGGCCTGGCGGCCGAGGCCGCGTTCTTCACGCTGCTGTCGGTGCCCCCGCTGCTGCTCAGCATGATCGGCCTCCTCGGCTACGTCGACGACTGGACCGGCGCCGACACCATCCAGAGCCTGCAGCGCAACCTCCTCGACGCCTCCCGCACGGTGCTCTCCGACCGGGGCGTGAGCCAGATCGCGGAGCCGATCCTGAGAGACGTGACCAAGGGCGGCCGGCCCGACGTGATCTCCCTCGGCTTCCTGATCGCCGTGTGGTCGGGCTCCCGCGCGGTGAACGTCTTCATCGAGACGATCACCGTCATGTACGGCCTCGACGGCGTCCGGGGGATCGTGAAGACCCGGCTGCTGGCCTTCCTGCTCTTCATCGTGGCCCTGCTGATCGGCTCGATCGCGCTGCCGCTGATGGTGGCGGGACCGGACGCGGTCGTGGAGATCGTGCCCTGGTCGACGACGGTCGTGCAGATCCTGTACTGGCCGGTCGTACTCGTGCTGTCGGTCGCCTTCCTCACCACCCTGTACCACGTCTCCGTGCCCGTGCGCTCCCCGTGGATCGAGGACGTGCCCGGCGCGCTGGTCGCCCTCGCCATGTGGGTGCTGGGCAGCTTCCTGCTGCGGATCTACCTCACCAACACCGTCGAGGGACCCACCATCTACGGCTCCCTCGCCGCCCCCGTCGCCGTACTGCTGTGGATCGGTGTGTCCGCGTTCGCCGTGCTGGTCGGCGCCGCCGTCAACGCGGCCATCGACCGGGTCTGGCCGGCCGCCGCGACGGCCGCCGCCCGTGAGGCCAACGACCGGCTGCGGCAGGCGCAGGTCGCCGAGTACGTGGCCCGCACCTCCGCGGCCGGCGAGGCCGACCCCGACATGCCCGCCGAGTTCCCCGAGCGCTGGTCCCGCTTCCTGCCCCCGGAGGACGTCACCGCCCGGCTGCGCACGCACGTGAGGTCCACCCACCCGAGGAACGGGAAGGCGCAGACGCCGGAGGACGAGCACGAGGACGAGCGCGGCGAGGAGTGAGCCGGACGGTGTGGGCGGGACGGCTCACTCCTCCCAGGTCCCGGCCGCGGCGGCCTCCCGGGCGAAGTCCGTGAAGTCCCTCGGCTCCCGCCCCAGCACCCGCCGCACCCCGTCCTCCAGGTGCGCGTTCCGCCCGTCGAGCAGCGTCTCGAACAGCCCGGTCAGGAAGCCTGCCTCGTCCGCCGGCACCCCGAAGCCGAGCAGCGCCTCCCCGTAGTCGCGCGCCGGGACCGCCCGGTACGCCAGCGGGCGGCCCGTCGCCGCCGCGATCTCCGCCACCGCCCCGCCCCAGGTCAGCAGCCGGGGCCCGGTCACGGACAGCGTCCGCCGCGTGTACCGCTCCCCGCCCGTCAGCGCGGCCACCACCACGTCGGCGACGTCCCGCACGTCCACGAACGGCTCGGCCACCTCACCCGCCGGGAACACCAGCTCCCCGGCCCGCAGCTCCGCCGCCAGCGGCCCCTCGGCGAAGTTCTGCGCGAACCAGGCGGCCCGGACGACCGTCCAGTCCGCGCCCGACGCGCGCAGCGCCTCCTCGGTGGGCAGCGCCTGGTCCTCGCCCCGCGCGGACAGCAGCACCAGCCGCCGTACGCCGAGACCGGCCGCCGTCCCGGCCAGCTCGCCCACCGCCTCGGCGGCGCCGGGGGCGCCGACGTCGGCGGGGTGGGCGAGATAGGCGGCGTCGGCGCCCCGCAGGGTGTCCGCCCACGTCGAGCGGTCCGCCCAGTCGAAGCCGGTCGCCCGCGACGCCGCCCGCACCGTCATCCCCGCCGCCCCGGCGGCCCGCGCCACCCGGCTGCCGGTACGCCCCGTCGCGCCCGTGACGACCAGGGTCACGCCGTTCCCGCTCTCCGCGCTCTCCGTGTTCGTCGCGTTCTCCGTGTTCTCCGTGTTCGTTGTCATGCCGTCGAGTCAACCGGCGGGCGCCGCGGGCAACCATCGCCGAGCGGCTCGCTCCCATACGCACGCGTCTACGCTGCACCCATGGACGCACTCACCGGCCTGCTGGAGGGCCCCCGCGCCCGCGGCGCGTTCATGATCCGCGCGTGCTTCGACCCGCCCTGGGCGGTCCGCGTGGAGGACCGCGCCCCGCTGACGGTGATGCTCCTGGTGCGCGGCGAGGCCTGGATCGCCCCCGACGGGGGAGAGCCGCTGCGCCTGCGCCCCGGCGACCTCGCCGTCGCGCGCGGCCCCGGCCCGTACCTCTGCGCCGACGCCCCGGACACGGCCCCGGGGGCCGTAATCTTGCCCGGCGGCGAGTGCCACTACCCCGACGGCCGGCCGCTCAACGGCGTCATGGACCTCGGCGTCCGCACCTGGGGCGACCGGCCGGACAGCGCGACGGTGATGCTGATCGGCACCTACCGGATGCGGGGCGAGATCGGCGGCAGGCTGCTGGACGCGCTGCCGCCGCTGCTCTCCCTCACCGCCGACGTGTGGGACTGCCCGCTCACCCCGTTCCTGATGGAGGAGGTGGTGCGTGACGCGCCCGGTCAGGAGGTCGTCCTGGACCGGCTGCTCGACCTGCTGGTCATCGCCGCGCTGCGCGCCTGGTTCGACCGCCCGGAGGCGGAGCCGCCCGCCTGGTACCTGGCCCTGTCCGACCCCGTGGCCGGCCCGGCCGTGCGCCTCCTCCAGGACGACCCGGCCCACCCCTGGACGGTCGCCGCCCTCGCCGCGAAGACGGGGGTCTCCCGTGCCGCGCTCGCCCGCCGCTTCACCGCTCTGGTCGGCGAACCCCCGATGACGTACCTCACCGGCTGGCGCCTCGCCCTCGCCGCGGACCGCCTCCGCGACACCGACGACACCATCGGCGCGATCGCCCGCCAGGTCGGCTACGGCAGCGCCTTCGCGCTGTCCACGGCCTTCAAACGGGTCTACGGGGTCAGCCCGCAGGACTGGCGGACGGCGTAGCCTCGGCGGCATGTACGGCGAACGGGCGTCGCGGCTGCCGGGCGCCGTCGTGTGGACCCACACCCCGTCCGGCGGCGGGCAGGCCCGGGTGCTGCCCGACGGCTGCATGGACCTGCTCTGGAACGAAGGACGCCTGCTGGTCGCGGGCCCCGACACCCGCGCGCACCTCGGGGGCGGGCCGGGCGCCTGGGCGGGCGTCCGCTTCCGGCCCGGCGTCGCGCCCGCCCTGCTGGGCGTGCCCGCCCACGCACTGCGCGACCGCCGTGCCGACCTGTCCGACCTGTGGCCCGCGGCCGAGGTGCGCCGCCTGACCGCCCGGGTGAACGCGGCGGACGACCCGGCGCGCGGCCTGGAGGACCTGGCCCTGAGCCTGACCGCGGGGACCACCCCGCCCGACCCCCTGCTCGGCCGTGTCGCGGCCGCCCTGGACGCCGGCCGCCCGGTCGCCGCGACCGCCGACGAACTCGGTCTGGGCGCCCGCCAGTTGCACCGCCGCTCACTGGCCGCGTTCGGCTACGGACCCAAGACCCTGGCCCGCATCCTCCGGATGCGCCGCGCCCTCGCCCTGGCCCGCCGGAGGGTCCCCTTCGCGGAGACGGCCGCCCGGACCGGCTACGCCGACCAGGCCCATCTGGCCCGCGAGATGCGGGCCCTGACAGGCCTGCCCCTGACCGAACTGCTCACCGCGCACGGCTGAACTCCGCCGAGGCGTACGGCGGAACGCGTCGGCGCGCTGTCAGCCGGCCGTCGGTGCGAAGAGGTCGACCCCGTTGCCGTCCGGGTCGAGGAGGACGGCGTAGCGCTGTCCCCACACCGCGTCCCACGGCTCGAGCTCGAAACGGCTCCCGGCGGCGGTCATCTCGGCGAAGAGCTTGTCGACCTCGGCGGGGCTCTCGCACCGCAGTGCCAGTGAGGTCCTGCCCCCGCCCGACGGCGG
>Ga0247820_10000183_pt1 | contig 31418 bp, 16 predicted proteins | sample 13C_Glucose_Day1_2_FD_192480 | JGI IMG/M metagenome (GOLD analysis project Ga0247820, IMG submission 192480) | Soil microbial communities from agricultural site in Penn Yan, New York, United States - 13C_Glucose_Day14 | ecosystem: Environmental > Terrestrial > Soil > Agricultural land | place...
GCGCAGCCCTTTCGCGGCACAAGGCCGCTCCTACATGGTCAGTGCACCGCCGCTGCGCTGCGCGGCGCCTGCTGCTGCGGCTCTTCGCCGGCCAGGCGGGTGGCCTCTTCCTCGATGCGGTACGCCGGCACCTGGCCGTAGTCGGCCGCCAGCCACTTGAAGAAGCCGTAGATCTTCACCAGCAGGATCACCATGAACGGGATCGCGGTGAGCACCACGGCGGTCTTCATGGTCGACAGCGAGGCCTTGGCGAACAGCATGGCCAGCGGCACCAGGGTCAGTACCACGCACCAGAACAGGCGCAGGGTCGGGCTCGGGTCCTCGCCCTCGCGCAGGTTGCGGGTGCTGGTGGCGGCCACGGCGTAGGCGGCGGCGTCCATGTGCGAGGCGCAGAATACCGCCATGATGAACAGGTACGCGGCGAGGAACAGCGTGCCCCATGGCAGGGCCAGCAAGAGATCGGTCACCGCCGCTTCGCCACCGAGGGTACCGAGCAGCTTGGGCACGTCGATCTGGCCGTTGATGAACTGGTGCATGCTGTAGCTTTCCAGCGCGCCGAAGAAGAACCAGCAACCGAAGCTGCCGCCCAGCAGCAGGGCGAACACCACTTCCTTGATCAGCCGGCCACGCGAGACGCGGGCGACGAACATGGCCACGCCCGGCGCGTAGGACACCCACCACAGCCAGTAGAACACCGTCCAGTTGCGGGTGAAGGCGCCATCGCCGGCCGGGTCGGTGAACAGGCTCATCTGCACGTAATGTTGCAGCATCAGGCCGATGGAGTTGGCGGTGTTGTTCAGGGTGAACTGGGTCGGGCCGACCAGCAGGACAATGGCCGCGAATACCAGGGCGCCGATGCAGACCATCTTCGACAGGCGCTGCAGGCCGCCGTCGATGCCGATGTACGAACTCAGCGAGAACAGCAGCGCCACCGCGCCGATCACCAGCAGTTGCACGGTGAAGGTGTTGGGGGTGCCGGCCAGGTCGGCAAGGCCACGGGTCAGGGTCGAGGCGGTGAGCGCCAGCGACACGGTCAGCGCGCCCATCATGGTCAGCAGGAAGATCAGGTCGACGGCGCGCCCGACGGGGCCGGTGGCCTTGAAACCGGTGACCGCCTCGATGATCGAGGCCAGGTTCAGGCCGCTCTTCTTGCGCACATGGAAGTGATAGGCCATGGCCAGCGAGGCCAGGGCGTAGATCGACCAGGCGCTGATGCCCCAGTGGAAGAACGAGTAGCTAACGCTGTACTCCAGGGCCTTGGCCGACATCGGCGCGATGTTCAGGCCCGGGGTCTGGTAGTAGTAGGCCCACTCCATCACGCCCCAGTACAGGGTCGAGGAACCCATGCCGGCGCAGATGAACATGAACACCCAGGTGGTGGTGGAATACTCCGGCTTGCCGGCGCCCAGGCGGATGTTGCCGTACTTGCTGAAGGCCAGGTACAGCACGGCCAGGGAACTGCCGAACACCAGGACCTGGACGCTGGTGCCGAAGGTGCGGGTGGCCACCTCGAACAGCTGGTTGGCCAGGCTTTCGGCCTGGGCCGGGAAGGCAGCAAGGCCGATCACGGTGAGCAGCACGGCCAACAGGCTCACGGCGATCAGGAACACGTCGATCTTTTTGTTATTGGGGGACATCAATTGTCTCCTGGAGCATTTTTTTTGTAGTAGGCGTCAGGCGTTGGGGAAGTCCGTATCGAGGCTGGGTTTTCCTTTCTGTTAACCGATGGATAACAAGTATCTTTTGGTTTACAGATTCTGCATTGAATCGAAGTGGGTGGCAATAGGATCGTCGGACAATCCGGATGGTTGGTTTCACCCTTTTCGCGGGTAAACCCGCTCCCACAGGGTTTGCATCCATCCTGTGGGAGCGGGTTTACCCGCGAAGCAAGCGCCGCCGACTCAGGCCCCGAGCAGCTCGGCAATGGCCTTGCCCACGTCCTGGGTCGAGCGGCTGCCACCCATGTCGCGGGTGGTGTCGCCGTTGGCGATCACCGTCTCGATGGCCTTGAGGATGTCGTCGTGGGCCGCCTGGTAGCGAGCGTCGTTATCGGCCTGGCCGAGGAACTCGAGCATCAGCGCGCCGGACCAGATCATCGCGATCGGGTTGGCAATGTTCTGGCCATGGATGTCCGGCGCCGAACCGTGCACCGGCTCGAACAGCGACGGGAACTTGCGCTCGGGGTTGAGGTTGGCCGACGGCGCGATGCCGATGGTGCCGGCGCAGGCCGGGCCGAGGTCCGAGAGGATGTCGCCGAACAGGTTGGAGGCCACCACCACGTCGAAGCGCTCCGGCTGCAGCACGAAACGGGCGCAGAGAATGTCGATGTGCTGCTTGTCCCAGCTGATCTCGGGGTAGTGGGCGGCCATGGCGGCGGTGCGCTCGTCCCAGTAGGGCATGCTCACGGCCATGCCGTTGGACTTGGTCGCCGAGGTGACGTGCTTGCGCTCGCGGGTCTGGGCCACGTCGAAGGCGTACTTGAGGATGCGGTCCACGCCACGGCGGGTGAACACCGACTCCTGCAGCACGAACTCGTTGTCGGTGCCTTCGAACATGCGCCCGCCCAGGGACGAATATTCACCTTCGGTGTTCTCGCGGATCACCACGAAGTCGATGTCGCCGGGCTGCTTGTTCGCCAGCGGGCAGGGCACGCCGGGGAACAGGCGTACCGGGCGGATGTTCACGTACTGGTCGAAATCGCGGCGGAATTTCAGCAGCGAACCCCACAGCGAGATATGGTCCGGGACCTTGTCCGGCCAGCCGACGGCGCCGAAGTACAGGGCGTCGAAGCCCTTGAGCTGGTCGAACCAGTCGTCGGGCATCATCTTGCCGTGGGCCAGGTAGTAGTCGCAGCTGGCCCACTCGAAGAACTCGAACTCAAGGTTCAGGCCGTGCTTGCGGGCGGCGGCCTCGACCACGCGCAGGCCTTCGGGGAGGACTTCGTTGCCGATGCCGTCACCGGGGATGGCGGCGATCTTGAAGGTCTTGGTCATGGGGCGCCTCTCGTGTTCAGGGAAGATGCGGCCATGCTATAAGGCTGTGCTTCGGAGATAATCCGGCAATCTATCAATTCTTGGTGCACGAATCGTGAATAATCTGCCGAACCTGGATGACCTCGATATCTTCCTGCAGGTGGCCCGTCGCGCCAGCTTTGCCGCGGTGGCCGACGAGCGCGGCATGTCTGCGGCGTTCGTCAGCAAGCGCATCCGCCTGCTGGAGGACAGCCTCGGCGTGCGCCTGCTGCACCGCACCACGCGGCGGGTGACGGTGAGCGAGGAGGGCGAGCGGGTGTACCAGTGGGCGCAGCAGATCTTCGAGACCCTGCAGCGCATGGACGACGACCTCAACGCCGGCCAGCGCGAGCCGGTCGGGCAGTTGCGTATCGCCAGCAGCCTTGGCCTGGGCCGACGCTTCGTGGCGCCGGCGCTGTCGGAACTGGCGGCGCGCTATCCGCGCCTGGACATCCGCCTGGATGTGCACGACCGCCTGGTGGACTTGATCGCCGAAGGCGTCGACCTGGATATCCGCGTGGGTAACGTGATCGCCCCGCACCTGATCGCCAAGCCCCTGGCGCGCAACCGTCGGGTGTTGTGCGCGGCGCCTGCGTACCTGGCCGAGCATGGCACGCCGCGGGTGCTGGCGGACCTGGCCAGCCATGACTGCCTGGTGATCAAGGAGCGTGACCACCCGTTCGGGCTATGGCACCTGGAAGGGCCGCAGGGCGAGGAGAGCGTGCGGGTGACCGGCGGGCTGTCGAGCAACCATGGCGAGGTGGCGCACCAGTGGTGCCTGGACGGGCGTGGCATCCTGCTGCGCTCGTGGTGGGACGTGCACGACAGCATCGCCGAGGGGCGGCTGGTGCAGGTGCTGCCGGACTACCAGCAGGCGGCGGACATCTGGGCGGTGTACACCGCGCCCTTGGCCGGCTCGGCCAAGGTGCGGGTGGCGGTGGAGTTCTTTCGGGAGTATTTTACCGAGCGGTATCGGTTGCCTGATTGAAGGCAGGGAGCCGTGTAGCGACCCCACCGCCTTCAATGACTTGGCGGGTTCGAACTCCGTTTAATTGGGTGGAGAAATATTGAACCTGAAGCGGTGAACATTACCGTTCATGGCACCGCCTGTCTGAGTCCTCTCGATAGTGTTTGGAATACCGTTGGGGGAATCGAAGTCGGCTATCCCGAATTTACCGTATAGCTGACCTTTGAAATTCAATGTCCGGCTACGGTCTTCGTTATAGAACGTCCAATAGCTAGTGGGGGGGCTGCCTGCTGAATGCGAGAAGATTCGCGCTGAACGTGCCTTGCCGCCCGCGTCGTGAGGGCAGCCTACTTCTTCAGTGATCAGGTATTCGGCAAAGGAAGTGCTAAAGCCACACATCGGGCTTTTGAAGTTTTTCTCAGCAAACAGCAGGACAGCATTACCTCCATGCAGGGCATCTACAACGGCGCCATTCAGTGCTCCGCCTTTCTGCTCACGAATGTAGCCTGCGGGTACATCTTTTGAGTCGTCAATATTCTTGACCTCGACATCATCTGCACCTTCGGCGGTTCTCGTGTAGCACACATGACGTTCTCCCGGTCCGTCATAGAGGCAAAGGCGCTGTGCGATGCCGATATTGGTCAGCCAGAAGGACCGCACAGGTTGCTCATTGCACGCGCTGGAAATATTCACTGGTTGCCCGGAACGAATCTGAAGGTAGCATTTCTCTCCCTGGGAGTCCGTTTGTTCATATAGCGACAGACTGAGTGCATTGAGCGGGCCGTAGAAACTGCTCACATACTCGGCCCTCTTGTCCTCAATGAACTGCGCCATGTCATGCAGCGCGTCACCCATGGGCTTGCCCTGATATTCCACCCTGGGGTTGGAGAAGTTGGGCAGGGCGCCGTGGGCGGTGACCATCTGGGTATGGAACTTGGGGGCGGTCTCGCGTTTGTAGCCATGGTTGAGTGGATTGGTAGGCGCGGGGTCCCAGCCAACGGTGCCACCATAGTTCTGGCCAAGCACATGGGCCAGTGACGAAGGGCAACTGATGGCGCTGTACGCGGTATCCTTGGTCGACCAGCTGTACGCGACCCCACAGGACTCGGTGAAGGTGCCATACAGCGAGACCAGGTCTGCGCCCAGCGCGTTGCGGTATTTCCAGACCATCTTGCCCAGCTCGCTGTCCTTGCTTTTCAGCTCGTCCAGGTCACTACCGTCGCCTTCGTAGTTGGAGTCGTAGATAGCGGCAAGGTCATAGATGACGTTCATCTTGCTGTTTGCAAAGTACTGGTTGGCATCCTGTAACGCACCAATCAGTTCCTCTTTGTAGTTTGGGTTGCTCTCGCGCACAGGCTTGGTCGATACCAGCAGCACGCGAACGACGTAAAAGTCAGGACGTTTGGTCTTATCGGAGGGTGGGATCTTTTCGCTGGCCCCTGGGGTCGGCAACGGTTTGGATTCCGCCGGTAATTTCGACTCATCCACCTTTATGAGTGCATGCTGGCCAGGGTTTATGTAGTCAAGGCGATAGAGCTGCCCATCGACCACCAGCCTACCGACGACCTTGTCCTGTTGGCGTACAAGGGAAAGATAGTAGCGCGGATCGTAATCGATTTCGTTCTTCGCTTGGCTGGCGTGTTTTTTCTTCCACTCGGAGGCCTTGTAACCTACCCAACTGTCAAATCCGCTGGCCAGGGGCTTGGAGGGGCGCAAGTGGAACTCTACGGTTTTGCCATCAGGTGTCGAGACGGCGATAGCCTGAGTCTGTGGATTGACCAACTTCGCATCCACCTTGACCAGCTTGATCTCGACGTTGGCAGGTTCAGCTAACAACCTGGCCAGGTAACCTGTCGCGGTCTTCTTCAACTGGGCGGTATCCTGCCCGGTTTCTACAGTAAACAGTGGCGTGGCCGCTTGCGCGGAAATTACCGTGACCATCGCCAGTAATACCCCCGCCCACGCTGTTTTCCAATTGCGCACTTTCATCGGATTGCTCCTGTGGTTTAACCCTCGCCCACAGCAGAGCAGTTTGTGAAATACCAGTCACCTGGCAATAATGTCAGGTGACTGGCCGGGCCCTCAGTGGCTCATCACTTTCGCGGTGGCCTTGCGGCCGGATTCATAGACCTCGCGATCCATCGGCCGCGCCTGTGGGTTGCCCAGGTCTTCCATGGCCAGTCGATGGGTCTCCGGCGCCAGGTACGCGGCGAACGCGCACACGCAGGTGACCAGGAACGCCAGCCCGCCGACCACCAGCCAGATATGCTCCGAACCCGGTGGCGCCACGGCGGCGAACAGCGCCGGCAGCATGGCGGTGATCATGGTGCCGATGTTCTGCGCGATGGCCATGGCCGAGACGCGGTAGCGGGTGTGGAACAGCTCGGGGTAGAAGCTTGGGAACACCGCGTTGTAGCCCTGGTAGACCATGCCCCACATCAGGATCGAAGCGGTAAAGGCCAGCGGCACGTTCTGGATGCTGATCGCGTACAGGTAGGCGAAGGCCAGCAGGCCCGAGCCCAGGCAGCCGGCGATCATGGTCGGGCGACGGCCGATCCGGTCGGACAGGTTGCCGACGAAGGGGATCACCAGCACCGCGACGATGTTGCCCACTACCGGGATCCACAGGTACACGCTCTTGTCGAAGCCGATGCCGTAGGCCGGCTGCACCGCGTAGGCCGCGCCGAAGATGGTGGCGACTACCGGAATCACGTTCATCAGCGCCATGAACATCACCAGCACCATGTGCTTCCAGCTGTGGCGGAAGGCTTCGCCGATCGGCGACTTGGCGACCTTGTCCTGTTTCTCCTCCTGGACGAAAGCCGGGGTCTCGTGCACTTCCTTGCGGATGATGAAACCGGCGATCAGCACTACCGCGCTCATCAGGAACGGGATGCGCCAGCCCCACTCGTTGAAGGCCTCGCTGGGCATGAAGTAGGCCAGCGGCAGGAACACCGCCGCCGCCATCACCTGGCCGGCCTGCACGCCTTGCAGGGTGTAGCTGGCGTAGTAGCCGCGGCGGCCGAACGGCGCGTGCTCCATGATCATCGAGCTGGCTCCGGAGATTTCGCCGGCCACGGCGAAGCCCTGGACCAGGCGCAGCACCACCAGCAGCGCCGGGGCCAGCAGGCCGATGTCGTGGTAGGTGGGTAGCAGGCCCACGGCCATGGTCGACAGGCCCATCAGGAACATGCACAGCAGCAGCACGTTCTTGCGCCCGCGCGTGTCGCCCCAGTGGCCGAGCACGCAGGCGCCGATCGGGCGCGCCAGGTAACCCACGCCGTAGGTGGCCAGCGAGGCGATGATGGCCATTTTCGGGTCGGCGGAGGGGAAGAAGATCTGCGGGAAGATCAGCGCCGCGGCCTGGGCGTAGATGAAGAAGTCGTAGTACTCGAGGGCAGAGCCGATCCATCCGCTGGCGGTGGCTTTCTTGGCTTGGGAGCTTGAGCGGGCCATGTTGTCTCCGTTGTTCTTGTCAGGGGCCGGATGGTCAGCGCGCGCGGGGCACGGCAACGGGGCTGTAGGGAGAAGACGAACGCGGCGGCGCGGATCGCAGGGCGAGCAAGGTATGCATAGGTCGGTACCCGTTTTCTTGAACTTATTATGTGGTGACGTTGGGCGTTGCAGCGCAGGGTCCGCCGAACGACCGGCGTGGCAGCGAGAAGGGCCGGCGGGGCCTGCGACTGGTGTTCATGGTTGTTCACGGGGGTGGGTGAATCAATTCGCCGGAACGGGTTTTGTTCGGTAATCGAACGAAAACTAACTGTTTCGTACAAAGTGCGTTGCCGGGGCGACTTTACCTGCGAATAATCGATCGTGCCAGACAGATGCTGTCGGGACTGGCCCTTTCGCGGGGCAAGCCCGCTCCTACAGGGAACAACGCAACACCTGTGGGAGCGGGCTTGCCCCGCGATAGGGCCGGACCTGCCCAGGCCTCCCTCAATAACAAGGAACACCCGCCATGCACCGTTCGATCGCCACCGTTTCCTTGAGCGGCACCTTGCCGGAAAAACTCGAAGCCATCGCCGCCGCGGGTTTCGACGGCGTCGAGATCTTCGAGAACGACCTGCTGTACTACGCCGGCAGCCCCCGCGAGATCCGCCAGCTTTGCGCGGACCTGGGGTTGGCGATCACCCTGTTCCAACCGTTTCGCGACTTTGAAGGCTGCCGCCGCGACCGCCTGCACAAGAACCTCGACCGCGCCGAGCGCAAGTTCGACCTGATGCAGGAGCTGGGCACCGACCTGGTGCTGGTGTGCAGCAACGTCCAGCCCGACGCCTTGGGCGATGAGCAACTGCTGGTGGACGACCTGCGCCTGCTCGCCGAGCACGCTGGTGACCGCGGCCTGCGCATCGGCTACGAGGCCTTGGCCTGGGGCCGCCACGTCAACACCTGGCAGCAGGTGTGGAGCCTGGTGCGCCAGGCGGATCATCCGGCGCTGGGGGTGATCCTCGACAGCTTCCACACCCTGTCGGTCAAGGGTGATCCCAGCGGCATCCGCGATATCCCTGGCGAGAAGATCTTCTTCGTGCAGATGGCCGACGCACCGATCCTGGCCATGGACGTGCTGGAGTGGAGTCGCCACTTCCGCTGCTTCCCGGGGCAGGGCGAGATGGACCTGGCGGGTTTCCTCGCGCCGATTCTGGCCACCGGCTATCGCGGTCCGCTGTCGCTGGAGATCTTCAACGACGGTTTCCGTGCGGCACCGCCCCGGCAGAATGCCGCCGACGGCTTGCGTTCGCTGCTGTATCTGGAGGAGAAGACTCGCCTTCAGCTGGAACGTGAGGCGCGGGCTGCCGAGCCTGGCGTGCTGTTCGCGCCGCCGCCCGCGAGCCGCTACGACGGTGTGGAGTTCCTTGAATTCGCCGTCGACGAGGCGGTAGGCGCGCGCCTGGGCGTGTGGCTCAAGCGCCTGGGCTTCGCCGAGGTCGGCGAACACCGCAGCAAGGCGGTGCGCCTGTTGCGCCAGGGCGATATCAATATCGTGCTCAACGCCGAGCCTTACTCGTTCGCCCACAACTTCTTCGAGGCCCATGGCCCGTCGTTGTGCGCCACGGCCCTGCGGGTGAACGACGGCCAGGCCGCGCTGCGGCGCGCCACCGCCTACCGTGGCCAGCCGTTCCGTGGCCTGGTCGGCCCCAATGAGCGCGAGATCCCGGCGGTGCGCGCCCCCGACGGCAGTCTGTTGTACCTGGTAGAGCCGGACAGCGATGGCCCGACCCTCTACGACACCGACTTCCACCTGGACCGGAACGCCCAGGCCAGCGGCGGGCTCAAGCGCATCGACCACATGGCCCTGGCGCTGCCGGCCGAGGCGCTGGACAGCTGGGTGCTGTTCTACAAGAGCCTGTTCGATTTCACCGCCGACGACGAGGTGGTGCTGCCCGACCCCTATGGCCTGGTCAAGAGCCGTGCCCTGCGCAGTCAGTGCGGCAGCCTGCGCCTGCCGTTGAACATTTCGGAGAACCGCAACACCGCCATCGCCCATGCCCTGGACAGTTATCGCGGCTCGGGCGTGCACCATGTCGCCTTCGACTGCGACGATATCTTCCGCGAGGTGGCCAGGGCCAAGGAGGCCGGCGTGCCGTTGCTGGAGATCCCGCTGAACTACTACGACGACCTGGCGGCGCGCTTCGACTTCGATGACGAGTTCCTCAGCGAGCTGGCGTACTACAACGTGCTGTACGACCGCGATGCCCAGGGCGGCGAGCTGTTCCATGTGTACACCGAACCGTTCGAGGGGCGCTTCTTCTTCGAGATCCTGCAGCGCAAGGGCGGTTACGCCGGGTATGGCGCGGCCAATGTGGCGGTGCGCCTGGCGGCGATGGCCAAGGCGCGCAAGTCGGTGCTGTAGCTGTAGGAGCGGCCTTGTGCCGCGAATGGGCTGCGTAGCAGCCCCAGGATTTCAGCGTTCAAGCAAGGATCGCCGGGGCCGCTTTGCGGCCCTTTCGCGGCACAAGGCCGCTCCTACAGGGACCGCGCACTCTCGCGCAACACCACGCTTCCCTGCATCGCCTGGCTCACGGATAATCGCCCGGATTCCTATAACGAGCCTGTGAGTCGGTATGAGTGATTCGGTAGCCAAGCCTGAAGTCGAAGGGCTGCGCAGATCGCGCAAGAACAACCCGGAAAAGACCCGCGAGAACATTCTCCAGGCCGCCATCACCGAGTTTGTCCAGCAGGGCCTGGCCGGCGCCCGGGTCGACGCCATCGCCGAGCGCACCGCCACCTCCAAGCGCATGATCTACTACTACTTCGGCAGCAAGGAGCAGCTCTACGTCGAATGCCTGGTCAAGCTCTACGGCGACATCCGCAAGACCGAGCACAGCCTGGACCTCGACTCGCTTGCGCCCGAGCAGGCGATCCAGCGCCTGGTGGAGTTCACCTTCGACCACCACGCCAACAACGTCGACTTCGTGCGCATCGTCTGCACCGAGAACATCCATTACGGCGAGTACGTCAAGCAGTCGCCGGTGATCCGCGAAATGAGCAGCATGGTGCTCGATGCGCTGGGCAAGATCCTCGCCCGTGGCGTGGAGCAGGGCGTGTTCCGCCCGGGGATCGAGGTGATCGACCTGCACATGCTGATGAGCTCTTTCTGCTTCTACCGGGTGTCGAACCGCCATACCTTCGGCGATATCTTCCAGATCGACCTGGCCGACGAACAGGTCAAGCAGCGTCACAAACAGGTGATCTGCGAAGCGGTGATGCGCTACATCAAGGCCTGACGGGCGATCGCGGGCAAGTCGACAGGCCCGCGATGGACCTCCTGGTGGTCAGAAGCTGGCGAAGTGCGCCTGCATGCGCTCGGCATCGGCCGGGCGTCCGCTGAACAGCTCGAAGGCCTTGACCGCCTGGAACACCGCCATGGTGCCGCCATCCAGGGTGCGGCAGCCCAAGGCGCGGGCATGGCGCAACAGCTCGGTCTGCAGGGGGAAGTAGATGATTTCCGCCACCCATAGTCGAGGGTGCAGCAGTGCGGGCGGCAAGGGGGTGCCGGGCAGCTTGGCCATGCCCACGGGCGTGGTGTTGACCAGACCATCGGCGTCGGCCACCGCGCCGGCCAGGTCTTCGCCGAGCACGGCACGACCGGCGCCGAAACGCTGGGTGAGATTGTCCACCAGTGCCCGGGCGCGGGCCGGGTCCACCTCGAACAGCTGCAACCGCTCGACGCCTTCGGCCAGCAGCGCATGGGCCACTGCCGCGCCGGCGCCGCCGGCACCCATCTGTACGACGCGTTGCCGCGCGACCCCAGGCAGGCCGCGTCGCAAGCCCTCGGCGAAACCCAGGCAGTCGGTGTTGTGGCCCACCCGCCGGCCATCGCGCAGTACCACGGTGTTCACCGCGCCAATGCCACGGGCTTCGTCCGACAGCTCGTCGAGCAGCGGCAGGACCGCCTGCTTGAACGGGAAGGTGATGTTGAGCCCGGTGAAACCGGTGCGCTCGGCGGCATCGAGCAGGGCGGGCAGGGCGCTGTCGTCCAGGCCCAGCTGGTCGGCGTCGATCAGCCGGTACAGGTAGCGCAGCGCCTGGGCGTCGCCTTCATGCTCGTGCAGCGCCGGGGTGCGCGAGGCCTGGATGCCACGGCCGATGAGGCCGGCGAGGATACCCGCGCCGTTCATGCCGCGTGCTCGCGCAGGTATTTGCTGAAGTAGCCCAGGGCCATGCAATAGCCCTGGCTGCCGAGGCCGCAGATCACCCCCACGGCGATGCTGGAGACGAACGACAGATGGCGGAACGGCTCGCGCTTGTGCACGTTGGACAGGTGCACCTCGATCACCGGCAGTTCGCTGGCCACCAGGGCATCGCGGATGGCCACCGAGGTGTGGGTCCAGGCGGCGGGGTTGATCAGGATGCCGTGGCAGCGGCCACGGGCGGCATGGATCCAGTCGAGCAGCTCGCCTTCGTGGTTGGTCTGGCGAAACTCCAGTTCCAGGCCCAGCTCGGCGGCGCTGGCGGCGCACAGACGGGCCAGGTCGGCAAGGGTTTCGTGGCCGTACTGGGCGGGTTCGCGGGTGCCCAGCAGGTTGAGGTTGGGGCCGTTGAGCACGAGGATTCGAGGTGTCATGACGGGGCATCGCTTTGTTGTTTTTGGATGTTTCGATAATTGTACTATCTGGTTAGTTTGGTCAAATGATTGGCTGTATAAAGCGGGCGATTATCGGCTGCCTGTACCGGCCCTATCGCGGCACAAGGCCGCTCCTACAGGCGACCGCGCCCCCCCTGTAGGAGCGGCCTTGTGCCGCGAAAGGGCTGCAAAGCAGCCCCGGCAAGTCCAAGCCGGACGTCAATACCTTAAAAGTGCTGGGTTTAAAGGCGACAACAAGCATCCTGACCATGCCCGAGCAAATCAGTCGGCTAAGCTTGATTCCGCAGACGCACGGAACGACCAACACGGGAGAGCACATGAACATCAGCAAAACGCCCAGGTGGGCAGTCGCGGCACTGGTCCTGGCCCTGGGCCTTCACGCCCACGCCGCCGAAGGCAAGCGGGTCGATGTGCTGCTGGTGGGCGGCGGCATCATGAGTTCCACGCTGGCGGTCTGGCTCAACGAACTGGAGCCGGGCTGGTCGATGGAGATGGTCGAGCGCCTGGACAAGGTCGCCGAGGAAAGCTCCAACGGCTGGAACAACGCCGGTACCGGCCACTCGGCGCTGGCCGAACTCAACTACACCCCGGAGAAGGACGGCAAGATCGACATCAGCAAGGCGGTGGAGATCAACGAGTCGTTTCAGGTCACCCGCCAGTTCCTCGCCTGGCAAGTGAAGCAGGGGGTGCTGAAGAATCCGCGCTCGTTCATCAACACCACACCGCACATGAGCTTCGTCTGGGGCGACGACAACATCCGCTTCCTCAAGAAGCGCTACGAGGCGCTGCAGGCCAGCCCATTGTTCAAACCCATGCAGTATTCCGAGGACCATGCGCAGATCGCCAAGTGGGTGCCGCTGATGATGGAGGGGCGCGACCCGAACCAGAAGCTCGCCGTCACCTGGACGCCCATCGGCACCGACGTCAACTTCGGCGAGATCACCCGCCAGTACGTCGGCTACCTGCAGACCCGGCCCAACTTCGACCTCAAGCTGTCCAGCGAGGTGGAAAACATCACCCGCAACGACGACGGCAGTTGGCACGTCGAGTACAAGAACCTCAAGGACGGCAACACCTCGACCACCGACGCCAAATTCCTGTTCATCGGCGCCGGCGGCGCGGCACTGCCGTTGCTGCAGAAGTCCGGCATCGACGAGGCCAAGGACTATGCCGGCTTCCCGGTGGGCGGCTCGTTCCTGGTCACCGACAACCCGGCCATCGCCCAGCGCCACATGGCCAAGGCCTACGGCATCGCCGCCACCGGCGCGCCGCCGATGTCGGTGCCGCACCTGGACACCCGGGTGCTCGACGGCAAGCGCATGATCCTGTTCGGGCCGTTCGCCACCTTCTCCACCAAGTTCCTCAAGGAAGGTTCGCTGCTCGACCTGTTCGCCAGCATGTCGTTGCACAACACCTGGCCGATGGTGCGGGTCGGGGTGCGCGAGTTCGACCTGGTGCAGTACCTGATCGGCCAGCTGATGCAGTCCGACGATGACCGCTTCGCCGCGCTGCAGACCTACTTCCCCGAGGCGAAGAAGGCCGACTGGCGCCTGTGGCAGGCCGGCCAGCGGGTGCAGATCATCAAGAAGGACGAGAACCAGGGCGGGGTGCTGAAGCTGGGCACCGAAGTGGTGACATCCAAGGATGGCAGCATCGCCGGGCTGCTCGGTGCCTCGCCGGGCGCCTCGACCGCGCCGCCGATCATGCTCGACCTGCTGAACAAGGTGTTCAAGGACAAGGTGGCCACGCCCGAGTGGCAGGCGAAGATCAAGCAGATCATTCCGTCCTACGGCATCCGCCTGAACGAGCACCCGGACAAGGTCCAGCAAGAGTGGGCCTACACCAGCGAGATCCTGCAACTGGCGACGCCCAGCGAGGTTGCCGCGCCCTAAGTGATCGCTCCCGCAGCCGGGCGCTGCGGGAGCGGGTTCCCCCCAACATGAGCCACCGGCCACTGTGAAGTGGTCGCACTGGCAAAATCTTTTTTCTCACCTGCTACAAACTCCCGAGTGCCTGATCCGCCATCCTCCTGATCGATCCCTCCGGTACCGTTTGCCCTGTTCACTGTCTGCCCAGCCGCGAGCGCAAAAAACGCCCCCCGACACCCGAGCTTTTCCCCGCCGAACTCCCGATGTTTTTTCCTCTGCCTGTCACCACAAGCTGCGAATGTTGCCTCCGTGGACAGGCCGCCAGCCCCTCTGGATCAGGGGATGCGGACTGTGGCCACAGCAATGCGCGACCCACTCAACGTACGAACACGACGATAGGAGATTGCTTCATGTTTAAGCGTACTGTGATCGCCGCCTCCCTGGTGGCTGCTACCCTGGCTTCGGCCCAATCCATGGCTGCTGTTGTCGGTGGCGGCGCCACCCTGCCTGAGCCGCTGTACAACGGCAACGCCACCTGGGAAGGCATCCTGCCAAGCGGCTTCAGCTACACCGGCGTGGGCAGCGGCGGTGGCAAGACCGCTTTCCTGACCAACGCCCCTGCGTCGATCAACCAGCCGGCCGGCACCAACGTCGACTTCGCCGGTTCCGACTCGGTGCTCAGCGCCAGCGAACTGTCGACCTACGACACCAACCGCGCCGCGACTTGGGGCAAACTGATCCAGATCCCGGCCGTCGGCACCACCGTCACCATCCCTTACCACCGCAATGGTGTCAGCGATCTGCAGGTCAACGCTTCGCAGCTGTGCGGCGTGTTCTCCGGCAGCATCTCCACCTGGGGCCAACTGCTCGGCACCGCCGACACCACCCCGATCAAGGTGATCTACCGCAACGGCAGCAGCGGCACCACCGAGCTGCTGGCGCGCTTCCTCAACGACAGCTGCCCGACCGCCTTCTCGGTCAGCAGCACCTTCACCAGCGCCAACGTCGGCACCGAGCCGAGCACCTGGCAGGGCGTGGCCGGCAGCGCTGACGTGATCAATGCGGTCAATGCCACCGACGGCGCCATCGGCTACGTCAGCCCTGACTTCGTCGATACCGCCAACAACGCCCAGGTGGCCCGTGTCAGCAAGCTGGCCAGCGGCACCGCCGTACTGCCGACCGTCGACAACGCCCAGGCCGCCCTGGCCAGCGCCACCGCCCCGACCGCCAACCGCGCCAACCCGGCCAGCTGGGCTGTCACCTTCGGCCGTGGCGCCAGCGACAAGCCGGTCCCAACCACTGGCTACCCGATCGTCGGCTACACCAACCTGCTGGTTGGCCAGTGCTACAAGGACGCCGCCGACGCCACCGCTGTTCGTGGCTTCCTCAACGACCTGTACAGCGGCAACCACGACCTGGCCATCGGTATCCACTCCTTCGTGCCGGTTCCGGTCGCCTTCGCCGATGAAATCAAGAAGGCCTTCCTGACCAACGCAGGCAACGAAGGCCTGGATATCGCCAACACCAACGTGTGCAACGGTATCGGTCGCTCGTAACAGGCAAAACCCCGGTGGCCCGCGTCCTCGGACGTGGGCATGGGCCCTGGCGGCACCCGTGGGTGACGCCGGGGCTTTTTTCATTTTGCGTCGACCTGGCAGCGCGAGCACCGGCATTGCGCCGGGTGCAGGCGTTCGCCATACCCCAGCCCCATGAACTTTGCATGACAAAGCTTCGGTCCCCCGGTCGCCGGAGCGCCTTATGGCAAAGCGGCATCACGACCGCCATCCCCTGATCTCGAGAACCAGCACAAGGAACCCTGCGATGTCGCGCGGCATGCCCAAGCCAGCCCTTTCAGCCTCCGCCATCCAGCGTCGCGGCGAGCCGCCGCGGCTCAAGCCCCTGGCCCAGGCCATCGCCTTGCTGATGCTGGCGGGCAGCGCCCACGCGGCGCAGCCGTTCAGCTCGGGCTGGTTCGCCGCCAAGGGCGCCTCCAATGCCCCGAGCGGCGCCGCTGGCGCCGGCGGGGCGGGGCAGGTGCTGCCGGGATCGCCACCACCGCTGGCCCAGCAGCAGCGCCTGAACCAGCAGTTCCAGCGTTCGGTGAACAACCTCAACAACACGGTGGCGGCCATCGCTGCCCAGCAGGCGGCCCAGGCCAATGGCCGGACCCTGGCCCAGGTGCAGCCGCAGGTTGTGCCCAACGGCCTGGGCGAGGGTGGCCTGAAGGTCGACGAGAACCCGCTGACCCAGGGCTGGCTCAATGCCAAGGCACCGCAGCAGAGCCAGGCCGATGGCAAGACCCAGGTGCGCATCGAACAGACCGCCGACAAGGCCATCCTCAACTGGGAGACCTTCAACGTCGGGCGCGACACCACCGTGCGTTTCGAGCAGCAGGCGGACTGGGCCGTGCTCAACCGGGTCAACGACCCCGCCGCCCGTCCGAGCCAGATCCATGGCCAGATCGAGGCGCCCGGCACGGTGATGCTGCTCAACCGCAACGGCGTGGTATTCAACGGCACCAGCCAGGTCAACGTGCGCAACCTGGTGGCCGCCGCCGCCCAGGTCAGTGACGAGCAGTTCACCCAGCGCGGGCTCTACGTCGACAGCAGCGCCAGCCAGGCCACCTTCACCAATGCCGCCGGCAAGGTGCTGGTCGAGCGCGGCGCGCAGATTCGTACCCAGGCGCCGAGCAGCTCCACCAGCGGTGGCGGCTACGTGCTGTTGCTGGGCAGCGAGGTGGGCAACGACGGCCAGATCATCGCCGGCAAGGGCCAGGCGACCCTGGCGGCGGCGGACGATTTCTATATCCGTCGCGGCCAGGGCACCGAGGCCAACCGCTACTCGACCACCCGTGGCAACGAAGTGGCGGGTAGCCTGAAGCCCGGCAGCAGTGCCGGCACGGTGAGCAACAGCGGGCTGATCCAGGCCAGTGGCGGCGATGTCACCCTGACCGGTCACCAGGTGCGCCAGCAGGGTGTGGTCCTGGCCAGCACCTCGGTGGATCGGCGCGGCAGCATCCACCTGCTCAACGCCGCCAGCGATGCCACCGGCAGCGTCAGCTTCGAGCGCGGCAGCGTTACCGCCGTGCTGCTCGACGACAGCGCGGCGCTCGACAGCCAGCGCGAAGCCTCGAGGGCGGTGGTCAACGGCAGCAACGGCAACCTGGCCACGGGGCGCTTCGACAACCTCAGCACGGTCATCGACCGCCCCGAGCAGTCGCGGGTGGAAGTGGTCAGCGGCGGTACCGTGCACTTCCAGGACGGTTCGCTGACCCTGGCCACCGGTGGCCAGGTGGCGGTCAGCGCCGGCCGGCGCAGCCTGGTCGACGACGGCGCGCGCCTCGATGTGGCCGGCGCGCTCGGGGTCAAGGTGGCGATGGAAAGCAATGTCATCAAGATCAATGTCCAGGGCAACGAGCAGCGCGATGCCGCCGGCAACCGCGACAAGGGCGGGCTGATCAACAGCGATGTGTGGGTCGACGTGCGTGAGCTGGTGCACGTCGCGGCCGGCGTCAATGGTCATGCCGGCGACCGATGGTACACCGCGGGTGGCCTGCTGGAGGTGGGCGGCTACCTGGGCACGCGCAGCCACGGCGTGGGTGAATGGATGGCCCAGGGCGGCACCGTGACCTTCACCGGCCAGGACCTGGTCACCCGCGCCGGCGCCGAGATCAACCTGTCCGGCGGCACCCTGGCGGTGCAGGACGGCTATGTGCGCCAGAGCTGGCTGCGTGGCGAGGACGGGCGCCTGTACGAGCTGTCGCGGGCGCCTGCCGACCTGCTCTACAGCGGCCTGTACCAGGGCTTCGAGGACCATTCGGCGCGCTGGGCCCAGACCCGTGTGTTCTACAACCCGCTGATCGCGCCGCAGCAGCGCTTCGAGCAGGGCTACACCGTCGGGCGCGACGCCGGCAGCCTGGTGGTGGCCACCCAGGGCGCGCTGCTCGACGGCCGGCTGGTCGGCGAGACCTGGCAGGACGAGCGCCAGGTGCAGGCGCCGGTGGCCGGGCTGGATGGCTACAAGCAGGTCCACAGTGCTCGCGCCCGAGGCGCCCAGCTGGTCATCGGCCAGCTGGTGCCGGGTTACCTCACAGGCAGCAAGGACCTGGCCTTCAGCCTGACCCCGGTGCTGCGTCAGGTGACGTTGGCTGGCGGCAACCTTGGCGCCAGTGCCGATGTGCAGTTGCAGGCGCCGTTGGACGAGCAGCGGCGCGGGCGACTGGTACTGGACAGCGAATTGCTCAACGGTTTCGCGCTGGGCGGCCTGAGCATTGCCGCCAGCGAGTCGGTGCAGGTCGACCAGGCGCTGCACCTGGCCGACGGCGGGCAACTGACCCTGTACGCGCCGCAGGTGCGGGTCGCGGCCGACCTTACCGCCAAGGGCGGGCAGATGATGTTGGGCGATGTGCTGCGCCAGCGTGACGGCGCCGATCTGCGCGATATCGCCCTGGCCACGCCGGCCGGATTGCGTGCGCAGGTGCTGGTTGGCGAAGGCGTGCGCCTGGATGTCGGTGGTGCGCGCAGCGACCGCGAAGATGTAGGGGCCATGGCCTGGCGCAACGGCGGCAGCCTGTCGCTGCGCAGCTCAGGCGATGTGCTGCTCGGGCAGGCCAGCGTGCTGGATGTTTCCGGCGGGGTGGTGCGTGGTGAGCGCAACCAGCTGCGCGGTGGCAGCGGTGGCAACCTGACGCTGCAGGCCGGCGTGTTCAACACCAGCGGTGACGGGCGCCTGCGCCTTGATGGCGAGCTGCGCGGCCATGGCAGCAACGGCGCCGGGACCCTCGACCTGCAGGCCGAGCGCGTGCGGATCGGCGGCGTGGCCGACGCCAGCGCCTTGTCCCTCGGCGAGGATTTCTTCAACCGCGGCTTCGCCCATTACACCGTACGTGGCACGCGACAGTTGACCGTGGCCGAAGGCGCCCAGGTGCAGGTCACCCGACCTGTGGAACTGCTCGACGCCAGCCTGCCGGTCGGCGACCAGGCCACCCTGTGGTTGCCGCCGCAGGTGCGCGAGAACGCGATCAAGGGCGAGCTGGGCCTGCGTGCCGGTGCCAGCCTGAGCCTCGCTGCCGGCGATACCCGCCTGGCCCAGGCGGACCGCGAGGCCGCGCTGCTGGAGGTGCGCCGTGGCGCCAGCATCGGTGTCGACCCGTTGCAGTCGATCGCCCTGAGCAGTACCGCGCAATTGAATCTGGACGGTTCGCTGCTGGCCGCCGGTGGCAAGGTGAGCCTGTTGCAGGCATTGCCCGAAACGGTGGTGAGCGGGGTGCAGGAAAGCCTGCACAACCGTGCGATCCGCCTGGGCAGCGAGGCGTTGATCGATGTCTCCGGCCAGGCGCTTACCGCCCTCGACAGCCAGGGCCGGCGCTATGGGCGGGTCACCGCCGGCGGCAACATCGTCATCGGTGGGCAGATCGACCACGCCAAGGGGACCAGCGACGGCGCCTACCTCTTTGTCGACATCGCCCGTGGCGCCCGCTTGCGCGCCGATGGCGCCAGCGCCGTGCTGGACATCCGTGGTCAGGGCCCACTGGCAATGGCCAGCGCCGGTGGCAGCATCAGCCTGGCCTCCAGCTATGGCCTGCGCCTGGACGGCACGCTCAGCGCCAGGTCCGGCGGTGTCGGCGCGGCGGGCGGCAGCCTCGGCGTGGCCCTCGATACCGGTCTGTACCGCAAGGATGGCCTGGAGGATGGCCTGAATGTGCCGCGCGAGCTGGTACTCGGCCGTGGGGCCGGGACCGACGAGCGCTTGCGCTATGGCCATGCGCGCCTGGATGTGGACACCGTCGAGCGCGGTGGCTTCACCAACCTGGCCCTGCTCAGCGACGGTGTGCTGGCCTTCGATGGCTCACTGGCGCTGGACCTGGCCCAGGGGCTGCAACTGTACGCCGGCTCCCTGGTGCTCGCCGACGGCAGTGCCGACGACAGCCGCATCCGCCTGCGTGCGCCCTACGTGCGACTGGCTGGCAGCAACCACCTGGGCGGCGACCAGACCGTGCGCCCGACGGTCAAGGGCGGGCTGTCGCAGCAGGCGTCGCACGCACTGTTGCAGGTCGAGGCCAACCTGCTTGAAATACGCGACGAACTGAGCCTGGGCGCCCACGGCAACCTGGCCCTCAGTGGCGGGCAACAGCTTGAGTTCGACCGTCGGGGCTTTGCCCTGACGCGTCTGCGCAGTGAAGGGGATATCCGCTTCCTCGGCCGCGACATCCCCTCGATGCCGACCCAGCTGAGCAGCAATGCCGATATTGAACTGTTGGCCGCGCAACTGTACCCCGTGAGCGGTGCCTACGCCCGCGTGCTGAGCACCCGCGACGCCACCCTGCGGATCGGACGGGTCGGCGAAGCCACGCCAGGCGTGCCGCTGTCGGTGTTCGGCCGCCTGCACCTGGGCGCTGGCACGGTGGAGCAGGGTGGGGTGGTGCGGGCGCCGCTTGGCCAGGTGCTGCTGGGGGATACCGGCGAGAACGGCCAGGATGTGCGCCTGCTGCCCGGCAGCATCACTTCGGTCAGCGCGGCGGGGCTGCGCATGCCTTACGGCGGCACGGTCGATGGCCTGAGCTACCTGTACGACGGCAAGCCGGTGAACCTGATCGGCGGCACCGGCGATAGCGATCACGGGGTGGTCCTGGCCGGCAAGCGCATCGATGTGCAGGCCGGGGCGCTGATCGACCTGGCCGGCGGCGGCGAACTGACCGGCGCCGGCTTCGTCTCCGGGCGCGGCGGCTCCACCGACGCCCGCTACCATCCGTTGATGCAGCTTGATGCCGATGGCCGCCTGGTACTGCCGTCGCTGTCGAGCAACCCGGTCTATGCCATCGTCCCAGGCCTGGCCGGCGACTACGCGCCGCTGGCCGGGGAGGCCGGCGTGGCGGACCCGGCCATCGGCCAGCGCATCACCCTCGACCAGGGCGTGCCGGGGCTGGCGGCGGGTACCTACACCTTGCTGCCGGCCAGCTACGCGCTGTTGCCGGGCGCCTTCCGCGTCGAGCTCAACGGCTTGGCCATGGCCGGCCAGCGAGGCATCAGCCAGGTCATGCGCAATGGTTCCTGGACCACCTCGGGCAGCCTGTCGGTGGCCAACACCGATATCCGCCAGCCGTTGTCGGGGCAGGTGATCCTCACCGCCGCCGACACCCTGCGCCGCTACAGCCAGTACAACGAAATGTCCTACGCCGCCTTCGTCAGGGCCGACGCCTTGGCCAAGGGTGTTCCGCGGGCGGCGCTCGAGGCCGATGGCAAGTGGCTGACCCTGCGCCTGAAGCCCAATGCCGATCCCGAGACCGCGTTCCGCTTTACCGGTCAGGCGCGCTTCGACGCCGCCCGCGACGGACGTGGCGGCAGCGTGGCGGTACTGGGCGTGGAGGCCATCGAGATCCTCGCCGACGGTCAGGCCAGCGACTGGTTGCAACCCAACCGGGTCGCGCTGCGCGCCAGCGACCTGAGCGCGCTCAAGGCGCCGCGGCTGAGCATCGGCGCCCGTCCGGAGGTGCTCTACGGCCAGGGTGGCAACATGATGCGCTTCAAGGAGTCGACCGCTGACATCCTCGTGCGCAGTGGTGCCGAACTGCGCGCCGGCGAGGTGTTCCTGGCTACCGACAGGGCGCGCGGCGCCATCGTCGTCGAGCAGGGGGCCGGTATCATTACCCTGGGCCAGGGGGCGGTGCCGTTCGATGCCAATGATGGTTTCCTCATCGACCCCAATGCCCACGGCTTGCTGGCGCTGTCCAACGGCCGCCTGGACGTGCTGCCGTCGGTGGCCGGCGATGTCTTCGCGCCCGGCAGCATCCTCATTGGCGATTGCCCCTCGGGCAACTGCGCGGGGGTGACCCGCCTGTACTCGGACGGCTCGCTGTTCGCCGCGACCGACCGCACCTTCAACCTCGACGACCAGGTCAGCTTCGGCACACGCCACCTGGGCCTGGCGGTAGGGCGGATCAACGTCGGCTCCGCCGCCGCGCTGGCCGCCGCGGCCAACGCCGGGGTGCTGGGCCAGGGGCTGACGCTCAACCAGCAAGTGCTCGACCGTCTGTTCCAGGGCAGCACCGAGGGCGGCATTCCCGCCCTGGAGACCCTGTCGCTGACGGCGGCCGACTCGCTGAACTTCTTCGGCAACAGTGTGCTCGACACCTATGATCCTTTGACCGGGCGCAACCGCGTGCAGCAACTGATCCTCGGCACGCCGGCCATCTACGGCCTCGGCCAGGCCAGCGAACGGGCGACCATCCACACCGGCAACCTGGTGTGGAACGGCGCCCGTACGTTGCCTGGCGCACCCATCGCCGGTGGCGCGGGCAGTGGCGACGGCGTGCTCGAGCTGCGGGTGGAAAACCTGACCTTCGGCTACGGGCCGGCCAGCCAGCCCGACGGCACCGCCAGCATGAGCCGCCAGACCCTGGGCTTCAGTCAGGTCGACATCCGCGCCAGCCGCCAGGTCAGCGCCAATCACAGCGGGGCGTTGCAGGTGTACCACCAGCGCGGCGCCTGGCAGGGCGAGGGCGGCTTCCAGTACAGCGGTGGCGATTTGCTGGTGGAGACGCCGCTGTGGACCGGCGGCGCCGGTTCGATCAACCGCATCAGCGCCGGTGGTCTGTTGCGCGTGACCGGTGGCGGTGGCGCGCTGGCCAGCGGCCGCGATGGCGTGGGCGCGGAGCTCGCGCTCAGTGGCCAGCAGGTGCTGCTCGACGGTACCTTCAGCCTGCCCAGCGGCAAGCTGAGCGTTTCGGCGCAAGAGGCGCTGGTCCTGGGGGAGCGTTCGCGTATCGACCTGGCCGGGCGAAGCCTGACCTTCAACGACGTGACCCAGTACAGCTGGGGCGGTGAGCTGCTGCTGGCCAGCGCTGTCGGTGACATCCGCCAGGCCAGTGGCAGCCTGGTTGACCTCAGTGCCCGCAACAATCGCGCCGGCCGCCTGAGCGCCACTGCCCTGGGCGGGCAGGTCAGCCTGCAGGGCCAGCTCCTTGGCGCCGCCAGCGGTGATCATGACGCCGGTGGCACGCGAGTGCCGTACGACCAGGGAGCGGTGGCGATCCGTGCCCGCCAGGTGGATGATTTCGCCGGCCTCAACCAGCGCCTGAACCGTGACCAGGTGTTCGGCGCGCGCAGCTTCCAGATCACCCAGGGCGACCTGGTCATCGGCAGCGAGCTCAAGGCGCGGGAAATCAGCCTCTCGCTGGACAACGGCCAGCTGACCGTGGCCGGCACCGTCGATGCCAGCGGCGCCCAGGTCGGCAGCATCCGCCTGGCGGCCGGGCATGGCCTGACCCTGGCCGCCGGGGCGGTGCTCGATGCCCATGGCAGCCTGCTGCGGGTCGACAGCAACGGTGCGATCATCGATGCGCCGAACCGGGCGCAGATCGAGCTGGCCAGCGGCGACGGCGTGCTGACCCTGAGCCCCGGCGCTCGCCTGGACCTGCGCCACGGCACCGCCGCCGCGCAACACGACGGCCGTGCCCGCGGCTCGCTGGTATTGACGGCGCCGCGCGTGGGCGGCGACATCGCCGGTGATATCGCCATCGATGCCCGTGGCAGGCTGGACATCCAGGGTGCGCAGTCCATCGCCGTGGTCGGCCAGCAGCGCTACACCGACGCGCTGAATGGCGGCACGGCGGCCAGTGGTCGGCCGTACCAGTACATCGACCAGGCTTATCTCGACGCCAAGCATGCGCGCAGCGTGCTGTTCGTCAATGCCGCGCTGGCCAACCGCGACCTGCTCGACAACCGCCTGGCCGGGCTGAACAACGCTGCCTACGCCAAGGCCCTGCACCTGCGCCCCGGCGTGGAGATCGCCAGCCGCGATGGCCAGACCGACCTGGTGGTGCGCGGCGACCTCGACCTGTCCGGTCATCGCTACGCCAGTATTAACCCGGCCACGGCGCAGACTGCGCTGCGCGGTTCCGGCGAAGTCGGCCACTTGGCCCTGCGCGCCGGCGGCAACCTGGAAGTCCATGGCAGCATCAGCGACGGCTTCCTGCCGCCGGAGCTGGCCACCGGCAGCGAACGCATGGATGGCCGTGGCTGGATCCTGATTCCCGGCAAGCAGCCATTCGACAGTGACCTGGTGATTCCACGCAGCGGCGTCGAACTGGCCGCCGGCACGCGCTACCCCGCGGGCAGCACGTTGAATTTCGACCTGCCGTTCGCCGACACCTCGCTGCCGGCCAACACCCGCTTGCCCAGCGTGTTGACCCTGGCCAGCGCCGTGACCCTGCCCGCCGGTACCGTGCTTGATGCCGCCGTGCGCGATGCTTCCGGCAATCTCCTGTATGCCGCCGGCACCTTGCTCGACCAGGCGGTGACCCTCACCGCCGATACCCGGCTGGATGCCGGCAGCCGCCTGCCGGTAAGCGTGGCGGTGCGCGGTGGGGTCTGGCGCAAGGGCGCTGCCCTGCCTGTGGGAGGGCTGACCCAGCGTGGCGCCCTGGCCCTGGCAGTGGGCGCGCTGCTGCCGGCCGGCACCGACGTCAAGCTGCCCACAGGTGTGTTCTGGGTCGACCTGCGCCAGGAAGTCGCCGGCCAGCAGGGACGCAACTGGGCGCTCGGGCAGATGCTGCCGGAGGGCTCGCAATCCTGGTCGATGCGCCTGGTGGCCGGCGCCGACCTGGGCGCCGCCGACAGCCGCATCACCCGCCCGGAGCCGGACGCCGGCGCATTGCGCCTGGCCGACCAGCACTACATCGCCACGCGGGTGATCGAGACTTCCAAACCCATCATCAGCTATTTCTGGACCAACCTGGCGGTTGGGCGGGTACCCGGCCAACCGGTGCCCTCCAACCTGCTGGCGCTGTGTACCGCCCGGCCGACCTGGTGCCTGAAGGTCGAAACGCCGGGCGGCGTCACCAAGGCCGAGATCACCCCGCAGACCCAGCTGTACAGCGTCTTGCGCACCGGTACCGGCGACCTTGAACTGCTCAGTGCCGGCGACTGGCGCATGGATTCGCTGTATGGGGTCTACACCGCCGGTACCCAGGCACCAGCGCTGCTCGGGCAGGGCATCGATGCGCATCAGCTGGCCCGCGGTCGCCAGGCCGATGGCAGCGTGCTTGGCGCCCTGGGCGCGGCCTACGAATCGATCACCGGCCAGTACCGGGCCTGGTATCCGCAGCAGGGCGGCAACCTGTTGATCGCCGCTGGCGGCGACCTGACCGGCAACCTGGTCGGGCCCAAGGCTACCGAGCAGCAGACGCGCCGTCAGACCGCTTCGGCGGCTGTCGGCAACTGGCTGTGGCGCCAAGGGCAGACCGACGCTGGCACGTCAGGTGCCTGGTGGCTCAATTTCGGCAGTTTCGCCCAGGACCCGGCCAGCGCACCCGGCTTGCCGTACCTGGTCGGTTTCACCGGCATCGGCACCCTGGGTGGCGGCAATCTGGATGTGCGGGTGGCGGGCGCGGCCGGCCTGTTGCAGGCCAGCGGCGCCGACCTTTCCAGCGTCGAGCGCAGCCAGGGCCTGAACCTGGTGGTCGCCAGCAGCGGCCGGGTGGACGCCGATGGGCGCCTGGTACAGACCGGCGGGGGCGACCTCGACCTGCGTGTCGGTGGCGGACTCAACCCGGGGCTGGCCGCGATCACGGCCGCGGACGCCCAGATGGACCTGCAGGGAACGCTGGTCAACCTGCGCGGCGCCTTGCAGGTGGAGGCGGCCAATATCGGGCTGTTGCAGTCGATCTACGGCAGCTACGGCATCGAGCAGGACAACAGCGAATCGCGCGCTTACGACCCTTACAGCGCAACCCGGGCCAAGGCCTGGGGCGGCGTCACGCTGATGCCGGGTGACAGCGGCGTGCGCCTGCTCAGCCGCGGCGACCTGGTGCTGCAGGGGGTAGGCGATCCGGGCCGGGTGCCGACGTTCAACACCACGCCGTTCACTGCCGACGATGGCACGCGGATGAGCGGGCGCGGCAACAGCTGGTTCTCGCTGTGGACCCCGCAGACCTCCATCGAACTGGTCAGCCTGGGTGGCGACCTGGCACCGAACGTTCACAACCGTGCCAGTGTCGCGACCCGCAACCTGGCGATCCATGGCGGCCGCGTGTTCTATCCGACCGCGCTCAGCGCCACCGCCGTCAATGGCAGCCTGTACTATGGCGACTCGGTGCGCAGCTCGGCGAGCCAGGCCTCGGCGGAGAGCCTGATGACCGCGCCGTCGGCCAACACGCGCTTGCAGTTGCTCGCGGGGGACTCGATCTATGCCGGCGGCTACACAGTCAGCCAGGCGGGCACCGACGCCTCGGCGCTGCCTACGCCGTGGCGCCCCGCATTCCTGGGCAGCAGTACCGGCAACCTCGTGCTGTCGACCAACCTGCACGGCGACCTGCCGCGCAATGTCTGGGAAAGTCCACTTTACAGTTTCGGCGTCAACACCTATGTCGAAAGCCGGGTGCAGCCTGCGCAGCCAGTGCGGTTCTATGCGCTGGACGGCGATATCGTCGGGCTGAACACCGGCGAGGTCATCGATTATCCCGTGCTGGGGCTCAGGCTCTATCAGGGCAGCGGGCCGCTGCGCATCATGGCCGGTCGCGACATCGTCAACGCCGGCACCGTGCTGGGCAGCCAGCGCCAGGCGGCCGGCGGCCTGGTGGCCGGTGGCGAGGGTGGCAACAACCTGTCCCGCGGCAACCTCATCATCCATGGCGACCGCCACGATGTCTCGCTGGTCAGCGCCGGTCGCGACATCCGCCTGAGCACCTTCAATGTTGCCGGCCCCGGCCAGCTCGAGGTGGTCGCCGGGCGCAACCTGTACCAGTCCGGATCGGGCGTCGACTCGGCCTATCAGGAGGCGGCGATCACCAGTATCGGTCGGGTCGGTGGCAGTGGCGCCGGTAACGATGGCGCGGCCATCGCCATCATCGTCGGGGCCGGCAAGCAGGGACCGGACTACGCCGGCCTGCTGGCACGCTACCTGGATCCGCAGCACCTGGCCGATCCTTCCCGGTCGTTGGCGGGGCAACCGGGCCAGGTCGTCAAGGTCTACGACCAGGACCTGCTGGCCTGGCTGCGCGCGCGCTTTGCCTTCGAGGGTGACCCCGAGGCGGGCAGGGCGTTCCTCGCCACGCTGCCCGCCGAGCAGCAGCGGATCTTCGCCCGCCAGGTGTATTTCGCCGAACTGCGCGAGGGTGGCCGCGAATACAATGACGTCGACGGCCCGCGCAGCGGCAGTTACCTGCGCGGTCGCCAGGCGATCGCCGCGCTGTTCCCGGAGCGGGACGTGGCCGGCAACCCGATCAGCTATGGTGGTAGCGCCACCTTCTACGGCGGGGCGGGCATCCACACCGACTTCGGCGGCGATATCCAGGTACTGACGCCGGGTGGCCAGCAAGTGTTCGGCATCGAAGGCGAGGCCCCGCCGTCCACCGCCGGGGTGATCACCCAGGGCAGCGGCAACATCCAGCTGTATTCGCAAGGCAGCATCCTGCTCGGCCAGAGCCGGATCATGACCACCTTCGGCGGCTCGATCCTCGGCTGGTCGGCCCAGGGCGACATCAACGCCGGCCGCGGTTCGAAGACCACCGTGGTCTACACCCCGCCCAAGCGCACCTACGACCGCTGGGGCAACGTCGGCCTGGCGCCGAGCGTGCCGAGTACCGGCGCCGGCATCGCCACGCTCAATCCGATCGCCGAGGTGCCACCGGGGGATATCGACCTGATCGCGCCGCTGGGCACCATCGATGCTGGCGAGGCCGGGATCCGCGTGTCGGGCAACGTCAACATCGCCGCGCTGCAGGTGGTCAACGCCGCCAACATCCAGGTCCAGGGCGATGCCAAGGGCATGCCGGTGGTGGCCTCGGTGAACACCGGTGCGATCGCCTCGGCCAGTGCCGCGGCATCGTCGGCCAGCCAGGCTGCCGAAGAGGCGGGCCGCCAGCAGCAGGCTGCGTCCAGGCAGCGCCAGCCTTCGGTGATCACCGTGCAGGTGCTGGGTTTCGGCGGCGAGCGGCTGGTGCCGGGGCAGGACGGGGCGAGCCTCAATCCCCAGTACAACCGCCAGAGCCCGGTGCAGGTGCTGGGCGCGGGGACGCTGGACGAACGGGCGAAGGCGCAGCTGACCGAGGAGGAGCGGGGCAACCTGTTGCTGTGAGAGCAAAACCGCCCAACGGCAGGCTTTTCCTGTGGTTTCTTGATCCCGCTCATGGTTTCGGCGAGTGGCCCTCGTCGCGGCTTCGTGGCTGTGCTTTTCTTGCGCGGCATTTCAGACACGGAGTATCGAGCGCAATGCGAATCAGGGAAGAGACCTACTGGCAGTGGGCCGATGCGCAGTTGCACAGTCGCTGCCATGACGAGGAACTGAGCGACGGCACCAGCATCGATGTGCAGGTGCGCCTGTCCAGGGTCGGTGCCACGCAACTGTTTCTCGGGCTCTATGCCCGAGGTGGCAAGGCCTTGCTGGAGGAGTACTACCCCTCGCGGCCAGGCGAGACCATGACCCGGGCGCTGGTCTGGGGCGTGGACCGCGCTCGCGCCCTGGCCACCGGCGCCTTGCCGCTGCCGGAACAGGTGCCGCGCAGACGTCAGGCCTGAGCGTGACGGATGTGGCTGGGCGATGACCAGCGACAGGCAGGCGTCAGTGCGGACTGTCGATGCAGACTCGGTTGCGACCTTTCTGCTTGGCCCGGTACAGCGCCCTGTCGGCGTTGCCCAACACATCAGCGGGTTCGCTGCCGTCCCCAGGCCGCCAGCTGGCCACGCCCAGTGACAGGGTGACGCCGCCAGTTGGCGCGAAAGGGGCGTGCTCGACGGTCAGGCGCAGGTGACCGGCGATCGCGGTCGCCACCTCCAGGCTCGCCCCTGGCAGCAGTATCAGGAACTCTTCGCCGCCGGTGCGGCACAGCAGGTCCCCCTCGCGACAGCTTCCACGCATCAAGCCTGCCAGCTGCTGCAGGACCTGATCGCCGATATCGTGGCCATGGCCGTCGTTGATCCGCTTGAAGTGATCGATGTCCAGCACCACCACGGCGAAGCCGCGCTTTTCGGCCTGTAACAGGCGCAGCGCCTGTTGCAGGCCACGACGATTGACCAGCCCGGTGAGTGGGTCGGTCTGGGCATCACGGTTGAGTCGGCCGATACGTTCCTGCAGCAGGTTGACGCCGAACAGCAGTGCGCGCTTGAGCTCGGCGGCCTCGGCGTACCAGGCGCGGACCTGATGGATGCGTTCGGTGGTCTGTTGCTGGCCCATGCCCCGGGCAACGTGGGTCAACTGTCGCAGCGGGTGGGCGATGACCTGTGTCAGCCAGTACAACAGCAGGCAGCCGAGCAGGGCCAGCGGCGCGGAGATGGCAACCACATTGAGGACCAGTTGGCGCAGCGGGGCTACGGTGTTACGCAGTGGCTGCTGGGTGACGATGGTCCAGCCGGCGCTGGGCACCGTGGCGAAGCCGGCCAGCATCTCGACGCCCTGGCTGTTGACCAGGCGCCGGGTGCCATGGTCGAGGTTCGGCAGGTCGTCGAGCAGCGCGTTGTCGCCGACCAGGGTGCCGACCCGTTTGCTGTCAGGGTGAAACAGCAGCCGGCGGTTGCGATCGACCACATAGAGGTACGAGCCGTTCTGGTAGAAGTGCGTGCCCAGCAGGCTGTTGAGCAGGTTGCGCTCGCGCAGGTAGAGGCTGCCGCCGATGTAGCCGTGGTAGTGGCCGCTGGCGTCGAAGATCGGTTGCGAGAGCACCACGAGCAGGTTGTCGGCCGCCGACAGGAAAGGTGTGGAGACCAGCGTGCGGTGTTCGCGCAGTGCTTGCTGGGCGCCGGGTGAAGTCGCCTGGCTGCCGGCCAGGTGCTGCAGCGAGGCGGGCGAGAGCGAACGCACGGTCCCCTGGGCATCGACCCGCAAGGTGGAATTGAACAGGTTGCCCTGCTGTTGCAGGCGGTCGATCTCATCCTGCACCAGGCTGTCGTCGTTCGGGTGCAGGCCACTTTGCCGGGCGCTGTAGGCCAGTTGCTGCAGGGCACTGACCAAGGTGGTTTCGGTCACGGCCGCCAGCTTGGCGGCATAGGCTCGGTTGGCCTCCAGGGCGCTGTCGATCAGCAGTTGCCGTTGTACCCGGTAGCTGGCGAAGTAGCTGGCCAGCAGCATGACCAGGGCCGTGGTGGCGCACAGGGCGAGTATGAGGGTGCGCAGGTCGGGGCGCGGTCCGTGCGGGGTGAAATATCGCAATCCTTGGCCTCGTCGGATACAGCGGAAAACGCACCTTACGCGCTTGGCGCAAGGTGGACCATGCTTGAGCGCAATTGCAGGATTGGAGGACAAGGGGAGCTCCGGTTTCCCACAAAGCTCTCGGAATTATCCTCCCTTGTTATCCAGGGTCAGGGCGCAGTCTGCTCCAGCGCCTGCAGGTCATCCTCGACCTGTTGCATGCGCTCCTGCACCAGGGCCTGGACCTTGGCGTCGCTGGCGCTTTCACGCATCAGCGTGGTGAGCTTCTCGCTCAGGCGCTTGCCTTCCTCGCTCTGGCCAAGCTCCCTGGCCTTGGCCGGGTCGCGGGTGGCCTGAACGATGAGGTCGAACTCGGCATCGCTGAAGTGCTCCTCGCTGTACAGCCTGAACAGGTCCTGGCGCTGGTCGTCGACGGTCAGGTGCTTGCGCAGCACGTCCTTGATCTTGTCCTCGGGCACCTGCGCATGGGTCATGGCCAACAGGCCTGCCATGCGCTCGATGTTGTGGTCGTAGGCTTCCTGCAGGGGCAGGTTGGCGAGGATCTTTTCCTCGCGGCTGGATTTCTGGTCGCAGGCGGCGAGGGCGCCGAGCAGCAACACGGGCAGCAGTAGACGAGACAGGCGGGGCATGGTGGGGCCTTGAGCACGGTAAGGCCTGGGAGTGTACTGCAAACCCGTGGTGGTGGAATCAGCGTTGCAGCGGATTGCGCAGGCGCACCCAGAGGATCGCCGGCAGGGCCATCAGCAGCCATTTCAGGTAGCGGTTGACTTCGTAGTGTTCGCAGGCAACGCCGATGAGGGTGCAGACCACCACCACGGCCACGAACTGGATCATTCTTTCCATCAGCAGGTTTCCATCATTGCAGGGGCCGGAAGGGCCGCGGGGCGCACTGTAGCAGGCGACGCAGGCAGGGCAGGTCGGCATGCCACACGGCGTAACACTTTTGCGCCACTGGTAGGCGCGAGGTTGGCTATTGTGCGGCAATCCCGGCAGCCAAGGAAGGTAACCCCATGACCCGCTACAAAGGTGGCTGCCTGTGCGGCCGTATCCGGTTCGCCGCCAGCGGCGAGCCGCGCTTTCCGCATACCTGCTCGTGCGGGCAGTGCCAGCGACATTCCGGCAGCCTGACCCTGTGCTGGGTGGAGTTCGACAAGGCCGCGGTCGCCTGGACCGGGGAGGGTGGTTTGCCGGCGCTTTATCGCTCGTCCGAGGGTTCCTGCCGCGCGTTCTGTGCCACCTGCGGCAGTTCCCTCGGGGCCATTGACGATGCGCCGACGGTGGCCTTGCTGCTGGGTTGCTTTGATGCCAAGGGCGACCAGGCCCTGCGGCCGAGTTCGCATTCG
>Ga0247820_10000184_pt1 | contig 31338 bp, 29 predicted proteins | sample 13C_Glucose_Day1_2_FD_192480 | JGI IMG/M metagenome (GOLD analysis project Ga0247820, IMG submission 192480) | Soil microbial communities from agricultural site in Penn Yan, New York, United States - 13C_Glucose_Day14 | ecosystem: Environmental > Terrestrial > Soil > Agricultural land | place...
ACTAAAACCAACTCAGACAGGCAAAACCGGCTCAGACAACCCCAACCGCCGAGCAACATACAAATCAATCAGATACCGAGCAATCGACCGCCCCGCCGGCAAAGGCGGCAATTCATGCACATTGAACCACCGCGCATCCTCGATCTCATCCGCCTGCATGACAATCTCCCCCCCAGCGTACTCGGCATGAAACCCCAGCATCATCGAATGCGGAAACGGCCAGCACTGGCTGCCAACGTACTGGATGTTCCTGACCTCCACCGCCACCTCTTCACGCACCTCGCGCACCAGGCAGTCCTCGGCCGACTCCCCAGGCTCCGCGAATCCCGCCAGGGTGCTATAGACCCCGGTGACAAAGCGCGGCGAACGGGCCAAAAGCACCTCGTCGCCACGAGTAATCAACACAATCATGCTCGGAGAAATCCGCGGATAGCTGCGCAAGTCGCACGGCTGGCAATACATCGCCCGCTCCCAGCGAATCTGCGTCATGGCCTGCCCGCAACTGCCACAGAAACGGTGCTCGCGAGCCCAGGTACCGATTTGCGCGGCGTACCCGAGTACCTTGTAGGTGTCGAAGTCGCCCTCAAGCATGAACCGGCGCAGCCCCTGCCAGTGACACCCCGGCACTTCACCGGCACCACGCAGCTCCAGCAGGAACACCGGCTGGCCATCAAAATGGCCGATACCATGCTCGCACAGCACATCAAGGTCCTGGCGCTTGAGCCAGTCGCGGGGAAACAGCGCGCCGTTGGCGTCCACCAGGAACCCCTCCGGGCTGCGGGCGACGGCCAGCCCCCCGGTGATCTGCGGGTCGAGTACTGCGGTTGTCCAGCGTGCTGACATGGTTCGGGTCCCTTGATGGCGCCCGCCACTGTCCAGTCAGTCGGCGAACGTCGGTTGCTGTTTGCTCATGTGCGCGGCCATGGCCACGCGCAGGTCTTCGGACTGCAGCATGGCCGCGTTCCAGGTGGCGATGTACTCCAGGCCATCGTCGATGCGATGGTCGCGCATGTAGCTGATCATCTCCTTGGTACCGGCCACGGCGATCGGCGATTTTGCGGCAATCTCGCGGGCGATGGCAAAGACCCCGTCGAGCAGCGCCGCCTGGTCATCATAGACGCGGTTGACCAGGCCGATGCGCAGCGCCTCCTGGGCATCGACCCGGCGGCCGGTGTAGGCCAGCTCGCGCATGATGCCGTCGCCGATGATACGCGGCAAACGTTGCAGGGTGCCGACATCGGCGGCCATGCCCATGTCGATCTCCTTGATCGAGAACTGCGCGTCAGCGGCGCAGTAGCGCATGTCGCAGGCCGAGACCATATCGATGGCGCCGCCGATGCAGTAGCCCTGGATCGCCGCCAGCACCGGCTTGCGGCAGTTGTCCACGGCGTTGAACGAGCCTTGCAGGCGCAGGATGGTGCGGCGCATCACCCGGGCGTTGCGGCCGACGTCCTTGCCCAGTTGCTGCGCCAGGGTGGCCAGCATCGTCAGGTCGATGCCGGAGGAGAAGTGCTTGCCGGCGCCACTGATGACCACCACGCGCACCGCGTCGGTGTCGTCGATCCACTGGAAGATCTCGACCAGCTCTTCCCAGAAGGCGGCGTTCATCGCGTTGATCTTGTCCGGGCGATTGATCTGCACGTGGGCGATGTTGTCGGTCAGTTCGACCTTGAACGCGGTGTATTCGGTCACGAGCGGCACTCCTGTGGGAAAAGGATTCACAACGCCGGATCTTAGCGCACCCGCAAGGCTGCACATGTGCCAAAAGCCGGACTGGATGACTTGCACCCCGAGGCGCGATGCGGCACCTTGCGCCACTGCTGAATCAAAAGGATACAAATTCATGTCCCGTTCCCTGACCGGCGCCCTCGCCCACGGCTTCCTGGGCCAGTCGCCGCGTTGGTACAAGGCCGTCATCTGCCTGTTCCTGGTCCTCAACCCGTTGCTGCTGGCGACCCTTGGCCCGGTGGTCACCGGCTGGGTGCTGGTGATCCAGTTCATCTTCACCTTGGGCATGGCGCTCAAGTGCTACCCGCTGATGCCCGGCGGCCTGCTGCTGGTCGAGGCGCTGCTGCTGCGCATGACCACGCCCGAGGCCCTGTACGAAGAGCTGCAGCACAACTTCCCGGTGATCCTGCTGCTGATGTTCATGGTCGCCGGCATTCACTTCATGAAGGAGCTGCTGCTGTATCTATTCTCGCGGATCCTGCTGGGGGTGCGCTCCAAGGCGATACTTAGCCTGCTGTTCTGCGTGCTCTCGGCGTTTCTCTCGGCGTTCCTCGACGCCCTGACCGTGACCGCGGTGATCATCAGCGCTGCGGTGGGCTTCTATGCCGTCTACCACCGGGTCGCCTCGGGCACCAACCCACGGGAGGAGTCGGCGCTGGACAGCGATCACCAGGTCGAACAACTGCACCGTGACGACCTCGACCAATTCCGCGCCTTCCTGCGCAGCCTGCTGATGCACGGTGCGGTGGGCACGGCGCTGGGCGGCGTGTGCACCCTGGTGGGCGAGCCGCAAAACCTGCTGATCGGCCATGAAATGGGTTGGCACTTCGCCGACTTCTTCCTCAAGGTCGCGCCAGTGTCGATGCCGGTACTGGCGGCGGGTCTGGTGACTTGCGTGCTGCTGGAGAAGCTGCGCTTGTTCGGCTACGGCACGCTGATGCCCGAACGCGTGCGCCAGGTGCTGGCCGCCTACGCCGCCGAGGACGACGCCGCGCGTACCCCGGCCCAGCGCGTCGCCCTGGTGGTGCAAGGCCTGGCCGCATTGATCCTGATCGTCTGCCTGGGCCTGCACATTGCCGAGGTCGGCCTGATCGGCCTGATGGTCATCGTGCTGATCACCGCCTTCACCGGCATCACCGACGAACACCGCCTGGGCCGCGCGTTCCAGGACGCCATGCCGTTTACCGCGCTGCTGGTGGTGTTCTTCGCCGTGGTCGCGGTGATCCACCAGCAGCAGCTGTTCAGCCCGCTGATCGCCTGGGTGCTGGCCCTGCCCAGCGAGCAGCAGCCAGGCATGCTGTACCTGGCCAACGGCCTGCTGTCGGCGATCAGCGACAACGTGTTCGTCGCCACCATCTACATCACCGAGGTCAAGCAGGCGTTCGTCAATGGCGCGATGAGCCGCGAGCACTTCGAGACCCTGGCGGTGGCGATCAACACCGGCACCAACCTGCCCAGCGTGGCCACGCCCAATGGCCAGGCGGCGTTCCTGTTCCTGCTGACCTCGGCGATCGCGCCGCTGGTGCGACTGTCCTATGGACGCATGGTGTGGATGGCCTTGCCCTACACCGTGGTCATGGGTGGCCTGGGCTGGTGGGCGGTGACCTACTGGCTGTAGCCGAACCATCTGTAGGAGCGGCTTTAGCCGCGATCACCCGCAAAGCGGGTGCCAGATACCGCGGTGCCTGCATCGCGGCTGAAGCTGCTCCTACAGACGAACGCATATCCCGCCCCTGCATTCTCTCCTCATATGCACCTACCCGTCGAACCCTGACTATCGTTCAGCACTGCTGTCGATTCTCGCCAACCCCGTTCGACTACCCAGCACACCCACCCGAGGAGATTCATCCCATGCGCAAGCTCATCGTCGCCGCCTTCATCACCCTCGACGGCGTCATGCAGGCCCCCGGCGGTCCGCAGGAGGACACCAGCGGCGGCTTCACACATGGCGGCTGGATCCCGCCGTTGGCCGACGAGGCCTTCGGCCAGGCCATGCAGACCTTGTTCAGCCAACCGTTCGAACTGCTGCTGGGGCGGCGCACCTACGACATCTTCGCCGGGTTCTGGCCAGAAGTCGGGCCCGAGGCGCCGGATCGTCCGTTGGCCGACCTGTTCAATGGCGTGGCCAAGCATGTCGCCACCCACCGCCCCGAATCCGTCGACTGGCAAAACAGCCACCCGTTGGGCGCCGATGTGACAGGCGCGGTGCGCGCGCTCAAGCAACAGGAGGGCCCGGCGCTGCTGACCCAGGGCAGCGGCGAACTGGTACGCCAGCTGCTGGCGGCCGGGCTGGTGGACGAGCTGCGCCTGCTGATCCATCCCCTGCTGCTGGGGCGCGGCAAGCGCCTGTTCGGTGACGATGCACAGGCCGCAGCCTTCAAGCTGGTGGAATCAAGCAGCACGCCCAAGGGGGTGCTGCTGGCGCATTATGTGCGCAGCGGCGAGGTGCAGACGGGGTCGTTCTGAACGAAGTCAGTCGAGCAGGCGGGCGATGGCGTTGGCGAAGCCTTGCGGGTCTTCGAGCATCATCAGGTGCCCCACACGCGGCAGCACAGTGAAACTGGCCGCCTGCTCCTCGGCCCAGTGCGGCACATCCCAGCCGGCCCGCGAATGTTCGCCGGCGACCAGGTGCACCGGTTTCGTGGCGAACAACGCACGCAGCTCCGTCAGGTAGCCTGGTACGCCGGTCACCGCGACCACCGAGCGCGCCATGGCCTGCAGCGTGCCCGCGCCCTGGTGGGCCAGCCACTGGTCCGCCAGCGCCAGACGCCCGGCATCGGCCATGATGCCGGAGCGGGCCAGCCAGGCAGAGGCATCGTCACGATAACCTTGCAGCAACGCCTCGGCCTCGGCTGGGGCCATGCGCGCCACCGACGCCGACCAGAACGCGTCCTTCAAGGTGAAATTGCCCTCGACACTGATCACGCTCGCCACGCTGGCCGGATAGCGCCGGGCGAACAGCATCGCCACCACCCCGCCCACGGAGTGGCCGAGCAGGTGCACATAGGGCAGGTTGCGCGCCAGCAGGATCCGCCGCAGGTGTTCGACCTGGGCGTCGATGTCGACCCGCGTCGACGGCGTGTCGTCCAGGCTGCCGTAGCCGAGCAGGTCCGGGGCAAACACCTTCCTGGGTCGCAGGGTGCGCTGAAACGTCGGGTGATCCAGGCAGCCGATCAGGCCATTGACCATTACCACGGGCGTATCCATTGCCATTGCCTGTCTCGACACTGTGCTTGCGGGAAGCCCGCAGCATGCGACCTGCCACGGTGATTTAACAGCACAATCCCATTGCGTCGCGCCAATCAGCGTTTTCCCGGACGCCCTTGTTATCATCCGGGCTCAACCGGGAGGGAACCCATGCTCGAAATACGCCGCGCCAGCCGCCACGACGCGCTGCAAACCTACACCATCCGCCGCCAGGCAATCCTGCATCAATGCGCCGGTGCCTACGGCGACGCGTTGGCCCAGGCCTGGGCCGACGTACCGTTCACCGAAGGCTACGCGGCGCTGGTCGCCGACCATTTCCACCTTGCCTGCATGGGCGGCACGATTGCCGCCACCGGCATGCTCGACCTGCACAGCGGCGAGCTGGGCGCGCTGTTCGTGCTGCCGTCGTTCATGGGCCGGGGCATCGCCCGCAGGATGGTCGAACACCTCGAAGGCATCGCCCGGGCCGAGGGCCTGGAAACGGTCCATCTGGATGCCACCCTCAACGCCGCCGCGTTCTATCGCAACTGCGGCTACGTCGGCGACGCGTTATCGACCTACCAGTCGCCCTTTGGCCTCGAACTGTCCTGCATCCCCATGCGCAAGGCCATGGCCCGGGTATAAGATCAGAGCCCCCTGCCCCGGAGACCCGTCCCATGCTGCCCACCGCCTCCTCCCAGCACAGTGCCCGCCGCGTTCGCCTGCAGGCCTTGCGCGGACGGGTCGGCCTGGGGCTGGTGGCCGGACTGTCGGTGCTGGCCGGCATGACCGATGCCATCGGCCTGCTGGCGCTGGGCGACTTCGTCTCGTTCATGAGCGGCAACACCACGCGCCTGGCGGTGGCCATCAGCCAGGCGGACCTGGCGCTGATCCTGCGTCTAGCCCTGGCGATCCTCGGTTTCGTGCTGGGCAACACCCTGGGCGTCCTGCTGGCCCGGCGCCTGCGCCGGCGCGCCGCGCCCTTGCTGCTGATCGTCGCCACCCTGCTGGCCTTCGCCGCAGCCTGGCCGGCGTCGATCACCTTCCCCGCGCTGATCGCGGCCACCCTGGCCATGGGCATGCTCAATGCTGTGGTCGAACAAGTGAACGGCCTGCCGATCGGCCTGACCTACGTCACCGGCGCGCTGTCGCGCTTCGGCCGTGGCCTGGGACGTTGGCTGCTGGGTGAGCGGCGCGATGGCTGGCGAGTGCAACTGGTACCCTGGAGCGGCATGTTGCTGGGTGCCGCGCTCGGCGCCTGGCTGCAGCAACGGCTTGGCTTGCAGGCGTTGACGGCCAGTTGCGGTTTGGCCTGCCTGCTGGCGCTGGTGACGGTGTTCATTCCACGTGCCTGGCAACTGGGTTACATGCCGCGCTGAACGCATCGCCAACCCGACATCCATATGGATGCATACGACAACAGAAAATATTTTCTGAATATGTATCCTTTACACTTGCTTTACATTTGCGAACCATTACCATTCGCGACCTCACAACAACAAATGAGTCGCATTCGATGGCCAAGAAGTCCGTTGCCCCAGTGTCCCTGTCGATGCTGGGCCTGCTGGTCACCCCTGCCCTTCATGCTGAAAATAAGGATCCGCTCGCCCTGCCGGCGACCTCGGTGACCAGCGCCTACGAGCAGCAGAGCTACAAGGCCAGTGAGAGCAAGAGTGCGTTGAAGATCGACGCCCCGCTGCGCGACATCCCGCAGACCGTCAACGTGGTGCCCGAGAGCGTGATCAAGGACCAGGGCGCCCAATCCATGGAAGACGTACTCAAAAACGTGCCCGGAGTTGGCCTGTCCAACGGCGATGGCCAGCGCGACCAGGTGACCATCCGCGGTTTCAGCGCCATTGGCGACATGTACATCGACGGTGTGCGCGACGACGCCCTGTACTTCCGAGACCTCTCCAACATCGAGCGGGTCGAGGTCATCAAGGGGCCGGCCGCCGTGCTCTATGGCCGTGGTTCATCGGGAGGCCTGATCAACAGCATCAGCAAGAAGCCTGGCTTCGCACCGAAGCAGGAAGTCGGCGTGAGCTTCGACAGCGAAGGCAAGCGCCGCACCCAGTTCGACAGCGGCTGGGCCGACCCGCAGGGCAATCAGGCATATCGTGTCACCGGCGCCTTCGAAGACAGCGACACTTTCCGCGACGACGGTTACATCGACCGCAAGGCCATTGCGCCGTCGGCCTACTTCAAGCTGTCCGACGACCTGGAACTGAACCTCGGCGCCACCTACCTGTACGACAAGCGCCTGATCGACTTCGGCATCCCCGCGCTGGGCAACCGTCCGGTAGACGTCAGCCGCGACAAGCGTTTCGGTTCGGGCAACGCGTCCCAGGACTATGCACGCAGCGAAGTGTTCTCGTTTACCGCCAGCCTGGACTACCGCATCAACGACGCGCTCACCCTGACCAACACCAGCCGCTACTACCGCTACGACCTGGACCGCAACAACACCCTGGCCGACAGCAGCCCGACACGCTTCGTCACCGCGCCCGACGGTGAACTGCTGGTCAAGCTCAATCGCGGCAACGTGGCCCGCGACGAGTCCGGGGTGTTCAACCAGACCGAGCTCAAGCAGCAGGCGCAACTGGCCGGCATGCAGCACAACCTGCTGTATGGCGTGGAGGTGGGTTTCCAGGACAAATACCAGCGTGTCTACAGCCAGAACAACGTCGCCCGCGTGCCGGTGTACCGCGACGCCCTGGTGGCAGTGCCGGAACACGCCGCCAACCTGTCCTCCGAAGGTACCAACTACCAGCAGACCAGCGGCTTCTACGTGCAGGACCTGATCGAACTGACCTCGCAGTGGAAGGCGCTGCTGGGCGTGCGCTACGACATCTTCGGCCAGGAGTACAACGACGCCCGGGTGCAGAACGTCGACCTCGACCGCACCGACAAGACCTGGAGCCCACGCGCAGGCCTGGTCTACCAGCCTGACCAGGTGCAGTCCTACTACGTGTCGGTCAGCCGCAGCTACCAGCCTTCGGGCGAGGTGTTCGCGGTATCGCCGACCAATGCCGGCCTGGAACCAGAGGAGACCACCAACTACGAGATGGGCGCCAAGTGGGACCTGCTCGACAGTCGCCTTTCGCTGACCGCTGCGGTGTTCCGCCTCGAACGCACCAACATGAAGACCGCCGACCCGAGCAATCCCAACCTCACCATCCTGGCCGGTGAACAACGCACCGACGGCTTCGAGGCCACCCTCAGCGGCCAGTTGAGCGACAAGTGGCAGATCTATGCCGGCTACGCCTATCTGGATGCCGAGATCACCAAGTCCAACAGCAAGACCAACGGCGTCGCCAACGAAGGCCAGGTGCCCACCCTGACACCACGCAACAGCGCCAACGTCTGGCTGGTGCGCACCCTCACCCCCGAATGGCGCGTGGCCGCCGGCGCCAACTACGTCGACGAGCGCTACACCGCGCTGGACAACAACGTGGTGATGCCCGGCTACACCACCTTCGATGCCGCGTTGTTGTACAGCGTGCAGCACTGGGATGGGGCATTGCGCCTGAAGAACGCCTTCGACCGCGACTACTACGCCTCTGCCCATGGTTCAGTGGACCTGATTACCCCGGGTGCGCCACGAACCCTTGAGGCCAGTGTCAATTACCGGTTCTGACCTGCCGACTGTAGGAACGGGTTTGTTCTGCGAACACCAGCCTTTACTGGGTTGGCCTCATCGCGGGTCAAGCCCGCTCCTACAGGGTATGCGTGTGCTTCGATAGTCACTATCGAGCGCAGCAATTTCCAAAGCATCGACGTGGCCAATAACCTGAGCTCATCGATTCGACACCCTCGAATCCCAGGCTCACGGAACCGCCCCGATGAACACCACCGCCCGCCTCCTCCTCGCCGCCCTGGCTATCGCCGTGCTGAGCGGCTGTGCCAGTCATCCCGAGCTGCGCCCCTATACCGCCGAGGAAGCCCGCCAGCTGCAACTCGAAGCGTTGCAGCGTCAGGGCCTGAGCCTGGAGGAGTACGAGCAGCGCAAATTGGCTGTATCGCGCGCCGGCCGGCCGCAGGTGGTGACCGACGCCGCCAGGGCAAGGACCGCGATCAGCGGTTGAGCTCGACCTCCTCCAGAAACGCCAGCAGGTGCTCATTGAACGACACCGGCGCTTCCTCCATGACGAAGTGCCCACAACCCGGCAGGATCACGCCGCGCACCGAGTCGGCGTGGCCCTGCATCGTCAGCAGCGGCGCATCACCCGTGGCATGCTCGGCACCGATCGCCAGCACCGGCATGGGCAGCGGCGTCCTGGCGCGTTCGAGGTTCTGCCGGATGGTCTCGGGGATCGCCCGGTAATAGGCGAAGCCCGCCCGCATTCCGCCCGGCGAGGCGTAGGCGCGGATATAGACATCCGCCGCCACCGCGTGCCGGCGCACCGCCCAGCGATCGAACATGAAGTTGAGGTAGCCCTCCTCGCGCCCGGCGATCAGGAACTCCGGCAGGTCGCGCACCTGGTTGAACAGGAAATGCCAGAGGAAGATGTTTTCCTGCGGCGCCACGAAGATCGGCGGCGCCTCGGCCAGGCCGGGAATCACCGCCTCGGCCACCGTCAACGAACGGACCGCCTGCGGCAAGTCGCAGGCCATGGCATAGGCGACCCACATCCCCACGTCGTGGCCGACCAAGTGGTAACGCTCATGCCCCAGCCGGGTCATGGCGGCATGCAGCACACGGGCGACGTTGCCGGTGTCGTAGCCCTGCTCGGGACGGTCGGAGTCCCCCAGCCCCGGCGGGTCGATGGCGATGGCGCGAAAGCCGCGCGCAGCCAGGATCGGCAGGACATGGCGCCAGGCGTACCAGGTCTGTGGCCAGCCCGGCAGCAACAGCACCGGCTCGCCCGCACCGGCCACGACACAGTGCAGACGCTGGCCCTGTACCTGCACATAGACATGCTCGAAGGCATCACCCAAGGACTCGACGGACAAGCTCATACCCGTACCTCCTTGTCGATGCCCAGCATGCGCTGGATCTGCCGGGGGTCGATCGGCGCGCCGGCGAAGTCGTCGAACACCTGGTCGGTGACCTGGATGATATGGCGGTTGATGAACTCGACGCCTTCACGGGCGCCGTCCTCCTGGCTCTTCAGGCAGCACTCCCACTCCAGGGTCGCCCAGCCGGCGAAGTCGTATTGCGCCAGCTTGGCGAAAATCGCCTTGAAGTCCACCTGGCCATCGCCCAGCGAGCGGAAGCGCCCGGCACGTTCGGTCCAATCGCTGTAGCCGCCGTACACGCCCTGCCGACCGCTCGGATTGAACTCGGCGTCCTTGACGTGAAACATGCGGATCAACGGGTGGTAGAGGTCCAGGTAGGCCAGGTAGTCGAGCTGCTGCAGGACGAAATGGCTGGGGTCGAAGAGGATGCGGCAGCGCGGGTGTTCGCCCACCAGGGCATGGAAACGCTCGAAGCTGGTGCCGTCGTGCAGGTCCTCGGCCGGGTGGATCTCGAAGCACAGGTTGACGCCCTGCTCGTCGCAGCAGTCGAGGATCGGCCGCCAGCGCCGCGCCAGCTCCTCGAAAGCGGCCTCGACCAGGCCCTGGGGGCGCTGCGGGAACGGGAACAGGTAGGGCCAGGCCAGCGCGCCGGAGAACGTGCCCATGTCGTCCAGGCCCAGGTTGCGGCTGGCCCGCGCCGCCAGTTTCATCTGCTCGATCGCCCAGGCGGTGCGTTCCGCTGGGTGCCCGGCCAACGCGGCCGGGGCAAAGGCGTCGCACATCGGGTCGTAGGCCGGGTGCACGGCGACCAGTTGGCCGATCAGGTGGGTGGTCAGCTCGCTGACCTGCAAGCCGCGCTCGGCCAGCCGGCCCTTGATCTCATCGCAATAGCCCGTGCTCTGCGCGGCCAGTTCCAGATCGAACAGCCGGGCATCCCAGGCCGGCACCTGCAAGCCCTTGAAGCCAAGCCCCGCGGCCCAGTCGGCAATGCTGTCCAGGCTGTCGAACGGCGGTTTGTCACTGCTGAACTGCGCGAGGTGCAGGCTCGGTCCCTTGAGTGTTCGCATGATGTCATCCTATTGTTTGTTGATCGACAAACAATAGGATCGAACGACGCTGCCCGTCAATCGCAAATTGGCTAGAATGCGCGTTTTGCGTATTCAGGCAGGCGAGCGATGGCAGGGCGACCTCGGGAATTCGACAAGCAACAGGCGCTGCGCAAGGCGATGCGGCTGTTCTGGGAACATGGCTACGAAGGCACCTCGATGTCGGCCCTGGTGTCCGCGCTGGGCATCGCCTCCGCACGCATCTACGCGGCCTTCGGCAGCAAGCAGCAACTGTTCGAGGAGGCCGTGGCCCTGTACGAGTCAGCCGAGGGTGGCTTCGCTGACCGCGCCCTGGCCCTGCCGGATATCCACCAGGCCCTGGCGCAAATGTTCGAGGACGCCATCAGCACCTATACCCGCGCCGACGAGCCCAGGGGCTGCCTGGTGGTCAGCGCCGCCAGCGGCGTGGCGCCGGACAACCTGGCCGTCCAGGAGTGGTTGTCCGGGCACCGCCGGCAGCGCACCGAGTTGATCGTCGAGCGCCTGCGCCAGGCCCGTGAACAAGGGCAGTTGCCGGCCGACGCGCAGGTCGAGGCTCTCGGCCACCTGTATGCCACCTTCCTCCACGGCATTTCCGTGCAGGCCCGCGATGGCGTGTCCGCGCACGATCTGCGCGAGGCAAGTCGCCAGGCATTGAACGTGCTGCCGAACAGCCAGGGCTGACGCGCTCACCTGTAGGAGATCACGCACGGCCTGTTTACCTCGGGCACGACAAAGCTGTTAGCCTTGCCCTGTTCAGGTCACCACGGACAGCCCATGGCCAACCACAAGATCGAGATCCGCCGGCGCAACGTCGAGAAGATCCTGCAAGCCGCCGAACAGGTGTTCGCCGACAAGGGCTACGGCGCCACCTCCATGGGTGATATCGCCGAGCGGGCGCAACTGCCGCGCTCCAACCTGCACTACTACTTCAGCACCAAGGACGAACTGTACCGCGCCGTGCTGCAGGACCTGCTGGATGTATGGAAGCAGGACGCCCTGTGCTTCGAGCACTTCGACGATCCGCGCGTGGTGCTGACCAGCTACATCCGCGCCAAGATGGGCCACTCGCGCTCAAGGCCGCTGGGCTCGAAGATCTGGGCCGAGGAGATGCTCCATGGCGCCCCGCTGCTCGGCGCCAGCCTGGACGAAATCCTGGTGCCCTGGGCGCAGCTCAAGCAAGCGAAGATCCGCAGCTGGGTCGAGGACCGACGCATCCTGCCGGTGGAGCCCTCGGCGCTGCTGTACATGATCTGGGCCGCGACCCAGCACTACGCCGACTTTGGTTACCAGGTCAACCTGCTCAATGGCGGCGAGCCGCTGTCCGACCTGGCGTTCGAGCAGGCGGTGCAGACCGTCACCGGCGTCATCCTGCGCGGTATCGGCCTGGAGCCTTAGCGGCCCAGGTGCTCGCACAGGAAATCAATAAATACCCGGGTCTTGTGCGGCACCTGGTTGCCGTTGGGGTAGACCACGCTGATCGGCTGCGCCGGCAGGCTGTAGTCCGGCAGCACCCGCCGCAACCTGCCGGCATCCAGATCCTCCTCGACCAGCCAGGCGGGCAGCACCGCCACGCCCAGCGCGGCGCAGGCCATCGCGCGGATGGCGTGGGACGCATTGGACTGGTAGGCCGCCCTGCCCACCACGCTCACGCTGCCCGTCCGCGCGCCGTGCAAGGTCCAGCTGGTCGGGCTGTGCAGGTTGCTGTTGGCGATCCAGGGCACATCCGCAAGGTCCGCGGGTTGGGCGATTACATGGCGGGCAAGAAACGCCGGTGAGGCCACCAGCAGAATGTCGTAGTCGGCCAGCTTGCGACTGCGCAGGTTCGAGTCTGTCAGGACACCGAGGCGCACCACCAGGTCGAGCCTTTCGGCAATCAGGTCGCTCAGCGACGAATCGGTCTCGTAACTGATCGACAGTGCCGGGTAACGCTCGGCAAACAACGGGATCAGCGGCAGGATGAAGCGCTCGCCGTACTCCCCGGTGGTGCTGATGCGCAGCCTGCCCGATACGCCGTTGTGTCGACGCAGCACACTGTCGAAGGCGCCCTCGACATCGCTGACGATCACCTTGAAATCGTCGTAGAAACCCTGGCCGGTTTCGGTCGGGGCGATGGCCCGGGTGCTGCGCGCCAGCAGCGTCACCCCCAGGGCCTGCTCCAGTGCCTTGACGTGCTGGCTGGCCATGGCTTTGCTGATGCCGAGAAAATCCGCCGCCTTGGTGAAGGAGCCGAAATCGACCACAGCCAGAAACGTCTGCACCCGGTTGAGCTGGGTGTGGAGGGCCGTGCGCGGCATTGTTCACTTCCATCAAACAGAGTTTCAAGGGTAGCGACATCGACAGGGACAGTCCACGGCACCTACGCTGCGCGCCGAAAAGGAGTGGCAATGACGTACCGGTATCGCGTGGCAACGATCTTCCTGATGGGCTTTTTCATCGACTGCATCAACCTGTTCATGCCGACCGTGGCGTTGCCACGGATCGCGGCCGAGTTCGCCATTGGCAACGCCAGCAGCGCCTGGGTCGGCAACGCCTACATGCTCGGGCTGACCCTGGCTGTGCCGGTGAGCACCTGGCTGGCGAGCCGCTGGGGCGCGCGGCGCCTGCTGTGCGCCGCCATGCTGGGGTTCAGCGTGGCCGTGTGGGGCTGCGGCGAAGCCGCAAGCTTCGCCGGGCTGATCACCTGGCGCCTGCTCCAGGGCATGGCCGGTGGCTTGCTGATCCCGGTGGGGCAAGCGCTGACCTTCGAGCGGTTCCAGGGCCCGGAGCGCGCCCGCGTGTCCACCCTGGTGATGGCGGTGGCGCTGCTGGCGCCGGCGCTGTCACCCACCCTCGGCGGAATGATCGTCGACCATGGCCGCTGGCCGTGGGTCTTCCACTGCAACATTCCGCTGGCCCTGCTGACGGCGGCGTTGGCCTGGGCCTGGATTGACCAGACACCGGCCCCGGCAGCGCCGCGCCCGGACTTCAAGGGATTGCTGCTGGTCAGCGCCGCCCTCGCCTGCCTGCTGCTGGGCCTGTCGCTGTACGGTGCCGGCCATGGCATCACGCTGGCCATCGCCTGCCTGCTGGCCGGCTTGTCCTGCGCCCTGCTCTACCGCGCCCACTACCAACGCTCGGCCGGGGGCATCATCGAGCTGAAACTGCTCGGCAGCCCTCGCCTGCGGGTCTCGATGCAGGTCTACCATGCGATCCCCGGGGTGTTCACCGGGGTCAACCTGCTGAACATCTTCTACCTGCAGGACGTGCTGGGCCTGAGCGCCCAGGCCACCGGCCTGTTCATGCTGGTCTATGCCGCCGGGGCCTTCGCCGCCATGCTGCTGGCCGGCCGGCTTTACAACCGCGTCGGTGCCGCCCGCCTGTTGCTGCTCGGCCTGCTCCTGCACAGCCTGGGTATCGGCCTGCTGGTGATGGTCGACGCGCAGACCGATAGCGCCGTGCTGATTGCGGCCTATGGCCTCATGGGCATTGGCGGCGGCATCGGCGCCAACACCGCCCAGACCACCGCGCTGCTCGACTTCAGCGGCAAGCGGATGCAGCAGGCCAGCGTGCTGTGGAACCTCAATCGGCAGATGGCTTTCAGCATTGGGGCCGCCTTGCTGCTGATGATCTTCAACCTGTTGCTGGTGGGCCTGAGTCCACCCGCAGCCTATCACCTGACCTTCACCCTGGCCGCGTTGCTGGGGCTGACGCCACTGCTGGCACTGAACACACTGCCCAAGGAGAACCACGCCCATGCCTGAACACGCGATTGCCCGCGCCGAACGCAGCATTCACCACGTCCATGAACTGATCCAGATGGTCTTCACTCGCCCGGTGGCCGAAACCCAGTCGGTGCTCGGTGGGTTGATGGCGGTGTTCGCCGATGATTTCAGCATGGTTGGTACGACAGGCACGCAGGTCTCCCGCCAGCAGGTCGAACAGTTGTTCAAGGGGGCCGCCGGGACCCGGCCAGGCCTGCAGATCACCGTCAGCGATGTGCAAGTGGTGTGGCAGGCCGGATTGAATGTGGCGATGCGCTACAAGGAAACCCACCATTCGCAGGGCATGGCGCAGGCGCGCTGGTCGCTGGCGTTGCTCGAATGCAGCGACCGCGGGGTGGTGTGGCGCTGCCTGCATGAAACCGCGATTGCCTAGGCGATTGCGCGTCTGCGGTCCCGCGCCAGTCAACCAGACAAGGACTGTTCCACAGCGTCGTGGGTACGCTCGAACTGCAACGGCGTCACCGTGACATGGCCACGCGCCAGTTCCGCCATTTCGCTGCCGGGCTCATCCTCGGTGCGGTGATTGTTCAGCTGCAACCAGTGGTACTCGAAGTGTCGCGGGTCGACCTCGGTACGCACCGAGACACTGTTCAACGGCCCGACACCCTGGCGCGTCACCTTCAACGGCCGGACAGCCTTCAGGGCACAATCAGGGAAGTTGACGTTGAGGCAGGCATCGGCCGGCCACGGCATGTCCAGCACGCCGAGAATCACCTCGGGCGCCAGGTTCAGGCCGATGTCCCAGGGCACTGCGTCGCGGTCGCCATAGGCCTGGCTCAAGGCGATCGAACGTACCCCCAGCAGCAGCCCGGTCATCGCCGCGCCGACCGTTCCGGAGAATACGGTTTCAGTGCCCAGGTTCGCCCCACGGTTGATACCGGATAACACAAGGTCAGGCCTGGCATCCTTGAGCAGATGCCCCAGCGCCAGCGCCACGCAGTCACCCGGCGTGCCGGTGACGGCGAAGCGCCGCTCGCCATGGCTGCTCACCCGCAGCGGGGCGTGCAGGCTCAGCGAATGGGAAGTGCCGCTCTGGTCGCGGTGCGGCGCCACCACCCACACCTCCCTGGCCAGCCTAGCCGCCACCTGTTCCAGCACGGCCAGGCCGGGCGCGTCGATACCATCGTCGTTGGTCAACAGAATGCGTTCGAATCGATAGGTCATGGTTCATCCTGTGAAGTTGCCGGTCAAAGGTGCCCCGGCAACGATAGCTCAGACATGCTCCTCGACACGCCCGATCGTGTGCACGCCCTGCTTCCAGTCGAGCCCATCGGCGCAGCTGGCGGCGTGGCGGCCATTGATCTCCAGCGCGGAGGTGAAGAAGAACTGGCCGACCGTCAGCTCGCCCACCGCATGAATCTGCCGGTTGCTGCCGGCCCGCCCCTGCACGCGATAGCTCGTCGGATCGATGCAGATCCCCCCCTGCGGGTGGCGGGTGACCGTGCCGTTTTCCAGCAGCGTGGCGAGCAACGGCGAGTCGAGCAGGTCGGCGTCGCGCGGAGAGCCGATGGCATGGATCAGCCGGTCGTAGACATGGCGCCAGCCGCTGCCCTGCAGGACCACCCCGTCGCCGCCCTGCTGCGGCGCGGTGAATGGCCCGGCGACGAACTCCAGTTGGCCACTGCGCAGGTAGCTGAGGATCTTGCGCGCATTCTGCGCCGGGATGGAAACCCGATAGGCCATGAAGAAGCTGAAGTACTCGCGCAGGAAACGCGCCTGCGCGGCATCGTCCAGTGCCTGCCAGATGTCCTCGACGAACCCATTGGTGGCATAGAGGATCGCCTGCCAGGTCCGCGGTGAGCGGGCATGCTCGAGTTCAGCCTCGATGAAACCGGCGATGTCGGCCGGTGGCGCGGGCATGGGGATCACCGCGCTGGCCTTGCCCGGGTCCTGGAAGGCCAGCTCCTTGCGGAACAGGCCGACCAGGTCGCTGATCTGCAGGCGGCCGTTCTGCGCCACCAGCGCATGGAGGCCTTCGCGGGTGAGGTAGCGCAGCGTGACCGGCTCCTGGGTACCCCGCACCACGGGAAAGTAGCCACTGCGCGAATGCATGCGGATGGGGCCTCTATGCCCCCGCTCGATCAGGGCTATGACGGTGTCGATGGCGCTCAGCCGTGCGCCGACCACCGCCACCCGCTCGTGGGGCGCCACCACGCGCAGCAGGCGGGAAACCGGATACGGCGTATCCAGCACCCGCGGGTCGCCGGACGGCTCCGGCTTCTTGCCCAACGGTCCGCAACACAGCACGACCTTGCCGGTCGGCAGGCTGAGGCCGCAGCGGGTGCGCAGGGTTTCCACGCCATCGATCAGGTCGATGGCGCAGACCTCCGCGTGCAATTGCACCAACTGGCAACCCAGGGTCGCGCCGCGCAGCACGATCTGCTTGAGCTGATGCTGCAGGTAGATGCCGAACAGGGCCCGAGGCGCGAAACCGTCCGCCTCGGGACGAAAATCGGGGTACGCGCGGCGCCAGGCCTGCGGGCTCTGCTGCAACCACTGCAGGAAATGCCCGGGCAGATGCGGGTATGGCGTAATGAGGCCGGTCCTGGTGTTGAGCAGGTTGCTCTCCAGGTCGGCCTCGTAGGCCGCGCCGCGCCCGAAATCATCCCGCTTCTCGAACAGGTGGATGACGCCGGCCGGCGCGCTGCCGGCGGCCACGCGGTCCAGATGGCGTTGCAGGAAGGCGATGGCCGTCGCGCCGCAGCCGACGATTGCAAAGGTGTTTTTCATCAACGTGCGTCCCTCTCCAGTAATGCTTCCCTGTCCACGGATTGCGTTCCAGCCTCAGGCGAGCTCGCCCAGGAAGGCCTTGATGCGCTCGGCACCGGCCAGGACCTTGCCGGCTTCGCCGGAATACGACAGCCGGGCATGCCCCGCCGCGCCGAAGAAACTGCCGGGAATCAGGGCAACGCCGAAGTCCCTGAGCAGTACGTCGCAGAACGACTCGTCATCACTGATCACCTGCCCGCGGAACGACCGGCCCAGCGCCTGGCCGATATCGAGGAACAGGTAGAACGCCCCGGCCGGCTCGCAAAAGCGCAGCAACGGCGTACCGCGCAGCACCTCGAGCAAGGCCTGGCGCTGCCCGGCCAGACGCTGCCGGGCGGCGATGGAGAACGCCTGGTCACCGTCGAGTGCCGCCGTTGCCGCCGCCGCCGCGGGGGCCGGCAGGTTGGAGATCGAGTTGGAGTTGAGCGTGGTGACCGCGTCGGCGATCCGCCGGTCCGCCGCCAGCAAGCCGACCCGCCACCCCGGCATGCCATAGAGTTTGGAGACGCTGTCGATCTTGATGATGCGCCCGGCGAGATCCGGCGCCACCGTCAGCAGGTCGGGACAGCGGTCCATGTCGTAGACGAAGCGCTGGTAGACGTCATCGCAAATGATCCAGACGTCATGCTTGCGCAACACTTGCGCCAGCCCCTGGAGCTCCTCGACCGAGTACACGGCGCCCGTAGGGTTGCCGGGGGAATTGAGCAGCACCACCCGCACCTGTTCGTCGAGCGCCTGTTCCAGGGCCTGGGGGGACATCTTGTAGCCGCTCTGCGCGGTGCAGCGCACATCGACGACACCCGCCCCGACCAGATCGGCGATATCGAAGTAGGTCGGCCAGCACGGGGTCGACACCAGCAGCTTGTCGCCCGGGCGGATGATCGCCCGCAGCACGCTGAACAGCAGGTGCTTGGCGCCGAGGCCGGCGACCAGGTTGCGTTCGTCGAAATGCACGTGGCCAAGACGCCGCAGGTAACCCAGGTAGGCCTTGAGCAATGCCGGGTCGCCACGGCTGGCGCCATAGCCGCCGGTGTCCTCGTGGGCCGCGCGCACTGCCGCCTCGACGATATGGGGCGCCGGCAGGAAGCCGGGCACGCCGACACCCAGGTCGATGACCGGCTGCGGCGCCTCCCTGACCTTCTGCGCCACCCCGAGGATCGGACAGAATCGCGCGAATTCCAGGTCTGCTGAAAGCGTAGGCATGCAGGATTCTCCAGAAGTCCGTTTCAGGCGGCGCGCACGGCCATGCGGCCACGCGCCATGAGCGCGGCCATGTGGGTGGCCGTCGCGGTGATGATGTCGAGATTGCCGGCACTCGGATCGAGGTAGTCCCCCGCCCCCTCGACCCGCACCATGGTGAACAGGCGACCTTCGCTGTAATGCAGGTCGACGATCACCTCGTAGCCCGGCACGGCCTCGCGCACCAGCGCCACGGCCCGCTCCACCTCGCGACGGGTGGCGGCCAGGTCGGCCTGGGCGATCAGTGCCGAGACCGCCGTCTGCATGTAGACATTGGGCTTGGCCGGGTTGATATTGAGGATCGCCTTGACCTGAGCGCAGCCGGTGAAGCGCCGCAACGCCTGTTCGGTGGTGGTGATGTAGTTGCTCAGGTTGCGGCGGGTGGCGGGGCCTGCGCTTTCGGCGCTGATCGACGACACCACCTCGATGTAGCGCACCCCCGGGTTGGCCCGGGCGATGGCGGCGGCCAGCGGGATTGAGGCCTGTCCCCCACAGGTGATCATGTTGACGTTGCTCGCCCCGGTCAGTTCCAGGCCGTTGAGCGAAGGCACGCACAGTTGGCCCAGGGCCGCCGGGGTGAGGTTGATGATCACCTTGCCGGCCTCGATCAGGCGTGGCGCGTGGCGCTCATGGTCGGCGGCCGAGGTGGCGTCGAACACCAGGTCGAACTCGCCGATCCGGGCGAACAGACCGTCGATGCCATCGGCGGTGGTGGCGACCCCGCGCTCCCGGGCGAAGGCCAGGCCCGCGGAGTGCGGGGAACGTCCGGCAACCAGCGTGCAGTCCAGGTCCGGGTGGGCCAGGACCTTGCACAGGATGTCGCAGCCAATGTTGCCGCTGCCGATAATGGCGGTTTTCAGGGACATGAACGCACTCCAGGGTCAGGCAACAGAAGGTTGGGAAAGGCGGCTGGCCACCGAGATGATCAGGTCTTCCTGGCCGGCCACCGCATTGCACTGGGCCAGGGCTTCGTAGATTCGCCGTGGTTCGACGCCGAACTCGCTGGCGGCGCGCGCGACATGTTTCTCGAAACCGCTGCACACGCCGTACAGGCCACTGATCAGGTTGGCGGTCTTGACGACCGTGGGCGTGCTGACCGGGGCGATGCTCTCCAGCTGCTCGATGGCGCGGCACAGGGCGAAGATGTCCACGCCGGTGGCGAAGCGGTAGCGCTCCAGCACCGCGCACAGGGTCTCCAGCTGGGTGTTGCCGGCGCCGGCGCCGAAGCCGCGCATGCAGCCATCGACGATGGTCGCCCCGGCCTGGACCGCGGCCAGCGAGTTGGCGATGGCCAGGCCCAGGTTGTTGTGGCCATGGAAGCCCAGCGGAATCGACAGTTCACTGCTGAGCAAGGCAATACGCTCGCGGGTGCTGTCCGGATCGAGGTGACCCGCCGAGTCCATCAGCACGATGGCATTGGCACCATAGCCCTGTTGCTTCATCGCCTCCTCGAGCAAGCGCTCGGGGCTGGCCATGTGGCACATCATCAGCACGCCATGCACATAGGCGCCGTTGCCACGGGCATGCTCGATATAGCTTTCGGTCACGCTCGCCTCGGTGCAATGGGAGGCGATGCGCAACACCTCGACACCGATCCGCAACGCGGTATCGATATCATCGAGCCTGGCGAAGCCTGGAATCATATGGATGCCCAGGCGCGTGCGACTGAGGTTGGCGCGCGCGGTCTCGAGCATCTCGGTGTCGGCGTGGCGGGCCAGGCCCAGTTGCAGGGACGATGCTCCCAGGCCGTTGCCGTGGCCCACCTCGACCACGCTCAGGCCGCAGCCGTCGACTGCACGGCAATAGGCGGCGATGTCTTCCAGGCTCAACGAATGGGAAACGGCATGGTTGCCGTCGCGCAGGGTCGGATCATGAATGGCGATTGCAGCGGTCATCGAGATCGAGTCCTTGTGATCGAAGGTTCAGTTGCGTGGAGCGTCGGCAGCCGGCTCGGGCTGGAGCAGCCGCTTGGGCAGGAACGCCGGCGAGATATGGATGATCGACATGCGCACCACGTGGTTGAGCATGACGAAGGCAGGGTCGAGCTTGAGCAACAGGGCTGCCGCGGTCATCACCTCGACACCGCCCGGCACCCAGGACATGAACAGCGCCAGGAAGGGCTTGCCGGTGAGCTGGGCGGCGAGCGCGGCCACCAGCAAGGTGGTGCAGAACGTCAGCGTGGTCACCACCAGGCCAGCGCGCACGTAGCGCAGCACGTCCCCCAGGGTGATGTCGCGCAGGCGGATGCCGATCAAGCCGCCCAGCAGGATCAACGCCACCATCGCCACCGGATCGGGCACATGCAGGTTGAACTGGGGCATGCCGATGTTCACTGCGGCGGCGCACACCAGCCCGGTCAGCATGTAGGGCGCAGGCACGTCCAGACGTTCCAGCAAGTAGCCGGCAACGACCGCGACGACCGCGACCGGCACGATGCGCAGGTAGTCGCCCAGGGTTCCGGCCGCATGCGCCGCGCTGTCGCCATGGCCACCGGCGATCAGGGTGACCACCAGCAACAGCGCGAGCAGGCGGACGATGTGCACGAAGGCGATGCGTCCGGAGGCCGGCCCCTCTTCCCCCGACACCGTCATCACCGCCGCCATGGCGCCCGGGATGGCACTGAGCAGGCTTTCGATATGGCCCCACTTCTCCATGCGTCGCAGCCAGTTGTAGCCCACCAGGATCTGCGTGGTCATGCACACCAGCAGCCCGAGCAGGATGCTGACGTCGGTGAGCTCGTGCATCATCGAGGCGGTGACCGTGGAGCCGACGCTGATGCCGAGCAGCAACTGCACGGTGGCCACGAACGGAAACGGCATGCGCATGCGCACGCCCCACTTGCTCAGCGCCGTGACCGCGCAGATGGCGCCGATCAGTTCACCGAGCGGCAGCCCGGTGAGAAATCCCAGCCAGGCGCCCAGGGCCGCGACCGGAATGGGGATGAGGCTCTCGATCAAAGGTTTCATGGCATCGTCACCTGTCTGCAGGCATGACCGTCCCGACTGGCGGCACGGTCAGCAAAAGTGATGGAGGAACGGGACGGATCAGCGGCTAGACGACGGCCGCTTCGTTGCCCGCCCAGTCGCAGCTTTCGTGGAACCAGCGCTCGACTTCGCCAAGGCGCAATTGCAGTTCACGCTCATTGCGCCCGGCGACGATGGCGTTGAGGATTTCCGAGTTGGTGAACTCCATCGACCGGTAGGCGGTCATCCGGCTCGCCGAGATGCGGTACTCCAGCACGCCGTCGAGCGGGCAGTCGCTCGGCACCTCGCGCAACAGGCCGACCCGCGGTGGAATGCTGATGTGCCCGACCATCTGCCGCGGCTCGATCATGGCCGCCGGACGATACTCGGGATCGCGCAGCGCGCGCAGGAAGCTCATGCGCGGGTCCAGGCCCCAGGCATGGCTGATCTCCTGGTTGAAGAACACCCCGCCCAGCCGCGAAGCGATTTCGCACAGGACGATCTCGCCCGCGTCGGTGACGAACAGTTCGAGGTGGAACAGCAGGGTCGGCTCGGAAGGCAACACGTCCTCGACCAGCGCGCGGGCGTAGCGCACCAGCTTGTCGCGCATCGGATTGCCGGCATCGAGCATGTGCAGGTCGTGGGCCTTGCCGCCGAGGAAGTCCAGCGCCGAGGTCATCACCCGTACCGGCGACACCAGGATCGGCTTGCCGTCGATGTACAGGCCGTTGACGATGTAGTGGCTGCCCCGCACATAGCGCTCGATCATCAGGTTGTGGAAAGTGGTGGCGCCGCGCGCGGCCAGCCACTGGCGCAGCTGCGGCAGGTCCCTGAGCACTTCCACGCCGTTCGAGCCACGACCATCGCGCGGTTTGACTACCACCGGGAAGCCGTGTTGCTCACTGAACTGGATCGCCCCGGTGGCGTGGGTCAGCGGCGCCATGTCGGCGACGGCGAAACCACGGTCGCGGGCCCGCTGCTTCATGAAGAACTTGTCGCGATAGAACATCGCGCGCCCCTCGGCGCCCTGGCTGACACCCAGTCGGTCATTGATGCGCGCCACCCGCAGCACGTCGATCTCGGCCAGTGCCACGCACAGCGGATCGCGCATCTCGCGGGCCATGTCATGGACATCCACCTCGACCAGCGCGTTGTCGTTGAAATAGTCGAACAACCGGTACGCCACCTGTTCGCCAAGGTGCGCGGTGATTTCCTGGGCGCGGGAGTTGCAGCTCAGCAGCATGCCTCCCGGCCCTAGCGCGTCGGCCCAGCTTTGCGCGCTGTGCTGGAGAATGATCTTGGGGGGACAGAAGACGATCAGCTGCATGGGGCGTTCCTTGCGTGCTTACATGAGTCAGAAAGTGACCAGGCATCAGGGCCAGGCTCACCAATGATTCTGCTGAGGAGTCGGTGGCCGATGCCAATACCGATTCAGTCGTTATTGATACTCCTCGCCTTGCCCGCGCAGGCGGTTTGCAAGGCGCGCGAAAGCGCTGCCATGTCGGGGAACATGGCAGGCGACTTTCACGCAGGATTCAGCCGGTCAGATCAGGCAGGCGGCGCAGTCGCGCATCACCTCGGCCTTGCGCTGCAGGTACTGGGCAAAGACTTCACGGGCCGTGGTCCTGTCCACCGCGATGCCCATGGCCTTGACGAAGGCCTCGACCGCCTCGACCGCGTGGGCGAAATGATTGCTCTCGGTCCCCCCGGTGTGCACGGTGACCCAGGCCACGGTCTTGCGCACCTGCTCGGGCGGGACACCCATGTCGCGCTCGAACCAGCGGGTGTACAGCGGATGGATGTACTCCACCTCACCGTGGGTGTAGACCTCATGCACCAGCGTGGTCAGCAGGCCCTGGAGCAGGTCGCGATCACGCAGGCGGCGGGCATCGGTCCAGTCCTTGAACGCCTGCGCCGACGGCAGGCAGTTTTCCTTGAGCAACCACTGGTCGCCGCCGCAGAGGGGCGTGGCCATGTTGTAGAACAGGTCGGCATGCAAGGTGTTGCCCAGCGCCCCCAGGTCCTCGTCGGTGATCCGCTGCAGACTGCCACACACCTGGTAGATCTGCTGCGCCGCGGCGCTGCCCTGCTCGGAACGCGCCAGCAGGGTCAGGCGATTGGCCAGGCCGGAGACGCTGGCGGCCGAATTGTTGGTCTTCGACCAACTGGCGAAGAACTTGCGCAACGCCGCGGCGCCATGGCGCCGCGAAGTCAGCACCTGGAACGCCTGCTCGATGTCGACCAGCGCGGCCTCCTGGTTGCGGAACTCATCCCATAGCGCCTGTTTCAGCACACCGGCAGGCATCTCCTGCAACACCGGTTCAATCACATACAGCAACTGGCTGTGCACGGTCGGCAAGTTACTCACGGTCATCTCACTCTTTTCCTTGTTGGATGATGATGTAGCGCGTTGAGGAAGCGATTCATTGCAATGGCTGGACCGCCGGCCCACGGACCGGCGCCACCCGCCAACTGCCCCGCGCGATCAGCAGCGGCAGCAGCTGGAACACCACGATCAGGGCGACGCAGCCGCCCCACCCCCAGCGTTCCCACAGCCCGCCGGGCACGAAGGCGCCGAAGCTGCCACCCAGGTAGTAGCAGCTCAGGTACAGGCCGACCGCGGCGGATTTCTGCCGTGGCGCCTGGGCGGTGATGAAGGCATTGGCAGCGGCCTGGGCGAGAAACACGCCGGTGGAGCTGAGCGCCAGGCCCAGCACGATCAACCACAGCGACGCGGACAGGGTCAGGGCCGAGCCGGCGATGCCCAGGCAACCGGCTACCCGCACCAGGTCGGCATGGGGCCGCGCCTTGCTCAGGCGCCCGGCCAGCGGCACCACCACCAGCGCCAGCAGGAACACGGCGTAGATGGCACCCAGCGCGGCGGTACCCAGGGCAAACGGGGCCTCGCTCAGGTGCAGGCCGACATAGGTGAAGGTCGCGACCTGGGCAAACAAGACGCAGAACCCCACGGCATAGGCCCCCAGCAATGGCCTGCTGGCGAGTTCGCCAAGCGCCAGCGGCTCGCGCCTGGCTGCGGGTGGATTGCGCGGCAACAGCAGCGCGATACCCAGCGCGACCGCCAGGCTGAGCCCCGCCTGGACCGTCAATGCCACGCGCCAGTCGGCAAGCTCGGTGACCAGACCGGTGAGGAAACGCCCACAGAAACCGCCGAAGATCGTGCCGGCAACATAGACGCTGGTCATTTCGGTCACAGCACCGCCCTGCCAGCGCACGCCGATGTAGGCCACGCTGGTGGCGAACACCATCGGGATGAACATCCCCTGCACCGAACGCCACAGCAGGAATTCGCCATAGCTGCCCGCCCACGCCGCCAACAATGCAGGCAGCGCCAGCAACAGCGCCGCCCCGGCGATGACCCGGTGCTGTTCGCCGCGTGCCGTCAGCCAGCCGACAAAAGGCGCGGTCAAGGCCACGGCGAGGATGGTCACGGTAATGCTCCAACTGGCCTGGCGCAGCGTTACCGGAAAAGCCCGGGTCAGTTCCGTGAGCAGGCCCTGGGTGGAATAGAGGTTGAGAAATGCGGCACATCCGCCAAGAAATAGGGCAATTCGGGGGAAATCGGCGGGAAAACGCATACAAACACTCGTAAAAAATTGTTACAGGTTTATAAGGTAGGACGAACTTTGGATCCAATACCTATTCCCGACCGATTGATACTCAAGGATGAACATGATGGATTTGCGCCGTCTGCGCTGTTTCCTGGTTGTCAGCGAGGAATTGCACTTCGGCCGAGCGGCAGCGCGCCTGCACATGGCCCAGCCGCCGCTGACCCGACAGATATCGGCCCTGGAGACGGAGCTCGGGTTTCGCCTGTTCGACCGCAGCACCCGCAACGTCAGCCTTACCACCGCGGGCCGTCACCTGCTGCCCTACGCCCGCGGCGTGCTCGAACAGGTCGACCTGACCACGGCGATCACCAGCAAGCTGGCGGCGGGCTCGGCCGGCCAACTGACGGTCGGCTACGCCAGTTCGATCGCCCTGTCGGACACCTTCAGCCATACCATCCAGGCGTTCTGCTCGAAGTACCCGGATGTGCAACTGAATGTGGAGGAAGGTGCTTCCAGCACCCAGTGGACGCAACTGATCGAAGGCCGCCTGGATATCGGCATGAGCCGCATGCGCCCATCAGGTGACGATCCTCAGGTCCAGGCCATCTGTGTGGACAACGAGCCACTGGTCGCGGCCGTTCCCAGTGACAGCCCCCTCGCCCAGCAGTTGCAGGTCAGCCTGGCCGAGCTCGGCGAACTGCCGCTGATCACCTTCCCCCCGGACTACGGCTCGGGCTTGAACGAAATCATCCTCGGCCTGTACCGCCGCCACGGGCTGACGCCGCGCCCGGCGCCAAGCGGTCGGCAGATCACCTCGATCATCGCCCTGGTTGCCGCGGGTCGTGGTGTCGCGGTGGTGCCGCAGTGCACCCGGACCTTGGTCAGGCGTGGCGTGTCCTACCTGCCGCTGGCCGAGCCCGGCGCCTGCGCGCCGCTGCTGGTGCTGACCCGCAGGCACGAGCGCAGCCCGCTGGTGCGGGCGTTTGTCGAGGTGATCGAGCAGACCTTGCGCGGCGGTCTGGCCGGGTAGACGAAAACTTCGTGGGAGCGGGCTTGCCCCGCGATAGCGTTCGACCTGCGTCCAACGCTATCGCGGGGCAAGCCCGCTCCCACGAGAGAACTGCATGAGGTCTGCCTTGCGCCGACCTCAACCCGCCTCGCGATAGGGATTACGGGGATCCTGCGTCCAGTTCATATAAGGCTTGCCGGTGTCCTGCGCCTGCATGTCGATGCAGCCCTCCACCGGGCAGGTGATCTGGCACAGGTTGCAGCCGACGCACTCGGCCTCGATCACGCTGTAGGCGTGGGTGCCGTCGGCCTTGAGGGTGCTGGCGATGGCCTGGTGCGAGGTGTCCTCACAGGCGATGTGGCAGCGCCCGCAGCCGATGCAGGCGTCCTGGTCGATGTGCGCCACCGACTGGTAGTTGATGTCCAGGTACTTCCAGTCGGTGGTGTGCCCCACGGCCTGGCCGCGAAACGCCTCGAGGTTGCGGTGGCCGTGCTGGTCCATCCAGCGCGCCAGGCCGTCCTTCATGTCGTCGACGATGCGAAAGCCGTGCAGCATCGCCGCCGTGCATACCTGCACCGCGCCACTGCCCAGGGCGATGAACTCGGCGGCGTCGCGCCAGGTGCCGATGCCACCGATGCCGCAGATCGGCAGTCCATGGGTCTCCGGGTCACGGGCGATTTCCGCGACCATGTTCAGGGCAATCGGCTTGACCGCCGAACCGCAATAGCCGCCATGGGTGCTCTGGTCGCCGACGATGGGGTGGGCGACCATGCGGTCGAGGTCGACGCTAGTGATCGAGTTGATGGTGTTGATCAATGACACCGCATCCGCCCCGCCCCGGTGCGCGGCGCGCGCCGACTGGCGGATGTCGGTGATGTTGGGGGTGAGCTTGACGATCACCGGCAGCGCGCAGTGGGTCTTGCACCAGCGGGTGACCATCTCCACGTACTCCGGCACCTGGCCGACGGCGGCGCCCATGCCGCGCTCGGGCATGCCGTGGGGGCAACCGAAGTTGAGTTCGATGCCGTCGGCGCCGGTGGCCTCCACCAACGGCAGGATGAACTTCCAGGACTCTTCGATACACGGCACCATCAGCGACACGATCAGCGCGCGGTCGGGCCAGTCCTTCTTCACCTGGGTGATCTCGCGCAGGTTGATCTCCAGCGAGCGGTCGGTGATCAGCTCGATGTTGTTGATGCCCTGGACCTGGCGGTTGGCGCCGAAGTGCGCCGAGTAGCGTGACGACACGTTGACCGCCGCCGGGTCCTCGCCCAGGGTCTTCCACACCACCCCGCCCCACCCGGCCTCGAAGGCGCGGACCACGTTGTAGGCTTTGTCGGTGGGTGGCGCGGAGGCCAGCCAGAATGGATTGGGTGCCTTGATGCCGGCGAATTCGATGGACAGGTCGGCCATTTACGCAGCCTCCACGTTGAGCATGAGTTGGGCATGGATGGCTTCGGCGGCCAGCTTGCCATGTTGCACGGCCTGGACGGTAAGGTCCTGGCCCAGCGCGGTGCAGTCGCCGCCGGCGTAGATGCCCGGTATGGAGGTCTGCAGGTGCGCGTCCACCTGGATGCGCTCGCCGTCACGGGCCAATTGCGCCGCCAGCGGATCAGCCAGGCTTGTGTCGTCGAAGCGCTGGCCGATGGCCTTGAAGATGGCGTCGGCCGCCAGCTCGAAAGTCTCGCCGGTATCGCCCAGGCGTCCGTCGACCAGCTGGGTGCGCGCGAAACGCATGCCGCGTACACGCCCTGCCTCATCCAGCAGCACGGCATCGGGCCGGGCCCAGGTGTGCAGACGCACCTGGTTGTGCTTGGCAATCTCCTGCTCATGGTCGGTGGCGCCCATGTCGGACACGCCGCGGCGGTACACCAGGTTGACGTCACGGGCGCCCAGGCAACTCATCTGCACGGCCATGTCGATGGCGGTGTTGCCGGCACCGAGCACCAGGCAGCGGTCGGCCAGCGGCAGTTGGGTGAGGTCGTCGGCCTGGCGCAGCTCGCGAATGTACTCGGTGGCGGCGAGCAGGCCCGGCGCGTCCTCGTCCGCCAGGCCCAGCTGGCGCACGGCAGCCAGGCCCAGGCCGAGGAACACCGCGTCGTACTGGGCATGCAGCTCGCCCAGCGACAGGTTGCCGCCCAGGCGCTGGCCATGGCGGATCTCGATACCGCCAATGCCCAGCAGGAACTCCACCTCGCGCTGGGCGTAGTCGTCCACCAGTTTGTAGCGGGCGATGCCGTACTCATTGAGACCACCGGCTTTCTCCCGCGCCTCGAAGATCACCACGTCATGGCCGTGCATGGCCAGGCGGTGCGCGCAGGACAGCCCGGCGGGGCCGGCGCCGACCACGGCGATGCGCTTGCCGCTGGCCGGCGAGCGCTGGAACGGATGCTCGGTGAAGCCGGCGTGGTCCAGGGCGTAGCGCTGCAGCTGGCCGATCAGCACCGGCGCGCATTCCTGGGCGTTGTTGCGCACGCAGGCCTGCTGGCAGAGGATCTCGGTCGGGCACACCCGGGCGCAGCTGCCGCCGAGGATGTTGGCCGAGAGGATGCGCTCGGCGGCGCCCTGCAGGTTCTCGTCGCTGATGCGGTGGATGAACGAGGGGATGTCGATCTCGCTGGGGCACGCATTGACGCAGGGCGCGTCGTAGCAGTACAGGCAGCGCGCGCTTTCGACGGCGGCCTGGCGGGCGGTGAGCGGGGGCGCGAGGTCGCTGAAGGCCTCGGCCAGCTGGTCGGCGCCGGCCCGGGGGCGCGGCAAGTGGTTCAGGGCGTCGATCACGGTTGTAGCCTCTCTCGTTTTTATTGAACTCGATGCTGGTCAGGCAGCGGCCCGTTCTGGGGATGGCAGTCAACAGGAGCAAGTGTGTTGTTATCAGGGGGAGCTTTGCGCCCCTTTCGCGGCACAAGGCCGCTCCTACAGGGGATCGCGTTCTGCTGTAGGAGCGGCCTTGTGCCGCGAAAGGCCTCAGCGCTGAACCGGTGTCGGCCGCTGGTGCTCAGCCCGGCGCTCCAGCACCTCGTACACCGACGGATACGCCGGCCGCTCCACGTAGCGCCCCGCGCCCGGCTCGGCACGCAGGTCGCCATCGGCCCAGAGCACCCTGCCCTGGCTGATGGTGTGGCTGGGGATGCCGCGCACGGTGCGGCCTTCGAAGATGTTGAAGTCGACCCGCTGGTGATGGGTCTGGGCGCTGATCGTGCGCGTGCCCTGCGGATCCCACAGCACCAGGTCGGCGTCGGCACCGACGCGGATGGCGCCCTTGCGCGGGTACAGGTTGAAGATCTTCGCGGTATTGGTGGAGGTCAGCGCGACGAACTCGTGGATCGACAGGCGCCCGCTGTTCACCCCGGCATCCCACAGCACCGCCATGCGGTCCTCGATGCCGGCGGTGCCGTTGGGAATGCGGCTGAAGTCGTCGCGGCCCATGGCCTTCTGCTCTGCGCAGAAGCAGCAGTGGTCGGTGGCCGTGGTGTGCAGGTTGCCCGACTGCAGGCCCCCCCACAGTGCGTCCTGGTGCTCGCGCGGGCGGAACGGCGGGCTCATCACGTAGCCGGCGGCGGTGGCCCAGTCCGGGTCGCGGTAGACGCTGTCGTCCAGCAGCAGGTGGCCCGGCAGCACCTCGCCGTACACCGGCTGGCCCTTGGCCCGGGCATAGGTGATCTCGTCCAGCGCCTCGCGGCTGGAGACATGCACCAGGTACAGCGGCGTGCCGAGGGTCTCGGCGATGCGAATGGCGCGGCTGGCGGCCTCGCCCTCCACCTGCGACGGGCGCGACAGCGGATGCGCCTCGGGCCCGGTCAGGCCCTGGGCCAGCAGTTTCTTCTGCAGGTGATAGACCAGCTCGCCGTTCTCGGCGTGCACCGTCGGCACCGCGCCCAGTTGCAGGCAGCGTTCGAAGCTGGCCACCAGGGTGTCGTCGGCGGCCATGATCGCGTTCTTGTAGGCCATGAAGTGCTTGAAGCTGTTCACCCCATGCTTGGCCACCAGCTCGCCCATCTCCTCGGCCACCTGCTCGCTCCACCAGGTGATGGCGACGTGGAAGCCGTAGTCGCTGGCGCTCTTCTGCGCCCAGCCGCGCCAGGTGTGGAACGCCTCGAGCAGCGATTGCTGCGGGTTGGGGATGACGAAGTCGATGATCGAGGTGGTGCCCCCGGCCAAGCCTGCGGCGGTGCCGCTGAAGAAGTCCTCGCTGGCCACCGTGCCCATGAACGGCAGTTGCATGTGGGTATGCGGATCGATGCCACCGGGCATCAGGTACTGGCCAGAACCGTCGAGGACTTCGCAATCGGTGGGGGTTTCGAGGTGGCTGCCGATGGCGCGGATCAGGCCATCGACACACAGGACATCTGCACGGTAGCTCTCTTCATGGGTAACCACGGTGGCGCCACGGATCAACAGGGACATGCCGTTTTCCTCGCAGGCTGACCGGTCTTCTGGCCGGTTCTTGGAATTGTTTCGGGCCGGGCGCTGGAGGCGATTCGTTCAATCCTGTCAGGCCTGACAAGAATCGAGGCTAGTATCTGATCGGATATTGATCAAGAAAAAATATATGCAAATATCTTATTTTGTATCTTATTGATTATTAACAATAATTTATCAAAATCACCAAAATGTGACACCCCTTCACCATTTTGACGCACTTGACAGGAAGCCAAATTGGTCAAGATTTTCTATGCAAAATCAGCTGTTTGTTTCCTGGCTGGATGGCGCAGGCCGCGCCGGTGGTTTCCCAGGTTGCACCCGTTTGAACCACGCGGGTGATGGACCGGCCAGACAGACGGCGTACCAGGGTGCCCACCCCGCCCTCGTCGTCGCGCTGAAGAATGCCTTTGCAAGACAGTGAGTTACCTCCGGTTGGCGGCGGCCGTCGGGAAGGCGCGGGCTTTCCCGGCACGTTTGTTGAAAACGCAGGCCACAACCGCCTGGCCGGGCCGCAGGTGCAGTACTGGTGGTGTGTGTACTCCGGCCATCGCGTCAGCCCGATGAGCGACAACTACAAGAAAAAAGACCTGGAGAACCCCATGCAACAGAGCAGATCGCAAGTGGTCGAGCAGCATGGCCTGT
>Ga0247820_10000185_pt1 | contig 31328 bp, 30 predicted proteins | sample 13C_Glucose_Day1_2_FD_192480 | JGI IMG/M metagenome (GOLD analysis project Ga0247820, IMG submission 192480) | Soil microbial communities from agricultural site in Penn Yan, New York, United States - 13C_Glucose_Day14 | ecosystem: Environmental > Terrestrial > Soil > Agricultural land | place...
GTGCACAGGTGTATGGGTGCGCGCCACTGTAGCGAAAGGCCGCCTCGCGGACGATGCGGGTGTTCCCGTGCAGCCACTACGTCATCTGTCGTATTGGCCGCTCCGGCCGCCCTCCGGACACTGCATCGGTTCGCTTCGTGTCGTGTCCAACAGGAGGGTCTCCATGCAATCCACTCGTCGCACGTTCGCCGTGCATTCGATCGCCGCGGCCGCGCTGGCCGCGTTCGGCGTGTCCGCCGCGGCCCAGGAAACCATCAAGGTGGGCGTGCTGCACTCGCTCTCCGGCACGATGGCCATCTCCGAGACGGTGCTCAAGGACACCGTGCTGATGGCCATCGACGAGATCAACGCCAGTGGCGGCGTGCTCGGCAAGAAGCTGGAGCCGGTGGTGGTCGACCCGGCGTCCAACTGGCCGCTCTTCGCCGAGAAGGCGCGCCAGCTCATCAGCAAGGACAAGGTGGCCGTGACGTTCGGCTGCTGGACCAGCGTGAGCCGCAAGTCGGTGCTGCCGGTGTACGAGGAGCTGAACGGGCTGCTGTTCTACCCCGTGCAGTACGAAGGCGAGGAGCTGAGCAAGAACGTGTTCTACACGGGCGCGGCGCCGAACCAGCAGGCCATTCCCGCGGTGGAATACCTGATGAGCAAGGACGGCGGCGGCGCCAAGCGCTTCGTGCTGCTCGGCACCGATTACGTGTACCCGCGCACGACGAACAAGATCCTGCGCTCCTTCCTGAACAAGAAGGGCATCGCCGATGCCGACATCATGGAGGAGTACACCCCGTTCAGCCATGCCGACTACCAGAGCATCATCGCGAAGATCAAGAAGTTCTCTGCCGAGGGCAAGAAGACGGCGGTCGTCTCCACGATCAACGGCGACTCCAACGTGCCGTTCTACAAGGAGCTCGGCAATCAGGGCCTGAAGGCCACCGACGTGCCCGTGGTGGCCTTCTCCGTCGGCGAGGAAGAGCTGCGCGGCGTGGACACCAAGCCGCTGGTGGGCCACCTGGCGGCGTGGAACTACTTCATGTCGGTGAAGAACCCGACCAACGACGAGTTCACCAAGAAGTGGGGCACCTACGCGAAGGCCAAGGGCCTGCCCGGCCACAAGGATAAGCCGCTGACCAACGACCCGATGGAGGCGACCTACATCGGCGTCTACATGTGGAAGCAGGCGGTGGAGAAGGCCAAGAGCACCGACACCGACAAGGTGATCGCCGCGATGGCCGGCCAGACTTTCAAGGCGCCGAGCGGGTTCACGGCCAAGATGGACGAGAAGAACCACCACCTGCACAAGCCGGTGTTCATCGGCGAGGTGAAGGCGGACGGGCAGTTCAGCGTGGTCTGGAAGACGCCAGGGCCGGTGCGGGCCAATCCGTGGAGCCCGTACATCGCTGGAAACGACAAGAAGAAGGACGTCCCTGAAAAGGGCATCTGACGTTGCTCCCTCTCCCGCGCAGCGGGAGAGGGAGTTCAACCGAGGGGGTGCGGGTGCTGGTTCGTTGGGTTGGCGTTGTTCTCCTGTTGTTGTGCGGCGCCGCGCAGGCGCTGACGCAGGACGAGGCGCGTGCCGTTGCGGCCGGGGAGAACGACGAGCGGATCGCGGCGCTGCACAAGGCGCTCGCGACCGGTGACGCGGCGCTCGCGCCCTTCGTGCAGGCGCTGCTCGCCGACGAGGTGAAGGTCTCGCCGGAGCGCGTGTTCGTCATGCGCGGCGGGCAGGCCTTCGATGCCGTGACCGGCGCGGCCGCGCTGCTGCCCGAGGGCGCCGAGGATGTCGTGAACAACAACCGCATGCGGCGCGAGCTGGATGCGGCGATGGCCGCGGTGCGGCTCTTCTCGGCCGACCGCAACGAGCGCGCGGCGGCCATCGCGCTGCTGCGCGATCGCGCCGACGAGGCGATGCTGCCGCTCATCGCGAAGGCGAAAGCCGCCGAGGGCGACGCCGACCTGAAGGCGCAGCTCGACCGGCTCGAGGCGACGGTGCTGATCGCATCGGACGACCCGGCGCGGCGCCTCGCGGCCGCGCGCGCGCTCGGCGCCAGCGACCAGTCGGCCGTGCGCAGCCTGCTGCTGGACCGCCTGGCCGCCGGCGTGGAGAGCGACGCGCAGGTGCGTGCGGCGCTGCGCGCGTCGATCGACGCGGTGGAGTCGCGGCTGGCCTGGGGCGAGCGGCTGGGCCTGCTGTTCACCGGCGTGAGCCTCGGCTCGATCCTGCTGCTGGTGGCGCTCGGCCTGGCCATCACCTACGGGCTGATGGGCGTCATCAACATGGCGCACGGCGAGCTGATGATGATCGGCGCCTATGCCACGTGGCTCGTGCAGGACGCGTTCCGGGCCTGGTTCCCGGGCGCGTTCGATGCCTACATCCTGGCCGCGATCCCGGCCTCGTTCCTGGCCAGCGCGCTCGTGGGGGCGGTGCTGGAGCGCACGGTCATCCGCTGGCTCTACGGCCGGCCGCTGGAGACGCTGCTCGCCACGTGGGGCATCAGCCTCGTGCTGATGCAGGCGGTGCGCTCGCTCTTCGGCGCGCAGAACGTGCAGGTGGAGAACCCGTCGTGGATGTCGGGCGGGGTGGCGGTGGCGAGCAACCTGACGCTGCCGTACAACCGCATCGCCATCGTCGTGTTCGCGGCGCTCGTGCTCGCCGCGATGGCGCTGCTGATCGCGAAGACGCGACTCGGCCTCTTCGTGCGCGGCGTGACGCAGAACCGGCGCATGGCCGCCTGCACCGGCGTGGACACGGCGCGCGTGGACACCTACGCCTTCGCGCTCGGCGCCGGCATCGCCGGGCTCGCCGGCTGCGCCTTGAGCCAGGTCGGCAACGTGGGGCCGGACCTCGGGCAGAGCTACATCGTCGACTCGTTCATGGTGGTCGTGCTCGGCGGCGTGGGTCAGCTCGCCGGCACGGTGGTGGCGGCGCTCGGGCTCGGGGTGCTGAACAAGCTGCTCGAGGGCTGGGCCGGCGCGGTGCTGGCGAAGATCATGGTGCTGGTGTTCATCGTGGTGTTCATCCAGAAGCGGCCGCAGGGGCTGTTCGCGATGAAGGGGCGGAGCGCGGAAGCGTGAAGAGCGACATGAGCAAGCTCGGGCACCCCCTCAGCAACTCCCTCTCCCTCTCACGGGAGAGGGCCGGGGTGAGGGCGGGGCTTGCGATCGCGCTCCTTTGCATCTGCGTCGTCGTGCCGTTGCTCAACCTCACCGTCCCCCCCGACAGCGCCTTCCACATGAGCGACTACGCCGTGGGCCTCGTCGGCAAGATCATGTGCTATGCGATCTGCGCGCTCGCGATGGACCTGATCTGGGGCTACACCGGCATCCTCTCGCTCGGCCACGGGCTCTTCTTCGCGCTCGGCGGCTACGGCATGGGCATGTACCTCATGCGGCAGATCGGGCTCGACGGCAACTACCGGTCGGAGCTGCCGGACTTCATGGTGTTCCTGAACTGGAAGGCGCTGCCCTGGCACTGGGCCTGGAGCGAGTCCTTCATCGCGCAGATGCTGCTCGTCGTGCTGGTGCCCGGGCTGATCGCTTTCGTGTTCGGCTACTTCGCGTTCCGCTCGCGCATCAAGGGCGTCTACTTCTCGATCATCACGCAGGCGATGACGTTCGCCGCGATGCTGCTGTTCTTCCGCAACGAGACCGGCTTCGGCGGCAACAACGGCTTCACCGACTTCAAGCGCATCGCGGGCATCCCGATCGCCACGCCGTCCACGCGCATGGTGCTGTTCGTCGTCACCGGACTCGTGCTCGTGGGCTGCTTCGTGATGGCGCGCGCCATCGTGGCGAGCAAATACGGGCGCGTGCTGCAGGCGATCCGCGACGCCGAGAGCCGGGTGCGCTTCAGCGGCTACGACCCGGTGGCCTACAAGCTGTCGATCTGGGTGCTGTCGGCGGTGATGTGCGCGGTGGCCGGCGCCCTGTACGTGCCGCAGGTGGGCATCATCAACCCGAGCGAGATGTCGCCCGCGGCATCGATCGAGATCGCGATCTGGGCCGCGGTGGGCGGGCGCGGCACGCTCGTCGGGCCGATCGTCGGCGCGTTCTTCGTGAACGGCGCCAAGAGCTGGTTCACGGTGGCGTTCCCGGAATTCTGGCTGTACTTCCTCGGCGGCCTCTTCATCGCGGTGACGCTGTTTTTGCCGCACGGCATCGTCGGGCTGTTCCGGCGGCTGAAGGAGCGCGCGGCATGACGCCCGAGCTGATGGAAGCCGGCTCCGCGGCGCGCGAGGTGCTCGCGCAGCGCACGGCCTCGGGCGGGCGCAGCGCGGCCTTCGGGCGATCGGTGGCGCGTGCGGAGCCGGACTTCGTGCACGGCGTGGCGCTGTACCTGGACGACATCACCGTGAGCTTCGACGGCTTCAAGGCGCTGAACGCGCTCTCGCTGGCCATCGACGCCGGCGAGCTGCGCTGCATCATCGGCCCCAACGGCGCGGGCAAGACGACGATGATGGACGTGATTACCGGCAAGACGCGGCCCGACGAGGGCGAGGTGTTCTTCGGCTCCAACATCAACCTGCTGCGCCTGGCCGAGAACCAGATTGCGCAGATCGGCATCGGGCGCAAGTTCCAGAAGCCGACCGTCTACGAGCCGCTCACCGTGTTCCAGAACCTGGAGCTGGCGCTGGCGGCCGACCGGCGCGTGCGCGCGAGCCTGTTCGCGCGGCTGTCGGCGGCGCAGCTCGACCGCATCGGCGAGGTGCTCGAGCGCATCCACCTGAAGAGCGAGGCGCACCGCACGGCCGGGCTGCTCTCGCACGGCCAGAAGCAGTGGCTGGAGATCGGCATGCTGCTGATGCAGGATCCGAAGCTGCTGCTGCTCGACGAGCCGGTGGCCGGCATGACGGACGAGGAGACCGAGCGCACGGCCGAGCTCTTCCTGTCGCTGGAGGGCGAGCACTCGCTGGTGGTGGTGGAGCACGACATGAAGTTCGTCGAGCTGCTCACCGAGGGGCACAAGAAGGTGACGGTGCTGCACGAGGGCAGCGTGCTGGCGGAGGGGCAGCTGGCTGATGTGCAGGCGAACGAGAAGGTCGTGGAAGTCTATCTGGGGCGCTGAATGCTGCACGTCGACAACCTCAACCAGTACTACGGCGGCTCGCACATCCTGCGCAGCCTCGCGTTCGATGCGAAGGCCGGCGAGGTGACCGTGATCCTCGGCCGCAACGGCGTGGGCAAGACCACGCTGCTGAAGAGCCTGATGGGCGTTGTGCCGGTGAAGACGGGCAGCGTGAAGCTCGGGGGCGCCGACATCACGCGCGCCACGCCCTACGAGCGCGCGCGCAGCGGCATCGGCTACGTGCCGCAGGGCCGCGAGATCTTCGGCCGGCTCACGGTGGAGGAGAACCTGCGGATGGGCCTGGCCTGGCGCAAGGCCGGCACGCCGATTCCGGCGGAGCTGTTCGAGCTCTTCCCGGTGCTCAAGCAGATGCTCGGCCGCCGTGGCGGCGACCTGTCCGGCGGCCAGCAGCAGCAGCTCGCCATCGCGCGCGCGCTCGCGGCCGGGCCGAAGCTGCTGCTGCTGGACGAGCCCACCGAGGGCATCCAGCCGTCGATCATCAAGGACATCGGCCGCGTGATCCGCATGCTGGCCGGCCGCGGCGAGATGGCGATCGTGCTGGTGGAGCAATACGTGGACTTCGCCGCCGAGCTGGCGGACCAGTTCCTCGTGATGGAGCGCGGCGAGTTCATCGCCCGCGGCCGCGGCAGCGAGATGGACGCCGCGGCGCTGCGGCGGATGGTGTCGATCTAGGCGGACCCCTTGGGCCGCTTGCTGCGCCGTGCGGGCACCCGGACCGGCGGTTCGAGCAGGTTGCGCAGGCTCCCGCCGCGGTCGGTCCGGTAGACGCCGAAATCGCGCCGGTCCAGCGTGATGACGTCCAGAACGCCGAGCGTGTCGGCGAGCCAGATCAGCGAAGCGTCGGCCAGGTCCATGGGCAGGTCGGAGTACTTGTCCATGCGGTCGGCCAGCGCCAGCAGGGCGCTCGGGGAAATCTCGGCCACGGTGAGGCCGCCCGAGCCCACCCACCGCAGGAACGGGGACACCAGGTGCTCCGGCAGCAGATGGCAGGTTTCGGTGAGCACCGGCCACGTGCTGACGAGCTCGCCGCGAAAGCCGTCGAGCAACTCCCGCACGGCGGCATGGTGCGCGTCGGCGGCGTCGATCCAGGCGATGAGGGGGCCCGTGTCGACCAGGACACGTTGCTGGCGGGGCGCCATCTAGCGGCTCGCCGGACCGGCGGTGTCGCGCTCGTGCTTGGCGCGCAGGCGCTCCTTCAGGCGGGCGGAGTGGCGTGCGCCCAGATCGCCCTCGGCACTGCTGAAGGCGCCGATCAGCCCGAGCTCGCCGGCCAGCTCGGCCGGGGTCGGCCGGCGCGCGCCGGCGAGATGCTCGATGGCCGCCTTGATCGCGCCGGTCTGCGTGAGGCCGTAGCGCTCGCAGTAGGCGGTGAGGACGGCGTCGGTGCGGTCGTCCAGGCGCAGGGAGATAGTTCGCATGGGCGCATTGTAATACGTCGAATAATACAAGCGCACGATGCGGCCACCGAACCCTTTGAACGTCGCTCCTTGGCATGGACTTCGCTTTGCATCGAACTTCAGGCCTTCTCCGGCCTCCAAGGGGTATGCGGAGTCCATATGGTTGACAAACATCGTCATCGCAAGGTGCCCGCGCCGCGCGGCGCACTGTCCGGCTGGGCCCTGATGGCGTTTTTCGTCTGCTCGGTCGTGGCGATCGGGCTGGCGCGCGCGCTGGTCTGATCCTTCCGGGCCCCCGAGCGCCGTGACCTGGGTCACGCGCGCGGCGAGTTCGTGAGCAGGCGCTCGAGCACGTCGCGCAGCGACACGGGCCCGCTCAGCACGGCCGTCATGCTCTTCGCGCAGCGCTGCGCGACGGCCTCGAACGGCGTCCATTCGAAGGCATCGGCCTCGGGCACCATGCGGCCGAAGCGGTCGCGGAACTGGCTGGTGCAGCGGCAGGTGGCCGGGTCGAACCACTCGGCCAGCGTGGCGAACAGGTGCAGGTCCTTCTGCGGCCGGTAGGCGAAGCGGCCGAGCTCCAGCAGCTTTTCCGGATCGATCGTGAGCCCGCACTCCTCGGCCGCTTCGCGCACGGCGGCTTCCCGCGGCGACTCGCCGTCGTCCACCAAGCCCTTCGGGAGATCCCAGTGCCGCGCGCCGGTGGCATGCGCCAGCAGCAGCTCGGCGCCCGCGTGCATCACGAGGATGCCGCTGCTGAGCACGCGCGCCGCCATCAGGTGCCCCACACGCGCGGCGCGTGCGGCGCGAGGTCCCACGCCAGCCTGCGCCAGAGCGCGCGCACTGCCTGCAGCAGCTGAAGCGCCGGCTCGACGCGCGGCGCGAGCACGCGCAGCACGACGACGCGCGGGTGCGGGGCGGTGGCGCCGGCACGGCGGTCCAGCCCCTGGGCGGCGGCGAGGTCGCGCGCCGCATCGAGCAGGGCGTCGCGGCGCGCCGGGGCGATCGGAGCGCCGGCAGCGAACCACAGCGTGGCGACCAGGCGCTGGCCGTCCAGCCCGAGCGGGCTGGCCAGCAGCCGCGTGTCCTGCGCATCGACGAGCCCGCGCTCCAGCCAGGCGCCGGCGACCTCCAGGTGCTGGCGGTAGCTGCCGCGCTCGAACGTGTCGCCCGTGGCCGGCAGGCCGAGCGCGAGCAGGTCCCAGCCGATCGTCTCGGCGCCCGGCGCGAGGTCGAACTGCTGGCGGCCCTCGCCGATGCAGCCGCCGTAGGCGATGGTCTCGAGCGGCAGCCACTCCAGGCGAGCGCCGGCATCCAGCCGTGCCGTGACCGCCTGCCGCGCGAGCGGGCCGGCGCTGCGGTAGAAACGCGTCGCGCCGGCGGTGGTGACGAGCGCGTGCGTGCCTTCGGCGAGGTGCGCGTCGACCTCGAGCACGTCGCCGCCGACGATGCCGCCGGGCGGATGGACGAGCACGTGGTGGCAGATGCCCGGGCCTTCCGGGTAGAGGCGCTGCAGCACGCGCAGCGGGCCCTCGTGGCGGTCGAGCGCGGTGGTGCGGTCCTGGTCGCGCCGGTAGCGCAGCGAGAGATGCCCATGCCAGCTCATGGCGGCAGTGTAGGGGGCGGTGTGCATTGAGCGTGGCGCACCTGATGGCTCCGCCGGCGGCGATCTTCGCGCCTGGATCGTGGCGCGGGCTCTGAAGTTGCGCCTGCCGGCGCCGCGTTTCAGGGCGAGGTCTGCTCGAACTCCGGCATGAACGAGAGATCCGTGCGGCCGATGTCCAGGCCCGTCTGCGACAGCAGCGTCGTGACCTGCCCGCGGTGATGGGTCTGGTGATTGAACATGTGCGTCACCAGCGCCCATTTCGGGACGGTGCGCACTTTCCCGTCGACCTTGCTCGGGTAGGTGAGGTCGCCGGCGAGCCAGGCGTCGGTCAGCGTGGCCGTCCAGGCGAGGATGCGGGCGTCGAGCGCCTCGCGCTCCTTGCGCAGGGCGGGGAAGCCGCCGAAGAGATCGGCCCCGAGTTCGGGCACCGCCGGCGGCCATTGCGTGAAGCGCGAGAGGAACGCCAAATCGCCGTAGGCGATGTGGTTCAGCGTGAGGTAGATCGACTTGAAGTAAGCCCCGCGATCCTGGTGGAGCTGCGCTTCGGGAAGCTCGGCGCAGATCGCAAAGAGGCGCGAGTTCATCCACTCGTTGTAGCGCGCCATCAGCTGGCAGTGCTCGCGCGTGATCACGGCAGGAGGATGTTGACCCCGCGGCGCTGCGCCATCTCCTCCCCCGCCCGGGCGAGCGTCTCGTGGTCGATCAGCGCGGCGGCGGCCGGGAAAACGAGCATCTCCTCGGCGGAGGCATGTTCTTCGTAGAGCGCGATGTAGCGCGATGCGGCCTCGCACTGCGGCACGCCGAAGGCGGCGTCGTCTCCTTCGGCGAGCGCGGCCAGCGGCTCGCGCAGGATGCGCCAGCCGGCGGCCATCAGCGCGTGCTGCTCCTGCAGCCGCAGCACGGCCTTGCGCGTCATCGCATCCTGCGCGCCGGAGAGCACGGCCGGGAAGATGTGCTTCTCCTCGTCTTCATGGTGCAGCGGCGCGGCGATGTCGAAGTAGCGCAGCACGTCGGTCGCCGCCTCGCGCACCGCGCCGTCGATGCGCCGCTCGTTCACGCGCTCGCAGATGCGCCGCAGCAGCCCCAGGCTGCGCCGGATCCGGTCGTGGCACGCATGCAGCATCGCCAGCGGCTCGTCGAAGCCGGCAGCGGGCGTGGAGAACCCGGGGAGCGAGGTGGGCATGGGGGATCATCTCACCGGAGCCACATGCAGCGAGAGATCGCACTGCCGGCGCCGCGCCCTCACCCCGGCCCTCTCCCGCAAGCGGGAGAGGGCGGTGCTCATCCGCACGTGCCCACATGCCCGCAGGCGGTGCAGAAATCGCAGCCATCCTTCTGGATCAGCGTCGGGTTCCCGCACTCCGGGCAGGGACGGCCGGCGAGGGGGCGCGGCGACTCGGCGCTGCCGGCGACGGCGGGCGCCTCCAGGATGCCCATCTCCTGCACCGGGAAGCCGCGCTCGTCGAGCACGCCGAGCATCGCGTAGCGGTGGATGACGAGCCGCGCCAGGTACGCCACGGTGGACGGCCACGTCTGCTGGCGCCTCTGGCCGTGCGGCAGGCCGGGCACGAAGGCCATGAACTGGCCGAGCGGCTCGGCGTAGTTGAGCAGCTTGCGCAGCTTCATGCCGATCCACGCCGGGTCCACCACGCGCATGTCCATCGACAGGATGCGCGCGAGGCCGTCGAGCGCGCGCGGATAGTTGCCCGACAAGGCGAGCGCGCAGGGCCGCGGCGACGAGCCGCCGCGCAGGCCCGGCAGCACGATCTCCTTCAGCGTGACGGTGAAGGCCTCGCCGCTGGCCGGGTTCTCGATGTCCACGGCCCAGGCCAGCGTGCCGGACGGCCCCGTGTGCGGCTCTTCGCGGCTGAACATCGCGTCGAGCACCGGCGTGGCGGCCTGCGGCGAGGCGGCGTCCCACAGCCCGAGCTGCTCGCAGCGCCAGCGCACCACGGCGGCGGTGGCGGCCACCACGCCCGGGAAGCGGCGCACCTCCCCGTGCGGCGGGAACGGCATCTCGAACGCGTGCTCCTCCTGCACGGTGGACAGCGCGTCGAGCTTGAGCTTCACCCATGCCGCGTCCTTCGCGCGCAGGTCCATCGACAGCGTCTTGGCCAGCGCTCCCAGCCCGCGCGGCTGCTCGGCGCCGTTCACCCACACCTCGAAGGGCCGCGGCCGCGCGCTGGCGTCGTCGGCGGGCAGCTCGCCGATGAACAGGCCGAAGCTGCCGAACGGGTGCTCGATCATGTAGGTCCACGCCGGATTCCCGGCCGGCAGCTCGGGGCGGCCCGGCCAGCGCAGCGAAGCCAGCACCGGCTGCGGCAGCTTGTCCAGGCGCAGGCGGTCGTTCGCCGGGTCGGCGCCGGCCAGCGGCGGTGGCGTGCCGGGGCCGGAGCCGGTGCTGAGCACCGCGCCGAGCACGCGGTTCGGCCGGTAGGTGGCCAGGCCCTTGAGGCCGGCGCGCCAGGCATCGAGGTACAGGTCCTGGAACTGCGCGTAGGGGTAATCCTCGGGCACGTTCACGGTCTTGGAGATCGACGTGTCGATGAACGGCGCGACGGCCGCGACCATGCGTGCATGGTCGCGCGAGCTCATTTCGAGCGCCGTGACGAACGCCGGCGTGAGCGGCGCGTCGTCGCCTTTCAGGTGCCGGTAGAGGCGCCACGCGTGGTCCTCGACGGGGATCTCCTTGAACGTGCCGTCGGCCTGCCGCTTGCGCCGCGTGTAGACCCACGAGAACGCGGGCTCGATGCCGTTGCTCGCGTTGTCGGCGAACGCCAGGCTGATCGTGCCGGTGGGCGCGATGGACAGCAGATGCGAGTTGCGCAGGCCGTGCGTGCGGATGCGCTCCTTCAGCGGCGCGGGCAGGCGAGAAGCGAACGTTCCGCGCTGCAGCAGCAGATCGGCGTTGAAGAGCGGGAAGGCCCCGCGCTCCGCGGCCAGCCCCGCGGACGCCTCGTAGGCGGCGTCGCGCATCGTTTGCGAAATGCGCGCCGCCATCGTCCGCGCCTCGTCGGTGTCGTAGCGCAGGTTCAGCATGATCAGTGCGTCGCCCAGGCCGGTGAACCCGAGGCCGACGCGCCGCTTGTGCATCGCCTCTTCCTGCTGCCGCGGCAGCGGCCACGCGGTGACGTCGATCACGTTGTCGAGCATGCGCACGGCGATGCGCGCGAGGTCGGCGAAGCCGGTGTCGTCGAACGAGGCATCGGCCTCGAAGGGGCGGCGCACGAACTTCGTGAGGTCGATGGAGCCGAGGCAGCAGCAGCCGTAGGAGGGGAGCGGCTGTTCGCCGCAAGGGTTCGTCGCCGAGATCGACTCGCAATACGACAGGTTGTTGTCCTCGTTGATGCGGTCGAGGAACAGCACGCCGGGCTCCGCGTGGTCGTAGGTAGAGCGCATGACCTGCTCCCACAGCGCGCGGGCGGCGACCTTGCGATAGACCCATGTTCCGTCGTCGCGGCGGTAGGCGCCGTCGGCCTTCTGCTGCGGCCCGGGCTCGGCGCGGTGCACGAGCTCCACCGCCGTGTCGTCGCGCACGGCCTGCATGAACGAGTCCGTCAGGCCGACCGAGACGTTGAAGTTTTTCAGGTCGCCGTCGTCCTTGGCGTGGATGAACTCCTCCACGTCGGGGTGGTCGCAGCGCAGCACGCCCATCTGCGCGCCGCGGCGCGAGCCGGCCGACTCCACGGTCTCGCAGGAGCGGTCGAACACGCGCATGTACGACACCGGGCCCGACGCGCTCGACTGCGTGCTGCCCACCCAGGCGCCGCGCGGCCGGATGCGCGAGAAGTCGTAGCCCACGCCGCCGCCTCGGCGCATCGTCTCGGCGGCCTCGGTGAGCGCGATGTAGATGCCCGGGTGGCCCTCGTCGTCGTGCGCGATGGAGTCGCCCACCGGCTGCACGAAGCAGTTGATCAGCGTGGCCGCGAGATCGGTGCCGGCGGCCGAGTGGATGCGCCCCGCCGGCACGAACCCCGATGCCAGCGCCTGCGCGAACCTCGCCTCCCAGGCCGCGCGCTCGGCCGGCGCCTCGGCGGCCGCGAGCGCCCGCGCGACGCGCGCGCGCACGTCGGCCGCGTTGCGCTCGTCGCCCTTGGCGTACTTCTCGAGCAGCACCTCCGCGCTGATGGGCTGCGAAGGCAGCGTGGCGACGGTGCGGGCGCTTTCGACGGTCATGCGTGCATCCTCATCGGCAGTGCGTGCACCCAATGGTGCGCCATCCGGCGCGGCCCGGCCATGCGCGCGCGCAAGCCCCGCCTGCGCCCGAGGCTGCTTCGGACGTCGACAATGCGGGCCCATCACTGACGAAGAAAGGACCCGCACCGCATGCTCACCGCTCTGCACCAGCCCCGCGCCGCCTACCACCTCCTGCGCCTGTCGGTCGCCGCCATGATGCTGCTCCACGGCATCTCGAAGGTGCTCCACGGCATCGGCGGCATCGAGGCGAGGGTCGTCTCGCACGGCTTCCCGGCATGGCTCGCCTACGGCGTCTACGTGGGCGAGGTGCTGGCGCCGCTGCTCCTCATCGCGAACGTCTGGGTGCAGGGCGCGGCGATCGTGATGGCCGTGAACATGGTGTTCGCGATCTTCCTCGCGCACGCGGGCGACGTGTTCGCCCTGCGGCGCGGCGCCTGGGCCATCGAGCTGCAGGCGCTGTTCCTGGTCGGCTCGCTCGCCGTCGCGCTGATGGCGCGGCCGGGGTCGCGCGGCTGAGAAGCTGAGCGCTGCGGTGTCGTCGACCTGACAGCCGGGCGCCGGCCGTTTCGCTAGCATCGGCCGAACGCTGAAGGAGACCGCTCATGAAAGCTGCCGTGCTGCCGGATTTCGGCCAGCCCCTGTCGCTGGAGGACGTGCCGGTGCCCGAGCCGCGCGAAGGCGAGGTGCTCGTGCAGGTGGAAGCGTGCGGCGTGTGCCACTCCGACCTGCACCTGATCGACGGCGACACGCCCGGCTTCCGCGCCGCCACCAAGCCTCGGCTGATCCCGGGCCACGAGGTCGTGGGCCGTGTCGTGCGGCGCGGCGCCGGCGTGACGCACCTCGACGAAGGGCAGCGCGTGGGCGTGGCCTGGCTGCACAACGCGTGCGGGCAGTGCGAGCAATGCCGCGAGGGCAACGAGAACCTGTGCCGCAACGACGCCGGCGTGACGGGCATGACGGTGGACGGCGGCTACGCGCAGTTCATGCGGGCGGTGGCCAGCCATGCGCTGCCGGTGCCCGACGCACTGGGTTCGCAGGAGGCCGCGCCGCTCTTCTGCGCCGGCGTGACCACCTATCGCGCGCTGCGCAACGCCCACGCCGGCCCCGGCCAGCGCATCGCGGTGTTCGGCGTGGGCGGCCTCGGGCACGTGGCGATCCAGATCGCGCGGGCGATGGGCGGCGAGGTGATCGCGCTCGACGTGTCGGACGACAAGCTGGCGCTGGCACGCGAGATGGGCGCCACGCACGTGCTGAACGCGGCCGACCCGCAGTCGCCGAAGACGATCCGGCGCATGGGCGGCGCCCACGTGGCGGTGGTCACCTCGGCCGCGCCGGCGGCCTACGAGGCGGCCCTGAAGTGCCTGCGGCCCACCGGCACGCTGAGCGTGGTGGGCCTGCCGCCCGAGCCGCTGCGCTTCGCCGCGCTCGCGCTCGTGAGCTCCGAGGTGCGCATCGTGGGCTCGGCGGTGGGCACGCGGCAGGACGTGCGCGACGTGCTCGACCTGGCTGCTGCCGGCAAGGTGCGCTGCCTCGTCGAGACCCGCCCGCTGTCGCAGGTGAACGCCGTGTTCGAGGCCATGCGCGCCGGGCGCATCCACGGCCGCGTGGTGCTCGATCCGAACGCGTAAGCTGGCGGCTTTCCGGCCGTTGCCGGAAAGGAGCCTCGCCCATGCCATCGCGCCTTTGCGCCGCCCTGGCCGCCGCTTGCCTGGCCGCGGCAGCAGCCGTTCACGCCGAGACCGACGCCGACCGCTGGAACCTGGCCGACGTGTACGCGTCGCCGGCCGCCTGGGATGCCGACGCCGCGAAGGCGGAAGGCCAGCTGCGCGAGCTCGCGGCCTGCAAGGGCCAGCTCGCGCGCAGCGCCGCGCGCCTGCGCCAGTGCCTGGACCTGTCGGCCGACATCGAGAAGCGGGTCCACCGGCTCTACCTCTACGCGTCGCAGCAGCTTGCCGGTGACACCGGCGAATCGGCCAGCCTCGGGCTGCAGCAGCGCGCGCAGCTGCTGTACAGCCGCGCCGGCGAGGCCGCCGCCTTCATGGAGCCGGAGATCCTGCGCATCGGCGGCAAGCGCATCGCGGAGTGGGTGGCCCAGGAGCCGGGGCTGCGCATCCATCGCTACCCGCTGGAGCGGATCGCGCGCCGCGCCCCGCACACGCTCGACGAGGCCGGTGAGCGCCTCGTCGCGCAATACGAGCTGGCCGGCGACGCCGGCTACGACGCCTACTCGACGCTGGCGAACGCCGACCTACCGTGGCCGCGCGTGAAGCTTTCGAGCGGCGAGGAGGTCACGCTCGACCCGTCGGCCTACACGAAGTACCGCGAGGCGGCCGACCGGACGGACCGCAAGCGCGTGATGGACGCCTTCTTCGGCGCCTTCAAGACCTACGAGCGCACGATGGGCGTCACGCTGTATGCGCAGATGAAGCAGGACAAGGTGCTGGCCGACGTGCGCAAGTACCCGGATTCGATCAGCGCCTCGCTGGACCGCAACAACGTGCCGGTGGCCGTGGTCGACACGCTCGTGGCGCAGGCCCGGGCCGGCCTGCCCGTGCTGCATCGCTACTTCCGCCTGCGCGCGCGCCTGCTCGGCGTGACCGACATGCAGTACCACGACATCTATCCCCCGCTCGTGCACGGCGGGCAGTTCAGCTACACGCTGGAGCAGGCCAAGCAGCTCACGCTCGAGGCCATGGCGCCGCTCGGCAAGGAGTACGTGGACGCCATGCGCCACGGGTTCGAGAACCGCTGGATGGACGCCTACCCGCGCCCGCGCAAGCAGTCCGGCGCGCACATGGCCGGCAACGCCTACGACGTGCACCCCTACGTGCTGATGAACTTCAACGGCGACTACGAATCGGTGACGACGCTGGCGCACGAGTGGGGCCACGCGTTGCATTCCCACCTGGCGAACAAGGAGCAGCCCTGGGTCACGGCCCGCTATCCGATCTTCACCGCCGAGATCGCCTCCACCTTCGACGAGGCGCTGCTCCTCGACCGCATGCTCAAGTCGGCACGCAACGACGAGGAGCGGCTGTTCTACCTCGGCTCGGCGCTCGAGGGCATGCGCGGGGCCTTCTTCCGCCAGGCGATGTTTGCCGAGTTCGAGCGCGAGGTGCATGCGCGTGTCGACCGGGGCGAGCCGATGACGGGCCAGGATCTCGGCAAGGCCTACTGCGACGTGCTCGACCGCTACCACGGCGTGGAGCAGGGCGTGGTGGCCATCGACCGCGCCTACTGCGTCGAGTGGGCCTACATCCCCCATTTCTACAACTCGTTCTACGTCTACCAGTACGCCACGTCGATCTCCGCCGCCTCGCTGCTTTCGCAGCGCGTGATCGACCGCGAGCCCGGGGCGCTGGAGCGCTACCTCGACCTGCTGCGCGCCGGCGGCTCGGCCGAGCCCTACGAACTGGTCAAGCGCGCCGGCGTCGACCTCGCGACGGCCGCGCCCTACCAGGCGCTGATGGCGCGCATGAGCCGCACGATGGACGAGATCGAGGCGATCCTCGCGCGGCGCAAGTGAGCGCGTCGCGCGCCCGCCGCGGCCGTCAGGGCTGCAGCAGGTCGAGCAGCGCGCGCGCGACGATCTTCGTGGCGGCGCGCAGGTCGTCGAGCACGAGATGCTCGTCGGCCCGCTTGGCGTTGCTCTCGAGCACCGTGCGCGGGCCCGCGCCGTAGATCACGGCCGGGATCCCGCGCTCGCTGTACAGCCGCACGTCGGTGTACAGCGGCGTGCCGGAGGTGGGCAGCGGCTCGCCGAGCACCGCCTGGCCGTGGCGCTGCAGCGCCTGCACCAGCGGCGCATTGCCGGGCAGCGGCTGCAGCGCGCGCGCCAGCAGCAGGCGCCGCACCTCCAGGCGGATGCCCGGGCAGGACGCCGCCGCCACGGCGATCTCCTGGCGCAACTGCGCTTCCACCTGCGCCGGATCCTCCTCGGGGATCATCCGCCGGTCCAGCCGCAGCACCACCTTGCCGGGCACGACGTTGGTGTTGGTGCCGCCTTCGATGCGGCCGACGTTCAGGTAGGGATGCGTGATGCCCGGCACGGCCGAGCGCCTGGCGCGCAAGCGTGCGTTGCCGGCATACAGCGCGTTCAGGATCGCCACCGCGCCCTGCAGTGCATCCACGCCGGTCTCGGGAATGGCGGCGTGCGCCATGCGCCCGCGCACTTCCACTTCCATCTGCAGGCAGCCGTTGTGCGCCGTGACGATCTGGTAGGAGAAGCCCGCGCCGATGGCGAAGTCGGGCCGCGTGAGGCCCTTGGCGAGCAGCCAGCCCGGTCCCAGCTCGCCGCCGAACTCCTCGTCGTAGGTGAAGTGCAGCTCCACGCCGCCGGCCAGTGGCGAGCCGAGCGCTTCGAGCGCGCGCAGCGCGAAGGCGTAGGTGGCGAAGTCGCTCTTGCTGACCGCGGCGGCGCGCCCGTAGAGCCGGCCGTCCTCGATCTCCCCGCCGTACGGGTCGTGCGTCCAGCCGTCGCCCGGCGGCACGACGTCGCCGTGCGCGTTGAGCGCGATCGTGGGCCCGCCGTCGCCCCAGCGGCGGCGCACGACGAGGTTGGTGATGGACTGCAGCCCGTGGCGCTGCACTTCCTCGGCCGGCACCGGGTGCCGCTGCGGCGACAGGCCCATCGCATGGAGCAGCGCCGCCGTCCGCTCGGCGTGCGGCGCGTTGTCGCCGGGCGGCGTGTCGGTGGGCACGCGCACCAGCGCCTGCAGGAAGCGCACTTCCTCGTCGAAGTGGGCATCGACCCAGGCGTCCAGGCGTTCGTGGGGGGTGCTCATCGCGCGGCTCCTTCGCCGCCGTCTGCGGCAAGCTGCTCCAGCAGCGTGGCGAACGCCTGCACGGCGAGCTCGGCGTCGTCGCTCGTGATGGTCTCGAGCGGGTTGTGGCTGATGCCGCCGTTGGCGCCGCGGATGAACAGCATCGCCTGCGGCATGGCCTGGTGCAGCTTCATCGCGTCGTGCCCGGCGCCGCTGGGCAGGTGGCGCACCGGCAGGCCGAGCTCGGCGACAGCGCGCTCCCACCGCTCCTGCCAGGCCGGCGCGCTCGGCGCCGCGGACACGCGCATCGACTCCTCGACGTTGCAGGCCACGCCGCGGCGCTCGGCGATGCGCTTCATCTCGGCCAGCACATCGTCGGCCAGCGCATCGCGCGCCGCGTCGGTGGTGGCGCGCAAATCGAGGCTGAAGCGGCAGCGCCCGGGAATCACGTTGATCGAGCCGTTGGGCACCTCGAGCATGCCGACGGTGCCCACCACGTCCGGCACCGAGGCCGCCCGCCGCTCGACGTACAGGGCCACCTCGGCGGCCAGCAGCGCGGCGTCGCGGCGCCGGTCCATCGGCGTGGTGCCGGCGTGGCTCGCCGTGCCGACCGCCTCGCAGAGGCAGCGCACGCTGCCGTTGATCGACGTCACGATGCCCAGCGGCAGGTCGAGCTCGTTCAGCACGGGACCTTGCTCGATGTGCACCTCCACGAAGCCGAGGTAGCGCCCGGGGTCGCGCGCGCTCGCCCCGATCGCGGTGTCGTCCAGGCCGGCCTGCTGCATGGCCTCGCGCATCGTCGTGCCGGCGGCGTCGCGCCGGTCGAGCCAGGTGCGGTCGAAGGCGCCCACGAGGGCGCTGGAGGCGAGGAAGGCGGCAGGAAAGCGCTGGCCTTCTTCCTCGGCGAAGGCGACCACCTCGATGCCGAACGGCAGCCGGCGGCCGGCCTGGTGCAGCGCGCGCACCGCGGCCATCGGCACGAAGATGCCGAGCCGGCCGTCGTACTTGCCGGCGTTGCGCACGGTGTCGAAGTGGCTGCCGGTGAGGAGCCGCTTCGATTCCGAATCGGCGCCGCGGAAGAGGCCGACGACGTTGCCCACCGCGTCGGTGGAGACGTCGTCGAAGCCGCAGCCGGCCATCCACTCGGCAAGCTGGCGGGCGCAGGCGCGGTGCGCGTCGGTGAGGTAGGTGACGGTGAGGTTGTCGGGGCGGTCGCTGTGCTGCGAGAGCGCCTCGGCCCAGTCCCACACCTGGTGGCCGAGCGCCGGCTCATGGCGGAACTTGTCGTTCAGCCGCAGTTCGGCGATGCGATGCACCTGGCGCAGGCATTCGCGCCGCTCGTCGTCGGGGTGCTGCTGCAGGCGCCGCTCGAACGTCTCGATGATCTCGCGGCGCGAAAGGCCGGTGCCCCGGGGCCCGCGCACGGCGAGGATGAACGGCCAGCCGAACCTGGCGAAGTACGCGGCGTTCAGCTTCTGGAGCTGGTCGTACTCGTCCTGGGTGCAGTGCGAGAGGCCGGCGGTTTGTTGTTCATGTTGCGACTCGGCGGTGAGGGTGTTGGCGATGGCGGCCTTGCCGGCGAGCTCGGGGTGTTGCTTGATGAGGGTTGTCTGTTGTTGGTCGGTGGCTTCGCGGACGGTTCTGACCAAGGTGAGCTTGAGTGCGGCAATGGTTGGGAACGGGCGGTGGTGCCACGCTTCTTCTGCGATCCAGGGGGAGTGTTCGTAGACGCCGTCCAGTAGCGTCATGAACTCTGCTTGGGTGGCGTTGTTTATGGCGTGGAGGGTGATCATGTTTTTTTGCGTTTGCCAACAGCAACGCCAAACGCTAAGCCCAGACAAAAGCAGAAGCAGCATCGAACGGATGCACCGCACGCCAATGCCGAGCAATATCCACGCGCCGCGCAACCCACACCCGATCGTGCCGAGACACATGATCCAGAAACCGCTGCAAGGCCAGAAACCGCCCCGGCCGTCCCAATAAACGGCAATGCATGCCGATCGACATCATCTTCGGCGCCTCCGCCCCTTCCGCATAAAGCACATCGAACGCATCGCGCAGATAAGCAAAGAACGGATCGCCGTGCGAGAACCCCTGCGGCAATGCGAACCGCATGTCGTTGCAGTCCAGCGTGTACGGCACCACGAGATGCGGCGCGAGCGAGCCGTCCGTGCGCCGCACCCGGAGCCAGAACGGAAGATCGTCGCCGTAGTGGTCGCTGTCGTACTCGAACCCGCCGAAGTCCGCGACCAGCCGTCGCGTGTTCGGGCTGTCGCGGCCGGTGTACCAGCCCAGGGCACGCGTGCCGGCCAGGCGCTCGATCGAGGCCATCGCCAGGCGCAGATGCTCGCGCTCGGTCGCCTCGTCCACCTCCTGGTAGGAGATCCAGCGCCAGCCGTGGCAGGCGATCTCGTGGCCCATCTCGACGAAGGCGGCCGCCACGTCCGGATGCCGCTCCAGCGCCATCGACACGCCGAACGCCGTGAGCGGCAGGCCGCGCCGCTCGAACTCGCGCAACAGCCGCCACACGCCCGCGCGCGAGCCGTACTCGTAGATGCTCTCCATGCTCAGGTGGCGGGCCGGGTAGGAGGCGGGGCTGGCCATCTCCGACAGGAACTGCTCGCTGCCGGCGTCGCCGTGCAGCACCGAGCGCTCGCCGCCCTCCTCGTAGTTCAGCACGAACTGCAGCGCGATGCGCGCGTTGCCCGGCCACTGCGCTTGGGGCGGCGTGCGGCCGTGGCCGACGAGATCGCGCGGGTAGCGAGGGGCGCTGTGCATCGCCACTGTATACACTTTGGCGCACCCCCCGCACGCCAGGAAGCACCGCATGGGCCGACTCACCACCCACGTGCTCGACACCATGAACGGCTGCCCGGCGGCCGGCATGGTCGTCGCTCTGTACCGGCTCGACGCCAGCGGCGCCTCGCGGATCGGCCGCTGGCGCCTGAACGCCGACGGCCGCGCCGACGCGCCCCTGCTGGCCGACGATGCGTTCAAGCCGGGCGCCTACCGGCTCGTGTTCTCGGTAGCGGAATACTTCCGCCACCGCGGCGCCGCGCTGCCGGAGCCGCCGTTCCTGGGCGACGTGCCGGTGGAGTTCGGCATCGCCGACGCCGGCGCGCACTACCACGTGCCCCTGCTCGCGAGCCCCTGGAGCTACGCCACCTACCGCGGCAGTTGAATGGACCCCCCCGAAGCGCCTTCGGCGCCTCCCCCCAGGGGGCGCAACCGGCGGACCGGCGGAGCCGGATCCGCGGTTGCTGCTTGGTGGCGCCGGCTCATGCGTGGCGGGTTGCGCGCAGCGCCGTGGAGCAGCTGAAGTGGACCCTGCCTACCTGATCGACTGGGCCAACTTCCTGCTGCGCTGGCTGCACGTGATCACAGCGATCGCGTGGATCGGCTCGTCGTTCTACTTCGTGTTCCTCGACGACAGCCTCGAGCCGCCCACCGACGAGGCGCTGAAGGCGCGCGGCGTCACGGGCGAGATGTGGGCCGTGCACGGCGGCGGGTTCTACAACCCGCAGAAGTACGCCGTGGGCCCGAAGACCATGCCGGCCGGCACGCTGCACTGGTTCTACTGGGAGAGCTACTCCACGTGGCTCTCCGGCTTCGCGCTGTTCGCCGTGCTGTACCTGTGGAACGCGTCGTCGTTCCTCGTCGACCGTGCGGTGCACGAGTGGTCAGCCGCGGCCGCCGGTGCGGCGGCGGTGGGCTTCCTCGCCGCCGGTTGGCTCGCGTACGACGCGATCTGCCGCCTGGCCGGCCGCAAGGCGGACGGCAGCGTGGGCGGCGACGCCCGCGTCGGCGCGCTGGTGCTGGGCATGGTGGTGCTCGCGAGCTGGCTCGCGTGCAGCCTCTTTGCCGGCCGCGCCGCCTTCGTGGTGGTCGGCGCGATGCTCGGCACGATCATGAGCGCCAACGTGTTCCTCGTGATCATCCCCGGCCAGCGCAAGGTGGTGGCCGACCTGCGCGCCGGGCGCCGGCCCGATCCGATCCACGGCCAGCGCGGCAAGCAGCGCAGCGTGCACAACACCTACCTCACGCTGCCGGTGCTCGCGACCATGGTCTCCAACCACTACCCGATGCTCTACCAGCACCGCCTGAACGCGCTCGTGCTCGTGCTGCTGATGGTGCTCGGGGCGCTGGTGCGGCTCTTCTTCGTGCAGCGCCACAAGGGGCGGCAGCGCTGGGAGATCGTGGCCGCGAGCGTGGCGCTGGTGGTGCTGCTGGCGTGGCTCGTGGCGCCGGCTCGCGTCGCCGCGTCGGCGGCGGCGCCGGCGCGGTTCGCCGACGTGCAGGCGGTGGTGCAGCAGCGCTGCGCGATGTGCCACAACGCGCAGCTCGCGCAGAAGGGCGTGCGGCTGGACACGCCGCAGGCGCTGCTGGAGCAGGCCGCGTCCATCCACACGCAGGCCGTGGTCACGCGCCAGATGCCGCTCAACAACGCGACGCAGATCACGGAGCAGGAGCGCTCCGTGCTGGCCCGGTGGTTCGCCGCCGGCGCGCCACGCGACTGAATCCACGCGGCGTTCACCCGCCCGTCACACGCCGTTTACACACTGCGACCGGACGGCGTGCCGCGTTCGCGAGCGGTTTGCGTTGCATCGATACCCTGAGTTCGTGTCGAAGCACCAACCCACAGGGAACGCCGCCATGAACACCAACAAGGGCCAGCCCCACGCGCAGCGCATCGCCGACATGCTCTCGCTGCTGCAGCAGTCGGCGCCGGTGCAGCGCCGCATCGTGCACGCGGGCGACGTGGTCTACCAGGCCGGCTCGCGCTTCGATTGCCTCTACGTCATGAACTCGGGCCTCTTCAAGATCGTGAACACCGCTGCCGACGGCCGCGAGCAGGTGGTGGGCCTGCACTTCAAGGGCGACTGGCTCGGTTTCGACGGCATCGCCGGCGGCCACTACCGCTGCGACGCCGTCGCGATGGACACCGGCGAGATCTGGGCCATCCGCTACGACGCGCTGCTGCGCGCCTGCACCGAGCAGCCGGCGCTGCTGGTGGTGCTGCACGACGCGATGAGCCGCGAGATCGGCCGCGACCGCGACTCCATGCTGTCGCTGTGCACCTTGTCGGCCGACGCCCGCGTGGCGGACTTCCTGCGCTTCTGGGCCGAGTCGCTGGACCGGCGCGGCCTGCGCAACGACCAGATCACGCTGCGCATGACGCGCGCCGAGATCGGCAACTACCTCGGCATGACGCTGGAGTCGGTGAGCCGGGCGCTGTCGCGGCTGGCGCGCGGCAACCTGATCCGCTTCGCGGAGAAGGGCCGCCGCGAGATCCAGATCCCGCAGGTGAACGCGCTCAGCGCGTTCATCCAGCGCAGCGTGGGGCCCGCCGAAGCGGCGGTGCATTGAGAGCCCGGCCGTAGGCCCTGGGAGTCTGCGCGGCAGACTCCTAGCTAGCGCGCCGGCACGCGGTCTTCCAGCGCCTTCGGCCGGTAGTCGGGGACGAACCGGCAACCCGGGCCGTACTGCGCTTCCAATGCCGCGCACCGCTGCGCGATCGAGCCGGCGGTCGGCTGCTCGGCGTGCTCCACCCAGCCGAGCAGCGCATCGAGCGCCGCGGGGTACACCGCATCGGCGAGGTAGCTGTGCTCGGCATGGTCGGTGTAGGCCTGCACCAGCCGGCCGGCGCTGCCGCCGCGCTCCATCGTCTCGCGGAACGCCGATTCGAGCTCGACGAAAGCGGTCGGGTCGTGGATCGCGTGCACCGTGAGCACCGGCACGCCGATGCGGCCGGAAAGATCGGCGTCGTCGGCAAAGCGCGCCACCGCGGCCGGGTCGGCCCGGTAGCGCGCCACGCCGGCATTCAGCGCCGCGTCGTCCGGCGAGCCGGCATAGCGCACGCCCTCGTTGCCGAACGGGTTCAGGCCGCCGGTGCGCGATTGCACGATGTCCTGGAAGTGCCAGGTCGCCCAGCTGAGATGAGCGAGCACCGACGACGCCGGGATCCGGACGACGTCGGCCACGGTCTTCAGGCGCTGCGCCTGCTCGGGCGTGCGTTGCGCGGCCGGGCGTCTCACGCCGAGGCAGTCGTCCACGCGCGCGGCGAGGTCGGCGCGCGTGAGCCGGGCGTCCGGCGGCAAGCCCATCCACAGGGGGTAGGCCGGCTCGCCCGGCGCGGGGTGGTTGCCGCACAGCTGCTGGTAGACCACGCGCAGGTCGAGGCGGAAGTCGTAGGAGCGCGTGCCGCCGGCCAGCACGCCGCTCGTCAGCAGCACGGCGTCGTAGGGCGGGCGGCTCGCGCCCGGGCCGGCGTGCGTCTCGGCCAGCTTGGCCGCCACGCCGGCGCCCCACGACTGGCCGTGCAGGATCGTGCGACGCGGCTGCGCCACGTGCGCCACGAAGATGCGCCGCACGCGCTCGGTGTCTTCCGCCGCGCTGCGCACGGCCACGCCGCCCTGGCGGAACACCGAAGCCGCGTACGCGTAGCCGGCCTTCACGAGCACGGCCCAGCGCGCGATGTCCTCGTCGGCGCGCTCCGCCTTCGGCTCGCCGAGCGTCGGTCCGCCGTGGGCGTGCACCACGAGCACGCCATTCCATTGCGCCGGCATCACCACGAGGTAGTGGGCGCGCGCCGAATCCTGGCCGCGCAGGCAGCGCGCCCCCGCGGGAACGCCGTCCGGGCAGGGCGACGCCTGCGGCGCGGCCTCGTCGATGCGCCCGGGCGCCTGCGCGCACGCCCCCAGCAGCGCCGCTGCCAGCGGCACGATGCCGCGCCATGCCGTGCCGAGCGTCTTCATGCGGGCTGCCATCGTCAGCGGCCGGCGGCGCTGCACACGGACGGCACCGGCGCCAGCGGCGCCGCGTGCAGGCACTGCATCGGCACGAGCGCGTAGCCCGACGCGCGCAGCTGGTCGGCCGCGATGCCCTGCAGCTGCAGCGCGTGCAGCGGCGCGATGCCGAGGTCCGCGGCGGCGCGCTCGACGGCGCCGAACGACGACGGGTCGACCCGCGTCACGCTGCCGAACAGCACCAGCGCGCTCAGGTAGGCGCCGTGCTGGCTGGGGTGGAACTGGTCCTCGTGCCACCAGAGGTCCACGCCGTGCCGCTCCGGTTGGTAGGGGTTCGCGAAGGCGACGCCGCTGTCCACCGCGCGCTGGAAAGCCTCGCCCACCGGCGCCACGCCGGCGATCTGGCCGTTGGCGACCGCGGCCTCGCCATAGGCCTGGCGCAGTTCCTCGGTCATGGCGCGCAGGCCGAGGCCGGCGTAGGGGCTGCCCTCGGGGTAGGTGAGGTCGGGCCGGGCCCAGGTCTGGTACAGGTAGACCGCCGCGTCGGGGTTCGCGTTGGGATTCGCGGGGATGGTCCGCACGGTGCGGCTGCCGCCCGGATAGAGCTGCGACTCCTGGTACGTCTCGGCGGCGCCCACGTGCACCCAGCGCTCGAGCTTGTTCACGTAGGCCTTGAACTGCGGCGGATCGCCGCCGGCACGCTCGACCGCCTCGGTGCTGTTGCCCTGGAGCACCACCACGTCCCAGCGCCGCGCCGCGATGTTGGCGCGCATGTCCCATCCGGCCGGGTTGGTGTTCAGGTAGTGGCCGCGCAGAGTAGCGCCGCCGCGCAGCGAATGCGACACCTGCCACACGAGCCCGGCGTGGTCGGCCAGCGCCTTGAAGATGCCCGGCACGCCGCCCCACGGCTGCGGCAGGGCCGGATCGCTGCCCTCGGGCTTGGCGAGGAAGTTGGCGTAGTTCATGTCATCCACCTGCGCCGTGTTGTATTGCAGCGCCGGCGGGCGCGTGTAAGTGAAGCTGTTGCCGACGAACAGGATCTGCTGCGGCTGCGCCCATGCCGCCGACGCGGCCGCCATCCCTGCGACCAGAAGCGCCATCCACTTGGTCATGCGTTGTCTCCTTCGTGATGCGATAGAGCGTGAAGGTAGTGGCCGGGCAACATCGGGTCAAATATACTGAAACGGCCATGTTGATATGATTCACGTATGGACTTGCGGCACCTGCGCTACTTCGTCGCCGTGGCCGGCACCGGCCACATGACGCGCGCCGCGGCGCAGCTCGGCATCCAGCAGCCGCCGCTCAGCCAGCAGATCAAGGCGCTCGAGAGCGAGCTGGGCATGGCCTTGTTCCATCGGCATCCGAAAGGCGTGAGCCTGACCGATGGCGGCCGCCTGTTCCACGCGGAGGCGCAGCGCATCCTTGCCGACGTGGAGGCCATGACGCAGCGCATGGCCCGGGTCGCGCGCGGCGTCCAGGGCGTGCTCGCCGTCGGGTTCACCAGCTCGGCCGCGGCGCACGACTTCACCCCGGAGACGCTGCGCGAATGCCGGCACCGCTTTCCCGAGATCGAGCTCGTGCTGAGCGAGAACAACGCGGCCGACATCACGGAGGCGGTGGCCGCCGGGCGGCTGCACTGCGGCTTCCTGCGCGTGCCGGTGGCGCGGCCGGAAGGCGTGGAGCTGCACACGCTGCTCAACGAGCCCGCCATGGTGGCGCTGCCGCTGGACCACCGCCTCGCGAAACGCCGCGGGGCGGTGGCGGTGGAAGACCTGCACGACGAGCCGGTGGTGCTCGTGCGGCGCCCCGGGGCGCCCGGGCTGTACGCCAACCTGCTGGCGCTGTGCGCGCGCCGCGACGTGGTGCCGCGCGTGGTGGCCGAGGTCGACCGCATGATGACCAACCTCAATCTCGTGGCCGCCGGCGTCGGCCTGTCGGTGGTGCCGGCGTCGATGCAGGGCGCGCACCCGCACGCCCTCGTCTATCGCCCGCTCGCCCGCCCGGCGCGCCTGGACGCCCCGCTGACGCTGGCCTATCGTCGGGCCGATGGCAACGGACCGGCGGCGACCTTCGTCGCGCTCGTGCGCGAGCTCGCCACCCTGCGCCGCCCCACGCGCCGTCCCTCGCGGCGTGACGCGTGAATCGGCCCACGTGCAGCGCCGGGCCGTGCTGCTCCTGCCGCTCGCTGCGCTGCCTTGCGCGGCCGACGATGTCCTGCCGTGGCCGGCGCCCGGGCTGCGCATCGTCGTGGCCTACCCGCCGGGCGGCGTGAGCGACGAGATCACGCGCGTGCTGGCGCACAAGCTCGAGGCTCGGCTGGGCGTGCCGGTGCAGGTGGAGCACCGGCCGGGCGCGGGCGGCGCGGTGGCGATGCGCATGCTCGCGCGCGCGGCGCCGGACGGCCGCACGCTGTGCTTCTCGGCCATCACCGCACTCTCGCTCGTGCCGCACGTCTCGACCGTGTCGTACGACCCGCTGCGCGACATTGCTCCCGTGGCCGGGGTGATGCACACGCCCGTGCTCGTCGTCGGCACGCCCGCTCTGCACGCGCGCACGTTCGCGCAGATGCTGGCCGCGGCTCGATCGGGCCGCGGCCCGCTGCGCTGGGCGACCTCCGGCGTGGGCACCACCGGGCACCTCGTGCTCGAGCAGGTGCGCCGGGCCACGGGCGCGGACCTCGTCCATGTGCCGTACAAGGGCGGCTCGCAGCAGCTCACCGACGCGCTGGGCGGGCAGTTCGAGCTGCTGTCCACCAACGTCGCGCCGCTGCAGCTGCAATACGTGGCGGAGGGCCGCCTCTTCGCACTGGCGGTGGGCTCCCCCGCGCGCCTGGCCATGCTGCCGGGCGTGCCGACGCTCGCCGAGGCGGGCGTCGAGCGGGCCAACCTCGTCTCGCTGTTCGGCGTCTTCGCGCCGGCAGCCACGCCACCCGCGGTGATCGCGCGGCTGAACGCCGAGATCAACGGCGCGCTGCAGGAGCCCGACCTGCGCGACCGCCTGGCGGCATCGGGCAACGAGCCGGCCGCCGGCACGCCGGGGCAGCTCGAGGCGCGCATCGGGCACGAGTGGGCGGCCAACCGGCGCCTGGTGAAGTGACGGCCCCCACGCTCCTCCCGTCGCTGCCGAATTGTTGACCCCCACGCTCCTCCCGTCGCTGCCCCCCAAGGGGGCTCTTGCTGCGGACCGGCGGAGCCGGATCCGCGCAAGGGCTTGGTGGGGTCGTTTCATGCGGGCGGGTCGCGCTTCGCCGGAAGCGGAACTAGTTCGCGCACCCCGCCCATCCCGGGGGTGAAACCCCCTGTACTGGTGCCGTTAACCGCTTGAACAGGCGGTGCGCGAATCGGCCGCCGTCGGATACACCTTCGGCCATGCTGCAACAACTTCTCATCACAACGTGCCTCGTGCTGGCCTGCGCCACGGCGCACGCCGACCTGCGCCTGCGCTCGGCGCACGTGCTCGTGGTGGACGAGGAGACGGGCGAGGTGCTGCTGCGCAAGGACGGCGACACGCCCGCGCCGATAGCCTCGCTCACCAAGCTCATGACCGCGATGGTCGTGCTGGACGCCGGCCAGGACGCCGCCGAGCCGATCCGCATCTCCATCGCCGACCTCGACCGGCTCAAGCACACGCGCGCCGGCCTGCCGGTGGGCGCCGTGCTGCCGCGCGGCGAGCTGCTCGAGCTGTCGCTGATCGCCTCCGACAACCGCGCCACGTCGGCGCTCGCGCGCCACTATCCCGGCGGCTCCGAAGCGTTCGCTGCGGCCGTCAGCGCGAAGATCACCGCGCTCGGGCTCGAGCACACGAGCATCGAGGAGCCCACGGGCCTGTCGCCGAACAACCGCTCGAGCGCGGAAGACCTGGTGAAGGTGCTGCGCGCCGCCGGCGGCTATCCCGAGATCGCGCGCATCACGAGCAAGGACCGGCACGTCGTGATGCTGAACGGCCGCCGCACGTGGAAGGTGCGCAACACGAACCGCTTCGTCGGCGCGCCGGGCTGGAACATCTCGCTGTCCAAGACCGGCTTCACGAACGAGGCCGGGCGCTGCCTGACGATGCGGCTCGAAGAGGCCGGCCGGACGGTGATGGTGGTGCTGATGGGCGCGGTGGGCAAGACGCACCGCGCGGGCGACGCGCTGAGCATCCGGCACTGGCTCGGCGAGAACGGCGTGCGAGCACGCGCGCCGGTGGCGCCGGTGCGCGCCGCGGCGCCGGTGGAGCCGCTGGTCGAAGACGACGAGGACTGACCTCTTCTCTCCCTCTCCCCGCGAGAGGGAGAGGGAGAGAGAGTCAGAATGCGGGATGCAGATCCAACCCCGCGAATTCCTTCGTGCCCTCTACGACGCCGCCGTCGCGCGCGCCCAGCCGGGCGAGGTGATGGGGCCGTTCCTCCCCAAGCCGCCGCGCGGCCGCACGCTCGTGATCGGTGCCGGTAAGGCCGGCGGCGCCATGGCCGCCGCGGCCGACGCGCTCTGGCCGAAGGACGCCCCGCTCTCCGGCCTCGTCGTCACGCGCTACGACCATGTGCCGCCGGCCTACCGCGGCGCCCCCGGCCGCATCGAGGTCGTCGAAGCCGCGCACCCGGTGCCGGACGACGCCGGCCGGCGCGCCGCGCAGCGCATCGTCGACCTCACGCGCGGCCTGACGCCGGACGACCTCGTGCTGTGCCTCATCTCCGGCGGCGGCTCGGCGCTGCTCTCCGCGCCGGCGCCCGGCCTCACGCTGGAGGACAAGCAGGCGATCAACAAGGCGCTGCTGCGCAGCGGCGCGGCCATCGACGAGATGAACTGCGTGCGCAAGCACCTGTCGGCGCTGAAGGGCGGCCGGCTCGGCGCCATGTGCGCGCCGGCGCGCGTGGTCACGCTGCTCGTGAGCGACGTGCCCGGCGACGACCCGGCCGTGGTCGCCAGCGGCCCCACGGTGCCCGACCCGACCACCTGTGCCGACGCGCTCGCCATCCTCGCGCGCTACGGCATCGACGTGCCGCCCGCCGCGCGCCAGGGCCTGGAGAGCGGCGCCTTCGAAAGCCCGAAGCCCGGCGACGCCCGCTTCGCCGGGCACGAGGTGCACCTCGTGGCCACGCCGCAGCACAGCCTGCAGGCCGCCGCCGCGCTGGCCCGCGCCGCCGGCCTCGACGCGCACGTGCTGTCCGACGAGATCGAGGGCGAGTCGCGCGAGGTGGGCAAGGTGCACGCCGCGCTGGCGCGCGCGGTGGCGCGGCACGGCGAGCCCTTCGCGCGCCCGTGCGTGATCCTCTCCGGCGGCGAGACGACCGTGACGGTGCGCGGCAGCAAGCCCGGCCGCGGTGGCCGCGCCACCGAGTTCCTGCTGTCGTGCGCCATCGCGCTGCAGGGCGAGCCGCACGCCTGGGTGCTGGCGGCCGACACCGACGGCATCGATGGAATCGAGGACAACGCCGGCGCCGTCGTCGCGCCCGACACGCTGGCGCGCGCCCGCGCGCTCGGCCTGCGCCCGGGCGATTTCCTCGACCGCAACGACGCCTACGCCTTCTTCTCGGCGCTGTCCGATCTCGTGGTCACGGGCCCCACCTTCACCAACGTCAACGACTTCCGCGCATTGCTGGTGCTGAACCCATGACGCGACGCCCGAAGCTTCTGGTGAAAGACCGCATGATGGCCACGCTGCAGCAGGCGCTGGAGCGCGACTACGACATCGCCGTGCTGAAGGCGCAAGCAGACCCGGCCGCCTTCCTCGCCGAACAGGGCGCGCAGTTCGAGGGCCTCGTCACGTCGGCTGCGTACGGCGCGGATGCGGCGCTGATGGACGCGCTGCCCTCGCTGCGCGTGATCTCCAGCTTCGGCGTGGGGCTCGACAAGGTCGATGTGGCCGCCGCCCGCAAGCGCGGCATTGCCGTGGGCTACACGCCCGACGTGCTGAACGACTGCGTGGCCGACCTCGCCTTCGGGCTGCTCATCGACGCGGCGCGCGGCATCAGCGCCGGCGACCGTTACGTGCGCCGCGGCGACTGGCCGCGTGCCAGCGCCACGCCTGGCGTCTCCAATTTCCCGCTGCGCACGCGCGTGTCCGGCAAGAAGCTCGGCATCGTGGGCCTCGGGCGCATCGGGCGCGTGATCGCGCGCCGCGCGTCCGGCTTCGACATGGAGGTGCGCTACTGCAACCGCACGCCGGCGCCGGGGGTCGCGTTCACGCACGAGCCGTCGCCCGTCGCGCTGGCACGCTGGGCCGACTTCCTCGTGGTGGCTGCCGCCGGCGGCGCGGACACGCGCGGCCTCGTGTCGCGCGAGGTGCTGGACGCCCTCGGCCCCGAGGGCTTCCTCGTGAACGTGGCGCGCGGCACCGTGGTGGACGAGGGGGCGCTGCTCGAGGCGCTCGCGCAGCGCCGCATCGCGGGGGCCGGGCTCGATGTGTTCGAGCACGAGCCGAAGGTGCCGGAGGCCTTCTTCGCCCTCGACAACGTGGTGCTGCTGCCCCACGTCGCCAGCGGCACCACCGAGACGCGCCAGGCGATGGCCGATCTGGTCTTCGAGAACCTGCGCCGGTTCTTCGCCACCGGGGAGCTCGCGGCGGCCGCGTAGGCCGGCCCGGGGCCTCAGCCCTGCGGCATCAGCGTGGAGACGATCTCGGCGGCCGATTCGGGCGAGACGTTCTGCACGGCCCAGAGCTGGGCCGCGAGGTCGAAGCTCTCCTCGGGGTCGGCATCGGGGTGCAGTTGCGTCAACCGGGCGCTGAACCGTCCGAGCCACTCGGCCGGCGGCTGCGGGTTGCCGAGGACGGTGGTTGGCGAGGGCGAATGCAGCATGGCCGTCTCCTGATGGCTTTCCCAGGACACGGCAACGGCCATGCCCGTCAACGCCCCGCGTGGGCCACGATCGGGTGGACCATGGGCATCGGTGCCCCCGGTCCCTCGTCGCCCAACTGGTAGGGCAGTTCGGTGGACTCCAGCGTCATCTGGTGCTCCAGCTGCCGCATCACGGCCCACAGCCGCTTGCGGAACAGGTCGCCGCGCCGGTCCATCGCCTTCAGGTCGGCGATGTTGCGCTTGAGGTACCAGTGCGCGTCCACGTACTGGCGCACGGCCGGCGTCAGGTCGTGCGCCAGCAGCACCGGCATCAGGAAGGCCTCGACGCACTGCAGGTGCTCGTCGAGCGCGTCCGCGAACTCGTCGAACAGGAAGGCGCCGACATGGTCGGGGTTGGAGGTTCGGATGCGTGCTTCGAGCCAGCGCATCGGGGGATGGTGAAGGCAGACGGTGGAGAAGGGGTCGTGCAGCATGTGTTCTGGTGCAGTGCGGAGGTCATCTCCCTTGAACTAAGACTCGGCAACGGGCATGCCGTTCCGCCTTCGTCCCCCCCGACTGCGGGATGCATCGATATATTCGTGATTGCGAATAGAATCGTTTCCGCCGAGGAGGTATCCGCATGGCCGCGCATCGCGAACAGGACCAGGTGTTCGAGTCCGTCGCCGAGCTCTTCGGCGTGCTGGCCACGCCCATCCGGCTGAAGATCATCAGCGCCGTCTGCCAGGGCGAGAAGAACGTGTCGCAGCTGCTCGACGAGATCGACA
>Ga0247820_10000186_pt1 | contig 31163 bp, 27 predicted proteins | sample 13C_Glucose_Day1_2_FD_192480 | JGI IMG/M metagenome (GOLD analysis project Ga0247820, IMG submission 192480) | Soil microbial communities from agricultural site in Penn Yan, New York, United States - 13C_Glucose_Day14 | ecosystem: Environmental > Terrestrial > Soil > Agricultural land | place...
TCTCTATATGGAATAAATAAATACGAAAATATGATTTCTAGATATATATGACTAACTGTTAATGTCACTTCCATCCAGCGGGGACAACCCCTCGCGGCCCTGCAATCGAATCGAAGGAAGCGCTTTCAATGCTGGTTGTTTCTGTCGGTGGTAGCCCCAGTCTTCGTTCACGCTCCGGCGTGCTGCTAGAGCGCTCGCGCGACTGGCTGCAGGAGCGCGGCGTCGAGGTGGTGACCTTCCAGGTGCGGGAATTCCCCGCCGAGGACCTGCTCCACGCGCGCTTCGACAGCCCGCAGGTGCGTCACTTCAATGAGCTGGTGGCCCAGGCCGATGGCCTGGTGGTCGCCACACCGGTGTACAAGGCGTCGTTCGCCGGCGCCCTGAAGACCTTGCTCGACCTGCTGCCCGAGCGTGCCCTGGAACACAAGGTGGTCCTGCCGATCGCCACCGGTGGCAGCATCGCCCACATGCTGGCCGTGGACTACGCCCTCAAGCCCGTGCTGTCGGCCCTCAAGGCGCAGGAGACCCTGCAGGGGATCTTCGCCGACGACAGCCAGATCGCCTACGGCGAAGGCGCCAGGCCCGCGCAACTGGCCGCTGCCCTGGAGCAGCGCCTGCAGGATTCGCTGGAAACGTTCCACAGCGCCCTGGCGCGCCGGCCTCGGCCGGTGGTACCGGGCGAACTCAACGAACGCCTGATCAGTGCCCGTTGGAGCATCTGACCGCCCGCTATACCGCTTGACCGTTTTTCCCACCTTACTCGCCCGTCAACGAGGCAAGCAGGTGCTACCCGAACCCACTCGCACAGGAGAGCGCCATGCGCACAGTCTTCTTGCGTCGCGGTCTGGTCGCCCTGTTTGCGGCGGCTGTGTCCTTCGGCGCCATCACTCAAGCCCAGGCCGAGAGCCTGCGCATCGGTTACCAGAAATACGGCACCCTGGTGCTGCTCAAGGCCAAGGGCTCGCTGGAAAAGCGCCTGAAGGAGCAGGGCATCGACGTGCAATGGACCGAGTTCCCCGGCGGCCCGCAACTGCTCGAAGGCCTCAACGTCGGCTCCATCGACTTCGGCGTGACCGGCGAAACCCCGCCGGTGTTTGCCCAGGCCGCGGGTGCCGACCTGCTGTACGTCGCCTATGAGCCGCCAGCCCCGCACAGCGAGGCGATCCTTGTGCCGAAGGGATCGACGATCCAGTCGGTGAAGGAACTCAAGGGCAAGAAAGTCGCCCTCAACAAGGGCTCCAACGTGCACTACCTGCTGGTGCGCGCCCTGGAGGACGCCGGCTTCAAGTACACCGATATCCAGCCCGTCTACCTGCCGCCGGCCGACGCCCGCGCCGCCTTCGAGCGCGGCAGTGTCGACGCCTGGGTGATCTGGGACCCGTACCAGGCCGCCGCCGAACAACAGCTGCAGGCACGCACCCTGCGTGACGGCGAGGACCTGGTCGACAACCACCAGTTCTACCTCGCCACCCGCAGCTATGCCACCCAGCACCCGGCGGTGATCAACACCCTGGTCGAGGAAGTGCGCGCCGTGGGCGAGTGGTCCCGGGCCAACCCGCAGCAGGTCACCGACCAGGTCGCGCCGCTGCTCGGCCTGCCCGCCGACATCACCCTGACCTCGGTGAAACGCCAGGGTTACGGCGCCGCGCCGCTGACCCCGGACGTGATCGCCGCGCAGCAGAAGATCGCCGACACCTTCCAGGCCCTGAAGCTGATTCCCAAGCCCTTGAGCATCAAGGATGTGATCTGGACACCCCCGGCCAAGGTCGCCAGCGCGCCTTGAACGATTCGCCTGCGCCGGGGCGTCGCCCCGGCTTGAGCCACCCTTGAGGAGACAACTCCAATGAGCCTTAACATCTTCTGGTTCCTCCCCACCCACGGTGACGGCAAGTACCTGGGCACCAGCGAAGGCGCCCGCGCCGTCGACCACGGCTACCTGAGCCAGATCGCCCAGGCCGCCGACCGCCTGGGCTTTGGCGGCGTGCTGATCCCCACCGGACGTTCCTGCGAGGACTCCTGGCTGGTGGCGGCCTCGCTGATTCCGGTGACCGAGCGCCTGAAGTTCCTGGTGGCCCTGCGTCCGGGAATCATTTCGCCGACAGTGGCCGCCCGTCAGGCCGCCACCCTGGATCGCCTGTCCAACGGCCGTGCGCTGTTCAACCTGGTGACCGGCGGTGATCCGGACGAACTGGCCGGCGATGGCCTGCACCTGAACCACCAGGAACGCTACGAGGCGTCGGTGGAATTCACCCGCATCTGGCGCAAGGTGCTCGAAGGCGAAACGGTCGACTACGACGGCAAGCATATCCAGGTGAAGGGCGCCAAGCTGCTCTACCCGCCGATCCAGCAACCGCGCCCGCCGCTGTACTTCGGTGGTTCCTCCGAGGCCGCCCAGGACCTGGCCGCCGAGCAGGTCGAGCTATACCTGACCTGGGGCGAGCCACCGGCGGCCGTCGCCGAGAAGATCGCCCAGGTGCGCGAGAAGGCTGCGGCCCAAGGCCGCGAAGTGCGCTTCGGCATCCGCCTGCACGTGATCGTGCGGGAAACCAATGAAGAGGCCTGGGCCGCCGCCGACAGGCTCATCTCGCACCTGGACGACGACACCATCGCCCGTGCCCAGGCGTCGCTGGCGCGCTTCGACTCGGTCGGCCAGCAACGCATGGCCGCCCTGCATGGCGGCAAGCGCGACAAGCTGGAAGTGGCGCCGAACCTGTGGGCCGGTGTCGGCCTGGTGCGTGGCGGTGCCGGCACCGCGCTGGTGGGCGATGGCCCGACCGTCGCGGCGCGGGTCAAGGAATACGCCGATCTTGGCATCGACACCTTCATCTTCTCCGGTTATCCACACCTGGAAGAGTCGTACCGGGTCGCCGAGCTGCTGTTCCCGCACCTGGACGTGCAGCGCCCGGAACAACCGAAGACCGGTGGCTACGTGAGCCCGTTCGGTGAAATGGTCGCCAACGACATCCTGCCCAAGTCCGTGTCGCAGAGCTGAGGACCGGGGCCATGAGTCGAGCATCCCCAACCACCTGGTCGAAGCGCCTGGCGCCCTGGGCCCTGCCGATCCTGCTGCTGGCGGTATGGCAGCTGGCGGTCAGCGCGGGCTGGCTGTCGACACGCATCCTGCCGGCGCCGAGCGCGGTGGTCAGTGCCGGTGTCGAGCTGGTGCGCAGCGGCCAGCTCTGGACCCACCTGGCCATCAGCGGCTGGCGTGCCGGCCTGGGCTTCGTGATCGGCGGCAGCCTCGGCCTGTTGCTGGGCTTCGTCACCGGCCTGTCGAACTGGGGCGAGCGCCTGCTCGACAGCTCGGTGCAGATGATCCGCAACGTGCCGCACCTGGCGCTGATCCCGCTGGTGATCCTGTGGTTCGGCATCGACGAGTCGGCAAAGATATTCCTGGTGGCGCTGGGGACGCTGTTCCCCATCTACCTGAACACCTACCACGGGATCCGCAACGTCGATCCGGCGCTGGTGGAGATGGCGCGCAGCTACGGGCTGTCGGGCTTTGCGTTGTTCCGCCAGGTGATCCTGCCGGGGGCGCTGCCCTCGATCCTGGTCGGCGTGCGCTTTGCCCTGGGCTTCATGTGGCTGACGCTGATCGTCGCCGAGACCATTTCGGCCAACGCCGGCATCGGCTACCTGGCGATGAACGCCCGCGAGTTCCTGCAGACCGATGTGGTGGTGCTGGCCATCGTCCTGTACGCGGTGCTCGGCAAGCTGGCCGACCTGGCCGCCCGGGGCCTGGAGCGGGTGTGGCTGCGCTGGCACCCGGCGTACCAGGTGGCGAAGAAGGAGGGCGCATGATGACCGTGCTCAAGGAACAGCCGCCACGCCTGCTGCGTGGCATCCCCCTGGCAGCCCGGGACCTGCGTCGTACCTTCGGCCAGCGTGAAGTGCTGCGCGGCATCGACCTGCACATTCCGGCCGGCCAGTTCGTCGCCATCGTCGGCCGCAGTGGCTGCGGCAAGAGCACCTTGTTGCGCCTGCTGGCCGGGCTCGACCAACCCAGCGCCGGCCAACTGTTGGCGGGGGCCGCGCCGCTGGCCGAGGCCCGCGAGGATACCCGCCTGATGTTCCAGGACGCGCGCCTGCTGCCCTGGAAAAAGGTAATCGACAACGTCGGCCTGGGCTTGTCCGGCAACTGGCGGCCCCGCGCCCTGGAGGCATTGGCGGCGGTCGGCCTGGTCGATCGCGCCAACGACTGGCCGGCGGCGTTGTCCGGCGGCCAGAAACAGCGGGTGGCCCTGGCCCGGGCGCTGATCCACCAGCCGCGCCTGCTGCTGCTGGACGAGCCATTGGGCGCGCTGGATGCCCTGACCCGCATCGAAATGCAGCAACTGATCGAGCGCCTGTGGCGCCAGCACGGCTTCACCGTGTTGCTGGTCACCCACGACGTCAGCGAAGCCGTCGCCGTGGCCGATCGGGTGATCCTGATCGAAGACGGCGCCGTCGGCCTGGACCTGGTCGTCGAGCTGCCCCGGCCACGGGTGCGGGGTTCGCACCGCCTGGCGGCGCTGGAAAGCGAAGTGCTCAACCGTGTTCTGTCCGTCCCGGGCACCCCGCCCGAGCCGGAGCCTGTAGCCCCCTTGCCCACGCAGTTGCGTTGGGCTCACTGAATCCTCGAAGCCGCAAAAGGAATGACGCCATGACCATCAAAGCCATCAACGTTCGCAACCAGTTCAAAGGCACCGTGAAGGAAATCCTCGAAGGCCCGGTACTGTCGGAAATCGACGTGCAGACCGCCTCCGGTATCGTCACTTCGGTGATCACCACCCGTTCCGTGAAGGAGCTGGAATTGCAGGTGGGCAGTGAGGTGATCGCCTTCGTGAAATCGACCGAGGTGTCCATCGCCAAGTTGTGATGGTCTGGACAGAGGGCGCTGTGCGCCCTTTTCGCGGCACGAGGCCGCTCCTACAGGGGATCGCATAACCCCTGTAGGAGCGGCCTCGTGCCGCGAAAAGGGCCGCAAAGCGGCCCCAAGGATCTCAAGCCGACCGCTTGGCCAGAAACGGCGGCAGATACAGCCCCAGATACGCCTCGAACACCCGCATTCCCTCTTCCGCCATGCGCGGCGTGATCGCTTCATGCAGCTGCATCGAGCGGGCATACACCCGGTCGCTCAGCTCCATCGCCAACGCGAACACATCCACATCCCGAGGCATCGCCGGCAGCTGGAAATGCCGATCGAACAGCCGGTGCATCAGCTCGCCCAGCTCCAGGTCGTGCTGACGATCAGCCTGCACCACTTCGCTCAGCCCATGCTGGGCCAGGATCAGTTGCCGCGCCGCGGCATCTTCGGTGTAGATGTCGAGCATGCGCTGCTCGATCAGACGCGACAGTTGCGGCCAGGTACTGAATGCAGTGCTGTCGATGGGCGCGTTCAGGGCCTCGCGAAAAGCCCGATGCACGTCGGCGGTCAGTGCCTCGAGCAAGGCTGGCACGCTGGCGAAGAAGTGATACACCGAAGACGGCGGAATTTGCGCCCGTTCAGCCACGCTGTAGATCGACAGCGCCGCCACCCCTTGTCCGGCCAGCAGCTCGCGGGCCGCAGCGAGGATCGCTTCGATCCTGGCCTGGCTGCTGGCGCGTGGCTTGCGCGGGGTGGCGGGGCGGGTCATCAGTTGCTGATCGCCAGGATGCTGGCCTGGTAGGCACCGACGAACAGGTCGAAGTCACCCACCTCCTGCTGCTCCAGGCGCGACTGCTCGGCCAGGGATTCGCGGGCGAGGGTCTCGAAGGCCTGCTGGCGCTCGGTGGGCAGCGGCTGCTCGCGGAAGGTCTCGGAGTGGTTCCGGCTTTGGCGCAGGGAGAACTCGATGAAGCTTTCGTTGTGTTCGGCCATGCGTGCCAGCACCTGGGCGGATGGCGTCAGCGAGGCGTCATCGACCTTGGCCTGTTGCGCTTCCAGCGCCTTGGCATGTTCGTCGCCACCTTGGGCATGGTCGAGCAACTCGGCCAACTGCCCGATGCGGCCGATCAATTCGCTGGCCCACACTTTCAGCTCGACCGGCTGGCCGTCACGGTGCAGTTCCAGGCCAGGCCGGCGGCCTTCCTTGACCACGGTGAGGAAGTTGTCGGTGCACTGGCCGCACTCGCCGTTGTCCAGTTGCGGGCTCTCTTCCAGCGCGCAGAACAGCAGGAAGGCGTCGAGGAAGCGCGCTTCGGTCAGGTCGATACCCACCGGCAGGAACGGGTTGATGTCCAGGCAGCGCACTTCCACGTACTGCACGCCACGGGAGGTCAGGGCCTGGATAGGCCGCTCGCCGGTGTAGGTGACGCGCTTGGGGCGGATGTTCGAGTAGTACTCGTTCTCGATCTGCAGGATGTTGGTGTTCAACTGCACCCACTCGCCATCCTTGTGCGTGCCGATCTCGACATAGGGCGGGTAGGGCGTGCCGACGGCCTTGCGCAGGCTGTCGGTGTAGCTGGCGAGGTTGTTGTAGCAGGGCGTCAGGCCCGCCTGGGCGTTGCTCTGGTAACCCAGGTCGCTCATGCGCAGGCTGGTGGCGTAGGGCAGGTAGAGCGTCTCGGCATCCAGCTCTTCGAGCTGGTGCGCACGACCGCGCAGGAAACCTTTGTCCAGGGCCGGGGACGCGCCGAACAGGTACATCAGCAGCCAGCTGTAGCGGCGGAAGTTGCGGATCAGCGCGATATAGGCCGAGGACTGGTAGTCGCGGTCGTCCTGCTCGCCGCCTTCGGCGTCGCGCAGCAACGGCCACAGCGCCTCGGGCAGGGAGAAGTTGTAGTGGATGCCGGCGATGCACTGCATGGTACGGCCGTAACGCAGGGCCAGGCCCTTGCGATAGACGTGCTTGAGCTTGCCGATGTTCGAGCTGCCGTATTCGGCGATCGGGATGTCTTCCTCGGCCGGCAGCGCGCAGGGCATCGACGGGCTCCACAGGTATTCGTCGCCCAGCTTGGTGTAGACGAAACGGTGGATCTGCTCGAGGCTCTCGAGCACCTTGGCCGGGTCGGCCAGGGCCGGGGTGATGAACTCAAGCAGCGACTCGGAATAGTCGGTGGTGATCTGCTCGTTGGTCAGCGCCGAACCCAGGGCCTCGGGGTGCGGAGTCTGGGCCAGGCGACCGTCGTTGGTCACCCGCAGGCATTCGCGCTCAATGCCGTGCAGGCACTGCTTGAGCAGGTCGATATTGTCGCCGAGCAGGCTCAGGCGGCGGTTGAGGAGGTCGCTCAAGATGGATTCCTTCACGCGTCAGTCGCCCCAATATGGGGGTAGGAATGACGGTCTACAAGGGTAGTTGGGAAAGGAACTGGCGTTGTCGCCTGGTTTACGCGGTTCCGTCGCTGGCCTATATCCGCCTGATCGCGGGGCAAGCCCGCTCCCACGAAGCCTGTGAGCATTCGTGGGAGCGGGCTTGCCCCGCGATCAGGTGTACAGCAATACGCCGAAAATACCGCAGATGGGGGCCTGTCAGCTAGAGAACCGCGAAGGTTCCCTGCGCCTTGGCCACCAGCTTGTCGTCCTGAAGCACGTCGGCGTCGACCACCAGCGTGCGCCGCCCGGCGTGCAGCACCCGGGCGGTGCACAGCACCTCGCCCTCGCTGACGGCGCGCATGTAGTTGATCTTGCACTCGATGGTCACGCTCTGCTGGTCGAAGCCATGGCTGGCCGAGCAGGCCAGGCCCATGGCGATGTCCACCAGGCTGAAGATCGCCCCGCCGTGCAGCTTCTGGCCGCGGTTGCGCAGGTGCGGCTCGAGCGCCAGGGCCACCTCTGCAACACCCGTGTCCAGGCGTTGCAGGCGGCAACCCAGCAATTGGCTGAAGGCGCTCTCGACGTACGCTTTCGGTACGTCCATCACTTCTTCTTCAGCTGCTTGGCGTTGGCGAACAGTGCCGCCATGGCGTTGTTGGCCGGTGCGGTGGCGGCGCTGGTCTCGCGCTGGCGCGGCGCCTGCTGCTGGCGGTTGCCGCCGTTGCCACGGTTGCCGCCGCGGTTGCCCTCGACTTTCTCGCCGGGGGTGTCGCTCATGCGCATGGACAGGCCGACGCGCTTGCGCGGGATGTCCACTTCCATGACCTTGACCTTGACCACGTCGCCGGCCTTGACCGCTTCACGCGGGTCCTTGACGAACTTCTCGGACAGCGCCGAGATGTGCACCAGGCCGTCCTGGTGCACGCCGATGTCGACGAAGGCACCGAAGTTGGTGACGTTGGTCACCACACCTTCGAGGATCATCCCCGGCTCCAGGTCCTTGAGGTCCTCGACGCCGTCCTGGAAGGTGGCGGTCTTGAACTCCGGGCGCGGGTCGCGGCCCGGCTTGTCCAGCTCCTGGAGGATGTCGGTGACGGTCGGCAGGCCGAAGCTTTCGTCGGTGAACTTCTTCGGGTCCAGGCGCTTGAGGAAACCGCTGTCGCCGATCAGCGAGCGAATGTCGCGGTCGGTGTCGGCGGCGATGCGCTGCACCAGCGGGTAGGCTTCCGGGTGCACCGCCGAGGCGTCCAGCGGGTTGTCGCCGTTCATCACGCGCAGGAAGCCGGCGGCCTGTTCGAAGGTCTTCTCGCCCAGGCGGCTGACTTTCTTCAGCGCGGCACGGGTGGCGAACGGGCCGTTGGCGTCGCGGTGGCTGACGATGTTCTGCGCCAGGGTCGCGTTGAGGCCGGAAATGCGCGTCAGCAGCGCCACGGAAGCGGTGTTGACGTCGACGCCCACGGCGTTCACGCAGTCCTCGACCACGGCGTCCAGGCCACGGGCCAGCTTCACCTGCGACACGTCGTGCTGGTATTGGCCGACGCCGATGGATTTCGGGTCAATCTTCACCAGTTCGGCCAGCGGGTCCTGCAGGCGACGGGCGATGGACACGGCGCCACGGATCGACACATCCAGGTCCGGGAACTCGCGAGCAGCCAGCTCGGAAGCCGAGTACACCGAGGCGCCGGCCTCGGAGACCATGATCTTGGTGATCTTCAGGGCCGGGTATTTCTTGACCAGCTCGGCCACCAGCTTGTCGCTTTCGCGGCTGGCGGTGCCGTTGCCGATGGCGATCAGCTCGACCGAGTGCTTGGCGCACAGCGCGGCCATGATGGAAATGGTGCGGTCCCAGTCGTTCTTCGGCGCGTGCGGGTAGACCGTGGTGTGGTCCAGCAGCTTGCCGGTAGCATCGACCACGGCGATCTTGCAGCCGGTGCGCAGGCCCGGGTCGAAGCCCAGCGTTGCGCGCGGACCGGCCGGGGCGGCCAGCAGCAGGTCGTGCAGGTTGTGGGCGAAGACGTTGATCGCCTCGCCTTCGGCGTTGTCGCGCAGCTCGCCGAACAGGTCGGTTTCCAGGTGGGTGTACAGCTTGACCTTCCAGGTCCAGCGCACCACTTCGCCCAGCCACTTGTCGGCCGGGCGGTTGCGGTTCTCGATGCCGACCTGCTGGCCGATCATCAGCTCGCACGGGTGCAGGGTGCCCGGCAGTTCCTCGCCGACTTTCAGCGAGGCGCTCAGCACGCCTTCGTTGCGTCCGCGGAAGATCGCCAGGGCGCGGTGCGACGGCGCGGTGCGCAGCAGCTCGTCGTGGGCGAAGTAGTCGCGGAACTTGGCGCCTTCTTCTTCTTTACCGGGAACCACGCGGGCGGTCAGCACCGCTTCCTGCTTGAGGAAGCTGCGCAGCTTGTCGAGCAGGGCAGCGTCCTCGGCGAAGCGCTCCATGAGGATGTACTTGGCGCCTTCCAGGGCAGCCTTGACGTCGGCCACGCCTTTTTCGGCGTCGACGAAACGTGCCGCTTCGCTTTCCGGGTTCAGCTGCGGATCGTTGAACAGGCCGTCGGCCAACTCGCCCAGGCCCGCTTCCAGGGCGATCTGGCCCTTGGTGCGGCGCTTCTGCTTGTACGGCAGGTACAGGTCTTCGAGGCGGGTCTTGGTGTCGGCCAGCTTGATCTCGCGGGCCAGCTCCGGGGTCAGCTTGCCCTGCTCCTCGATGCTGGCCAGGATGCTGGCGCGACGATCGTCGAGCTCGCGCAGGTAGCGCAGGCGTTCTTCCAGGTGGCGCAGTTGGGTGTCATCCAGGCTGCCGGTCACTTCCTTGCGGTAACGGGCGATGAAGGGCACGGTCGATCCTTCGTCCAACAGGCCCACGGCCGCTTCGACCTGTTGTGGGCGCACGCCCAGTTCCTCGGCGATACGGCTGTTGATGCTGTCCATGAAAACCACCTGGCAAGGATTTAAAGCGGCGCATTATACCGATGTGGGAGCGGGTTTACCCGCGAACAGGGTCAAGTCCTTGTCAGGCACCGTGCTGGTTTCTTCGCGGGTAAACCCGCACACAGGGATCGCGCCAGATTCTAAAAATTGAGCAAGACAGTTGCTCCCACAAGCCTGGAAGTGGCGCCGGGGGAAAAATCTGCTAACAATGCACACGGCACGCGCTGCAATGGCTACGCCATAATGCGCGGCGATATCAGAGGAGTTATTCATGACCAGCACCGCAAACGCCGCAGAAGGCGACAAGATTCTCATCGTCGACGACGACCCGGGCCTGAGCAGCCTGCTGGACCGTTTCTTCACCAGCAAGGGCTTCCGTGTCCGCACCGTGCCCAACGTCGAACAGATGGACCGCCTGCTGGCCCGTGAAGTGTTCAACCTGGTGGTCCTCGACCTGATGCTGCCGGGCGAGGACGGCCTGTCCGCGTGCAAGCGCCTGCGCGCGTCGAACAACCAGATCCCGATCATCATGCTCACCGCCAAGGGCGACGAGCTCAGCCGTATCAAGGGCCTGGAGCTGGGCGCCGACGACTACCTGGCCAAGCCGTTCAACCCCGACGAACTGGTGGCCCGGGTCAAGGCCGTGCTGCGCCGCCAGTCCCCGAGCGTGCCGGGCGCGCCGGGCAGCGAGGAAGAGACCGTCACCTTTGGCGACTACGAACTGTCGCTGGCCACCCGCGAACTCAAGCGCGGCGAAGAGACACACATGCTCACCACCGGTGAGTTCGCCGTGCTCAAGGCCCTGGTGATGCACGCCCGCGAGCCGCTGACCCGCGACAAGCTGATGAACCTGGCCCGTGGCCGCGAGTGGGACGCCCTGGAGCGCTCCATCGACGTGCAGATCTCGCGCCTGCGCCGGATGATCGAGCCCGATCCGTCCAAACCACGCTACATCCAGACTGTATGGGGTGTGGGCTACGTCTTCGTGCCGGACGGAAACGCCGGCAAATGAGCCTGTCGGCTCGTCAGGGTGCAGCAGGGCGACCCACGCGGGTCGCCCTGTTTGCGTCTGTGACGGCCGGCCCTTTCAGTACAGTAGTTGATCGATGAAAACGCCTCTCTGGTTCCCGCAAAGCTTCTTCGCCCGCACCCTCTGGCTGGTGCTGATCGTCGTGCTGTTTTCCAAGGCACTGACGCTCGTGTACCTGCTGATGAACGAGGACGTGCTGGTCGACCGCCAGTACAGCCACGGCGTGGCCCTGACGCTGCGCGCCTACTGGGCCGCGGATGAAGAGAACCGTGACCAGATCGCCGAGGCGGCCGGGCTGATCCGGGTGACCGGCGCCGGCGTGCCGGAGGGCGAGCAGCACTGGCCGTACAGCGAGATCTACCAGCGCCAGATGCAGGCCGAGCTGGGCGACGACACCGAGGTGCGCCTGCGCATCCACGCGCCGCCCGCGCTGTGGGTGAATGCCCCGAGCCTGGGCCCGGGCTGGCTCAAGGTGCCGCTGTATCCGCACCCGCTGCGTGGGCAGAAGATCTGGAACGTACTGGGCTGGTTCCTGGCCATCGGCCTGTTGTCCACGGCATCGGCGTGGATCTTCGTGCGTCAGCTCAACCAGCCGCTCAAGCGCCTGGTGTTCGCTGCCCGCCAGCTGGGCCAGGGGCGCAGCGTGCGCCTGCCGATCAGCGACACCCCCAGCGAGATGACCGAGGTGTACCGCGCGTTCAACCAGATGGCCGAGGATGTCGAGCAGGCCGGGCGTGAGCGCGAGCTGATGCTGGCCGGAGTGTCCCATGACCTGCGCACGCCGCTGACCCGGCTGCGCCTGTCGCTGTCGCTGATGGACAACGACAGCGACCTCAGCGAGGACATGGTCCGTGACATCGAAGACATGGACGCGATCCTCGACCAGTTCCTGGCGTTCATTCGTGACGGGCGCGACGAACCGGTGGAGGAGGTCGACCTCAACGACCTGATCTACGAAGTGGTGGCGCCCTACAACCAGCACAAGGAGCAGGTACGGCTGTGCCTGGAGCCGATCCCGCCGTTCCCGCTGCGCCGGGTGTCGCTCAAGCGCATGCTGGGCAACCTGATCGGCAACGCCCTGCATCACGCCGGCAAGGGCGTGGAGGTGGCGGCCTATGTGTCGGGCGAGCAGAGCGCGCCGTATGTGGTGCTCAGCGTGCTGGACCGAGGCGCGGGCATCGACGAGTCGGAGCTGGAGACCATCTTCAACCCGTTTATCCGTGGCGACCGGGCACGGGGCGGCAAGGGCACCGGGTTGGGGCTGGCGATCGTCAAGCGCATCGCCGCGCAGCATGGCGGCAATGTGGAGTTGCGCAATCGCTCCGGTGGCGGGATCGAGGCGCGGGTGAGGTTGCCGCTGGGGTTGTTGTTGCCGCGTAATGCCGTGTGATTTCCGGGGCCGCTTTGCGGCCCTTTCGCGACATCAGGCCGCTCTTACAGGACTGCGCGAGTCCCTGTAGGAGCGGCCTTGTGCCGCGATGGGCTGCGCAGCAGCCCCGGAATCTCAGCCCTTGCCCTTGGTCCGCGTCTGATTCGGCCCGCTGTTCTTCTCGAGATGCTCGATGATCATCCCGGCCACGTCCTTGCCGGTGGTCACCTCGATACCCTCCAGCCCCGGCGATGAATTCACCTCCATCACCAGCGGCCCGTGATTGGATCGCAGGATATCCACCCCCGCCACGCTCAGGCCCATGACCTTCGCCGCGCGAATCGCGGTCATGCGCTCTTCCGGGGTGATCTTGATCAGGCTGGCCACGCCACCACGGTGCAGGTTGGAGCGGAACTCGCCCGGCTTGGCCTGGCGCTTCATCGAGGCGATCACCTTGTCGCCCACCACGAAGCAGCGGATATCGGCGCCCCCGGCCTCCTTGATGTATTCCTGGACCATGATGTTCTGCTTCAGGCCCATGAACGCCTCGATCACCGACTCGGCGGCCTTGGCGGTTTCGCACAGCACCACGCCGATGCCCTGGGTGCCTTCGAGCACCTTGATCACCAGCGGCGCGCCGTTGACCATCTGGATCAGGTCGGGAATGTCGTCCGGCGAGTGGGCGAAACCGGTGATCGGCAGGCCGATACCGCGCCGAGACAGCAGTTGCAGCGAGCGCAGCTTGTCCCGCGAGCGGGCGATGGCCACCGACTCGTTGAGCGGGTAGACGCCCATCATCTCGAACTGGCGCAGCACCGCGCAGCCATAGAAGGTGACCGATGCGCCGATGCGCGGGATCACCGCATCGAACCCCTCCAGCGGCTTGCCGCGGTAATGGATCTGCGGCTTGTGGCTGGCGATGTTCATATAGGCCCGGAGCGTGTCGATCACCACCACTTCGTGGCCCCGCTGGATACCGGCCTCGACCAGGCGGCGGGTGGAATACAGACGCGGATTGCGCGACAGCACAGCGATCTTCATGCAGCACCTGTGACAGGGGAAAGGGTGGCCGGGAAGGCCGGTTTGTCCTGGACGTACTTCAGACCTGGGTTGACCACCAGCTGGCCATGGATGAGCGCTTTCGAGCCGAGCAGCAGCCGATAGCGCATGCTCTTGCGGCAGGCCAGGGTGAATTCGACTTCCCAGACCCGGTCACCGAGCGCCAGGGCCGTGCGGATCACATAGCGGATCTGGGCCTGGCCATTGGAGCTCTTGATGGTCTTCATGGTCACCAGCGGCGCCTCGCAACGTCGGTGGCGCAACTGCACCACCGAGCCCAGGTGCGCGGTGAAACGCACCCATGGCTGGCCATCGCGCTCGAACGGTTCGACCTCGGTGGCGTGCAGGCTGGAGGTGCTGGCACCGGTGTCGATCTTGGCGCGCAGGCCGGCGACACCCAGCTCGGGCAGGGCGACCCACTCGCGCAGGCCGATCACAGTCAGGTGGTCAAATGTCTTCACGAAGCGTGCCCTGGGGATATGGAGGTGAACTGTAATGACGGCACGGACTTTTTGCATCCGTCAGTCACGGTAGTACAGTTCCGTGAAAGACAGAATTCGAGGAAAGACCATGGCACAAAAGCCTGAAGACGACGACAAGGTACGCCTGGACAAATGGCTGTGGGCGGCGCGCTTCTACAAGACCCGCGCCTTGGCCAAGGCGGCGATCGAAAGCGGCAAGGTGCACTGCCGGGGCGAGCGCTGCAAGCCGGGCAAGGAGCCGCGGGTGGGCGACGAGTTCGTGCTGCGCACCGGTTTCGACGAGCGCACCGTGGTGGTCAGGGCATTGTCGGTGGTGCGCCGCGGAGCGCCTGAGGCGCAGACGCTCTACGAGGAAACGGCCGAGAGCGTGAAACGTCGCGAACAGGCGGCCGAGATGCGCAAGGCGGGCGCGCTGGGCATGACCAGCGATGGGCGACCGAACAAGAAGCAGCGGCGGCAGATCCACCAGTTGCAGGGCAATTTCGAATGATCGGTGCTGCTATGCAGCCCTCGCAACTAGCCCCTTGCAACATTCGGTAACTCCTCGACAGATGAGCAGGAAAATGGGATTCACTACCATTTACACTTCTCAATCCAGCGAGGAGTACCCCCGATGTTGCCCCGCAAGCCCCTACTGGCCGCCCTGGCCCTCACTCTGTTCGGCGGCACCGCCCAGGCGGCGGATGAAGTGGTGGTGTACTCCTCGCGCATCGACGAGCTGATCAAGCCGGTGTTCGACGCCTATACTGCCAAGACCGGCGTCAAGATCAAGTTCATCACCGACAAGGAAGCCCCGCTGATGCAGCGCATCAAGGCCGAGGGCGAGAACGGCGTGGCCGACCTGCTGCTCACCGTCGATGCCGGCAACCTCTGGCAGGCCGAGCAGATGGGCATCCTGCAGCCGATCAAGTCGGCGGTCATCGACCAGAACATCCCGCCGCAGTACCGCGCCTCGTCCCATGACTGGACCGGCCTGAGCCTGCGCGCGCGGACCATCGCCTACTCCACCGACCGGGTCAAACCGGGTGAGCTCAGCACCTACGAGGCCCTGGCCGACAAGAACTGGGAGGGCCGCCTGTGCCTGCGCACGGCGAAGAAGGTCTACAACCAGTCGCTGACCGCCACGCTGATCGAGAACCACGGCGAGGCCGAGACCGAGAAGCTGATCAAGGGCTGGGTCAACAACCTGTCCACCGATGTGTTCTCCGACGACACCGCGGTGCTCCAGGCCATCGCCGCCGGGCAGTGCGACGTGGGCATCGTCAACACCTACTACTACGGGCGCCTGCACAAGGAGAAGCCTGACCTGCCGGTGAAGCTGTTCTGGCCCAACCAGGCTGATCGCGGCGTGCACGTCAACCTGTCGGGTATCGGCCTGACCAAGCATGCACCGCATCCGGAAGCGGCGAGGAAACTGGTGGAGTGGATGACCGGCGAGGAGGCGCAGAAGCTGTTCGCCGACATCAACCAGGAGTTCCCGGCCAACCCGAAGGTCAAGCCTTCGACGGAAGTCGCGGCCTGGGGCAGCTTCAAGACCGACAGCATTCCGGTGGAAGTCGCCGGCAAGCGCCAGGCCGAAGCGATTCGCTTGATGGATCGGGCTGGCTGGAACTGAGTTTCAGCGCTTATCCTTGCGGGGCCCTACAAGGGCCCCTTCGCGGCTAAAGCCGCTCCCACAGGTTCTGCGCTGCCTGGCAGGTTTGCGCGATCCCTGTGGGAGCGGCTTTAGCCGCGAACGACCGCGCAGCGGTCGCCACCTGCAACCGAGACTCCTGCATTGCCCCACACCTCCCAACGCCGCTGGTACCTGCCGGTCTCCCTGACCGCCGCCCTGGTCCTGCTCCCGCTGAGCGTCCTGCTGCTGTCCTGGCAATCGGTCGACATGCAGATCTGGTCGCACCTGCTCGACACCCAGATGAGCCGCCTGCTGGGCAACACCCTGACCCTGGTGCTGGGGGTGGGCCTCGGCGTGACCGTGCTGGGGGTGAGCCTGGCCTGGCTCACCAGCCTCTGCGAATTCCCCGGTCGGCGCTGGCTGGACTGGGCGCTGATGCTGCCGTTCGCGATTCCGGCCTATGTCCTGGCGTTCGTCTTCGTCGGCCTGCTCGACTTCGCAGGCCCCGTGCAGACGGCCCTGCGCGAGGTGTTCGGGCCCATGCGCCTGCCGCGGGTGCGCTCCACGGGCGGCGTGATCACGGTGCTGGTGCTGGTGTTCTATCCCTATGTCTACCTGCTGGCGCGTACCGCGTTCATGGCCCAGGGCAAGGGCCTGATGGAGGCGGCGCGGGTACTCGGGCTGTCGCCGCTGCAGGCGTTCTGGCGGGTGGCCTTGCCCATGGCGCGCCCGGCCATCGGCGCCGGCATCGCCCTGGCGCTGATGGAGACCCTGGCCGATTTCGGCGCGGTGGCGGTGTTCAACTTCGACACCTTCACCACGGCCATCTACAAGACCTGGTACGGCTTCTTCAGCCTGTCCAGCGCGGCGCAGCTGGCCAGCCTGCTGCTGCTGGCGGTGATGCTGGTGCTGTATGGCGAGCGCCGCGCCCGTGGTGCCAGCCGCAGCGGCAATGAGCGGCCGCGAGGCCAGGCGCTGTACCACCTGCGGGGGATCAAGGCATTGGCCGCCAGCGGCTGGTGCCTGCTGGTGTTCGCCTGCGCCTTCGTCATTCCGATGCTGCAGTTGCTGGCGTGGTTCTGGCAGCGCGGCCGACACGATCTGGATGAGCGGTATGTCGGGTTGGTCCTGCACACTTTGTACCTGGGCGCCATGGCGGCGCTGATCACGGTCAGTGTGGCCATGCTGATGGCCTTCGCCCGGCGCCAGGCGCCGACCACGGCCATCCGCGCCGGGGTCGGCCTGGCCAACCTCGGCTATGCCTTGCCGGGCTCGGTGCTGGCTGTATCGATCATGCTGGCGTTCAGCTACCTGGACAACCAACTGGTGGTGCCGCTGTCGCAATGGTTGGGCGGGGCGGGCAAGCCGTTGCTGCTGGGCAGCCTGTCGGCCCTGCTGCTGGCCTACCTGGTGCGCTTCATCGCCGTGGCCTATGGCCCGTTGGAAAGCAGCCTGGAGCGGATCCGTCCGTCGTTGCCGGAGGCGTCGCGCAGCCTCGGGGTCGCCGGGCCGGGATTGTTTTTCAAGGTGTATCTGCCGTTGCTGGTGCCCGGTGCGCTCAGCGCCGCCCTGCTGGTGTTCGTCGACGTGTTGAAAGAGATGCCGGCGACCCTGCTGATGCGCCCGTTCGGCTGGGACACCCTGGCCGTGCGGGTGTTCGAGATGACCAGCGAGGGCGAATGGGCACGGGCCTCGCTGCCGGCCCTGACCCTGGTGCTGGTCGGCCTGCTGCCGGTGATCGGCCTGATCCGTCGCTCGGCCCATCGTCCGGGCCACCCGCGCTGAGGGTGCCACGCAGCCTCCTTGCGGCTACAATGCGCGGCATTCGCAGCGACGGGTCCTACAAGAACAGGTGATGATTGAACATCGCCGACCGCCGCCGCCTCGCCACGCCCGGAAGGAGAAACCCATGGGACAGCGTACGCCTCTGTATGACCTGCACCTGGCGCTCGGCGCCAAGACGGTCGATTTCGGCGGATGGGACATGCCCCTGCATTACGGCTCGCAAGTCGAGGAGCACCACCAGGTGCGCAGTGACTGCGGGGTCTTCGATGTCTCCCACATGACCGTCATCGATATCGACGGTTGCGCCGCCACACCCTGGCTGCAACACCTGCTGGCCAATGACGTGACGCGTCTGGAAAGCCCCGGCAAGGCCCTCTACAGCCCCCTGCTCAACGCCGACGGCGGGGTGATAGACGACCTGATCGCCTACCGCATCGAGGACGGCTACCGTCTGGTGGCCAATGCCGCCACCCGCGACAAGGTACTGGCCTGGCTGCAAGCGCGTAGCGAAGGTTTCAAGGTCGGTTTCAAGGTGCGCCCTGACCTGGCCATTCTCGCCATCCAGGGCCCCCATGCCCGGGAAAAGGTCGCCGCCTTGCTCAGCGCCTCGCGTGCCGCGCTGATCCGCGAACTGCGCCCGTTCGAAGGCCTCGCCGACGGTGACTGGTTCATCGCCCGCACCGGTTATACCGGCGAGGACGGCCTGGAGATCATCCTTCCCGGCGCACAGGCCCCGGCGTTCTTCAACGACCTGGTCGGCGCCGGCATCGCCCCGAGCGGCCTGGGCGCGCGCGATACGCTGCGCCTTGAAGCCGGCATGAACCTGTATGGCCAGGACATCGACGAAGCCCACACCCCACTGACCTCCAACCTGGGTTGGAGCGTCGCCTGGGAGCCGGCGGGGCGCGAATTCATTGGCCGTGCCGGCCTGCTGGCGGAAATCGAGCAGGGCGTGAAGGAAAAACTGGTCGGCCTGGTGCTCGAGGAGCGCGGTGTACTGCGTGCCCACCAGGTGGTCCGTGTATCCGGGATTGGCGAAGGAGAGATAACCAGTGGTAGTTTCTCGCCTACGCTGAGCAAATCCATTGCCCTGGCCCGCGTGCCGATGGCCACCGGCGACCGCGCCGAGGTGGAGATCCGCGGCAAGTGGTACCCGGTGCGGGTGGTCAAGCCGACCTTCGTGCGCCATGGCAAGATCCTGATCTGATTATTCAAATGGCGGGCCGACCGCTGACCCTAACGAGGAATACAAGACTATGAGCCAAATCCCCGCCGACCTGCGTTTTGCCGAAAGCCATGAATGGGCCCGCCTGGAAGCCGATGGCACAGTGACCGTGGGTATCAGCGATCACGCCCAGGAAGCCCTGGGTGACGTGGTGTTCGTCGAGCTGGCCGAAGTCGGCAAGGTGTTCGCTGCTGGCGACGCCGCTGGCGTGGTCGAGTCGGTCAAGGCAGCTTCGGACATCTACGCGCCGGTGGGTGGCGAGGTGATCGCGGTCAACGAAGAACTGGCCGACAGCCCGGAACTGCTCAACGAATCGCCGTACGATTCGTGGATCTTCAAACTGAAGCCGAGCGACAAGTCCGAGCTGGACAAGCTGCTGGATGCCGCTGGTTACGCAGCCCTGATCGGCGAGTGACAGGACCGGCCTCATCGCGGGGCAAGCCCGCTCCCACGCATGGTACACATCGTGGGAGCGGGCTTGCCCCGCGATGAGGCCGGTATTGTAAAAGCAAGTTTTCCCGCAACATCGCTGATCCCTTCCTAGACTTGTAAGTCTCCCTTGAGAACTGGTCCAGGAAGAGATCGTCGCCATGTCCCAGTCGCCATCCCTGCATCAACTGCAAGAGCCCAACCCTTTCCTGCGTCGCCACCTGGGGCCCGATGCCCAGGAGCAGCAGGCCATGCTCGACGCCCTTGGCGTCGCCAGCCGCAGCGAACTGATCGAGCAGACGGTACCGCCGGGCATCCGCTTCAACCGCCCGCTGGACCTGCCGCCAGCCCTCGATGAGCAGGCCGCGCTGGCCAGGCTGGCGAGCCATGCCGCGCAGAACCAGCTGTGGACCAGCCTGATCGGCATGGGCTACCACGCGACCATCACCCCTACGGTCATCCTGCGCAACGTGCTGGAGAATCCCGGCTGGTACACCGCCTACACGCCCTATCAGCCGGAAATCGCCCAAGGGCGGCTGGAGGCGCTGCTGAACTACCAGCAGATGGTCATCGACCTCACCGGCCTGGCCCTGGCCAATGCCTCGTTGCTCGACGAGGCCACCGCCGCCGCCGAGGCCATGGCCATGGCCAAGCGTGTGGCACGCAGCAAGAGCAATGCCTTTTTCGCCGACGAGCACTGCCACCCGCAGACCCTGTCGGTGCTCAAGACCCGCGCCGAGGGCTTCGGCTTCGAGCTGATCATCGATTCTGTGGATAACCTGGCCAAGCACAAGGTGTTCGGGGCGTTGCTGCAGTACCCGGACACCCACGGCGAGGTGCGCGACCTGCGTCCGCTGGTCGAGCAACTGCACGCCCAGCAGGCCCTGGCCTGCGTCGCCGCCGACATTCTCAGCCTGGTGGTGCTGACGCCGCCGGGCGAGCTGGGGGCCGACGTGGTGCTCGGCTCGACCCAGCGCTTTGGCGTGCCCATGGGCTACGGCGGGCCACACGCGGCCTATTTCGCCTGCCGCGACGACTACAAGCGGGCCATGCCCGGGCGCATCATCGGCGTGTCCCGCGATGCCCGCGGCAACACCGCGCTGCGCATGGCCCTGCAGACCCGCGAGCAACACATCCGCCGGGAGAAGGCCAACTCCAATATCTGCACGGCCCAGGTGCTGCTGGCCAACATCGCCGGCTTCTACGCTGTCTACCACGGCCCCGAGGGCCTGCAGCGCATCGCCCAGCGGGTGCACAGGCTGACCTTCATCCTTGCCGCCGGCCTCGAAGCCAAGGGCATCAAGCGCCTCAACCAGCACTTCTTCGATACCCTGACCCTGGACGTCGGCGGCACCCAGGCGGCGATCATCGAAAGCGCCGTGAACGCCCGCATCAACCTGCGCATCCTCGGGCGCGGGCATCTGGGGGTGAGCCTGGACGAAACCTGTGACGAAGCCACGGTGCTCAAGCTGCTGGATATCTTCCTCGGCGTCGATCATGGCCTGGATATCGCCACGCTCGACCAGCAGGCGCTGCCCGAAGGCATCCCCGGCGCGCTGGTGCGCCGTACCCCGATCCTCGGCCACCCGGTGTTCAACCTGCACCACAGCGAAACCGAGATGCTGCGCTACCTCAAGCAGCTGGAGAACAAGGACCTGGCTTTGAACCAGTCGATGATCCCACTGGGCTCGTGCACCATGAAGCTCAACGCCACCAGCGAGATGATCCCGATCACCTGGCCGGAGTTCGCCCAGCCGCACCCCTTCGCCCCGGCCGCCCAGGTGCAAGGCTACAAGGCGATGATCGACGAGCTGGAAAGTTGGTTGTGCGCGATCACCGGCTTCGACGCCATCTGCATGCAGCCCAACTCCGGTGCCCAGGGCGAATACGCCGGGCTCATGGCGATCACCCGTTACCACCGCAGCCGTCACCAGCCCGGGCGCACCTTGTGCCTGATCCCGTCCTCGGCCCATGGCACCAACCCGGCATCGGCGCAGATGGCCGGCATGGAAGTGGTGATCGTCGAGTGCGACGAAGACGGCAACGTCGATCTCGACGATCTCAAGGCCAAGGCCCACGCCGCCGGCGAGCGGCTGTCATGCCTCATGGTGACCTACCCCTCCACCCATGGCGTGTACGAGGAGGGGATCCGCGAGATCTGCGAAGTGGTGCACCAGTACGGTGGGCAGGTGTACATGGACGGCGCCAACCTCAATGCCCAGGTGGGGCTGGCGCGACCGGCGGACATCGGTGCCGATGTCTCGCACATGAACCTGCACAAGACCTTCTGCATTCCCCATGGCGGTGGCGGTCCGGGCATGGGCCCGATCGGCATCCGCGCCCACCTCAAGCCGTTCGTCGCCAGCCACCCGGTGGTGCCGGTGCCGGGCTTGGAACCGACCAACAGCGCGGTGAGCGCTGCGCCCTGGGGCAGTGCCAGCATCCTGCCGATCAGCTGGATGTACATCGCCATGATGGGGCCGCAACTGGCCGACGCCAGCGAGGTGGCGATCCTGTCCGCCAACTACCTGGCCAGCCAGCTGCGCGATGCCTTCCCGGTGCTCTACCGTGGGCGCAACCAACGGGTGGCCCATGAGTGCATCTTCGACCTGCGGCCGCTCAAGGCGCTGACCGGCATCACCGAGGAGGATGTGGCCAAGCGCCTGATGGACTACGGCTTCCATGCGCCGACCATGTCGTTCCCGGTGCCGGGCACGCTGATGGTCGAGCCCACCGAGAGCGAGTCGAAGGCCGAACTGGACCGTTTCGTCGAGGCGATGCTGGCGATCAGGGCGGAAATCGCCGAGGTGCAGGAGGGCAACTGGCCGGCCGAGGACAATCCGCTCAAGCATGCGCCGCACACCCTGGCCGACGTGCTGGCGCCGTGGAACCGGCCATACAGCATCGAGCAGGGCATCGCCCCCAGCGCTCACGCGCGCCAGCACAAGTACTGGCCGGCGGTGAACCGGGTCGACAACGTGTATGGGGACAGGAATCTGTTCTGTGCGTGCGTGCCGGTGGAGGCGTATCGCTGAGAGGGGAACCATCCCCTGTAGGAGCGGCCTTGTGCCGCGAAAAGGGGTGCGAAGCACCCCCGGCGATTCGTGGACCAAGCTGATATCGCCGGAGCCGCTTTCGGCCCTTTCGCGGCACAAGGCCGCTCCTACAGAAGGGAGCGTTTGTTTTGAATGATTACTCGGCCACGGCGTTCTTGGCCAGGATCGCGTTGGCCAGCTCCATGTCGCTGGCCTGGACGCCCGGGTTGTCCGCGCGCACCTGGCGGATCGCGGCTTCCAGGAACGGCCCGCGGATGGCGCCTTCGCTGGCGACGAAGCTGCCGGCGTCGTCCTGGGCGGCGACGATCAGCTTGTGATCCTTGAAGGTCAGGTAGGTCGAGGCAGTGGTGGCACCGGAGGAGATGATGTTGCGCCAGAACGTGTCGGCCATGGCGGAGCCAAGGGGCAGCGAGCAGAGGACGGTGGCTGCGATGGCTGTTTTGAAACGCATGATGAATCACCTCGGTCGATGAGGGCTGTCGGAATGCCGGTTTGATCCGGTTTTCCGCTGCCAAGTTCCCGACCACACAGGGGATTTCTTACTTATCCACAGACCCGCAGCACTTCCTCGAGGGAGGTCAGCCGTTGCTCGGCCAGCCGGCGCCCGCAGCGGCGCAGGTCGTGCAGGCCATCGGCGGCCGCCTGCTGGCGCAGCGCCTCCAGATCGGCGCCCGGGGTAATGCGCTGGCGCAGCGCGCTGCCGACCCGGAGCAGCTCGAACAGCCCGGTGCGGCCATGAAAGCCGCTGCCCCTGCAGGTCTGGCAGGCCGGGCGATCAGTGTGCTCCATGCCTTGGCAGGACGGACACAGGGTGCGCACCAGTCGCTGGGCCATGACCCCGAGCAACGTGGCCCTGATCAGGTAGTCGGCCACCTTCAGCTCCTGCAGGCGGGTGATCGCCGCGCAGGCATCGTCGGTGTGCAGGGTGGACAGCACCAGGTGGCCGGTCAGGGCCGCTTGTACTGCCACCTGGGCGGTTTCCTGATCGCGGATCTCGCCGATCATGATGATGTCCGGGTCCTGCCGCAGCAGGGCGCGCACGCCATCGGCGAAGCCCAGGCCCAGGCCTGGTTGCACCTGCAGCTGGTTGATCGCAGGCTCCAGTCGCTCGATGGGGTCTTCGATGCTGCACAGGTTGACCTGGGGCGTGGCCAGGTGGCGCAGGCTGGCGTACAGGGTACTGGTCTTGCCCGAGCCGGTGGGCCCGGTCACCAGCAGGATACCCTGGCGTCGCTGCAGCAGGGCTTTCCACTGGGTGAGCAAGGGCGCCTCCAGGCCAAGGTGCTCGAGGGTTTCGTGGCGTAGCTGCGGATCGAACAGGCGCAGCACCAGCTTTTCGCCGAATGGCGTGGGCAGCGTGGACAGGCGCAGTTCGATCTGCGCGCCATCCGCCAGGCGGCTTTTCAGGCGGCCGTCCTGTGGCCGGCGTTTCTCCGCCACGTTCATCCGGCCCAGGTGCTTGAGGCGGCTGACCATGGCCAGGGCGACGCCGGCCGGGAAGGCATAGACGGGGTACAGCAGGCCATCGATGCGCAGGCGCAGGTGACCCAGTTCACGGCGCGGTTCCAGGTGGATATCGCTGGCGCGCTGTTCGATGGCGTATTGCAGTATCCAGTCGACGATGCGCACCACATGCTGATCGTCGGCATCCGCCTGCGCTTGGCTAGCGCCGAGCTCCAGCAGTTGCTCCAGCTCGCCGAGCCCGGGTGTAGGGGGCTGTCCGGCACCGCGCAGCGAATGCGCCAGGCCGAAGAAGGTGGGCGTCAGCTGGCGGATCTGCCGTGGACTGGCCAGCACCCGTTGCACGCGCTTGCCCAGGGCTTGGCTCAGGTCGGCTTCCCAGTCACGTCGATAGGGTTGGGCGCTGGCCACGGTGACGCTGCTGTCGTCCACTGCCACGGCGAGAATGCCGTGGCGTTCGGCGAAGGCCGCGGACATCAGGTTGGCGATCTGTGTCAGGTCGACCCGCAGCGGGTCGATGTGCAGGAACGGTTGGCCCACCACGCCCGCCAGCCAGTGGCAGAGCGCGTCGAGGCTCAGGTGCTGGCCAGGGTGCAACGGGTCTGCCAGGCCCAGCTCGGCAATCAGCTCCAGGGGATGCTTGTCAGGGTGCTGCCTGGCCCGTTCGAGCGCCTTGAGCGCGTCGCAGGCGGCGATCCGCTGTTCGGCGAGCAAGGCGTCGAGCAGGCGGTTCAGGTCCAGGTCTTGGCTAGCGTTGGCGAACATGGCGATATCCCTGCCAGGTGATCCATGACGCTGGCAAGGCTAGCCAGAGGGCGCGGCGGTCGGGTGAATAAAGGGTTTCGGAATCTTGCCGGAGCGCGATCAGGCCGAGGCGGCCTGCGCCAGGCGTGGCCGGCACTCCAGGCTGACATCGGCCACGCAGACCAGGTTGCGCAGCTTCTGCGCGATGACTTCGGCGCGGTGCCAGCTCAGGCCGCCGATGCCGATTTCCATGTCCAGCAGGTCATCGCACTGGCTGACCTGCACGCTGTGCGGCGTGAGGAACTGCAGGGCGAACAGGTTGAGCACCCGGCACAGGCTGTCCGGTTCCGCCTCGGCCTGCAGGCGGTAGTGGACGGTGCTGTGGGCGGTGTTGGCGGCCCAGGCGTCGATCCTGGGATGTTCGGCTGCGTGCATGGCGTTTCTCCGCGAAAGTGGAGAAATTCTTGCACGTTGGTGGTGGCATTTTTTCGCTATGATTTGAGTGTTTTGCATTCATTATGAATAATTCAATTCGCTAATTTGAGCTTTGGAGAATTGATAATGCATGGCGAATTGGATGCCTATGATCGGCGGATCCTCGAATTGCTGCAGGAGGACGCGTCGCTGTCCAGCGCGCAGATCGCCGAGCGCGTGGGCCTGTCGCAATCGCCGTGCTGGCGACGCATCCAGCGCTTGAAGGAGGAGGGTGTGATCCGCGGGCAGGTGACCCTGCTGGATCGCAAGAAGGTGGGGCTGAACACGCAGATCTTCGCCGAGGTAAAGCTCAACGCCCACGGGCGGTCGAATTTCGCCGAGTTCACCGAGGCCATCCGCGGTTTTCCCGAAGTGCTGGAATGCTACGTGCTGATGGGGGCGGTGGACTTCCTGCTGCGCATCGTCACCTCGGATATCGAGGCTTACGAGCGGTTCTTCTTCGAAAAGCTGTCGAACGTGCCGGGTATCCAGGAGGTGAACTCGATCGTGGCCTTGTCGGAGATCAAGTCGACCACCAGCTTGCCGTTGAGACCCTGAAGCGTCGATCGTGGAACAAGCCCGCTCCCACGCAGTGCAGGAGCGGGCGGCGCGGACTCAGGCCTTGAGCAGATGCTTCCAGGCGCGGTTCTGCTCAATGGCGCGGGCCTGCTCGATGCGGGCTTCGAGCAGTTCTTCCTTGCCTTCTTCGACCAGCGGCAGCTCGGCCAGCTCGTGCAGTTTGTTCAGCTCGCCGTAGAGACGGTCCTGCTGCGGCAGGTCCAGCACCTGGCGGGCGTGGTGCAGCCACGCCTGCACGCATTCGATGCGCGGCAGCTGCTCGGCCAGGTCTTCCGGGCGCTGCACGTACAGCGGCAGCTTCAGGGCGCGGGACTCCTCGCCCAGCAGGTGCTGCAGCCAGCTGGCCAGCTGCGCGTTGCCCTGGCGCTCGCCACGGCCCTTGCGCTCGGCGGTCCAGGCGCGGGCAGTCAGCCAGCGCGCGGTCTCCAGGGAGAACTGGCCCCAGCGCGGGTCTTCCAGCTCTTCGGCGAACTGCTCGGGGGCGGCGCGGCGAATGTCCTCGTCATCGTTGCCGGCCAGCACCAGCGGGCGCCAGTCTTCCAGCAGCGCGTCGAGGCTGGCGCGCAGGGCGCGGGTGGTCGGGCGCGGCGCGGCCTGGCCGAGGCTGGCGGTGAGGGCGCGCAGTTCGGCCAGGCAGCGAACCCAGTCCTGCAGCAGGCGCCAGTGGCCATTGTGGCGATACTGCTCGGCCAGGCGCTGGCTGCTGCCCAGCAGTTGCCAGGCGAGGGCGGCGTAGGCGTCGTCCAGCGGCATCTCGGCCTGCAGTTCGGTCACCGGCAGGCCCAGCTCGTAGCTGTCCGGATCGAGCAGGCGGTAGCCGCGCTCGGCCTTGCTGATGTCGCAGGGCATCAGGGCCAGGCTGGCGGACAGCTCGGCGGCCAGCTCCAGCAGCGCTTCCGGGGCCCCTTCACGCAGCTCCAGCTCCAGCTCGCAGATCTCTTCCTTGCGCTTGCCGGCGATGACGAAACCCTGGTCCAGCGCAGCCTCGATCACCACCTTCGCCTTGCCGCGGCCCCAGGAGATCTCGGCGTACTCGCGGGTGAAGTCGGTGGTGAACAGCGGCTTGATGGTCTTCTTGTCCAGCTCGGCCAGTTGCTCGGGCCAGCAGGAGGCGTCGAGCTTCTTCAGGTCGAGCTTGGCCTTGTCCAGGTGCCACTCGTGCTCGTTGCGCTCGGACAGCCCGGCGACGCTCTGGCCACGGCACTTGAGGGTCTGGATGATGACCTCGCCATCGCGACGCAGGCGCAGGGCAACACGGGCGGCGGACAGGTCGCGCTCCGGGGTGTCGAAGTACTGGTTGAGCAGTTCGCGGGTCTGCCAGCCGGACTTGTTGCGCTTCTTCAGCAGGGGGTGCTCGCGCAGCGCGGCAAGGGTCTCGCGGCTGGCGCGGAGTTTGAGTTCGGTTTCTTTGTGCATCGCGGGCTCGGAAGGAGGGGCATCGTTGTCGAGCAGTCTACAGGAGTCAGGGGATGACTGTCGGTCCGTGCCGCCCCCTTCGCGGGTAAACCCGCTCCCACAGGGTTTGCATTGTACTTGTGGGAGCGGGTTTACCCACGAAATGCGCGCACCTCGGTCCCGGCAATGGCTTGCTCTACTTAGGGATTGCATTGTTATGATGACCTTCGATGCCGTCTAGGAGTCCGCGCATGCCGTTGCCGTCGCTGAAAGACCAGTTCGCCGCCCTGATCGCCGCGCCCTCGGTCAGTTGCACTCAACCCGCGCTGGACCAGTCCAACCGCGCGGTCATCGACCTGCTGGCCGGCTGGCTGGATGACCTGGGCTTCACCTGCGAGATCCAGCAGGTCAGCCCCGGCAAGTTCAACCTCCTGGCCAGCCGCGGCACCGGCCCGGGCGGCCTGGTGCTGGCCGGGCACAGCGATACCGTGCCCTTTGACCCGCAGCTGTGGAGCAGCGATCCACTCAAGCTGACCGAGGTCGATGGCCGTTGGGTCGGGCTGGGTAGCTGCGACATGAAAGGCTTCTTCGCCCTGGTCATCGACGCGGTGATCCCGCTGCTCGAACACGACTTCACGCAACCGCTGCTGATCCTCGCCACCTGCGACGAGGAAAGCTCGATGTCCGGCGCCCGCGCCCTGGCCGAGGCCGGCCAGCCGCTCGGACGGGCGGCGGTGATCGGCGAACCCACCGGGCTCAAGCCGATCAGGATGCACAAGGGCATCCTCATGGACCGCATCGATATCCTTGGCCGCAGTGGCCATTCGTCGGATCCGAGCCTGGGCCGCAGCGCCATGGAAGCCATGCACGCGGTGATGGGTGAGCTGATGGGCCTGCGTCGCACCTGGCAGGAGCAGTACCGCAACCCGCAGTTCACGGTGCCGACGCCGACCCTGAACTTCGGCTGCATCCACGGTGGCGACAACCCCAACCGCATCTGTGGCCAGTGCGCCCTGGAGTTCGACCTGCGCCCGCTGCCGGGCATGGATGTCGAGCAGCTGCGCGCGGCGATCCGCGGCAAGCTCGCGCCATTGGCCGAGCGCCATGAAGTGCGTATCGACTATGCGCCGCTGTTCCCCGAAGTGCCGCCGTTCGAGCAGAACGCCGACAGCGAACTGGTGCGGGTGGCCGAGCGTCTGACCGGCCACCGAGCCGAAGCGGTGGCCTTTGGCACCGAAGCACCTTATCTTCAGCAGCTCGGTTGCCAGACCATCGTGCTCGGCCCGGGTGACATCGCCTGTGCCCACCAGCCCGGCGAATACCTTGAAATGTCACGAATCGAGCCTACCGTGCGTCTATTGCGTGACCTGATCCGGCACTATTGCCTGAGCCATTGATCTTTCCCTGACCAGAGGAGACCGCGCGTGACCGCAAGCCTGTTCCGACGATGACTTTCGAACGTTGTGCGCCTTTTCGTTCTCCGTTCACTTATCCACAGGCCCTGTCATGCCCGATTACGTCAACTGGCTGCGTCATGCGTCTCCCTACATCAACGCCCACCGCGACTGCACCTTCGTGGTCATGCTCCCCGGTGACGGCGTCGAACACCCGAACTTCGGCAACATCGTCCACGACCTGGTGCTGCTGCACAGCCTCGGCGTGCGCCTGGTGCTGGTCCATGGTTCGCGCCCGCAGATCGAAAGTCGCCTGGCCGCGCGCGGCCTGACCCCGCACTACCATCACGGCATGCGCATTACCGACGCGGCGACGCTCGACTGCGTGATCGATGCGGTCGGCGCCCTGCGCCTGGCCATCGAGGCGCGCCTGTCGATGGACATGGCGGCCTCGCCGATGCAGGGCTCGCGCCTGCGGGTGGCCTCCGGCAACCTGGTCACGGCACGGCCGATCGGTGTGCTCGAGGGGGTCGACTACCACCACACCGGCGAAGTGCGCCGGGTCGACCGCAAGGGGATCAACCGCCTGCTCGACGAGCGCTCCATCGTGCTGCTGTCGCCGCTGGGCTATTCGCCGACCGGCGAGATCTTCAACCTCGCCTGCGAGGACGTGGCCACCCGCGCCGCCATCGAGCTGGGTGCCGACAAGCTGCTGCTGTTCGGCGCCGAGCCGGGCCTGCTGGACGCCCATGGCCAGCTGGTGCGCGAACTGCGGCCACAACACATTGCGCCGCACCTGCAGCGCCTGGGCAGCGACTACCAGGCCGAGCTGCTGGATGCCGCCGCCGAGGCCTGCAAGGGCGGCGTGGCGCGCAGCCATATCGTCAGCTATGCCGAGGACGGCGCGCTGCTGACCGAGCTGTTCACCCGTGGCGGTGGCGGCACGCTGGTGTCCCAGGAGCAGTTCGAGGTGGTGCGCGAGGCGACCATCGAGGATGTCGGCGGCCTGCTGGAGCTGATCAGCCCGCTGGAAGAGCAGGGCATTCTGGTGCGCCGTTCGCGCGAGGTGCTGGAGCGGGAGATCGAGCAGTTCAGCGTGGTCGAGCGCGAGGGCATGATTATCGCCTGCGCGGCGCTGTACCCGATTGCCGACTCCGAGGCCGGGGAGCTGGCGTGCCTGGCGGTGAACCCGGAGTACCGGCATGGCGGGCGTGGCGACGAACTGCTCGAGCGCATCGAGGAGCGGGCGCGCAAGCTGGGGCTCAATACCCTGTTCGTGTTGACGACCCGGACTGCGCACTGGTTCCGTGAGCGCGGCTTCGCACCCAGTGGTGTGGAGCGGCTGCCGGCGGCGCGGGCGTCGCTGTACAACTACCAGCGTAATTCGAAGATCTTCGAGAAGCCGCTCTGACAGCAAATACGGCCCCTGTAGGAGCGGCCTTGCCGAGGCGTCGGACCGGCCGGAAAGGGCCGCGCAGCGGCCCCGGCAATTTCAGAATTGATGCACAAATCTTGGGGGCGCTTCGCACCCCTTTCGCGGCGCAAGGCCGCTCCTACACATGGATGGGTGTATCTGCGGGCCAAAGAAAAACGCCGCCCTTGTGGGCGGCGTTTTCGTTTACACGGTGTGCAGGTACCAGTTGTACTCGAGGTCGGAGATCGAATGCTCGAACTCCTCCAGCTCGCTCTCCTTGCACGCGACGAAGATGTCGATGTACTTCGGATCGATGTACTTGTTGAGGATCTCGCTGTCGTCCAGCTCGCGCAGGGCATCACGCAGGTTGTTCGGCAGGCTCTGCTCCAGCTGCTCGTACGAGTTGCCTTCGATCGGCTCGCCCGGTTCGATCTTGTTGGTCAGACCATGGTGCACGCCGGCCAGCACGGCCGCCATCATCAGGTACGGGTTGGCGTCGGCGCCGGCCACCCGGTGCTCGATGCGCACGGCATCAGGCGAGCCGGTCGGCACGCGCAGGGCCACGGTACGGTTGTCCAGGCCCCAGCTCGGTGCGTTGGGCACGTAGAACTGCGCACCGAAACGGCGGTACGAGTTGACGTTCGGGCAGAGGAACGCCATCGAAGCGGGCAGGGTCTCGAGCACACCGCCGACAGCGTGACGTAGCGCGGCGTTCTGCTCGGGATCCTCGCTGGTGAAGATGTTGTTGCCATCCTTGTCCAGCACGGAAATGTGTACATGCAGGCCGTTGCCTGCCTGGCCCGGGTAGGGCTTGGCCATGAACGTGGTATCCATTTCATGGTCGTAGGCGATGTTCTTGATCAGGCGCTTGAGCAGCACTGCATAGTCACAGGCCTTGAGCGGGTCGGGGACGTGGTGCAGGTTGACTTCGAACTGTGCCGGGGCGCTTTCCTTGACGATGGCGTCGGCCGGAATGCCTTGCTCCTTGGCGCCTTCGAGGATGTCCTGCAGGCAATCGGCGTATTCGTCGAGATCGTCGATCAGGTACACCTGGGTCGACTGCGGGCGCTTGCCCGAGATCGGTGAGCGTGGTGGCTGCGGGCGGCCGTTCACGTTCTCCTGGTCGATCAGGTAGAACTCCAGTTCGAACGCGGCGCAGATGGTCAGGCCCAGGTCGTCGAACTTGCTCACCACCTGACGCAGCACTTCACGAGGGTCGGCGAAGAAAGGCTCGCCTTCAAGCTCGTGCATGGTCATCAGCAGCTGTGCGGTTGGGCGTTTCTGCCACGGCTCGTTACAGAGCGTATCCGGGATCGGATAGCAGATGCGGTCAGCATCGCCGATGTCCAGGCCAAGCCCGGTGCTTTCGACGGTGGAACCGTTGATATCGAGGGCGAAGAGGGAGGCCGGCAGGTTGATGCCTTTCTCGTAAACCTTGTGGAGGCTGGTGCGCTCTATGCGCTTGCCGCGCACCACACCATTCATATCTGCAATCAGAAGGTCAACGT